>Ga0194132_10001060_pt1 | contig 55782 bp, 48 predicted proteins | sample TA2KigOf80mmetaG_FD_148612 | JGI IMG/M metagenome (GOLD analysis project Ga0194132, IMG submission 148612) | Freshwater microbial communities from Lake Tanganyika, Tanzania - TA2015054 Kigoma Offshore 80m | ecosystem: Environmental > Aquatic > Freshwater > Lake | place: Tanzania: Lake... | reverse complement strand
CGCAGGGGCCCCCGCAAGCGCCCGAGCCGGGGGTCGGGGCGGAGCCCCGATTAGTCTTAGTTTAGAACGTAATCCGAACGCCGCCGTTGATGTTGCGGCCTTCGAGCGGGGCCCAGGCGTCGACGGTCCAGCGGCCGTCGACGGCGCGTGAGGGCCGGACGAGCGGATCCCAGCGCGTCTGCCGCACACCGGTCAGGTTCTCGCCATTGAGGAACAACAGCGCTGACCCCAGCGCTCGGGTCGCGAGTACGCCAAAGACGCTGTACGGCTGGCTCCTGCTTCGGTACGGGTTCGCTTCGAGCCGCTGGGCGCCGGTGAAGTACCACTCGATGCCGAGGCGGACGCCCTGGCTCCATTCATAGGCGAGGTCGACCCCGACGCTGTGGCGCGGCGTGAGGGGGACATCGACGCGGCGGCTCTCCACGGTCTCCCTCGACGCGACGTAAGCATAGTTGGCGACCAGCGACAGGTCGTCGGCCCGCCAAATCGCCAGCGCCTCCAGACCGGCGGCGATCATCGGTGCCGACTGATTGGCCATGACGAAGCGATCATCGCGTTCCACGGCTACCGGATCACGAACCCGGGAGTGGAAGAGCGTCACCGTCGTGGAAAGCGGACCCGCCGTGCGCGTCACGTCGACCGATGCGCTCCGCCCGCGCTCGGCGCGGAGCCGATCCGGGATGATCAACCTGGACAGGCCGGCGGCGTCGGTTTCCTCGGTAATCGGCGTGGGCGCGGCGAAGCCCGTGCCAATCGACACGCGTGTCGACCAGAGGCCCCGCCTGACGATGCCCGCGAGCTGCGGGCTGAGGAAGGTGCCGAACCGGTTGTGCCGATCGACTCGTGCGCTTCCCGACACGGTGACCCACCGGGTGAGATCCACGTCGTCCTGCAGGAAGGCACCGGGCACCGTGAACGTGTAGGCGAACTGTGGGTGCCCGACAGGCTCGAACGCGTCGCGCGACACGGCCAGCCCAGCCACGAGCGTTTGCCGGCCGACGGCCCGTCGAGCGGTCAGCTCGGCGAATCGCGTCTCGCGTTCATCGTGCTCGCTTCGCTCGCCGAACTCGTGATCTTGGCGCTGAGAGGTCCACGATCCGCGCAGCGTCCACACGACTCCCGTCTTCGAGACCGCTTGGAACGATGCGCCCGCATCGGTCCGTCGGGTCCCCAGCGCTTCGGCGTACGGCCCGTCGATCGTCGACACCCGCCGGTCCGGCATCGATCCGCCTCGCCGGTTCTCCCAGGTCCCGCCGCTAGTGAAGAGCAGGGCACGACCTTTGCCGTCCTGCCAATAGAGGCGCGGGCGGAGCACGAGGCGCTCGTACCGGGGCAGATCGGCCCAGTTGTCGCCATCGCGGTCGTTACGCTGATGGCCGTTGAGACTGGTCAGGAGCGTGAGCCCCCACGTTTCGGACAGCGGCGCGGCGTACCAGGCAGACAGATCGGTCGCTCCCCGCAGCGAGCGGTTGACCAGGACTTGGCGCTCCGGTGCGTTTCCGGGCCGTCGGGAGACCAGATTGACGATCCCCCCGATCGCGCCGGCACCATAGAGCGAAGACGCCACGCCTTTGATGACCTCGACGCGTCCGAGATCCATCGGGGGAATCTGCATGAGCCCGAGTGACACACGCTCGCCGAAGAGCGGGAGGCCGTCGGAGAGGAACCGCGTGTAGCGGCCTTTCATGCCCTGCACGCGCACGCTCGCCGCACCAATCGACGGTGAGGTCGCCTGCACGCGCATCCCGCCCATCTCGTTCAACAGCATGACGATGTCGCCGGGTGTCATCATCAGCTTTTCGTCGATTTCGTCCCGATCGAGGACCTCGACGCGCATCGGTTGGGTGTCCAGTCCACGCTCGGTTCGCGTGGCGGCCACCGTGACCGATTCGCGCACGAGCGAGGCCGGCACCATTTCGACGATGACTGGCTGCGCTCGACCGACCTCGGCTGAGACGACACTTGTCTGGCGCAGGAAATCAGGGTGCGTGATGGTAACTTCGACCGTTCCGGCCGGAACTTCGAGGTGGGCCTCGCCGCGCGCGTCGGTGCGTGTCACCTGGCCGGCCGCGGCGATCTCGACTCCTTCGACTGGTCGACCTTCCGCCGTGACCGTGAAGGTCACGACAGCGGGCTGCGAGGCCGCGTGGGCGTGCGTGGTCGCGACCCGGCTCGAGAGCCGCGGCGAGTGCGGGACGTGGCCTGGCAGCTCGGGATGCACCGCGAGCGGGGTGTACGCGATGAGCGTGGTTAAAAGGAGAGGCCCCACGTCAGGCTCGAGGGGATGCTCACACCCGGGAGGGTGACGTGAACAGCCCTTGGTGAAAAGTCTCGTCTCATCTCCGATGTCTCGCTCCTCGCGTCCTGCCAGTCAGGCGCGCCTCGCCGCCCTCAGTGCGACGGGAGACTATCACCACGGGCCGCTGGGGCATGAGAGGCGACTTGAAACATGGATACCGGCCTCGGCCGACCGTCGCGCTCGCAGTCCGCTGTGAAAACGATGAAACGCCCACGAGCCTTGGGAACACGCCCGCCGCGGTCTTGGCTTGCATCAGTAGAATGGTGCCCGTGTCCTCGCCCGCCTCGCGTGTGCTCGTTGTCGAAGATGACCGTGATATCGGTGAGCTCGTCGGTCTCTACCTCCGCCGGGCCGGCTTCGACGTCGATCTCGTGGCCTCGGGCACCGAGGCGCTGGCCTCGTTGAACGAGCGGTCGCCCGATCTCATCGTGCTCGACCTGATGTTGCCGCATCTGTCGGGCACCGAGGTATGCCGGATCGTTCGGGCGAATCCCCGTACGGCTGCGATCCCGCTCATCATGTTGACGGCGCGCACGGAGGAGGCCGATCGCATCGCAGGCCTGGAGCTCGGCGCCGATGACTATGTGGCCAAGCCGTTCAGTCCCGGCGAGCTCGTGGCGCGAGTGAAGGCGGTTCTGCGGCGCGTGGGACGGGACCCGGCCGGGCCACCCGATGCGACCGCACCGCCCATCACCTATGGTCGCATCGTCGTCGATCGGATGGCGCATCTGGTCATGTTGGACGGACGGCCGACCACGCTCACCGCGAAGGAGTTCCTGCTGCTCGTCTACTTCTTGAACCACCAAGGTCGGGTGTTGTCGCGTGACTTGCTCCTCACCGACGTGTGGGGCTACAGCTACACCGGAGGCACACGCACGGTAGACGTCCACGTGCGGCGCTTGCGGGAGAAGCTCCCGCCGCTTGGCGAGGCGCTGGTGACGGTGAAGCAGTTCGGGTACAAGCTGCTCGATGCACCTCCGAGCTAGAGGTCGCCGTTGGCTCGCATGTCCTCGCCCCTTGGGTTTCGCGGCAAGCTGGTGCTCGTCGCTGTCGGCACCGCCGCGTTTGCGCTCGCCGTAGCCGGGGCCCTCGTGGCGTCGGCGGTACGGCGCCACACTGAAGAGCGCATCGCGCGGACGCTGAGGAGCCAGGCCGAGCTCGCCGCCGAGCTGCTGGCGCACGCCCAGAAGCTCTTGGCCGTGCAGGGCCTCGATGCCGAGGCCGACCGCGTGGGGGCGATAGTCACCGCCCGGGTGACCTTCATCGCGGCGGACGGCCGGGTGCTTGGCGACTCGGCGGAGCCGCTCGACGCGCTCGCCTCGCTCGAGAACCACGCGAGCCGACCGGAGATCATCGAGGCGATTCGGACAGGCGTCGGAGAGGCCCGCCGGTACAGCGCCACCAGCCGCACGGACATGATCTACGTCGCCGTGCCCACCGCGCATCCGACCGTCGCCTTCGTCCGGCTCGCGGTTCCGCTGACCGATCTCGACGCTCAGATCCGTGCGGTGGCGGCCGCCCTCCTCACCGCGCTCGCCGCGGCGCTGATTGGGGCCGCGGTCGCCGGTGCCCTGCTGACTCGAGGCATCGGGCGCCGCGTGCGTGCGATCGCCGACACTGCCGCTCGCTATCGGGCGGGCGATCTGACGGCGGCGGGGCGTGACTTCGGCAACGACGAGCTCGGCGCCGTCGCTCGCACGCTGGACGAGTCGGTGCAGGAGCTCGGGAGGCGGCTGGAAGAGGCTGCACGCGACCGCTCGCAGATGGAAGCGATTCTGTCCGGGATGATCGAGGGCGTGCTCGTTGTCGACGCAGCCGGCCGGGTGCAGCTGGCCAATCAGGCGGCCCGCTCGATGCTTGGGCTCGATGAGGTGCTGCTCGGACGCCGGTATGTCGAAGCCGTGCGGCACCCGGCCATCAGTGACCTGGTCAGCACTGCGTTGAAGGGGCAACCGTCCACGTCGGTTGAGCTGACGCCACCGAGGGACGAGGCGCGGACTTTAATGGCGCGGGCGGCACCCGTGACGCCCGGCAGGGCCCATGGTGCCGTGCTCGTCCTGCATGACGTGACGGAGCTCAAGCGCGCCGACCGGATGCGTCGCGATTTCATCGCCAACGTGTCGCACGAGCTTCGAACGCCGCTTACGGCCATCCGGGGGTACGTCGAGGCACTCATCGACCCCGAGCTGTCGTCCGACGATCAGCAGCGGTTCCTCGCCATCATTGCGCGGCATGCCCGGCGGATGGAGGACCTGGTGACAGACCTGTTGCGCCTCGCCCGGCTCGACGCCCGTCAAGAGCCGGTCGAACTGGCGGCGTGTTCGACGCCCGCGGTCCTGCGGGCGGTAGTCGACGACCTGGCCGTCGTGACGGCTGGGCGAGGGCAGCGCGTCGACATCACGGTCGACCGCGGCGCAGAGACGGTGCAGGCCGATGCGCAGAAGCTCCACGATGTGCTGCGCAATCTGATCGCCAACGCCAGCGCCTATGGTCCAGCCACGAGCCGGATTTCGGTGGCCGCGGTGCCGGCCTCAGCCGGGCAGGTCGCGATCTCGATCGAGGACGAGGGCCCAGGGATTCCAGAAGCCGAGCTTGGTCGCATCTTCGAGCGGTTCTATCGTGTGGAGAAGTCGCGCACGCGGGATCCAGGCGGCACGGGGCTCGGTCTGTCGATCGTGAAACACCTCGTCGAGCTCCAAGGCGGCACCGTGCGCGCCGAGAACCGCCCCTCGGGCGGGGCCCGATTCACAATCGCACTCCCGGTACCGTCGCCTGTCACCGGTGACCGCTGAGCTGTCGACAAGCACCTTCCGGGGGGCCCTCAGCCGAATTCCTGTTCTCGGAGCGTCCAACGCCGGGAGCCAAGGTCAGACGGTCGGGTGCGTGGCCCGAGTCCGGCTCCATTCGGACGCCACGAGGCGCGCTCCCGAAAACCGTCCAGCCGCAGACGAAGGGCCCGGGACATCTGCCCGGGCCCTGTGACCGCCTCACCGATGCTGGGATGGCGGTGCCACCGCGAGCGATCTGGAGCGCCTTGTCAGAACGAGTAGCGGAGCGAGATCTGCGTCTGCCGGGCGGTGCCCAGGCCAACGGTGCGATTGAGCGGCCCGAGCATGTAGCCGAAGGTGCCTGCCTGCGCGTCGGTGAAGGGCACGCCGGGCGTTCCGTTCGGCAGATTGACCGCCGGATTCTCGTAATTGAGGCGGTTGAAGATATTGAAGACTTCCACCCGCACCTGGATCCCTTGGCTGCTCATGAAGCGGAAGTCCTTCGAGAGCATCAAGTCGGCTTGCCAGAACTCAGGGCCGCGCAGAAAATTGCGCGGCAGGTTCCCGAACGTGCCCGGTTGCGGCGCTGCGAACGCCGCCGGGTTCAGCCAGCGCACGCCGCCGTTCTCGATGTACGGGTTCACACCGGGCACCAGGTCGGGGCGCTGCGTGCCGCGGCTGTTGCCGCCCGGGATGTTGGTGAGAGTCGAGCCCGACACGGTGACGTTGTCAGGACGGTTGATGGTGACGTTAAGGGGTACGCCACTGCGCGCGTTGAGGATAGCCCCGACACGCCATCCGCCCGACCACTGACCCGTTCCGGGAATCTGATACACGAGCGAGCCGTTGAACGTGTGCGGGATGTCCTGCGGGTTGATACCGTACTCGGAATCGAAGTCGAACGTGTTCTGGGCGGTCGCCGCTTCGTTCGAGCCCTGGGTCGTGCCGCGATTCTGTGAGTACTGGTACTGAAGGCCGCCAGTGAAGCCGGCCTGGAAGCGGCGTGTGGCGCTCAGCTGGAAGGCGTTGTAGCTCGCGCGCCCGCAGCCAGATAGGGGAAAGCGGCCGGCCAGCGAGATGTCGTCGACGCATCCACCGGTCTTGAAGTCGATCTGGCCGTAGGTCGGCACCGGACGCACGCGCGTCACCGGGTCAAGCACGTTGCCGACGCCGCGCAGGAACATGTCACGCCCCTGGCTACCGGTGTAGCCCACGGTCAGGTTGACGGAGCCTGGCAACTCGCGCTGCACGCTCACGCCGTACTGCATGTTGTATTCAACCGGGTAGTGGTGCGTGTAGCCGCGAATCGAGAGCAGGTTTCGGAGCACCTCGGGGCTCACGGGATAGGCGAGCGCGTTGGCCGCCACGTCCGAGGCCTGGACGCGGCGGCGCTCGATGGCGTTCTCGATCGGCTGGATGCGATCCTCGAGCTGGCCGGGTCCGTAGAAGATGCCGAAGCCCGAACGGATGACGGTCTTCTCGTCGAGCTGATAAGCGGCCGACAGGCGGGGCGAGAAGTTGTTCCTATCGGGGTTGTAGAAGTTGTCCGGATCGGTCGCAAACTCGTTCTCCTCGACGAAGAACGGTCGGGCTCGCCCCTCGGCTTCTCTGACCACCGAGTAGTAGTCGTAGCGTAGCCCGAGCTCCAGCGTCAGACGGCCGGTCGCGCGCCACGAATCCTGGACGAAGCCGATGGCGTAGAACTGCTGGGGACGGAATACGGGCGAGTCCACGGTCACCGCGAACTGGTTTGGGCGGTTGTCGATGAAGTCGTTGATGCTGTTGTAGGTCAGCTCCTGGCTGCCCAGGAACTGGAAGTCAGACTCGATGCGGCGGTACTCCCCTCCAAACTTCCACGTGTGCGCACCTCTGGTCCATGTCACCGCGTCACTGACCGACAGCGACATCGGGTCGAAGCGCGATCCCGTCGTGGACGAAGCGCTCGTCGCGCGAATGAGTAGGCCGCTCCGCGCGATGCCCGTGTTGCCGCGTGCGTCGATAGACGACGACGTGAAGGTGCCCGAGAGCGACACACCCAGCGGATCGTAGCCCGCCACAGCGCCGAACGCGCTCGCACTGGTCTTGGGCGCGTTGAAGCCGACCTTGAGCTCGTTCACGAGGCTGCGGCCGATGATTGACTGGTAGTTGGCGGCCAGATTCTTCGGTGACTGCTTCGCCAAGACCCGGCGGGGTGTGACCGTGCGATCCGGGGTGTCGACCTCACCGTTGCTGTGGAGGTACCGCACGTACACCGAGTGGTTGTTACCGATCCGGTGGTCCACGCGAACCGATGCCGTGTTCTCCTGCTGCTCGGCCGTTGACTCCAGCGTGGCAAGATCCACGAGCGGGTTCGAGGTGGGAACGCTGCCGAGCGGAAACCCCGCCAAGAGCGGCGCCACCGCACGGGTGCGAGCTGCGCTCTGGCCTGCGCCCGAGCCAACCGGCTCGCCCGCCAAAACCCGGCGCCGCGCCTCGGCGCTCGGGACCGCCTCGGTGAAGCTCAGGCCAGTGCTCTGCCGCAGTCCTTCGAAGCTGACGAAGAAGAACGTGCGGCCGCTCTTGAGGGGGCCGCCGAACGACCCTCCGAACTGGTCGAGCCTCAGGGGCTGCTTCGTGTCGTCGTACGGGCTCGCGGCATCGAGCGCATCGTCACGCTTGTACTCGAACAGCGACCCGTTGAACCTGTTCGAGCCGCTCTTACTCACCACGGTGATATTGCCACCGGCGCCCAGGCCACTTTCCGCCGGCGCCAGACCCGAGTTGACGCGGAATTCCGCCACAGCCTCCATCGACGTCTGCAGGCGGAACTGCGAGCCGGTGGCGTTCAAATACCCTGGGCTCGCATCCCAGACGTAGGTGCCATCGACGCCGTCGTAGTTCAGGTAGTTCTGCTGGTTGGACTTGCCGTTGAAGCGGACACTGGACCAGCCCCCGTTGCCGTCGCTTGTGGCGCCCGTTGCCAGCGTCATGAGATTTGCGAAGTTTCGCCCGTTCACCGGCAGGTGTTCGACCTCTTCCGGCGAGACGTTCACGCCGATCTTGGCCGAGTTGACGTCCAAGACTGGAGCGACAGCTCTGACGCTGACGGTCTCGGAAAGTCCCGCAATCGAGAGGGCAACCGCCGCACTCTCGACCTGGCCCACCCCGAGCACGATGTCTTGGGACTTGGGCTGAAAGCCCGACAGCTCCACGGTGAGCGTATACGTTCCGGGCCCAAGGTTGGTCACGGCGTACGACCCATCGCCCTCAGTGATCACGGTGCGCACGGCCCCCGTGGCCTTGGCGGTCACCGTGACAGTCGCACCGGGCAGGGCCGCGTCGCTCTGATCGACGATCCGACCGACGATCCGGGATTCAGTCTGTTGGGCTGAAGCGACGGCGATCGGGGTGAAGAACACGAACCCACTGAGCACCGTGGCCCTGGCGAACGAGCGGAACGCCCGGAAACACGCGATCATGACGCAACCTCCTGAAAGGTCTCGCTTTTCTCTGTTCATCGAGAATTCAGAGTAGCGAGCAGGTGCTGTCGTTCTCATGACGAACGTGTTAATTGTGCGAAAACTCACAGCAGAGGCGCCAAGCACCGGCGTCTGGGTCGGCAGCCGGGTTCAGCCCGCAGGCGATGGTCAGCGGATGGGTAAGCGTCCAACGGTTCGAGCCGACGGTGTGATCGCCATGGCTCCTCGGAACCAGCCATCGGAAGATGGCTGATGACGTTCGCACACGCCGGGCGTGTTCGAGGGGAAACTGGTGTTCTGGATGCTCCAGGGTCGCGAGGCCTGTCAGCTCGCGCGCTTCTGGAATCGATCCCGGAGGACAATCGCTGCAGCGTTCATCACGAGCAGCAGGACGAGCAACACGAGAATGCCGGCGGCAGCGTTCTCGGCGAAGGCCGCCTGCGGACGAGAGACCCAGTTGAAGATCTGAATGGGCAGGACGGTAAAAGGGGAGGAGAGCCCGTCGGGCAAGAAGGGAACGTAGGTGAGCGCGCCAATGGTGATGAGCGGCGCGGTCTCGCCGATCGCTCGCGACAGGGACAGGATGAGCCCGGTGAGTATCGCCGGTAGAGCCGCGGGGAGTACCTGGTACTGAATCGTCTGCCACCGAGTCGCGCCCAAGGCGTACGACCCCTCTCGCAGCGACTTCGGGACGGCGCGCAGCGCCTCACGCGTCGAGATGATGACAGTTGGAAGCACGAGGAGCGCCAGCGTGCAGGCGCCGGCCAAAACGCTCCGCCCGAGGCCGAAGAACCGCACGAACAGGCCGAGGCCGAGCAGGCCGTAGATGATCGACGGCACTCCGGCGAGATTGGAGATGTTGATCTCGACGATCCGAGCCAGGCGTCCCCGTGATTCGTACTCTTCGAGGTAAATGGCGGCTCCAACCCCGAGTGGGATCGCGATGAGCGCGGTCGTCAGAATCACGTACATGCTGCCGACGAGGGCCGGCAGGATGCCTGCCTGAGAAGCACGTCGCGACGGGTAGCTGGTCAGGAACTGCCAGCTGAGCCGTCCAAAGCCGTCGCGCGTCACGTCGTACAGCAGCGCCGCCAACGCGGCCAGCGCGAGGAGCATCACGAGCAGTCCGAACAATCCGAGCAGCCGGTCGCCCGAGCGGCGCCACAAATGGCTTCCTCGCCAGACCGGATCGCTCGCGGCGGTGCTCATCGACGGGGTCATGAATACTCCTCGCGAAAACGACGGCGGAGCCAGTTCGAGGCGAGGTTCAACACGAACGTGCTCAAGAAGAGCAGCATCCCCACGGCGAAAATCGTTCGATACTCGAGCGTGCCAGCCGGCGTGTCCCCCAGGCTGACCTGGACGATGTAGGCCGTCATCGTCTCGACCGGCACCCGCGGATCGAAGGTGAGGCGCGGTTGCTGGCCCGCGGCGATGGCGACGATCATCGTCTCGCCGATGGCGCGCGAGACTGCCAGGATGGCGGCTGCGGAGATCCCCGAGAACGCCGCGGGCACGACCACGCGCAGCGCGGCTTGCCACTTCGTGGAGCCGAGGGCGTAGGAGCCCTCGCGCAGGCCGTTCGGCACGCTGTGGAGGGCATCCTCCGACAGCGAGGAGACGAGCGGCAGGATCATCACGCCCATGACGATGCCGGGGCTGAGCGCGTTGAACCCGGCCAGGGTCGGAATCCAGGCCTGCAGCAGCGGCGTGACAAACTGCAGCGCAAAGTAGCCGTAGACGACGGTGGGGATCCCGGCCAGCACCTCGAGCACGGGACGAACGACGCGCCGGACGGCACTCGACGCGTACTCGCTCAAATAGATCGCGGTGAGCAAGCCCGCCGGCAACGCCACGAGCATCGCAATGAGCGACGTCAGCACCGTCCCGCTGACGAGCGGCAGGACGCCGAAGCGCTTGTCCGAGAAGAGCGGCGTCCACTCGGTCCCGAAGAGAAACTCGCCGATGGACACCTCGGCCAGGAACTCGGCCGTCTCGAAGAGCAGGATGCCGACGATGCCTACCGTCACGACAATCGAGAGTGCCGCGCATGCAAGTAGCACGTGCTCGATTCCGCGCTCGACGAGAGCCCGACGACGCAGACGCATCACTGAAGGTCCACGGATCCGCTACTGCGCGAGGCGCTGCTCCAACGAGAGCGCGGTTTGGCTGCCTTCTGCGCCGTACATCGATCCTGCCTTGCGCGCCTGGAACCGCTGGATGGCGAGCGCATACTCCTTGTCCGTGAGCGGAATGTACCCCACCTCCCTGACGAGCGACGTGCCTTTCGTCAGGTAGAAGTCGATGAAGTTCTTGACCTCAGCACGGTCGAGGGCCCGGACCTTCGAATAGATGAAGATGGGACGCGACAGTGGGTGATACGTGCCATCCTTGACCGTCTCGGGCGAGGGGAGCACGGCACCTGCGCCGTTGGCGTCGTTTCCATCATCGATGCCAACGAGCTTGAGCTTGTCCTGGTTCTCCTCGAAATACGCGAAACCGAAGTAGCCGAGGGCGTACTCATCCCGACTGACTCCCTGCACGATGACGTTGTCGTCCTCGCTCGACGTGTAGTCTCCGCGGCTCTGATCGACCTTCCCCATGATAGCTTCCGTGAAGTAATCGAACGTGCCGGAGTCGACGCCGGGGCCAAAGAGATGGATTTCCTGGTCTGGCCAGCCGGTGCGGATCTGGTTCCACTTCGTCAGCTTCCCCTGGGCCGCCGGCTCCCACAGCTTCTTCAGCTCGGCCACCGTAATCGAGCTGGCCCACGTGTTCTTCGGGTGCACGACGATGGCCAGACCGTCGTACGCGACGGGGAGCTCGACGTACTCGACGCCAGCCTTTTCGCAGGCGTCCTTTTCGGTCTGCGAGATCGGTCGAGACGCGTTCGAGATGTCGATCTCGTCGCGGCAGAATTTCTGGAAACCGCCGCCCGTGCCGGAGATGCCGACGGTAACCTTCGTGCCGGTGTACGCCCGCTGGAACTCCTCGGCGACCGCCTCGGTGATGGGGAACACGGTGCTGGAGCCATCGATCTTGATGAGGTCTCCTCCACCGCCCTCGGCGGCGTCACGCGGCGTCGAGCCGCCGCCGCAGGCGGCGACGCCGCCCAGTACCAGCGCGGCCACCGCAAGCGCGAGCGTTCTCGGTACTGCTCTCATGTCTGACCCACTCCTCTCGAATCGAGATCGACCTCTGACAGTGTCTTCGAATCGTGAACGTCCGACGTCTCGCGGACGAGTCGGCCACGTTACATGTGTGTGAACTCTGGCCGTAACGCAGATTTAACGGCGCCGATACGATCAGGATACGCCGGCGTCCTACAGTGCGAACGTCATGCCCACGCCACACGTGCTCATTGTCGAAGACGAGCCGGACGTTGCCTACCTGATTAAACACGCCCTCGAGCGGTCGGGAAGCGCGCGGGCCGAGATCGTCTCCACCGGGCACGCCGCGCTCGGCGCGGTGGCCGAGCAGCCGCCTGATCTCCTCATCCTCGACCTGAATCTTCCGGGCCTCAGCGGCCTCGAGCTCTGCCGCATCTTGAGGGCGCGCCAGGACACCCGACGGCTGCCGATCATCATGCTCACCGCACGGACCGGCGAGGACGACCGGGTAGCGGGACTGGATACCGGCGCCGACGACTACATCACCAAGCCCTTCAGCGTGAAGGAGCTGTCGGCGCGGGTGCGATCGGCGCTGCGGCGCTTGGCCCAGGCAGACGATTCGTTGCTGACCTATCGGGGGGACACGCTGGTGGCCGACTTCGACGCCGTCTCGGTGACGGTGGGCGGCGCGCCCGTTCGTCTGACGAGGCGCGAATTCGAGCTGCTCAAGTACCTGGTTCAGAACCGCCGTCGCGTGGTGTCGCGCGACCGGCTGCTCGAGCGCGTCTGGGGCTACGATCGACAGATCGAGACGCGCTCGGTCGATGTGCACGTCGGGCGACTGCGGAGCAAACTGCGTGAAGCCGGGCCGCTCATCGAGACCGTCATCGGACTCGGATACCGGTTCAATGGTTGAGCTCGGCTGGCCGCGCGATCAATGGGCCTCCTGCCATCCCTTCGCGCGCAGTTCGAAAATCTCGCGCTCGAATTGGGCCAGCGCGCGCTCGACGCGGTGCCAGTCGCGGTACGTCGTGGCGCGACGCAGCCGCTGATCCTCCTCGAACCGCACCTCCCAGCCGAGATCGCCGGCCGTCGAGATGGAGTAGCGGCGAACGTGGTCGAGGTGACGCAGGCGCAGGTCGAACATCGTGGAGGCTCCCCGGGGCCGGGTGTCAGTAGTACTCGGTTCGCGCCAGGTCGGCTGTAAATTCTGTGTAACAGATGGGGACTCGGGCGCGGCCAAATGACCGAAGCCCCTGGCGCGAGCGCAGATAGGCGCGCATTTTACGCAGATGAAATCTCCGCGTCGTCGCGTTTCGGCTATTGTCAGGGCGTGGTGTTGGCGCCCACACCGTTCACGGCTCTGCCGGCGACGCGTGACATGACGCCGTCCCCGGAGGCCCGATCAGCACCGGATCCCAAGGTCACGGTGTCGAATCTGGACGTGTTCTATGGGAACCAGCAAGTGCTCCGGCAGGTCAACCTGTCGATTGCCGCACACCAGGTCACGGCGCTCATCGGCCCCTCGGGGTGCGGCAAGTCCACGTTCCTGCGGTCGCTCAACCGCATGAACGACCTGGTGCCGGGTTCGCGAATCATCGGTTCCATTCAGATCGACGGGCGCGACATCTACGACCCGTCGATCGACGTCGTCGAGCTACGCCGCCGGGTGGGGATGGTGTTCCAGAAGTCGAACCCGTTCCCGAAGTCCATCTTCGAGAATGTGGCGTACGGACTTCGGATCAACGGGATGGCCGCGTCGCGCGAGGAGCTGAAGGGCCGCGTGGAAGCGAGCCTGAAGGCGGCGGCGATCTGGGACGAGGTCAAAGATCGGCTGAACACTCCCGCGCTTTCACTCTCAGGCGGCCAGCAGCAACGCCTGTGCATTGCCAGGGCGCTCGCGGTCGAGCCCGACATATTGCTCATGGACGAGCCTGCGTCGGCTCTCGACCCCATCGCCACGCAGCGAATAGAGGAGCTGATCTACCAGCTCAAGGCCCGCTACACGATCGTGATCGTGACGCATAACATGCAACAGGCGGCTCGGGTGTCGGACGTGACGGGCTTCTTCTGGCTGGGCCGGCTGGTCGAATGCGATCGGACCCAGAAGATCTTCACGGCTCCGTCCGAAAAGCTGACCGAGGACTATGTGACCGGCAGGTTCGGGTAATGGCAGAACCGGCACGACACCAGGCGAGGCACTTTCAAGAGGAGCTCGAGCAGCTGCAGGCGCGTCTGCTCGAGATGGGAGGCGCCGCCGAGGAACAGGTGCGCCTCGCCATCAAGGGCCTGGTTGACCGCGATCCCCCCACCATCGAGCGCGCGCAGTCGGGCGACCAGCCGATCAATCGCCTGCACATCGAGATCGACAGCCGGTGCTTCACGTTGCTGGCGCTCTTCCAACCGATGGCGGCCGACCTGCGCCGCATCGTGGCGGCGGTCAAGATCAACACCGACCTCGAGCGCGTGGGCGACCTGGCGGTGAACATCGCCGAGGCGGCGCGCCGGTACTGCCTCCATCCGCCGGTCAAGAAGCTCATCGACATCCCGCGGATGGCCACGCTGGCCCAGACAATGCTGAGGGACGCCCTCGACGCATTCGTTCGGGGCGACGTGGCCCTCGCGCAGCGCGTGCTGGACGAGGACGACAAGCTCGACGAGCTCAAGGACACGATCTTCCGCGATCTTCTCGACTACATGCTCCAGGACGCCTCGACCATCGAGCCGGCGCTCGACTTGATTCTGGTCTCCCGGCATTTGGAGCGCATCGGGGATCACGCGACCAACGTCGCCGAGGATGTCATCTTCATCGTGTCGGCGCGTGATGTCCGTCATCATGCGGGTGAAGGCGCGAGCTGACGCCCCCAGCGCCACGCGCGGCGCGACATCCCTTCGGCTCGCGTTACCTCGTCGTCGCGTCAGTCGGTGGGATGGACAGCTGCGCCGGCCGGGCAGGTGGGTCAGCGGCGCGACGCCATGTGGGCCGTTTTTTCGGCGGGCGGGAGAGCGGCTGGCGGTCGTGGACCTCGCCTGAAGGATCCTGGAGCCTCGCGGTTTCGGGGATGCGCTGTCGAATCGTCGCGCGGACGCTGTCCAGCTTGGCGAGGCTCTCCTGCGTGATGTCCGATCGCCTCTGGAGCCGCGCGACGGCGAGCACCAGCCACACCATCACGAGATTCGCGAGCAACCGCCACGTTCCAGTGACCTGGAGGCTTTCTGCGGCGGCTGACCAGATGATCAGAAATGGAATGACCCGACCGAAGGGTGGGAGCAGCATCCACCTGCGTACGATCACGTCTAGCACGTCAACCTCTCGACTGTCCCTCGGGGGGCTCCGCTCGGAACCAGCTCGACGGCTGCTCCGCAACACGTCAAACGGCAGTCGACGTGCGGTGCGTCAGTACGCGCCAACAGCCATCCATTGACCGTGGGCTCTGCCTGTGCGCCTCGCGGATACGGAGAGCGTGCGCCTCGTCACAAAAACACTCCAGTGCAAATGCGCCGCCAAACCGGATAGATGGTGGAAACCCAGGGTCGGTGCTCGAACAGTGTGTCAGCGGCTACACAGGTTGAGCGCAATAGGCGCCACACCGCGACATCCGAGGCGTGTCGGCGTCGTTCGCCAGCGTGGCGCCGGCCATCAGTGCACAACAGTCGTGGCAGATGCCTTGCAGCGAGCTCAGCCCCAGTCGCTTGGCAACGACAGGCCGAATCGAGGCGTCAAAGCGGTGAACTGTCAGACGGGCTCGGCGATTGGACGAGAAGCCGGCGGATTTCACGCACGAGCTCATCGGGGTCGTAGGGTTTGACCAGCACGATATCGAAACCTGCGGCGAGCGCCGCTTCGTGCTTGCTGAGCTGGGAGTAGCCGGTGGCGGCGATGAGCGGAATGCGGCGGGTGTGCGTCTGCATGCGCAGCCGGCGAGCGACGTCGAAGCCCGACAGCACCGGCATTTCCAAATCCATTACGATCAGGTCGGGCGGCGTCTGAGTGATCGCGGTGAACGCGGCTTCGCTGTCGGTGGAGACCTGTACGGCGAAACCGAGGCCCTGTAGATAGATGGCGAGGATGTCCGCCGCCTCGCGGTAGTCGTCCACAAGCCAGATGGTGGCACTCATGAGCGTTGAACGGTCGAGCTCCCAGGATATTCGAGAATCGGGCCACGCGGCGCAGACCGGCGGCGACCCGCCGCCTGCGTTTGCCGCTTCGCACGCCGCGCAGCTCTCGAAGGCCCTCCATCTGCTGCTCCACGACCTGCGGGCGCCGCTCGCCGTGGCGCAGGGTTCGTTGCGCTTGATTCGGCAAGGCGACTCGATTCCGGCGCCGGACCGCGACCGCGCCTTCGAGTGTACGGTCGAGGCGCTCGGTCGGATGTCTCGCGTCTGTGCCGACGCATCCTCTTTTGTGGAGTCGTTCGATTCGCCGGCGCCCGGTGGTGGTACGCCGGTTTCGGCGAACCTCGTGGCGGAACGCCTCGTCTTGGCCCTCAGACCTCGCGTGACGGCCTCCCTGGGCCCGGTTGCGCGCAACGGCGCGGTTCGCCTATTGTCCGTCGATCGGCTCGTCGACGCGGTGATCACCATTGTCACGGCTGCGATGGGGTCGGTCCCCGCGCCTCATCGACAGGCCGAAGTGGAGGCGACCTCAGGCGAATTGCGCGTGTTGGCCGGGACCGAGGCCGAGCGGCGGCTGCTGCGGACGGACGCACGTCGGTCGTTCGACCCGTGGCGGGGGGGGCATGGGCTGTCGCTCCCTTGCGCGTGCCGAGCAATCGAGCTGCGGGGGGGGCATGTGTGGGGAGTAGAGGAGGCGCGCGGCGCAGTGGCTTTGGCACTGCCATTGGAGGTGTGAGTCATGACAGCGCAATTGGCACTGGTCGACGACGATCCGGCGTTCACCGGGTATCTGCGCACGCTGCTGCAGAGCCGCGGATACGGCGTCGAGGTCTTCCACAGCGGCGGTGCGCTTCTGGAGCACCTGCGTGCGGGTGCGGCTCCACAGGTGGTGCTACTCGATGTGATGATGCCCGACCTGGATGGTCTCGAGACGCTTCGCGCCATTCGACAGGTTCATCCGACCGCGCGTGTCATCATGCTCTCGGGCCGTCAGGCGCCGGCGACGATCGTCGAGTCGGTTCGCCTCGGCGCCGCCGACTACGTCCTGAAGCCGGATGATTCGGCAGGTGTGGGTGAGGCCGCCCTCGAAGCCGCAATCCGCAACGCGCTCGAGCGTGAAGCGCTGAGCGCGGAGCTCGCACGGCTCAGCGCGCAGATGAGCGAGGACCCCGAGGGCGCGCAGCCCTGTTGGAGCTCGGGCGCCGCCATGCAGCCGGTGATGACCATGGTTGAGCGGATCGCCGACAGCGACGTCGGCGTGTTGCTGCGCGGGGAGAGCGGCGTCGGCAAGGAGGTCATCGCGCGCGAGCTCCATCGGCGCTCACCACGACGCAGTAAGCCGTTCGTCAAGGTGAATTGCGCTGCGCTTCCGGCAGAGCTGCTCGAGAGCGAGCTTTTCGGCCACGAGCGGGGCGCCTTCACCGGCGCGGGCACGAGCCGGGTGGGCAGGTTCGAGTTCAGCCAGCACGGGACGATCATGCTCGACGAGATCGGAGAGATGCCGCCGGCCCTTCAGGCGAAGCTGCTGCACGTGCTGCAGGACGGCGAGATCACGCGCCTGGGGAGCAACCGCACCGTCGAGATCGACGTGCGAGTGCTCGCGGCCACCAATCGCGACCTCGAGGCGATGATCCGCGCGGGCACGTTCCGTGAGGACTTGTACTACCGCCTGCAGATCATCGAGCTGCGCATTCCCTCGCTGCGTGAGCGGCGCGAGGAAATCCGTCCGCTCATCGAGTTCTTCATCGTGAAGTACACGAAGCTGTATCGTCGGCCGATGATCCAGCCCACGCCAGTCTTGTTCGAAGCGATGAGCAACTACCAGTGGCCCGGCAATATCCGCGAACTCGAGAACATGGTCAAACGCCTCGTCGTGCTTCAGGACGAAGAGCTGGTTCTGCTCGAGCTCGCGCGCCTTCGCCAGTCGCCGCCGCTCATCGTGCCAAGCGTGCCGACTCGCGTGCCCGCACCCGCCGCGGTCGGGAGTGCGACTGCGCATGCGCCGATCCCCCCGCGTGATGCGAGCGCGGCTCGTCAGCCGGTTGAAGCCCCAGCGGCCGTTCCGTCGGCAGAGGCGCCGCAGGCCGCGCCCCCGGCGAGCAGTACGGCCACAGCCGTCTTGGACGATCCCGACGAGGGTTCGGACGAGGAGCCGGCCGCGCCCTTCCCCGGCGCCGTCGATCTTCAGGCGCTGGCCAAGGCCGCGGCGCTCAAGGCGGAACGGGAGGCGATCAGCCAAGCGCTCGAACACTTTCGCTGGAACCGTCGCAAGGCGGCCCGGCACCTGAATGTCAGCTATAAGACGCTGCTCAACAAGATCAAGGAGTGCGGCATCCAAACAGGCCCCGCGTGATCTCGGCTGTCTGACGCTTGGGTTCCGGCGTCGATGACCCAGATGGGGTCTCCCTTAACACGCCGGCCGTTCAGAGAACAAAGATCGCAGGCCGGCTCGTCTGCGCGACGTGGTCGCGTCATGGTCGGGAGCCAGATGGCCTGGAAGCCGATTACAGGAAAGTGGTCGAGCTCTCGAACCGTGCGGGATGCACGGGGTGTTGGCCGGCCCTTCATCCGAATAGCCGGATGACGCCGACGAACGGAGCGCGCCGGCCACGACCCCACCGTCGTCGCCGGCGATCCGTCGTTAGCGGCGTGGGGTTGACATGCTCCGGGACGTTCTGACGGGCGCGGTCGCTCGGCCCCGTGGCTCCTCCTCCTCTTCCTTCTCGCCGGGTCCATGGGCCGCTTCCGCGGCGTCTTGGTTGATCCCGCTCTCGGCGACCTCGGTCAGCTTCTGATCGGCGGCCTTTTCTTCATCCAGGGTCTCCTGGAGCAGCTCGGCCGCTTCGCCATGCCCCATCGTCCGGGCCCACTCGACGAGCGTGCCGTACGCAGCCATTTCGTAGTGCTCGACGCGTTGGGCGGCTGCGATGAGCGCCGCATCGCGGGTCACATCATCCATGTCCTCTTCGAGGACCGTGCGCCCCTCTTCGATGATGCCGGCCATGCCTTCGCACTGCTTCCCGCGCACCCGCTCGTCGAGGCTTTGGAAGACCTTCTCGAGGCGCTCGATTTGATCCTGGGTTTCCTCCAGGTGCGCCTCGAAGGCCGAGCGCAGCGACTGGCTGGTGGCGGCCTTGATCATCTTCGGCAGCGCCTTCGTGATTTGCTTCTCCGCGTTGTAGACGTCGCGGAGCTCGTCGAGGAAGAGGTCGTGCAACGTACTCATCTCAGCCATGAATCAATCTCCCTGGTGTGTTGGGATGCATCGAGAGCAGCAAGCGCGATGCCGAAGACGCGCCGTCGCAGGGCAACTGAACTCGCCGCTACCGGCGCGCCTCCGCGGAGGCCTGTGCCATCAGCCGGCGCAGGTCGGTTCTCCATGTGTTGGCGCCGGATGGCGACTTGATCGTCGCTGCACCCGCGAACAGCTTCTCGGGCTCGATCGAGCGACCGTAGTACCGCCGATTGGCGTCGTCGTCTTCTTTGAGCGTCGCGCCCTGAATCGTGGCACCCGCAAAGAGGCCTTTGGCACGCGAATAGGCGAGGATTTCCGCCCCGAGACGTGCATCGGTCGAGGCCTCCGCACTGCGGCCGACCGGACCGGCGGCGACTGAGGCGTCCGCGCCGATCTTGAACTCGCTCTTCATCAGGTTCTCGATTCCCTCGCGGTTCATCACGAGGAGCACGAGATCGACTGACTGCAACCCGATCTGCCAGCCGAAGCTTCCGCCCGTGAGCGACATGAAGCTCGGCAGACTCCAGGTGCCCTTCGTGCGATCGCGGACGCTCATCACACCTTTGCCGTGCTGGGCGCCCACCACGAAGCCGCCCTTGACCAAGGTCGGAATGACCACTACCGCTTCTGCCCGCGCGAGGATGTGCTCGGGAATGGCATCGTCAGGTGCCTTGACCAGCGCCTGAACAACCTCGAGCGACTTGGCCAAGCGCTCGGCTTCCTCACTCGCAGCGTTCGACCGCGTGGGCCCGAAAAGGAGCGAGCTAATCAGAACCAGAACCGTAGACGCGATCGATCGGGAGTTCGCATGGAATCGGCGCACGTTTTTCCTCCAGTGGGGCCTGTCTTGGCCCGGCTCGCCTCTCGCAAACGGTGTGCCCTAATCTGAAACGGCGATGATCGGGGCGGAGGCTGGATTGCCCTGGGAAAGCGCCACAATGAGTGCCTCGCTACTCACAAGAGATCTGCCTGGGCCAGGCGAACGGGGAGTGAGCCGCTCCACTGATCAGGAGTGCGCCTGATGAGGAGTGCGCCGAGCTGAATGGCGCGGCAGTTGCACGCATTCGATCACGGCTGTTCGAGCAAGCGAGCTGTGCTGCGGCATACAGGGAGGACTCATGATTGAAGAAGGCGCCAAAGGATCGGTCCCCACGGAAGGCGATGACTACGGACGACCCATGAATGAGCTTCGTGATCGCATGTCGTCGGCCGCCGAGGCGCAGAAGAACCGGGCGGCCGACAGGCTTGGCGGATTCGCTGATGTCGCGCGGCAGACCGGTGAGCGGCTGCGCGGGCAGAGCGACTGGCTAGCATCCTGGATGAGCACGACGGGCGACCAGATTGGCGAGATGGCGGAGCGGCTGCGGCGGCAGCATCCGGCAGAAATTGCGAGAGACCTCACGCAGTACGCACGACAACGTCCGGGGATCTTCCTCGGTGGTGCGTTTCTCGTCGGGTTAGGACTTGGCCGTCTGATGAAGGCCAAGTCCAACGGCTCGGGGTCTTCGGCGTGGCCGACACCAAGCCAAGCGTTCGCGCCGGAGCGGTTCAGGGGTTCTGGGGCCGAGCCATCCGAGCAGACCTATCGATCGTCGCTGTGACCGCTCGGTGGAACGTACGCCATATGACGGAGCCTGACGTGCACGAACGTGACCGGACGCACACGATGAACGGCGGAGGCCTCTATCGGTCGGTCGCCGAGCTGTTTGGGGATCTGTCGGACCAAGTGGCGACGCTTATGAAACAGGAGCTCGCCCTGGCGCGTGTCGAGCTCCTGCAGCAGGGCAAAGTCATGGCGCGCGACGCGATCATGGTGGGCGTCGGCGCAGCGCTTGGGTTCGCGGCGCTGCTGACCGGCGTGGCCGCTGTGGTTCTCGTGGTCGTCGCCCTAGGCGTGGCACCCTGGCTCGCGACCTTCGCCGTCACCGTGTTAGCGGCGATCGTCGCGTACGTGCTGATGAACGCCGGGCTCGCGTCGATGCGCCGACACATGGTCGTGCCGCGCCAGACCGTTCAGTCGATCAAGGAGACCGCACAGTGGCTCAAGAAGGAAACAGTCGGGTCGATCGGCCGATAACGGCGACCGCGACCGAGTCGGTCGAAGCGGCCCGCCTGCGTGATGACATCAAAGAGACGCGCGCTCACCTGAGCGGCACGATTGACGAGCTGCAGGAGCGTCTAAGACCGCAGCATCTCGTCTCCCAGGCGGGCGATGCGGTGCGAGGCGCAATGGAAGTGAGGCTGCACACCATGGCCGAGACGATGAGTGAGACGGCATCCCGGTGGACAACGCGGGCGCAGGAGCATCCCCTTCAGACGGCGGTCGCGCTGGCGGGGTTCGGCTGGTGGCTCATGCGCGATCGCCGGCCCCCGTGGGAGCGGCGCGCGCATGCTACCTCGGCGGACATCGCGAAGGCTCTGGCAGCAGGGGCTGTTGGATACGCGCTGCTCAAAGAAAGTGATCGCCGACGACACTTCGGTGACTCCGGAAACGGCTGGGCCCACGCCGAGGCGTCCATGGCCGAGGAAGCCGCAGGGCTTCGCGACCGCCTCGCCGACCGAGCTGGGCAGTACGCGGAGCGAATTGGCGAGGAGGTGCGCGCGCTCGGGCAGACCGCGGGCGAAATAGGCCAGCGCGCCGCAAAGAGCGCGAGCGAGTACACGGGGCAGGTCGGGGCCGCCGCGCGGTCGCAGATGCAGGAGGCGGGACAGATGTTGCGAGAACGCACCGAGCAGCTCGAAAACACCTTCGAGCGGTTGATGAACGAGAATCCGCTGAGTGTGGGCATCGCGGCGCTGGCGCTCGGCGCCATCGCGGGGCTGTCGCTCCCTGCGACCGAAACCGAAGGCCGCGCGCTCGGTGCTGCGCGTGACACGCTGATGAACAAGGCAGCCCAGGCGGTCGATTCGACGCTCAGTTCTCACTGAACGACGCTTGCAGGGCCCGGAAGCTCACCACGCGATGTCGGGCCGCAGACTGCGCAGGATGCTCAGCACTGCGGCCTCGCGCGTAGTGTCTGTCGATCGCCGATTGCTGACAGCCACGCCAAGACTCGGCTTGACGCTTTCACCGCCACGACCACACGGTCTGTACACGTGTCGATAGAGGCAACCAATGTCCGGCGTTAGCCTCGCCGGCCAACATCAGCCCGACAAGATAGTCGCGTACGGCTCACGATTGGGTCGAAGGACTCTCGACGCCCGGCCTCCATGCACGGGTTCGTCGACGTGATCTCCAGTGAGTCAGGGCATCACATTCATGTCGTGATCGCTTCGCGAACGCGATGTGTCCGAGCGCGGTCCATCTGCCACGTAGGCATGTCGCTTGCGTCGTGCGAACCAAGAAGGAGTGTGTGCCATGAACAGAGGTGACGCCAAGCGCCCGCAGGGACAGACGAAGGACTCGGCCACCCTGGTGGCTGGGGACATCGCCCGGGCGAGGAGTCGTGCATCGCGCGCGGAGACGCGGAGCACGGCCCCTGCCAGAGGAAGCGTTCGAGAGAAGGTGGGGAACGCCGTGGAAAAAGTCGGCAAGCGAATCAAAACGCTCGCAAAGCGTCAACCGTAGTCGTTTACCCCACTCAGAACTTCAAGGCGGCTCGACGTCGCGAACGGGCTCGTGCGTGAGGTCGCAGCGCCGAGCGACTCGAGTGAAGCGGAAAAGATGCTCGACGGCTCACGTCGCTTCGAGCTTCACCAGGTTCACCGCACCTCAGCAGAACTGCCGCGTGCGTCATCTGGGCGCGTGTGCTCCTCATCGGCGCGGTGCGCTGAGGCAGCGATCAAGAAGGAGGTTACGCTGGGCTGTCTGTGGCAGTGCTGCCGCGCCAGAGCAGGCACGGGGGTCACGCTGGAGCGGCGTACCCCTTGCACCCTCCCGTCCGCGCGGGTTTCAACCGATTGAAATTTGAGAAAAGAGGAGGGTCCAGCATGCAACGACTCATCATGGCGACGTGCGGAGCGATCGTGGTCGCTGGTCTTACCGCAGCCGCCTCGCAATCGAACCCGGCAGGCACGCGAAGCTCGACGACACCACCGTCTGGTGAGGCCGTCACAATGACCGGCTGCGTGAAGCCGGCCAGCGCCGGGGTGGGGGCAAGCAGTTCAGCCACACACGCCGGTCAATACATCCTCGACGATGCCGAGATGAAGAAGACGGGCACGCCTGACAGCTCGGCCGGCAGCACCCAAAGCAGATCCGGCGCTGGTGCCGGCGCCAGCGACGAGGATAAGTACGTCCTGCGGCCGGAGACGTCCACCGTCAACCTGTCGCAGTATGTGAACCAGAAGGTCGAGATCACGGGGCGTGTGCAGGCGATGACCACCTCGCGCGAGCCATCGACAGGGGTGGCGAGCCCGGGATCGACCCCCGGATCGTCGACCCCCGGATCGTCGACCCCCGGATCGTCGACGACGCCCGGATCGTCGGCCCCCGGATCGTCGACCTCGGGCAGCACGCCCGGAAGCAGCTCAGGGAGTTCAGCCCGCAGCTCGTCACAAAGCGAGCTCGCCAGTCTCCCCACGCTGTCGGTGAGCTCGATCAAGACCGTTTCGACGACTTGCTCGTAGCCACCGTTCGCTTGGGCCCTCCGCGAAGCTGATCCCGCATGCTGCGCGGGGGCTCCATCTCTGATTTCAGCTGTCGAGTGTCGTTGGTGTCACCTTGAGTGGTGCGTACGATCGCGCGAATCAGCTCGGCCACGCTCCAGGCCTGCGCGAAGCAGCCCCTCGGCACATAGGGCCGTTGCGCGTCGAAGATCTCGCTGATCGACCCCACACAGGCGCCGCTCACGAGGTGACGCAGGAGCGGTCTCAACAGCGCGCGCGGCGTATTGCGGTCGTCGGGATGGAGCAGGAGCCAGGCGTCGACGTAGGCGCCGATCAACCACGGCCAGACGGTACCCTGATGGTAGGCGGCGTCGCGGGAGCGCAAGTTGCCGAAGTAGCGCGGCTTGTACTCGGCATGGCTCGGTGCGAGCGATCGCAGACCATAGGGCGTCAGCAGCGACAAGGTGACCGCCTCGAGCACCGCGGCCCAGTACTGCCGATCGAGCGGACTGTGGGTCACCGCCAACGTCAGTAGCTGGTTGGGACGACAGCTGGGATCATCGCCGTGATCGCCGTCGACGACATCGAAGAGATGTCCGCTTGAGGGGTTCCAGAACCGTCGGTTGAAGGCCTCCCGACAGCGGCGCGCTTCGCGTGCGATGTCGTCTGCGAAGAGCCCTCGACCATCGCGGACCAGCCATCCTTCGAGCAGAACGAGCGCATTGTGCCAGAGAGCGTTGATCTCGACTGGTTTGCCGCGCCGGGGGGTCACCACCCACTCGTCCATCTTGGCATCCATCCATGTCAGCGGAAGCGAGTCCACACCCGCTGTCAAGAGCCCATCGTCGTCGACGCGGATGTTGAACCACGTGCCCCGCCGATGCCAGGCCACAATCTCCTCGAGGACGGGTAGGATCTCCGTCGTCAGGCTGCGATCCGCAGTGATCTGCTCGTAGCGATGAAGCGCATGGAAGAACCAGAGGGTCGCATCCGCCGTGTGGTAGCGGCCTTCGCTGGCACCCTCAGGGAAGAGGTTTGGAATGAGCCCGTGTTTCACCGAGTGCGCGAAGGTCTGCAGGATGTGGCGCGCCTCTGTGGCCCGACCGGTCGAGAGCGTCAGTCCCTCGAGGCTGATCATCGTGTCACGCCCCCAGTCGGTGAACCAGGGATACCCAGCGATGACCGTCCTGGGCTCGGCTCCGGCGGCGCGCACCGCGCCGTCGGTCGCCTCGCGCGTCGCGGGACGGATGATGAACTGATCGGCGGCGAGGGGGAGAAGGAAGGTCTCCGCAGTCCGCAGCGCCGGGTGGCTCTGGCCGAGCATCTGCTCACGCCGGGTGAGCTCGATGGACCAAGCGACCTCGGGGGGCAGCCGGTCCAGGTGCGCCCACGGCTCGCTCGAGGCAGTGAGGTACACCGCACGGTCGGGTTCCAGCGTGACCACGAAGACGCCGGGGGCGTACATCCAGCCGGCATGTTCACATCCGCGATCGCGCTCCAGGACGTACTCCACATCCGACCAGGTGCTCGCTCCGGCCTCGAATGATGCCTGTGCTCCGCTCACGGCAAGGCGTACGAATGTGGGCAGATCACTGCGAGCGCATTCGGCTTGCGCTGGCGTGCGCTTGGTCGTGACATAGGAGAGCGCCGGCGGCGTCTGATGCTCGTGCTCGTGTCCGCGAATATCAAGCCAGGGCCGGAGCCACAACGTCGCGCCCTCCGAGCCCCCAATCAGCTGATAACGGAGGTGCACGGTATTCTGCCCATGAGGCATGAAGACCGCTTGCTCCAGCCGCACGCCGTCCGTCAGCGTGAACTTCCAGTGTGGCAGCCCCGCGGACAGGGCGAACTCCATCGGCCTCGCGCGAGGCCGGGGCTCGGGTCCCGGACGCAGGCTGAGGCGTGACCCATCGGGCCGCTCCACCTCCTCTTCGACGTGGTGCACCAGCATCGACCGCCCTGCAGGCGCAGGCAGCGCGGCGACGAGGAGACCGTGGAAGCGGCGCAGGGGCCTGCCCTCCACACTGCCCGCGGCGTAGCCGCCGAGGCCGTTGGTCACGAGCCACTCGAGCGGGGCCGCTGGGTCGGGGCGCCCTCGAGGCCGTTTCTTGAGGCGGAGCAGGGTGCGCGGCGAGGTCATCGGCGCGGGACTGGCGTAAAGAGCGTCGCGGCGTGGCCCGTGGCGATGAGATGGCGCGGAGGATCGGAGACGGCCGCACCGCTCCCACCGTAGCGGGCCTCCTCGGAACACCAGGCGGTCTGCCAGTGGCATCCGTCGGGGGGCGCGACGATGGGGTGCGACCGCGCGGCGAGATCCAGATCGGCGTCGAGATTCACCGCGAGCAGCCGCTCGTCGACCGGAGCGCCCGGGCGAAATCTCAGGATCAGGGTGCGATCGCCCGCCGTCGCGCCGATCAGGTGACGGGCGTGTGGCCCGAGCGCTGGATCGTGACGCCGCCAGGTCAGGAGATCGGTGTACAGCCGGCGGCACCGCTCCCGTCGCGGATCGTCGCGATGGAGGCGACAGGCCTCGAACACGTCGGCACCGATGCTGTCGCTTGCGGTATTGAGCACGGCGCCCCCGGCAAACCGCGCGAACTGCGCCAGGAAGGTAAGCCGTCCGCGAAGGACCTCCGCCTGGAGGGTCGGCTCGTGATCGGCGAAGTAGCGGAAAGGTGTCCCGCCCCCGTCCTCCTGCCCTTGGAAGAGCAGTGGCGTCCAGGGGCCCCAGAGCAGCAGCGTTGAGAGCGCCCGCCACCAGGCCTCGCTCGTGAGGTCGATGAGTCGTGCCCCGGCGGCCGAGTTCGCGACTTGATCGTGGTTTTCGAGGAAGCAGATGGTCTGCGCCGGTGCCATGTCCCAGGCCGGTGCGCCCCGCGGCGCCGACTGCCAAGGGTAGTACTGGCCCTGGTACAGAAAGCCGAGCTGCGCGGCCGCCAGCCACTCGTCGCTCGTGCCGCGATAGTTCGAGAGATAGCCGTCGCGCATGCCGGTCAGCGCGACGCGACACGAGTGGTGGAAGTCCTCATGGAAGAGCGCGTCCAGACCGCAGCCTCCGACCTCGGGTGGGCGGAGGAGTGCGGAGTGCTGCGGCTCGTGCTCGGCGACGACGATGATCGACCGAGGTGTCGCCGCCGCTCGCGCGGCACGCGTCAGCGCCGCCAGGATGTGGTCGCTCGACTCGTCCACGATCTGCTGCGCGGCGTCCACGCGGAAGCCGTCGAAATGAAACTCGCGGACCCAGTAGCTCACGTTGGCGAGGACCAACTCCCTCAGGCCTGCCGCCCCCTCGTCGTCGAAGTTCGGCGCGCCGCCCCACTCGCTGCGATGGCGTCGGCTCTGCCACCGCCGATCGAAGACTGAAAGGTAGTTGCCCGTGGGACCCAGGTGGTTGTACACGACGTCGAGGATGACGCCGAGTCCGAGCTGGTGCGCCGTGTCCACGAAGTGCTGAAGGTCGGCGGGTGCCCCGTAGCAACGTGTGGGCGCGAACCACTGCACGCCGTCGTACCCCCACCCGAAGCGGCCCGCGAACTCCGCGATCGGCATCATCTGCACGACCGTGACGCCGAGCGCACGCAGCTCGGGCAGCAGGGTCGCGGCGGCACGCCACGTCCCCTCGTCGGTCCACGTGCCGATGTGCAGCTCGTACAGCACTTGCCCCGGCAGGGTCACGCCGGGCCACTGCTCGTCGTGCCACGTATAGGCGTCGAGATCGACGACGGCCGACAGTCCGTCGGGCCCATCGGGCAGAAACCGCGAGGCGGGATCGGGATAGACCCGATCACCACCTGGAACGATGAAGCCGTACCGACTGCCGGCTGTCGCGTCGACATCGGCCGAGAAGTGGCCGCTGCCCTCGCGGGTGAGCGTGACCCGCTCCCCGTCGACCTCGGCCTGGACCTCGTCGTGATCAGGTGCCCACACCCGCAGGTTGACGCGTCCTGGGGACCGGAGCTCGGGACCGACCGGATAGCGGCGTGAGTCGCTCACGAGGCGGCCTCGCGCATCCCGAGGCTCATCAGAAAAGACCGCTGCCCCGGACGCGACCCACGGGCGGACGGCGAGGAGCGGCGAGACATGTCGTCAGCGCACGTGGCGACCAGAGTCGGAAGGGCTTGATGCGTGCGTCTTGCCCCAGATCGCGCCTACGACCTGAAGGACGACCAGTGCGATGATCACACCCAGGATCGGCAGCCACACCTGCCCCACGCCCACCGCGACACCCAGAGCGGCGGTCAGCCAGAGCGTGGCCGCCGTGGTGAGGCCCTGCACCTCCAGGCTGTCTGGCCGCTTCAGGATCGTTCCGGCACCGATGAATCCGACGCCTGTCGTAATGCCCTGGATCACACGGCCGGCCGACTCGATCGTCATACCGCCGACGATGGGTGCCAGCGTGAACATGGTGGACCCGAGGGCGACCAACATGTGTGTGCGCAGCCCCGCAGATTTGCCGACTTGCTCGCGCTCGTATCCGATGATCCCACCGAGCACGACGGCCAAGACGAATCGCTCCGCAACTTCGAGGGCTTGCTCCCAGGACGGCATAAGTTGACCAGTTCTCACACTTGGTGACGGCGACGCTGCAGGATCACCGAAACAGTGAAGGCGATCGCGACCATGCCGCTCGCGCTGTACCTCCATCCCGCGCCTTCAGGCCGGCTCGGAAGAGCGCCCACGAGCGCCACCAGGAGTACCGCGAGCACAATCGGATTCACGCTCCCTCCGCGATGCTCCGTTGTTTCCGGAGATCACCCGACACGCCGAAGCCTTTGCAACCGTCGTTCCAGTGGAGGGCGGCGCCGCGCTGGCCGTCCAGATGGTGCGTGACAGGGGTTACGCAGCGCGCGGCTTTTTCGGCGATCGCCGGGTGGGCCTCGCCATCGCCTTGACGGGCGCCGCCTTGGAGCGGCTCCCGGGAGTCGCTTTCGCCATCGCGAGGCTCTGCTGGAGCCGAGCCATGAGGTCGGTCACGGTGGTCGTACGCGGAGCCCGGCGCGCGCCCGTTCGCGCAGGCCGGGCGCCGGCGGCCTTGGCCTCGATCACGCCTCGAAGGGCCGCGACGTAGTCGTCCTGATACTCCTCGGGCGCCCACTCGCTCGCCATGCTTTCGACGAGTCGACCAGCTAAATCGAGCTCGCGCGCGGGAAGCTCCTGCGGGGGGTGCTGTGGCAGGGCGAGCAGCTGCTCGGGAAATCTCAATGTCGACAGCAGTAGGGCACCGTTCAGGGAGAGCAGGGCCGCCAGGTGTTGCCGCTGCCGAAGCACGAACTTCGCGATGCCCGCTCGGCCTGTTTGAGACAGCGCCCGGGCCAGGAGGCCGTACGAGTGTTCCGCACCCGAAGCCGGCGCGGCCGCGTACGGGGTTTCCCAAAAGCGGACGTCGATGGCCGCCACCGGTACGAAGCCGAACAGGTTGATGCTCCGAGTACGCTCGGGTGCCGCCGCCTTGAAATCCTCCTCGCCGACCACGACGTAGCGGCCAGGCTCGATTTCGTAGCCCTTGACGATCTCCGACCATTCGAGCGTCTGTCCGTCATCCTGGCAGACGCGTTTGAGCGCGATCGGGGAGAGGTCCGTGCGGTGCAAGAGGCGGAAGCGCAAACCGTGATCCCTTGAGGCAGGGTAGAGCTCGATGGGAATGTTGACCAAGCCGAAGTTCACCAGCCCTTTCCAGATTGCGCGGGCCATTGCCGTCAGGCCTCGGATGGAGGCGTCCAGGCGGCCACCTGCTCGGCCGTCATGTGGCGGTTGACCACGCGCGTGTCGTCGTAGCCGAGCTCCGCGATGTCGACGAGGTACTGACTGCGTGACAGCAAGGGGCCCGCACACCGCCGATCGTCGGACGGCTTCAAGGCCTGGTAGCGGGTCATGAGCTCCTGCTTGACCCAGGGGGGAATGACATCTCGCTCGGCTGGGTAGACGAAATCGAAGAGCACGAGGTGAGCCAGCAGCACGAGCCAATGCGGACCGAATCGCCAGAGCAGCCGCTCCCAGTCGAGAGTCGCCGCCCGCGCGCGTAGCAGGTGCAACACGTCGGCGCCATCGAAACGCTCGCGTTCCATCAGAAAAGCCTTCGACCAGATGAGCTCTTCGGCGGCGCAGAACCGGACTGGCACGCCGTGGACGAAACCCTCGAGCGCGGGGGGGAACCAGTCGTAGTCGACCCGTCCGAGGCCGTTGCCGCCGGCGAACACGAAATCCACGAAGGTGCCGTCGAGATCATGCGCTTTGCCCAGCCAGTGGCTGAATGCGAGTTCGGTGCGCATCCCGCGCCGCTCGAGACCCGCGACGATCTTCGGCCAGTCTTCCTCGCGGATGAAGAGATCGAGATCCTTGGTTGGACGTGTGACCCCCGTGTGTCGCTCGAGCGCGTAGGTCCCCGCGACGAGGAACGGCACGTGATCGTCGTTCAGCGCGCGAAGGACCGAGGCATAGAACCGGCCCGCCTCCTGGTCGTTCGTCGACCGCAGCGTGAGCGGTTTTGCTTCCGTCTGCTCAGCAGGCAACCTGATCCTCCAGAGTCGCTGGCTTCGAGACTGCAACGACCGTACCTGCGTGGCACTCTTCGAGGCGCATCAATGGTCGCGCTAGGCCGTCGAACTTCTGGCAGTTCACTTGCTTCGATCGATCGAAATGACGGGCGGAGCCGACGCGTCACGGTCGGGAGCGGCAGGTAACCGAGGTGGCGAGCCGCAAACGATTCGCGTGGCAGCCGTGGGGGATCTGCACTACGGCAAGCACACGCACGGCGTCATACAGGAGCTCTTCGGGCGCTTCCGCGACCTCGAGGCCGACGTGCTCGTCCTCTGCGGCGATATGACCGAGTCCGGTCGTCCCGAGGACGCCCGCAGCCTCGCGCGCGAGTTGACCACGCTCGTGACGGTGCCGATGGTCGCGGTGCTCGGCAATCATGATCATCAGTCGAACGCCGGACCGACCGTCACGGAAGTCCTCAGGGATGCTGGGCTCGAGGTGCTCGACGGCAGCAGCTGCGAGATTCACGGTGTCGGCTTTGCCGGCGTGAAAGGCTTCGGAGGGGGCTTCGGTCCAGGGGTTCTCAGCCCGTTCGGCGAGGAGGCGATCAAGCGTTTCGTGCAGGAGGCGGTCGAGGAAAGCCTCAAGCTCGAAACGGCGTTGTCGCGCTTGCGGACGCCCCAGCGGCTCGCCGTGCTGCACTATGCGCCCATCGTGGGCACGGTGCAGGGTGAGCCGCGCGATATCTACCCATTTCTCGGATGCAGTCGGCTGGAGGAGCCGCTCTCGCGCTACAGCGTCTCGGCCGTCCTGCACGGGCACGCCCATCACGGCTCGCTTGAAGGGCGCCTCATCTCGGGCGCACCGGTCTTCAATGTCGCCCTGCCGCTCTTGAAACGGACGCATCCCGAACAGCCGTTTCGAGTGATCGAGGTCCGCGTGTCGCCACAGGCGGTGCGTGGACCTGACGAGGCCGTTGGACGCGAATCGGGGGATCGACCGCTCGATCAAAACGGCGATCGGATCGTGTCACTCAGCCGTCCAGACCGTGACGCGCCACAGCCGATGCGTCGACCACGTGGTGACCAGAGCTCGCACTGAGGACGAACCAAATGCCCAAGCCTGCACGCGCGAGACGCATACGAACAGGTCCACGAAGCGCCGCGCCGACGCCGCCCTTCCCACCGCAGCATCAGGACCGGCCGGGTCTCGAGGTGGAGATGGAGCCTCGGCCGCGCGTCCACGCTCCCGGCTACCTTGGTGCCTCGAAGCTCAAGGACAAGGTGGCGCTCATCACAGGCGGCGATTCGGGTATCGGCCGCGCCACGGCCGTGCTGTTCGCTCGCGAAGGCGCGAAGGTGGCGATCGGCTATCTGGACGAGGAGCAGGTGGATGCCGAGATCACCGCCGACCTGGTGGCTCGCGAAGGCCAGCGCTGCGAGTTGCTCCCCGGCAATCTCCTCAGCCGACAGATCTGCGACGACCTCGTGGAGGAGACGGTGCGTCGCTACGGACGGTTGGACGTGCTCGTGAACAACGCCGCCTATCAGCATCACCAGACGTCGATTGAAGACCTCGACGACGAGCAGTGGGATCGAACGTTCCGCATCAACATCTACGCGTATTTCTATCTCGCGCGTGCGGCCCTTCGTCACCTCGGTCCTGGTGGTGCCATCGTCAATGTCGGCTCGATCACGGGTCTCGAGGGGAGTCAGCACCTGCTCGACTACTCGGCGACCAAGGGCGCCATCCACGCGTTCACGAAATCGCTCGCGCAGAATCTGGTCTCGAGGAGGATCCGCGTGAATGCGGTGGCGCCCGGCCCCGTCTGGACTCCGCTCAACGTTGCCGACAAGCCCCCGGACCGTGTCGCTCGATTCGGAGCGGAGACGCCCATGGGCCGGCCGGCGCAGCCCGATGAGATCGCGCCGGCGATCGTGTTCCTCGCGTCGGGCGTCGACTCGAGCTACATCACCGGGGAGGTGCTCACCTTGCTGGGAGGCGAGACCACCGCGGCCTGATCGCCTGACCGGAGGCTTGAAGGCCGCCAGATGGGACCCGGCTCGTTCCCCTGCAGCGCCACCACCTCCGAACGCACCATCGCAGACGAAGGCTCGTAGCTCGGCGCACCCAACCGCGCCGCAACGACCAGATGAACCGGATCGAAAGACGGCGAGCCGGGGAGACGAATCAGCGCTGCACGGCCTGACCTGATGAGCCTCGATGACTGAAAGTGTCCTGCCGCGCGTTCTCGCGCTCCTGGGCGGCGACCTCCACCCGCTCCCGTGTGATGTCGAGGCGCAGCCGCGCGTGCAGGCTCATATAAAGGTTGGAGACCCAGACGAGCGCGAACCAGGCGAGCACCGCTCCCACGACATCCGGAAGCAGCAGCCTGAATCCGGTCGCCCACACCACCGCCAGCGCCACGTAATGGCTGAAACAGTATTCACAGGTGAAGAGATAGAAGAACTTGCGTGCCGCGACGGCGCGCGACTCCCGGCTGGCCCGTCCGAACCAGTCGCGCGCTTCTCGCAGCACTTCTTCGTGCGTGACGGTCCATGCCACCGATGCCACGGGTGCCCCAAGGACCGCGAGCCACACGATCTGTGTGACGAGCGGGAGATGGGAGCGCTGGTCGGGGTCGGACATGGGCCACTCGCCTAGCGGTGTTTCACGTCGTGCCCTTCGCCGCCGGCTCCCATGTCGATTGAGGTCGCCCCGCGCTTCGGCCGGACCTCACGCGACCCGGGTCGCTCCTCGTCGAGCTCGATCCCTGCCGGGTTGCCTCCGCGATCGGGGGTTGCCCGCGGAATGTCGGCTGTCGCCCGGCTGATGCCCAGCACGTCGCCTTCCTGCTTGTCGCGCTCGTGTTCCTCGATCAGCCGCTGCTCATCCATGGGGCGCGCATCGCTCTCTGTTCGTTTCGGCATGTCCACTCCTTCACCGGTCATCGGTGTACGATCGCAGCGGTGATTCAGCACGTCCTGTGCCGAGTTCACCCACCGTGGAGCTGGCTGGTTCGGACCGGCCTCGGCTGTCGAGCTCAAGTCGAACTCGGCCGCGAATGAGGCTGGGGTTGGCACTGCCGTTGCGACTGGGTGCCCGGGTGACTAAGGCGCTGGATACGACAGTTCTGAAGGACGAAACGCGCTCAACCGAGCGTCTGCGCGACCCACGGACCTCTTCCGCGGTCGGGTCCCTGCCATTTCGGGCCGCGGATGTCCCACTGGTCGAGGCACGCGACCTGTCCGTGCTCTGCGACGCCGATGAGAACTATCCAGCTTGGGAAGAGGCCATTCGAGACGCGCGAGCGACCGTTCACGTAGAGATGTATATCGTCCACCCAGACCGGACGGGTCGATGGTTTCGGGATTGCCTCGTGGCGGCCGCCAAGCGGGGCGTGACGGTCCGAGTGCTCTACGACTGGTTTGGCTGTGCCACTCCCCGCATGCTCTGGTTCTGGAGCCCTCTCGTGGCAGCCGGCGGCGAAGTGCGCGCCGCCAATCCGCCGAGGCTGGACGACGTGTTCAGTGTGCTGCGCCGCGACCACCGTAAGCTCATCGTGGTCGATCGCGCGAGTGCCTTCGTCTCGGGTCTGTGCGTTGGCGACAGCTGGGTTGGCGATCGCGCACGCGGACGCGAGCCGTGGCGAGACACCGGCGTCTCGTTTCGAGGACCGGCCGCAGCGGTTGCCGACGATGTGTTTCGAGATGCGTGGGCGCTGTGGGGGCGACCCGTGCCAGCTGACTTGCCACCCGATGGCGAAGCCGAGGCGTCGCATCAGGCGTCCGGGGTCGCGGTGGGACTGGTGGCGACCAGCCCCGATCACGGGCCAGTTTACCGACTCGAGCTGGCGTTGGCGGCCTTGGCGGTGGAGCGACTGTGGTTGACCGATGCGTACTTTATGCCCACGGCGGCCTACACGAGCGCGCTCGTGAACGCGGCCGGTCGCGGCGTCGACGTGCGAGTGCTGGTACCTGGTAGCAGCGATGTGCAATGGGTGGGCGCCTTCTCGCGAACCTACTACCGGCGCCTGATCGAGGGTGGCGTGCGAGTCTTCGAGTGGGACGGTCGGATGCTGCACGCCAAGAGCGCCGTGGTCGACGGTCGATTCGCGCGTGTTGGCTCCACGAACCTGAACATCTCGAGCTGGCTGAACAACTGGGAGCTCGACGTGGTCGCGGATGACCGGGCCGTCGGCCGTGCGATGGAAGAGGTCTATGAGCGCGATCTCGACCGGGCCACGGAGATCGTGATCTCGCCCGCCCACCGCATCGAGCTCAGCCGCCCGCGCGTGCGCCCCAGGCGACGCCCAAGGGGAGGTCGCACGCGGAAAGCGGCGCATCAGGCGGCGCTCTTCGGCTCGGCGCTTGGCGCGGCGCTCCACGACGCCCGCCATCTGGGGCCGGCGGAGGCCCGGTCCCTGACCTTCTACGGTGCACTGCTCATCGCGGTCGCCGCCTTCGTCGTCTGGCGCCCCGGCGCACTCGCGTACCCAGTGGGCCTGATCCTGGCCTGGCTGGGCGGGTCGCTGCTCGTTCGCGCGCTTCGGCTACGCTGGTATCGATGAGCGCCAGCGCCACCCGGCGGACCGAGCGGCTGCGCGTCGGCACGTACAACATCCATCGTTGCCGCGGGATGGACGGCCGTACCGATCCTGCGCGGACGGCGGCCACGATCGCCGACCTGCGCGTCGATCTGATCGCGCTGCAAGAAGTGGTCGGGACTGGACCCACCTCGGTGGGGCACGCCGAGCACATCGCAGACACGCTCGGTTTCCACTGGGCGATGGCGGCCACGCGTCACTGGCGTGGGCACCTCTACGGAAACGTTCTTCTGTCTCGGTTCCCCATCGCCGCTCATACGCAGCATGACCTCATCTCGGCGCGTCGCGAGCCCCGATGCTGCCAGAGAACGGATCTGCTCATCGGCGGAGGCGTGTTGCAGGTGTACAACGTGCATCTGGGCACTGGTCTCCTCGAGCGGCGTCGCCAGGCCGTTCAGCTGGCCAACATATTGGACGATCCGGCGGTCAGCGCTCCGATGATCGTGCTCGGCGACTTCAACGAGTGGGTCCGCGGTCCCGCGACGCGGGTGCTCACCGAGCGGCTCGAGAGCCTCGATCTCTCGAGGCACCTCCGACGCCGCAAGACCTATCCCGGCTTCTTGCCGCTGCTGCACCTCGATCACATCTATTACAAGGGTGAGCTGCGCGTGTGCTCGGTGGAGCTTGGCCGGACGAGGCGGGCGCTCGTGGCATCGGACCACCTGCCGCTCGTCGCCGAGCTGGAGATTCGACTGCCACGGTCGGCCTGACACCGCCGACGGGCATGCGGGCCACGGTCACACGCGCTGCAGGACGAGGAGCGAAAGGCTCGGGCGTTCCAAGGCCGATCCGCCATTCAGTTCGGCTGTGGCTCCAAATGGATCGGACGCCGCCGTGTCGATGATGGATCGCCACTGGTGGCCCCAGGGAAGTCCCGGCAGGGTGAAGACGAGCGGCTCCAACTGTGCGTTGAAGAGCAGGAGGAAGCTGTCGTCGCGCTCGACCTGCCCGCGTCGATCCCGTCCCGGGAGCGCCTCGCCGTTCAGAAAGAGCACGAGACTCTTCGCGGACGGCTCGTTCCAGTCCTCGGGTGTCATTGCGGTGCCCTGGGTTGTGAGCCAGCCCACATCCGGCGGCGCACCCTCCGTGAGCGCTTTTCCGTTGAACCAGCGGCGGCGCCGGAAAACGCAGTGCGACCGGCGGAACTCGATGAGACGCGTCGCGAATGCGAGCAGCTCCGGGTCGGCGCGTGCCCAGTCGAGCCAGGACAGCTCGTTGTCCTGGCAGTATCCGTTGTTGTTGCCCTGCTGCGAGCGCCCGATCTCGTCGCCCTGCAGGAGCATGGGCACACCCTGCGAAAGGAACAGCGTGGCGAGGAAGTTACGCTGCTGACGCCTGCGCGCCGAGCGAATCGACTCGTCGTCGGTCTCGCCCTCGACACCCAGGTTCCACGAGCGATTGTGGCTCTCGCCGTCGCGATTCTCCTCGCCGTTGGCCTCGTTGTGACGCTCGTTGTAGGACACGAGATCGCGGAGCGTAAAACCGTCGTGGGCCGCCACGAAGTTGATGCTCGCGACCGGCGTGCGCCCGTTGTCCTGGTACAAGTCCGCGCTGCCGGTGAGGCGCGCGCCGAATTCCCCGAGTGTCGACTCGCAGCTTCGCCAATAGTCGCGAACCACGTCGCGGTACTTACCGTTCCACTCGCACCAGAGCGCGGGGAAGTTGCCCACCTGGTACCCACCCGGTCCCACGTCCCAGGGCTCGGCGATGAGCTTCAGCCGATTGAGGATCGGATCCTGATGAATGATGTCGAAGAACGACGAGAGACGATCCACATCGTACAGCTCCCGCGCGAGCGTTGCCGCCAGATCGAAGCGGAACCCGTCTACGTGCATTTCCACCGCCCAGTACCGCAGCGAATCCGTGACGAGCTGCAGCGCCTGCGGATGCCGCATGTTGAGGCTGTTGCCGGTGCCCGTGTAGTCCAGGTAGTACTGCCGCTCATCGTCGACCGTGCGGTAGTACGCCAGGTTGTCGAGCCCTTTAAAGGACAGCACGGGCCCCAGATGATTGCCTTCGGCCGTGTGGTTGTAGACCACATCGAGAATGACCTCGAGCCCCGCCGCATGGAGTGCCTTCACCATCCGCTTGAACTCGGCGACCTGCTCGCCGTGGTCGCCGCTGTGCGAGTACTCACTGTGGGGTGCAAAGAACCCAATCGAGTTGTACCCCCAGTAGTTGCGCAGGCCGCGCTCGAGCAGGTGGCCGTCGTGGACGAACTGGTGCACCGGAAGCAGCTCCACGGCGGTGACACCGAGCCGCTGCAGGTACTGCACGGCGGCGGGGTGCGTCAGGCCCGCGTAAGTGCCGCGCAGCTCGGGCGGCACCTCCGGCATCGTCGCCGTGAACCCTTTCACGTGCAGCTCGTACAACACCGTCTCGTGAAGCGGGCGGCCGAGCGCGCGATCGGCTTCCCAGTCGAATCGCGTATCGATCACCACCGAGCGCGGCACACAGGGCGCGCTGTCGCGGTCATCGGCACGCGTTGGGTCGGTGGGATCGCCGGGGAGGATCTCTGGCCCCAAGCGGACAGTTCCAGCGATGGCTCGCGCGTACGGATCGAGGAGCAGCTTGTTCGGATTGCACCGTAGGCCGTTCGAGGGATCCCACGGTCCTGTGACCCGAAAGCCGTACTTTTGCCCAGGCGCGATATCGGGAAGATAGCCGTGCCAGCGGAATGCGCTCACTTCGGGGAGCGGAACGCGTTCCTCGCGGCCGTCCGCGTCGAACAGACAGAGCTCCACCGTCGACGCGATCTCCGAGAAGACCGAGAAGTTCGTCCCCCGTCCATCCCAGTAGGCGCCGAGCGGCAACGGGTCGCCAGGCCACGTCTCCCTCATACGCGTGTCACCAATCCTCCAGCTCGACCACGGTCGCAGCTGAGGCACTCCGATTGCAGAAACCGAGCCAGGAAACGACGAGGTTCGAAGAGCCGTGCCGCACCCGATTCGCGCGACTTATCGTCTGCAACTGCATCCGGGATTCGGCTTCTCGGAGGCCGCCGCCATTGTCGACTACCTGGCCGAGCTTGGCGTGTCGCACGCGTACTGCTCCCCCTACCTGCAAGCGGCGCCGGGCAGCATGCACGGCTACGACGTGGTCGACCACGACAAGGTGAATCGGGAGCTCGGAGGCGAGGAGGGCCACCGCCACTTCGTCCACACGCTTTCGGCACATGGGCTCGGCCAGGTGCTGGACATCGTCCCGAACCACATGGCCATCTCGAGCCGCGAGAACCGCTGGTGGATGGACGTGCTCGAGAACGGCACGTCCAGCTACTACGACGAGTACTTCGACTTGGAGTGGGCCCCTCCAGAGGTCCGGTTGCGGGGCAAGGTGCTCATTCCCGTGCTCGGTGATCACTATGGGCGTGTCCTCGAGGCTGGGGAGCTGTCGCTCAACCGCCACGGAGCACGGTTCGACGTGCGTTATGGCGAGTCGCGATTTCCTGTCGATCCGCGGTCGATCGGCGGGCTCGTGTCGAGGGCGTCGTCACGCTGCGGGTCGGTGGATCTGGCGTTTCTCGGAGACGCGCTGAGTGAGTTGCCGCCTCCGACGACGACCGAGTCGGCAAGCGTGGCACGGCGTCATCGCGACAAGGCGGCGCTGCTTCGATGGCTCGCGCGCGTGTTGGACGAGCAGCCCAGCTGCGCCGTTGCGCTCGACGATGTCTTGAACGAGGTCAACGCCGATCACGAAGCGCTGCATGCGGTGCTCGAACAGCAGAGCTACCGGCTGGCGTGGTGGCGGAGCGCCGGTCGTGACTTGAGCTACCGTCGGTTCTTCGACGTCAACACGCTCATCGGGCTGCGCACCGAGGATCGGGCCGTCTTCGCCGATATACATCGCCGAGTGCTCGAGTGGGTGCAGGCTGGCGAGGTGGATGGTCTGCGCATCGATCATCCCGATGGGCTTCGCGATCCGGAAGAGTACTGTGAGCGGCTCTGTGCCGCGGCACCGCACCAGTGGGTCGTGCTCGAGAAGGTCCTCATGCCCGGGGAGGAACTGCCCGAGACGTGGCCGGTCGCCGGCACGACGGGGTACGACTTCCTGAACCGTGTGGTGAGCCTTTTCGTCGATCCCGCAGGCGAAGGCCCGCTGACGGAGCTCTATGGGTCGTTCACGGGACAGCCCACCGACTACCGCGAAGTCGTTGTCGAGAAGAAGCAGTTCGTGCTGCGCGAGGTACTTGGGAGCGATGTCAACCGCGTCACCGATCTTCTGGTGGACCTCATCGAGCAGTATCCGACCCATCGCGACTACACGCGGCACCAGCTGACCGATGCCGTGCGCGAGATCGTCGCCCGGCTACCCATCTATCGCACCTATGTTCGACCCAGTCATCACCAGGCGCGCGCCGCCGATCGCGCGCACATCGACGGGGCCATCGACGCCTCAGCCGCCAGCCGCGAGGATCTCGAGCGGCCTCTCTTCGATTTCATCCGCAGCCTGCTGCTGCTCGAGCGCGAAGGCCGTCGCGAGCACGAATTCGTCACCAGGTTTCAACAGCTCACCGGTCCGGCGATGGCAAAGGGTGTCGAGGACACGGCCTTCTACGTCTTCAACCGTTTCGTCGCCTTGAACGAAGTTGGAGGCGACCCGACGCGGTTCGGCCTCAGTCCTGATGGCTTTCATGCGGCGACGGTGACGGCCGCGCGCAGGTGGCCCTTGTCGATGCTGGCGACCGACACGCACGACGCCAAGCGCGGAGAGGATGTAAGGGCTCGACTGGCTCTGCTCTCGGAAATCCCCGAACAGTGGGCGTTGGCCGTGCAGCGGTGGTCGGACCGGGCCGCCCGGCATCGGACCGGGCCGTGGCCGGATCGGAACGCTGAGTACCTCTTCTACCAGACGCTGGTGGGAGCATGGCCGCTCGAGGCGGCTCGAGCGCGCGCGTACATGGTGAAGGCCGCGCGCGAAGCCAAGACGTTCACGACGTGGACGGGGCCCCACGCCGCTTACGAGCAGGCGCTCGAACGCTTCGCCGACGGTGTGCTCGACGATCCAGTGCTCCGCGCGGAGGTCGAGGCGTTCGTGCAGCCCTTGATGCGGCCAGGTTGGACCAACGCGCTCAGTCAAACGTTGGTCAAGCTCACAGCGCCCGGTATTCCCGACCTGTACCAGGGCACGGAGCTCTGGGCGTTCACCCTCGTCGACCCCGACAACCGACGCCCTGTCGACTACGCCCGACGACGCCGCCTGCTGGCCGAAGTGAAGGATCTGGCGCCAGAGGAGATCTGGTGTCGTGCCGAGGAGGGGCTGCCCAAGCTCTGGGTGACGTGGCGCGCGCTCGAGCTTCGCCGCCGGCGGCCGTCCGCCTTTGCGTCCAACGCGCAATACGAAATGTTGCGGGCCCGTGGATCACGCGCGGCCCACGTCGTCGCCTTCAAGCGCGACCGCGCCGTGGTGACCGTCGTGCCGCGGCTCGTTCTCGGTCTCAACGGGCAGTGGGCCGACACGACCCTGTCCCTCGGGTCCGGAACGTGGCGCAATGTGCTGACTGGCGACACGCATGAGCGGAAGGTCCGACTGGGGATGCTGCTCGAACGCTTTCCAGTGGCCCTCCTCGAGCGCGACGGGGACTAGACGGTGGACGGCATGCCGGAGGACGAGAACCTGGGACACACGGCCGTGTGCCTCGCGGGCGGGAGTACGGCCGGGCGGGTCGCTTGGCGCGGCGCTGACCGAGTCCGCCGCCCCGACCTGGCCTGATTCCGGTTCGCGGTGTGCCACTCGTGGCGGCGACTGCCGCGAGGGTCACGACACGGACGGGGGGCTCAATGCGTCAGGAGCGTCGTGGGATACACAGGGGTGGTGGCCGTCCCCGACGAGCTGACGACGCGGTTCCGACCGGTCTTCTTCGCGAGGTAAAGCGCCTCGTCCGCCCGGTTCATCCAGGTGTCGAGCGTGTCGCCCGCGTGCAGCTCGCTGACGCCTACGCTTACCGTTACGAGCGAGCCGGGCAAGGGAAGGGACTCCGCTACGAGCGCGCGCAAGTGCTCGGCCACCAGAATCGCCTCGGCGAGTCGCGTGTCGGGCAGCAGCAGCACGAACTCCTCGCCGCCGGCACGAAACAGAAGGTCGAGCCGGCGTGATCGGCCCCCGACGCCTCCGACGAGCCGCTTCAGCACGATATCGCCCACTGCATGCCCGAACTGGTCGTTGATGTGTTTGAAGTGATCGATGTCAAAGAGCAGCATCGAGGCGGGCGCCTGCGTGCGTGTGTGTCGGGCGATGGTGTCGATGAGGCACACGTCCATGTGGCGGCGGTTGAACGCACCGGTGAGCGGATCCTCGATCGCCTGCCGCAGCAGCCGGCGCTGCAGCGTCTCGATGATGTTCAGGACGATGTTGACGATGATGATGGTCAGCGTCAGCGAGACGAAGAAACGGGTCGAGACCCCCGTGCCGATATACCGGTGCGCGATGAACGACGCGGCGCCGAGGAGTGCCGCGCTGCAGGCGTTCGCCACACGGCGTGGGAGCACGAAGTAGAAGAACAAGACGACCGGATAACACCAGAACGCCCCGGAGATCCCATGGGTGCGCAGGGAGATAGTCACCGCGGGCACCATGGGAATGAGGATGACCCATGACGTAATAGGCGCCCGCCGCTGCCAGAAGACCGCAGCGCTGTTCATGCTGACGATGAGCAGGACGCTCAGGGTCAGCGCGCCGAGCGCGTAGTTCCCTTGAAGAAAGTGGAAAATCGTGAAGGGGAGGAACGCCACCACGGTCGCAATCGAGATGAGGTACATGATCTGCTCGCGTTGCGCGGCGAGACCATCGTCGACCTCGTTTGTGCCGGGCGGTGTGCCCTCGGAGGGTCTCATGCGTGCTGGCGCCAGTCCTCTCGAGTCCGTGTAGCCGAGGATGGAGCCCACCGGGTCGGCCGCCTCTCGATCGTTGGCAGGCCGGGGTAGCGGGCGTCGCGGGGGTGACTCACGCTTGTCATTCTGACCCGAGTTGCGGCCCTGAGGCGAGCGGCCGAGAGTGATCGGGCTGAACGGCTGGCATCTCCACTAGAATGCTCGTGGTGACACGCGGCGCCTCGGACGGGAGCCCTTTTGAGGCGCGCCGGGCGTGGACCGCTGTTCTGAAGACTTCGAAGAGGAGTAGACCATGAGACAGCAACCTCGTCGGCGCGATGTGCTCCAGGGCGGCCTTGCGGTGCTCGGTCTGAGCGCTTTCGGTGTGCCTGAGCTGGTGCTGCCTGCGCTCGCGCAGGGGGAGACGCTCGTGCCGTTCACCGACATCCCCGACAACGTGCGGTGGGAGACGCCGCCCGATCGTCGGCTGCTCGATATCCGCACCATCGACGGACCGTTCACGCCGGCCGCCAAGTATGCGACGACCCAGCACTATGGCCATCCCGTAGTCGATCCGGCGACCTTCACATTGAAGGTCTCGGGGCTGGTGCAACGTCCGTTGTCGCTGTCTCTCGACGATCTCAAGAAGATGGGTGGACGTGACGTCGTCGCCGGGTTCGAGTGCTCAGGAAACCGCGGTCCGCTGCAGGGGCTCTGCGGCAATGGACGGTGGACTGGGGTGCCGCTGAAGAAGGTCCTCGATCGGGCGGGGGTGACGCCGAGCGCCCGCGAGTTCGTCTTCTTCGGCGCGGATCACGGCGAGGAAGAGGTCGAGTGGCGGACCCAGAAGTTCAAGCTCGATGTGCCGTTCGGCCGGAGCTTGACGCGCGAGAAGGCGCTGTCGCCCGATCCGATGCTCGTGTGGGCGCTGAACGGCGAGCCGCTCAGCCGTCATCAGGGATCGCCGTTGCGCTTGATGGTGCCGGGCTGGTACGGGGTCTGTAACGTCAAGTGGCTGGCTCAGATTCATGCGCAAGAAGAGGCGTATCTCGGCAAGTGGCAGGCGCGCTGGTACCGCACGATCCGCGGGCGGATGATCGACGGTCAGATGAAGTACATCGAGACGGCCGTCACACGAATGCAGCTGAAGTCGTTCGTTGCGCGCGTGTCGGCTGAAGGGGGGCAGCACAAGGTGCTCGGCGTGGTGCTCAACGATGGCACGTCTCTTCGCGCGGTCGAAGTCAAGGTCGACGACGGACCATGGCAACCGGCCGTGATCGATCCGAGGACGAAGGACAAGTACGGCTGGAAGCTGTTCACCTATGCCTGGACCGGCGCGACACCAGGCGACCACACCCTCGTATCACGCGTGACGGACGCGACCGGGGTCGTACAGCCAACCGAGCAGGAGCTCGAAACGAAGAAGTCTTTTCTGGAGCACAACGCGCAGTTTCCGCGAAAGGTCCGGATCGGCTGAGCGTGGAGACGGGGTTCGCGCTCATCCGTACGTGTCCCGCATGCGCCAGGAAGAACCGCGTCCCGTCGTCGCATCTCTCTCACACCGCACGGTGCGGGGCCTGCAAGACGACGCTCGGCCCTGTCGCCGAGCCCATCGAGGTGGACGCCCAGGCGTTTGGTGAGATCGTCGGCTCGGCTGACGTGCCGGTGCTCGTGGACTTCTGGGCGTCTTGGTGTGGACCGTGTCGAATGGCGGCGCCCGAAATCCAGGCCCTCGCCCGAGAGATGGCGGGCCGGGCGCTCGTGCTCAAGGTCGACACAGAGGCACACCCTGAGCTCTCGTCACGGTTCGGCGTGCGTGCGATCCCCAACTTCGTCGTGATGAAGAACGGCCGGCCGATCCGTCAGACGCCTGGACTCGTCTCCCGAACCGAGATGCGTCGCTGGCTCGAGGAGGCCAGCAGCTAGCGCATTCGCTTCGCGGCGGAACGCATCCCTGGGTCTTTGGTCCGACTCGGACTGGGCCTCCGTTCCAAGCAGCGCTCCTCCTCGGAAAGCGCACGACGCAGACGTCCCGCGCCCACGTTGGGCGCCGGGTGGGCTCGGCAAGCCGCGGGCGCATGGCGGCGATGAGTGCGGCGAAGTTGGCGCCGAACCGTTCACACCATCCACAGTGGGCCTCGAGCCATGTGGTCTCGCCCGAGGCCCCGCGCGCAGATCGAAGCCATTCGGTTTTCGATCTTCGGTATTGGTCCGTTCCTGGGCCGTGGTCCGGCCTGAGGCCTTGGTCCTTCGTCCGGATCCGGACGTTCAGCGCCCAAGGCCGACTCATCCATGCGGCTCGTGTTTTGCGGACACGAAGCCCGATCGCTCCTGCTATAAGGATGCAGAGGTGCGAGGAAACGTGAAGAGAAGTCCCGTGAAAGCGATGGCGTGTCTGTTGGTCCTGCTGCTGGCGAGGGACGCGCTGGGGCCGCGGCTGCAGGCGCAAGGGCTCGACGTGTGGACGGTCGGCATCGACAACACGCGCCAGGGATGGAACAAGGCCGAGGCGGTGCTGACGCCGGCGACCGTTCCGAAGTTGAAGAAGATCCGCGAGTTCACGGTCGACGAGAAGATCGACGTTTCGCCGCTCGTCGTGGCCAACCGGCTGTATGTCTTCACGATGACGAACACGGCCTTCATCTTCGATGTTCACACAGGGGCGGAACTGGCGAGGCGCCAGTTGGCCGTGCCCTTCGATCCCCGCCCGGATCCGGGGCAAATGGATCGCTGGCTCATCTATCACAACTGGGGAATCACGGCCACCCCTGTGATCGACGTGGCCACGAGCACCATATATGTGGCGACGTTCGGGAAGCCCAAGGTGGACCGCCCGAATACCGAGCGGCTGAACACGCTCTGGATCCTCGACGCCGTCACGCTGGCCGACAAGCAGCCCCCTGTGCTCATCGAGGGGAGCGCGGCCAATGGGGGGGCGGTGATCGCCAACGGCTTCACGACTCCTTACCAGAAGCTCCGTGCCGGACTCGGGCTGCTCACCGATCCGGACGGACACAAAGCCGTCGTGATCTCGTTCTCAATCAACGGAGAGAACCCGCGAGGACCGGGGCATGGGTTCGTCGTCGCGTACGACGTCCGCGGCCTCACGCGGGAGGCCGGCTTCACGCCGAGGCCCGCCATCTGGTGTGTGACGCCGGGTGGGGGAGCCGGTGGGATCTGGATGTCGGGTTCCGGACCTGCGATCGAGGGGCGCGACATCTATCTGGCCACCGGGAACGGCATGGATCCGGGCACGATCGCCGGCAATTTCGGCGAGAGCTTCGTCAAGCTGCGCTACACGGCCGGAACCGCCGGAGTGGACGAGGGCAGACCGAGACTCGAGGTCGCCGATTACTGGGGAGCGTTCAGCGACTTCGGACGTGTCGACGAGGATCAAGATCTCGGGGCGGCTGGCGTCGTACTCGTTCCAGATCGAGGCAATCTCATCGGTGGAGGAAAGGACGGGATCCTCTACAACCTGAACAAAGACAACCTGGGGAAGGACAGTTGGAACCCCCAATTCAACCTGCCGTTTGTGGCAACTTATCTCCCCAACGCGCCGAATGGCCCCGCGGGGCTGCCGACGACGACGGCTGCAGATCCGAATTGGCCGATCGTCAACCGCGATCGAAACGTGCCCGCCCACACCCCCACGGGCAAGTCGTACCATATCCACGGAACGCCGGTGTACATGGAGCACACCACCGGCGGCATCGTGTTCGTCTGGGGCGAGAACGAGCGACTCAAAGCGTATGACGTCGATTTCGCCACGCGGCGCATCGTGTCGTTTCGCGGTGAGGGGACCCAGGTCGCATCGGGTGAGATGCCAGCTCCGGGCGGCATGCCTGGCGGACGGCTGGTCGTCTCCTCGAACGTCACGGTTCCGGGCACCGCCGTCGTGTGGGGCGTGTATCCGACGCAGGGCAACGCGAACTCGGCGGTCGTCCACGGCGCCCTCGTGGCGTACGACGCCACCGCGGTGACCAAGGGGAAGCTCAAGCAGTTGTTCCACAGCGACGCCAACCCCGCCAACGACCTGGGCACGTTTGCCAAGTACGCGACGCCTGTCGTAGCGAACGGGAAGGTCTACGTGGCGACCTTCAGCAACAAGGTCGTCCAGTACGGGCTGTAGCTGACGGTCCACAACGCAGGAGAGATGAGCGACGACGATGGAGAGAAGACCTCGCGGTCGACGGAATACAGGTCTCGTGGTCGCAGCGCTGCTGTCATCGGCGTCGTTCGGGTGTCGGGCGACCGTCGATGCCACGCGGCCGGATGGGGGATCAACGTCTGCGATACCAACGTCGCACGGCGTGTTCGCGAAGCGGGAGCCGACTGGTCCTGCCCCAAATGCCGCGCCGTCCGACGAGCCGAGCGACGGCTTGAGTGAATTGGCGGCGATGACCTTCAGTTGTCCGAGGGCTGGCTTGAACGCGGCCGCGCGAGAAGCGGCCAAGGTCCCCTCGCAGGGGACCTACCAGTTCGCCTATTTTCGAATCCTCAACGATGCGCATCACGCCGCTTACGAGGTTCACTTCAAGAGTAATTTCCTTGGGGAGAGGGATCTGCGCTACTGCGTGGCCCTGTACTGCCAACAGGGCTGGGATCCGCGGACCACGCGAACGTCCGTCACGCTGATGCCCGACATCGTCCGTCGGGGGCGAACGAGCCCACCTTCAGCCTGCGACGCGCCGCACTCTCCAGCCGGGCGGTAGAGCGTCGGTCGCGTTGCAACCCCCAACCCACTCGAGGCATCCCATGACCACCAGTTCGTCAGCGATTCCACCAGCCCACGCCGTGGCGCTGGACGCCGCCATCACGCCCACCGCGGGGGGAATCAGCAGCCGGGTGCTGGCACGCGCGTCCGGAGGGAGCCTCACCCTGTTCGCGTTCGATGCAGGCGAGGGCCTCTCGGAGCACACGTCCTCGTTCGAAGCCCTTGCGATTCCGCTCGAGGGCACCCTGAAGCTCGTGATCGGTGGCACGCCAGTCGAGGCGACACCGGGCACGATCGTCCTGATGCCTGCCAACGTACCGCACAGCGCGGAGGCGCCCGTTCCGGCGCGGATGCTCCTCGTGATGCTGCGCGACGAGGGGCACTGAGCGTCCGCACGCCTACCGCACGTCGACTGGAGCCTCGAGTCGGATGCGGATGACGGTCCCGGCGGGTAACTGGACGTCCATGCCCTCGGTGGCGGCGATGACGCCCCCTCCACCGATCACCGCACCGAGCACGGCTCCACGGAGGCCGCCGAGAACGCCACCGATGATCCCGCCGACACCGGCCCCGACGCCGGCTCGGCCAGCCTCATCACGCAGCCCTCCGCTCTCGAAGATCTGGGTGGCCATCACGCGGATCGGCATCTCGTGCCCCTCGACCCGGAGGCTCGTGAAGGCGAGGGTGAGGCTTCCGGACCGATCGATTCGACCGGCGCGATCGACGGCGCTCACGACGCCCCGTACCTGCGATCCAGCGGGAACGAGCGTCCGCCCGCCCTGCACGAGATCGACCAGCGTGGTCGTGTCGAACTGCTGCTCGACCGTGGCGATGTCGGAGCTCAACGTGGACTCCAGACGGACGTCCATGAGCTGACCGGAGGGAATCGTCCCGGGCTCGGCGTTGCTGACCGAGATCGGACCAGGTGGTGGTCCTCCCGTCGCAACCGGCGTCGTCTCGCTTCTCGTCGCCGCACAGCCGAGCGCTCCAAGCGCCCCTACCGCGACGGCCACTCGCACCACTGAATACATCTTGCTCCTCCAGCCGAGCCTTCACGCGCGAACCGGCTCTCCGAGCGATCGGCTGCAAGGCGAATACCGAGATCGATCCGTCGAGCGCAGGAATCGGCTCATCCATGGGAACACCGACCGTGCGGCTCGTCTTTGGATTCACATTCGGCGACTTCTCGTACGCCAGGCAATGTCGGCACAGCATCTGCACTCCGCACGATGGACGAGGTCTACGGGGGGCGGACCAGCCGACGACGACACGTCATTGGAAACGGGGGAGCAAAGTATGTGGATCACACGATTCGGGTACTTCATCGGGGCGGTGGCGGCTCTCACACTGACCACAACGACCGCGGCCTGCGAGCGGCAGTCAACCGAACACGCCCCGATCACGACAACGACACCAGATGGGCAAAGCACCGCGCCACCGGCGGTGGTCGCCGAGCGTGCCGACCATGCGCTCGTCCGATTCGTCCACGCCGTGCCGGCGAGTGCGGCTCTCGATCTGTACGCGGGCGACACGCGCGCGTTCGAGGGGGTCGGCTATCGAGCAGTGACGCCGTATCGCGAAGTGGATGGCCAGCGACTGACGTTTCGATTGAGACCGGCCGGTTTGGACAGGGCCACACCGCTCGCCTCGAACAGCGAAGGCCTCGACGACGGCGATTACTACACCGTCTTTGCGGTGCCCGATGACAACGACACGGCCGAGCTCCATATCGTCGAAGACGATTTCTCACCTGCGTCGAGCGGAAAGGCGAGAGTGCGGGTGGTGAATGCCGTACGCGGTCTCGGGGAGCTCGACGTCTACGAGGCAGGCACAGCGGATGAGCTGTTCGACGGTGTGGACTTCCGGTCGGTGACCGACTACGACGAGATCGAACCGTGGCGCGGCACGCTCGAGATACGCGCGGAAGACGGGAGCACCCCGCTTGTCACCATTTCGAACGCCACCTTCGAAGCCGGGAAGGTGTATACGATTGTGGCCTCGGGCAGAATACGGGGCACTCCCAAGCTCGAAGCGTTTGTCATCGAGGACCGGATTGGTGCCGCCACATCCACGAACTGAGGTGCGCACGTGTTGTGCGCGTGTTGAGCTCGGGCGAACGGTCCAGGATTCCTCCTGCCAACCGTCCGGCGACCGGAGCAAATCGCCGGACATGGTTTTGTTCCTGCGCCATGACGGTGGCTGCCAAGGCCTGGCAGGCAGACACGAGGAAAAGTTCGGCGCCGCGCGGCTCATCGACTTATAATCCCCTTATAATTCCGACGTCTGGTCAGATGAGGAACCGCCGGGCTTGCGGCGGTGCGCGTCAATTTGACACGCCACGAAGGGGAGGAGCGGCGCGATGGTACTCACGTGTGGCCCGAAACGGACCGTCCTGGGGGCATTGAGACTGGGTGGACTGATAGCCGGTGGCGTCGGTGTCCTGGTGGCGGCGACGGGCCGCGATGCGACGGCCGGTCAGGCTGGCAGCCAGGTGACGTTCACCAAGGACGTCGCGCCGATCCTGCAGCGAAGCTGTCAGAACTGCCATCGCCCCAACTCGGTCGCCCCAATGTCGCTCCTCACGTATGAAGAAGTGCGGCCCTGGGCGAGGAGCATCAAGCAGCGGACAGCCCTCCGAAATCGCCCGGGCGTCATGCCGCCGTGGTTCATCGAGAAGTCCGTCGGGATCCAACACTACAAGGATGACTTCTCGCTGAGCGAGGCGGAGATCGCCGCCATCGCGAAATGGGTCGACAGCGGCGCGCCGCGCGGCAACCAGGCCGACATGCCGCCGCCTCGCGTTTTCAGCTCCGCCGACGCCTGGGACATCGGCCAGCCAGATCTCGTCCTCGACTCGCCGCCGATCACGATGAAGGCGAACGCGCCCGACTGGTGGGGTGCGCTCGGGCCAACGCCGACCGGCCTGACCGAGGACCGCTACGTTTCGGGGGTCCAGTTCAAAGAGGTCAGCACGGTGAAGGGCGGGACCGGCGGGCGCTTCATCTTCCACCACGCGATTCACGCGATGATGGACGCCAAGGGCGCGCCGTCCGGTTCGATCGGAAGCCCGCACGAAGTGGGCCGTAACGCCGAGATCTTTGGCGACGGCGAAGCCCCCGTGATGAAGGCCGGCTCACAGCTTGTGTTCCCGTCGGTCCACATGCACGCCAACAGCGAGGACACGACCGCACGCTTGCGCGTCGCCTACAAATTCCACCCGGTTGGGTACAAACCGCGGCGACGGCTTGACTCCATCAGCTTCGGTAATGGCGAGATCGACCTGCGTCCCAACAAGGCGGGCCAGGAAGTTTACTTTTACACGACGCTGCAGCAGAACGCCAAGCTCACCACGTTCGAGCCGCACATGCACGCTGCAGGTGTTCGCATGTGCCTCGACGCGATCTGGGGCGGGCGAACCGAGACGCTGAGCTGTGCCGGCTACGACCACAACTGGGTCCGTGTCTACAAGTACGCCGACGATGCGGCCCCGATTCTGCCCAAGGGGACGCTGCTCCGCGTCACGGCGTATTTCGATACCACCCCCAACAACAAGAACGTCGTCGACCCGAGGAACTGGGGGGGATTGGGGCATCGATCCATCGACAACATGGCGATCATGATCATGCCGTTCATCCCGCTGAGCGATGACGAGTTCCGCGAGGAGATGGCGACCCGCCGGCAACGACTGAGTCTCGCCAAGGGACAGTCGGTGCTGGGATGCCCGCTCTGTGGCTTCGATGAGCTCCCGTCGGCTAAGCCCGCGCGCGGTGTGGCCCAGGGGCAACAGCAGTAATCAGGGCATCGACGTGATCACAAAGAAAGATCGAGTACCGCAGATCTCTGCGCTGGGTGGGGGCCTATTCCTGCTGCTCGGCGCGGCCGTTCTCATGTGGGCGCCAAAGACGCGCGCCCAGGCGCCGGCGCGTGGCCAGAACGTCGTGCCGGTCTACGAGGGCTTCTGGCGCCAGGCTGACGGCTCGTTCGATCTGCTGTTCGGCTACTACAACCGGAACTGGGAAGAGGAGATCCATGTGCCCGTTGGCCCCGGCAACACGCTGGAGCCGGGCGGACCCGACCAGGGCCAGCCGACGCACTTCTTTCCGCGGCGCAATCAGTTCGTGTTCAAGATTCGGGTTCCGGCCAACTTCGGGAACAAAGAGGTCGTCTGGACGCTCACGAGCAACGGCGTCACGGAAAGCGCGTACGCGACGCTCAGGCCGGCATACGCGATTGACGAGATCGTGATGATGGCCAACTTCGGCGCGGGTGGGCAGACGGGCTTCGATCCCGCCATGATGGGGAATCAGCCGCCGAAGCTCACGATCGAAAGTCCGAAGGCGCTGACGGTGAAAGCCGGCGAGCCGCTGACGCTGAGTGCCGTCGCGTCCGACGATGGCAAGCCGAAGGCACGGCCGATGCCCGCCTATCTGGTGGGTCAGAGCCACTTCGTGCCCAACTCGGCGACCGGGCTCCGTTTGTCCTGGTTCAAGTACCGGGGCGCCGGCAAGGTCGAATTCGATCCTCCGCAGACCAAGGTGTGGGAGGACCGCCGGGACGGTGGGAACTCACCGTGGTCTGCCGGCTGGCAGCCGCCTCCGGTTCCCGCCGGCAACAAGTGGACGGTGCGCGCCACGTTCAGCGATCCGGGCACCTACACGCTGCGCGCGCTCGCCCATGATGGAGGGCTCGTCGACTACGGTGACGTGATCGTCACCGTGACCCGCTAGAGCGTTTTCGACTTCGCTGTAGGCCGTCGTCCTTTGGTCTTGGTCCTTCGGGGTTGGTCCGTTCCTGGGCCGTAGTCCGGCCTGAGGCCCACGGGTCTCCATCCCGAGCAGGGCGCCCAGCGCCGAAGGCCATGGACGGACGGCAGCCCCAGGATTCACAGCACCAAGGCCTACCGCGCGCGACACAAACATCGAAGGCGCTCGCGTGTAAGCTCGGCCTACGCGCTGTCAAGCGCCTAGCGACGGCATTGGTCATGATGCCGTATGCGGTCGCCGATCCTGAAAATGGACGCGCACTCCTATCTTGACGGGCTGGTAAGACGCGGCGAGACGCCAGGACTGCAGTACACCCTTGTCGAGGCCGATCGCCCGCTCGTGACCTGGGCAGGCGGTCTCGCCGACCTCCGCAGCCGCACACCCATGACTCCGGCCACCACGATGATGGCCTATTCGATGACCAAGACGATCACCGCGGTTGCGGTGTTGCGGCTGGTGGACGAGGGCCGTGTCGGGTTGGACGATGCGCTCGAGCGGTACGTGCCTGTCCCGTACAGCCGCGACGTGACGGTGCGACGCTTGCTCAACCACACGGCGGGCCTGCCGAATCCGATCCCACTGCGATGGGTGCACCTCTCGACGGAGCAAGACTTCGACGAACGGGGGGCGCTCGCAACAGTGCTCGAACGGCATGCGCGCCTGGCGTCTACCCCGGGACGTCGGTTCCGCTACTCGAATCTCGGGTACTGGCTGCTCGGGTCGCTCGTGGAGGCCGCAAGCGGTCGGCCTTACACGTCCTTCGTCGTGGACGAGATCCTGGCGCCGCTTGGTCTGGCTTCGACCGATCTGGGATTCGCCATTCCCGACGCGGCGCGGCACGCCAGCGGCTATCTCGAGAAGTACTCGCTGCTGAATCTCGTCAAGCGTCTGGTGATGGACCAGGCGTACATCGATCGCTACGACGGTGCCTGGCTCCGGCTCCATGCGCACTACGTGAATGGACCGGCGTTCGGGGGCTTGGTGGGCACCGCAGCCGCGTTCGGGCGGTTTCTGCAGGACCACCTCGCGCCGAGGTCAGCGATTTTGACGGCGAAGATGCGCGCCTGGCTCCTCGGGCCCCAGACAACGTCCGCCGGGACGCCGATACCGATGACGCTCGGGTGGCATCTCGCGACGCGATCCCCGACGCCGTACTGCTTCAAGGAAGGCGGGGGTGGTGGCTTCCATTCGATGATGCGGGTGTATCCGACTCGAGGGTTGGCCTCGGTGATGATCGCCAACGCCACAGGATTCGATGTCCGGCGGGCGCTGGACCATGTCGACGCGACGGCGCCTTCGTGAAGACGAGCCTACGGACTGGCGTCGTCACCATGGCAGGATCGAGACATGTCGTCGGGTTACACCTTCAAGGCCGTCGAAGCCATCGCTCGCGAGCTTCCGGAGGTGGAGGTCACCACGACGTGGGGACAACCGACGTTGAAGGTTTCCGGGATGATGTTTTCTGCATGGCCGCCGCGAGTCCGGGGATTCCCAAGTGCCGTCGCCCAAGGGCGTCAGCGTTGGGCCGAAGCGCTCGGACCGTGCGCCGCGAGGCGACGTCGACCACGACGCCGGTGAAGGCGTCGCGCCGGGCGGCGCGCACAGATCCCCGCTCGAAACGTCAATGCGATAGCTGGCGCCCTCGATGGCGCACTTCCGAGATCGGGCGGCCGCTACCGCGCAGGCGACGGCACGCTCGGTCGGCTCTTGCCTCCGTCCGGCGAGGACGGATCCGGGTGGGCGTGACGCTGCTTGATCCGCCATCCATTCGCGGTCTTGACGTAGATGTCGTCGTAGTACCCAGTGTCGGTGATGACGAGCGGATCGGCGCTCGGGTCGAAGCCCATCCAGTAGACGCGCCCGGTCGCGCGCCCGTCGGCGGTCGGTGTAATCACCCAGCTGCTGTTCCAGTGGCGATACGTGTAGTTGGCTTTGCGGGGGGCGAAGGTCCGGCGTCGGTAATCGGTGATCTGCTCGCGCCCGATCCACTCACCGGCCTCGCCGACCCGGAAGATCCCGTCGTCAGTGAAGACGTTGATCCACATCTCCGCGTTTCCGAAATCGGTTCCCTGGCTGTAGCGCGAGTACAGCTGCTGAATCTCGGCGAGGTCTGCACCCGGCAGGTTCCCGGATCCACTCGTCCCCGGGCCCTTCTGCGCGTGAACCAAGCCGAAAGCAGCGAACCAGCCGAGAATCGCGCCCGTCAACAGCGTGAGCAATCGGTTCATGGATTCTCCTCCTCGCAGCGCCCATCTGGCGCGGCCCATTATGGCTCCGAGCGACGTGACACGAGCCCTGCGATCGCGCTTTGCTCCGCCGCCGCCGCGCTCCTTTGACGGAGTCCCACGCCCTCGACTCTCCCAAGCACAACCTTGCCGTCACCGTGTCTGGTAACGGCCCGCGAGTTGGGGCGACTGGGCCCGGAACGCGGCCAGGTCGGCCTTGAATACGGCGTCCAGCACACCGGGATCGTCGACGCCTGGTGCGCACACCACCTCGCCGAGCTCCAGACCGCGCAAGCTGGCGGTGACGACATCCTCGACGGACATCCGCGGTACAGCGCTCAGGTCGAGCCCTTGGCGCTCGTGGAACTCGGTCGCGACGATACCGGGGCACAACGCCTGTACACGCACGCCGTTGGACTTGAGCTCCTCGTGCAGCGCCTGCGAGAGCGCGACGATGTGTGCGAGCGTGGCGGTGTACACCGCGCGGCGAAGTGGGAGGTGCTCGAGGGATGCGGGCCCACTGAACGCCAACATCCCCGACACGTTGATGATCGTGCCCGCGCCGCGCGACGCCATTCCGGGCGCTGCGGCGCGGGCCAACATCGTGGGGGCGATCACTTTCACGTGCAGGAGCTCGGTCGCTTTGGCGGCCGGCAGCTCCACGAACGGCATGTAATGGGCAACGCCGGCGCTGTTGACGAGCATCGTCACGGGTTCCGACGCGCACACGTCGGCGACCGCCTCCACCTCGGCGTCGGACCCGAAGTCGGCGAGGAAGGGAAGGACGGAAACGTGAGGAAGGGCAGCCACCAGCTGCTCGAGCCGGTCGCGACGTCGCCCCACCGCCACGAGGTTGTAGCCCGCGGCGCCGAGTCGGAGCGCGAACGCTCGCCCGATGCCCGAAGTGGCGCCGGTTACGACGGCCAGCCCGCTCACGAGCGCCGCTCTTGGTTGAGCCCGCGGCAGGGCGCAGTCCTCGCGCTTGCCGTCCGCAGAAAGAGAAGCTCCAGAAAGATCACCGGCGGGTCGAGTCGGGGATTCGCCATCGGCGGAATCATCTCACGCGGGCGCGTCCGTCGCGCCCGTAGGGGTCGATGACCGATCGTGACCGCTGCGCGGGTCGAGACATGGCCCGACGACTCGAATTCCAGAGCCCATATATGATTGCCGCCTCGCCGTCAGCCACTTTGCCACGCTGCTGAAAATCCCTCGCCTCACGAGGAGGAAGAGGTCATGGCACGATGCGATTCCAGCGTCACTTTCATGACCCATCGGGCGAAAATGGCCCGCCCGGTCGCCGGGCACGAAGCCTGCAACGAGAGTGCTCGAACGCGACCATTGCGATGCCTGACGGCGAGGCGGTACCTGGCCTCGGCATCGCCTGGAGATCCCGATCGCGATGCTCATCATCTCGTGAAGGGGGAGCGCCATGCGCATCATCGGAGCCGTGTTGATGCTCGTCCATGCCGTTGCGCACCTGCCGGGGTTCCTCGTGTCCTGGAAGCTGGCGACGTTTGCGGAGCTGCCGTACAAGACCACGCTGCTGGCGGGACGATTGTCCGTGGGTGATCGCGGCATGCAACTGGCCGGCTTCGTGTGGTTGGGGCTGGCCTTCGGCTTTGCCCTGTCCGGCATCGGCGCGCTGGCGCGCCTTCCATGGTCGAGCGGCGTTGCCACCGCCGCGACGGCCGTTTCGCTTGGGCTCTGTCTCCTCGCCTGGCCGGACACGCGATTCGGCGTCCTCGTCAACCTCGTGCTCGGGACCTGGTTGCTCTGGGGAGCACCTCGATGAGCGCCACGACTCTGGTCCCGGTACGGCCGCTTTCGGTAGACTGGCCGGGCGGCGCTCTTGTCGACCGCCCGTGACTCGCGCTCGAAAGTCGGCTGTGATGACCGTGCCGGGAATGTGACGACCGGGATGTCGCGCATGGCAACCAGAGACAACGGAGCATGCAGTTCGGAGCTCATTAACGTTGAGGGTGGTCGGCTGGAAGTGTTCCGCAGTGGCAATGGGATCCCGCCGATTGTCTCGACTGCCCACCCCGCGGATGTCTTTGGCGCGGGTGCCGCCCGTCTCACAGCGGAGATCGCACAGACGAGCGCAGTCATCGTCAATCCACGCGGGCTTGGCGGTTCTTCTCAGACGGATGACCTCTCGCTCGACCGCATGGTCGACGATCTCGAGCAGGTGCGTCAGCGCCTTGGCCTGGCCAGGTGGGTGTTCTGGGGCATGTCCGGGGGCGGGTGGCTTGCGCAGATCTATGCCCGCCGTTATCCCCAGGCGCTCTTGGGCATCATCGTCGAGAGTGCGTGTTGTTCATTCAAGCAGCGGCTCGCCGATCCCGCTTGTGTCCTCAGTCCGTTCTTTCCTGCCTGGCGTATGCCGCTCGAGGCACACGGTCTTCTGGCGGACGAAGCCCAGATGATCTCGTCTTCGATTGAAGATGCCGCATGGACGACCCTCGAAGGCGTTGGAGACGTGCTTCATCGGCGCGAGGGACCCGCGCTGTTGGTGTCATCCCTGCCCGTGACACCCGTGCTGAAACGGGCGCTGCCTCAGTTCTGGGCGTTCGATTCGCGGCCATGGCTGGCGGAGGTGCGTCTGCCAGCTCTCGTCCTGGCGGGAAGCGTGGACCCGGTCGTTCCCGTCA
>Ga0194132_10001058_pt1 | contig 55807 bp, 51 predicted proteins | sample TA2KigOf80mmetaG_FD_148612 | JGI IMG/M metagenome (GOLD analysis project Ga0194132, IMG submission 148612) | Freshwater microbial communities from Lake Tanganyika, Tanzania - TA2015054 Kigoma Offshore 80m | ecosystem: Environmental > Aquatic > Freshwater > Lake | place: Tanzania: Lake... | reverse complement strand
TGCCGGACGCAACTTCGTTCACCTCCTGGCGATGATCCCGCTCGCCGTGCCCGGCCTCGTGCTGGGTCTGAGCTACATCTTCTTCTTCAACATGAAGGGAAACCCGCTCGGCTTCCTCTACGGCACCATGGCGATCCTCGTCATCAACACGGTCGCGCACTTCTACACGGTGAGCCACCTGACCGCGGTCACCGCCCTCAAGCAGCTCGATGCCGAGTTCGAGGCGGTCTCCGCCTCGCTCAAGGTGCCGGTCTGGCGCACCTTCTTCCGCGTCACCGTTCCGATCTGCCTGCCGGCGATCCTCGATGTCGCGATCTACTTCTTCGTCAACGCGATGACGACGGTCTCGGCGGTGATCTTCCTCTATTCGAGCGAGACCAAGCTCGCCTCGCTCGCCATCGTCAACATGGACGAGTCGGGATTCACCGCCGGCGCCGCCGGGATGGCGACCGTGATCGTCTTCACCTCCGCCGCCGTCAAGCTGGCACAGCTCGGGCTTTCGCGGCTACTCTCGCGCACCCAGGCATGGCGGAAGCAGTGAGACGGCTCCTTCCCTTCGCGCTCGTCCTCGCGCTCTCCGCATGTTCGTCCGCGGGCGACGTCGCCTTCAAGACGATCGAGAACGTCGCGCGCGCCGCCTGCCAGGCTTCCGGCAACTGCAGCAACACCTGCCCTGACGGGAGCACGGCGGCGCCGCGAGTCTGGAGCTGCCCCGGCCGGCCCTAGGATGCCCTGCGCCAGCTATACCGACCCGCGGCTGGCAGCCGTCTACGATCCGCTGAACCCGCCCGGTCGCGAGCAGGATTTTCACTTGGCGCTCGCCGGCGAGCGTCCTTGCGCGATCCTCGACCTGGGTTGCGGCACAGGCCGTCTTGCCTGCGCCTTCGCGGCGCGCGGACATCGGGTGCACGGCGTCGATCCGGCACCGGCGATGCTCGACATCGCGCAGGCGAGGAGTGGAAGACCTGGACTCCGGAACGCACGCAAGAGCTTGTCGATGTGCCGAATGTCGGGCTCGTCGAGGTTCACTATGACATCCGAGCGGTCGAAGGACCGCTGGTCACCTTCGAGACGCATTTCCGTTTCGATGCCGACGACACGGCGACGACCGCCAGCACGCTTCGCTTCATGACGCAGGACGAGGTCCCGGGCTTCCTTCAGGAAAGCGGATTCGATCGCTCGACGTGGTATGGAGACTGGGGCCGCTCGCCGTTCCGAGCCGACAGCGTAGAGATCATCGTCATCGCCGGGAAAGGATCCTGAATGACAACCGTGCTCTATGCCGCCGAGGCTGGTGTCGCGACACTGACGCTCAACCGGCCGGAAAGCCTCAATTCGGTCAACCGCCAGCTCCATTCGGATCTGCGCCACGCGCTCGACCGCGCCGCCGGCGATTCCGACGTCCGCTGCCTGATCCTGACCGGCGCCGGACGCGGCTTCTGCTCCGGCGCCGACATCGTCGGGCCCGCCGGCGTGAGCACGGGTGGCCCGCTCGACCTCGCGGAGATTCTCGACACGACCTGGAACCCGCTGATCCGGGCGATGCGTGATCTGCCGAAACCGATGATCGCCGCGGTCAACGGCATTGCCGCCGGCGCCGGCGCCAGCATTGCGCTCGCCTGCGACTTCGTCATCGCGGCGAAGTCCGCCTCGTTCATCCAGGCCTTCTGCAAGATCGGCCTGGTCCCGGATGCCGGCAGCACCTGGTTCCTGCCGCGCCATGTCGGCCGCGCGCGCGCCGCGGCGCTGGCATTGCTCGGTGACAAGCTCCCGGCCGAGCAGGCCGAAAGCTGGGGCCTGATCTGGAAGGCGGTCGACGACGACAAGCTGATGGACGAAGCGACGAAGCTCGCCCGTCATCTCGCGACCCAACCGACCAAAGCCCTCGGACTGATCAAGGAGGCGCTGCAGTCCGCCGAGACCAATACGCTGGACCAGCAGCTCGACCTCGAGCGCGACCTTCAGGGCGAGCTCAGTCGCACCGAGGATTTCAAGGAGGGTGTCGCCGCCTTCCGCGAGAAGCGGCCGGCGAAATTCACCGGTCGCTAGGGTGCTCGCAGGTCATGGCGTAGCGGCCGCCGTAGTAGACCAGTGCCGGCTTGTCCTCGGCCGAGCAGGTATGCACGCGGCCGACGAAGATCAGGTGGTCGCCGCCCTCGTACTGATGATGCGTGACGCAGACGAAGCGGGCGACGCAGCCATCGAGCAGCGGCACGCCGCCCTCGCCCTCGTGGAAGGCGGTGCCGGCGAAGCGGTTGGCGATCGGTTGCGAGAAGCGCCGCGCGATCTCGACCTGGTCCCAGGCGAGCACGTTTACGCCGAAATGCGTGGCCGAGCGGAACGCCTCCAGGCTCCGTGCCCGCTTCGACAGGCTCCACAGGATCAGCGGCGGGTCGAGCGAGACCGAATTGAAGGAGTTCGCGGTCAGGCCGACCAGCCCGCCATCGGCGAGCCGGCAGGTGACGACGGTGACACCGGTGGCGAAGCGACCGAGCGTCGAACGGAGAGCCTCCGCCCCGACCTCCCCTTCAACCCTGCTCCTGTCTGCCGCCTCGGCTCGCATGATCCCCACCATATCATTCCTCGGCGTCCGATCTGCTAGGATTGGCGATGCGCTTTCTTCCGACGATTCGCCTTCGCCACGGCTTGATCCCGGCGATCGCAATTCTCGCCGTCGGCTGCCAGCCGCAGCCGGCGACGGTTGCAGCGGGCGCGGCCTGCGCGGTTCCGCGCATCGCCACCGCCTATGAGAGGACACCGGCCGCCCAGCGGCCCGCCGATGTGCCGCCGCGCGCGAGCGTGCTGCCGACACCGGAGCTGACCGATGCCGAGGCGGACGCCGCCGGCGCCTGCGCGCGGCCGACACTGCTCGCCGCCGCAGCCAGGAGCGGCGACACGCGCCTCCTCGGCTCGGCCAACTGGAAGCGCTTCAGCACGGTCTTCTATCGCTCCGAGCACGGCCGTTACCTGGAAGTGACCGGCAATGCGCGCGCCGACGCCTATCTGCAGTTCGAAGACGGACCGCCCCTGCCTATTGGTGCTGTCGTGCTCAAACGGGCCTTCATCGCACGCCAGTCAGGCGACATCGTACCGGCGGCACAGTTCGTCATCGAGAAGATGCAGCCCGGCTACGATCCGCGCGTCGGCGACTGGAAGTTCACGCTGATCAACGAGGCAGGCGTCATCGTCGGCGAGAGCCGAGGGCGCGACGGCGAAAAGGTCGAATACTGCGTCGAGTGCCACAAGAGCTCGTGGCGCCAGAACTTCCTATTTTTCATCCCGCCGGAGTACCGGCCGAAAAGCTGAGCTTCAGTCCGATCGACGCTTCAGGATTTCAAGCTTCAGCGGCAGCGGCGGCCCGAGCCAGAGCGGATGCGTCGCGTGGTCCTCGTAGTCATCGCCGGTCAGCGGGTGTACGAGCACGGTGAGGCCCGCGCGGTTCAGCATCAGCCAGGGAACGAGACGCGGGAACTCTGCTACCGGAAACGCCACCTGATACATCGAGATCGGATGCGGCCCGATCGGATTGTCGTGCCAGCGACCAAGCTGGACTTCGAAACCGGCGCCCATCGCCTCGCGAAGCCGCTCCGCCACCGGCCTGGTGCCTGCGTCATAATAGATATGGGCATGATAGCCCTCGATCACTGCGGTATCGGCGACGTTCGCCGTCATGGCGAGCCGCGCGTCGCCTGAACCGTCACCGATGGTTCCGCCAGCCAGGCTCGGATCCGACGTCCGAGCCAGGCGACACCCGGCGCAGCGACCGCCGCGACGCCGCAACCGGCGGCGAATCCTGCAGCGATCACCGGAATCGTCAGCGCTTCCAGCGGCGAAAGAATCACGAGGACGGTCGTCGTCGTCGCTGAGAGGGTGCCGAAGCCGAGGCAGCTCAAACCCTGAAGCTCTGCCTGGCTCATCGCAGGCTCTGCAGACGCCGGCTGAGCCTGGGCTTCAAGAGTCCAGAGCAGGAATACCGCGAGGAAGGCTCCGAGAGTCTTCACACCGAGACGACCTTGCCCGGGTTCATGATGTTGTCTGGATCGAGCGCCATCTTGATCGAGCGCATCAGGCTGACCGCCTCGCCATGCTCGGCGTGCAGGAAGGCCATCTTGCCGTAGCCGACGCCGTGCTCGCCGGTGCAGGTGCCGCCCATGGCGAGCGCACGCGCGATCATACGGTCGTTATGCGCCGAAGCGCGCTTGAGCTCCTCCGGATCGTCCGGATTGATGACATAGACGAGGTGGAAGTTGCCGTCGCCGACATGACCGACCATCGGCGCCAGCAGCCCCGACTCTTCGATGTCCTTCTTGGTCTCGAGGATGCACTCGGCGAGCTTGGAGATCGGCACACAGACGTCCGTCGGCCAGCCCTTGGCGCCGGGGCGTAGCGCGAGCGCCGAATAGTAGGCTCGGTGCCGCGCTTCCCAGAGCTTACTGCGGTCTTCCTGGCGCGTCGCCCACTTGAAGTCGGTTCCGCCATGCTCGGCGGAGATTGCCTGCACCGTCTCCGCCTGCTCCTTCACACCGGCATTGCTGCCATGGAACTCGAAGAACAGCGTCGGCGCGACCTGGTAGTCGAGCTTCGAATGCGTGACGCAGGCGCCCATCTGAACCTCGTCGAGCAGCTCGATGCGCGCCACCGGCACGCCGGCCTGGATCGTCTGGATCACGGTGTTCACCGCATCGCCGATCGACGGATAGGCGCAGACCGCCGCCGACATCGCTTCCGGCACGCCATAGAGCCGCAGCGTCACCTCGGTGATAACGCCGAGCGTGCCTTCGGAGCCCACGAAGAGGCGGGTGAGGTCGTATCCCGCCGCCGATTTCCGCGAGCGGCGCGCCGTCCGGATGATGCGCCCGTCGGCCGCTACCACGGTCAGCGACAGCACGTTCTCGCGCATCGTGCCGTAGCGGACGGCATTGGTGCCCGAGGCGCGCGTCGCCGCCATGCCGCCGAGCGAGGCATCGGCGCCGGGATCGATCGGGAAGAAGAGGCCGGTGTCGCGGATGTACTCGTTCAGCTGTTTGCGCGTGACGCCGGCCTGCACGGTGACGTCGAGATCCTCGACATTGACCTGCAGCACCTTGTTCATCTGGCTGACGTCGATACAGATGCCGCCATGCAGCGCGGCGACACCGCCTTCGAGAGAGGTGCCTGTGCCGAACGGGATGACCGGCGTCTTGAAGCGCGCGCAGACCTTGACGATTTCCGAGACTTCCTCGGTCGACTGCGCGAAGGCGACGGCTTCGGGCGCGTAGGCCGCGTGATAGCTCTCGTCCTTGCCATGCTGCTCGCGGACCGCCGTCGCCGTCGACAGGCGGTCGCCGAGCATCTGCTTCAGGATATCGATCGCGCCCGAACGCTGGGCGGGTTGAGCGGTCATGGCAGCTCCGAAAGTGCTTTCAATTAAGGTAGTCGCCGGGCACTTGCCCGGCAAGGCGGCTACGGCGCCGGCTTGAATTTCGCAAGCAGCGCCTCGATGTCGGTTTCGGCCCGCGTGATGCGGTCGCGACGGCAGCCGCCGAGGCGCATCAGCTTCTTCCACTTGGTCTCGTCGGCCTCCGGGAACGCCTTGGCCAGCGACACCGAAGCGAACCGCGCTGTCGGCTCGATCGGGAAGCCGAAGGGCTTGCCGGACTTGGCGAAGGCCTCGACGGTGGCGCCGTCCTCGATGGGCGTCATGTCCGCGACGGCGACGAAGCCCTTGTCGTCGCGCGACCAGAGCGCGACCGGCCCGCCTGCCTCGACCATCTCCTCCGCCTCGGCCTTCCCGTTCGCCGCGAACAGGACGCGGTCGGCGCTCGCATCGAGCGCGTCGATACAACCCAGCACCTTGCAGTCGCCGAGAAGCTTCGCCACCTCGGCCCGGTCCATCACGTAGCGTGCCGCCATCGCCCGTCCTCGCTCTTCACCTCGGATGCCGCCGATGGTAGCCCTTGAGGCCCCTCCTGTCTCCGATCTAAGGCCTCGCCAATGACAAACGTCCCCACACTGGACGAAATCCGCCAGACCCGCGCCCTCATCGACCGGCATGTGCTGACGACGCCGATCCACACCTGGCGCGGCCGCGAGATCGGCGAGGCCATGGGCTCGACCGAGCCGGTGCTCAAGCTCGAGCTGTTCCAGCACACCGGTTCGTTCAAGGCGCGCGGTGCCGTTGCCGTGACGCTGAATCTCTCCAAGGAGCAGCTCGGCCGCGGCATCGTCACCATTTCCGCCGGCAATCACGCGATCGCCGCCGCGTACGCGGCCAAGACCGTTGGCACCTCGGCCAAGGTGGTGATGGCGAAGAATGCCAACCAGGCGCGCGTCGCGCGGGCCAAGGCCTATGGCGCCGAGGTGATCAGCGCCGAAAATGTCGTCGAGGGCTTCGAGCTGGTAAAGAAGATCGAGGCCGAGGAGGGCCGCACCTTCGTCCATCCCTTCGAAGGCCCCTGGACATCGAAAGGCACGGGCACGCTCGGCCTCGAATTCTCCGAGCAGGCGGGCTCGCTCGATGCGGTGATCGTGCCGGTCGGCGGCGGCGGTCTCGCCTCGGGCCTCTCGACCGCCATCAAGCTCTCGCAGCCCAACTGCAAGGTCTATGGCATCGAGCCGGAAGGGGCCGATGTGATGAGCCGGAGCTTCAGATCGGGAAAGCCGGAGCGGCTGGAGAAAATCAGCACCATCGCCGACTCGCTGGCCCCGCCCTTCACCACCCCGCTCGCCTTCGAGCTCTGTCGCCGGCACATCGACGAGATCCTGCTGGTCGACGACCAGGCGCTGCGGCGCGCGATGGCTCTGCTCTTCCGCGAGATGAAGCTGGCGGTCGAGCCGGCCGGCGCGGCAGCGACGGCAGGATTGCTCGGTCCGCTCAAGGATCGCCTGAAGGGAAAGCGCGTCGGCCTGATCGTCTGCGGTGCCAACATCGCCGCCGCGGACTTCGCCGAAGCAGTCCGCCTCGGAGAAGCTGGCTAGATCAGTCGACCTGCAGCGCGAGGTCGATCAAGGCGCCGACCGCCGGGTTGTCGGCGCGAAAATCGGCGAGCGCGGTATCGACGGCGAGCTGGCGCCAGCGCTTCGACTGGTCGGCCGTCATCCGCACCACCCGCACACCCCGACGTTCGAAGGTCTCGACCATGGCGCGGTCGGCGGCACTTGCCGCATCGCGCGCCCAGGTCTCGACCTTGTCAGCCGCCTTCTGCAGCGCGCGCCGCTGGCTCTGGCTCAGCTGCTCGTATGTCGTGCGCGCGATCACGATCGGCTCGTAGATCATCATGAAGGGATGGTCGCCCGGTGCGGTCAGGCACTGCACCTGCTCATGCAGGCGGAGCTGCACGAGGCTGTCGCTGGTCGCGGTGGCGACGTCGATGAGCCCGGCGGCGAGCGATCCGGCGATCTCGGCCGGCGCCATCTCGGCGACGGCAGCACCCATCTCGCGCGCCATGCGCTCGTAGTAGCGATTGGAGGCGCGGATCGTCTTGCCGCGCAGGTCCTCGGGCTCGAGGATGCAGTCGCCGCGCGAGACGACCCCGCCGGCGACCCAGATATCGGCAAGGACGACGACGCCCTCGGCCTCGGCGTGGTCCTGCAGGCGTCGCAGGAAGATCGAGTCGTTGAGGCGCGACGCATGCGCATGGCTGAGCGCGATGCCCGGCATGAAGGCCAGCTGCAGCACGGGCTGCTTCAGCGCGCCGTAATGGAAAGGCAGCAGCGAGAGGTCGAGCTGCCCTTTGCGGAGCGCGTCCCACTGCGCGCGCGGCCGCATCAGCTGCGCCCCCGGATACACCTTTATGTCGAGGCCGATCCGCGCCTGCGCTACCTCGCGCGCGAACATGCGCATGGCAACGTCACGGAAGTCGATGCCGTCGCCCGGAAACTGGTGCGAGGCCCTCAACGTCTCGGCGCCCGCCGCTTCCGGCAGGATCAGCGCGAGCGCGAGCACGATGATACGAACCACCCGGCGGCTCAACCCTTCCTCCTGGAAAGAGCGCGCGTGCCGGAGTATCGCCGACCGCGCCCCAGCGTCAATCTCGCACAGCCTCGTGTCGAAAGGTTGACGGCATCTTGGCGTCGCGGCGACCATCGGCCATGGCCCTTTGGCACAAGATCCTGGCCGGCGCCGCCGGCTTCGCTGTCGGCGGCCCGATCGGCGCGCTGGTCGGCGGGCTGGCCGCCTATGCCTATGAAGACGACATCAAGAAGGTGGTCGACCGGCTCAAGCCGGCCGCCGACCCCACCCGGACCACCGCCTTCACCGTCGGCGTCATCGCGCTCGGCGCCAAGATGGCGAGCGTCGACGGCGAGGTGACGGGCGACGAGATTCGCGCCTTCCGCCAGGTCTTCCACGTTGACGACGCCGAAAGCGCCAAGTTCGAGCGCATCTTCGAGATGGCCAAGCGCACGCCCGATTCCTACGAGGCCTATGCCCGCCAGCTCGCCGGCCTCTTCGAACCGGGCTCGACCGTTCTGGAAGAGCTGATGCACTGCCTTTTCCACGTCGCCACCGTCGATGGCGAGCTGGATCCCCGCGAGCACGCCTATCTGAAGAGCGTGGCCGAGATCTTCGGCTTCGACGAGCGCGGTTTCGAGCGGCTTTCGGCCCATCACATGGAATTCATGGCCTGTGAGCCCTGCCTCTTCCTGGGCGTCCCGGCCGACGCCCCGGTCGAGGAGATCAAGTCGGCCTATCGCCGGCTGGTGCGCGAGCACCATCCCGACCGACTGATCGGGCTCGGCATGCCCGAAGAAGCGATCCGCGTCGCCACCGACCGGCTGGCAACCATCACCCAGGCTTATGAGCGGCTTAAGGTACAGCGCGGCTTTACCTGAAGGCTGCTCTTGGTAGACATGCCCCGTGGCTATGCGCCATCATCGGTTGCCAGGGGGCACGACGATGGACGCCGAGACGTTCCTGAAGTCGGGCGGTTTCGACAAGTCGCTCACAGCGATCGAACTGCTGAAGGGCGTCTCGCCGGAAGCCGTCCGCCGAATCGAGCAACGCTGCGCGTGGAAATATCACGCAAAGGGCGCCATCATCCTCAACCAGGATGACGACAGCCATGAAGTGCTGTTCGTCCGTTGCGGGCGCCTCAGGGTTGTGCAGTTCACGGCCACGGGCCGCGAGATCGGCTTCGCCGAGATCGCCCCGGGCGGCCATGTCGGAGAGATGGCCGCGATCGACGGCGGCCCGCGTTCGGCCAGCGTCATCGCCGTAACCGACTCAGTGACCGCGAGCCTGCCGGGCGCAGAGTTCATCCAGGTTCTCCGCGATACTCCGACGCTGGCGCTTAACCTCCTGAAGGCGATGGCGCGTGCCATCCGCGGCACCAATGTCCGCGTCCACGACCTCCGGAGCCTCACCGCCGCCGGGCGCATCGTCCATGAGCTTCTGAGGGCCGCCGGCCGAGGCCGCACCAGCGGCAATGTCTCGCGCATCAAGCTGCAGCCAGCGCCGACCCAGAGCGAGATCGCCGCCTCCGCCGGCACGACGCGCGAAACCGTGGCCCGTACCCTTGGCGAGCTGGAAAAGCGCCGTCTGGTCGCCCGCGGCAGCCGGTCCCTCGAGCTCATCGACATCGAGGGCCTCGAGAACTTCATCGAGGACGACGCGCAGGCCGGTTGAGCCCGGCCTTGACGCCTTCGCGGTCAGCGACATATGGGACGGCGTGGGTCAGACGGCCGGACGGCCGCTCGCCGCCACTTACTGGCGTCGGGAGGAAAGTCCGGGCTCCACGGGAATACGGTGCCGGGTAACGCCCGGCGGGGGCGACCCCAGGGAAAGTGCCACAGAGAACAGACCGCCGGCGCCCGCGCCGGCAAGGGTGAAACGGGGCGGTAAGAGCGCACCGCGGTCCTGGCGACAGGGCCGGCATGGCAAACCCCACCGGGAGCAAGACCGAATAGGGGCGGCCGCCCGCAGCCGAAAGGCCGGCGGGGGGCGCATTTCCGCGCCGCCGCCCGGGTTGGTCGCGCGAGGCGTCCGGTAACGGGCGTCCCAGATGAATGGTCGTCCCTCGCCTCACGGCGAGGACAGAACCCGGCTTACAGGCCGCCTGACCCACGTTTCATCTCGGTACTCTGACACCCCGCCAAAGTCCTGATTGAAGAACAAATAAAGAACAAACATAATACATAAAGAAAACGATAGTCTATTACTCGCCTCTTCCGTTTTGGACCCCACAACCCCTGGGATGAGCCTGAAATTATTGGCTTCTCCCATGGAGTTACTAGCTCATCCCATTGACGCCCATATAGTCCCATGGTATCCCATGACGTCCCAGATAGGCCCCGGCGCGGGGTCGATCGGCCTGTTCGGGGACAGAAAGCCGGTCCGGCCGGATCGGCGGGGGTACCGATGGAACTCTTTCTGTCCCGGTTCGTTAACAAGATCGACAAGAAGGGCCGTGTTTCGGTCCCGGCCCCTTTCCGCGCCTCGCTTTCCGACCAATCCTTCGCCGGCATCGTCGTCTATCCGCACCCGAAGCTCCCCGCGCTCGAGGGCTGCGGCTACGACCGGATCCAGCAGATGGTCGAGGGCCACGACCGGCTCGATCAGTTCTCCGACCAGCGCGACGACCTCGGCAGCATCTTCGCCGTCTCGCATCAGCTTGCCTTCGACCCCGAGGGACGCGTGATACTGCCGGAGGATCTTCTCAGCCACGCCAGCATCTCCGAGCAGGCGGTCTTCGCCGGCTTCGGCAGCACGTTTCAGATCTGGGAACCGCGAGCGCTCGAACGGCATTTGTCGGAGGCCCGAGACAGGATCCGGATCCAGAAAACGACGCTGCCGTCATCGCGGCCGGACGGGGGCGCCAAGTGACCGAAATCCGCGACCACGCTCCGGTCCATGTCCCCGTGCTTCTCGATGAAGTGCTGGCGGCGCTGGCGCCGAAGGACGGCGGCTTCTATGTCGACGGCACCTTCGGTCTCGGCGGCTACAGCCGTGCGCTTCTCGAATCGGCGGATTGCCGTGTGCTCGGCATCGATCGCGATCCCGACGCGGTCGTGCGCGGCGCCGGCCTCGCCGCACGCTATGCCGGCCGCCTCACGCTGCGTCACGCGCGTTTCGGCGACATGGCCGAAGTCGCCAGGGCCGACGGGATCGACCAGGTCGATGGCGTCACGCTCGATCTCGGCGTCTCCTCGCCTCAGCTCGACGAAGCCGGTCGCGGCTTCTCCTTCCGTCTCGACGGTCCGCTCGACATGCGCATGGAGAAGGACGGGCGGAGCGCCGCGGATCTCGTCAACTCGCTGCCTGAAGCCGAGCTTGCCGATCTCATCTCCGACCTCGGCGAGGAAAGGCATGCGCGGCGCGTCGCGCGCGCCATCATCGCGGCACGCCCGCTTTCGACGACGGGCGAACTCGCCGCGGTCGTCCGTCGCGCGGTGCCGCGCTCGGGCGACGGCATCGATCCCGCGACCCGAACCTTCCAGGCGCTGCGGCTTGCGGTGAACGATGAGCTCGACGAACTCGATCGCGGCCTCGCCGCGGCCGAGACGTTGCTGGCGCCCGGTGGCCGGCTGGCCGCCGTCTCTTTTCATTCACTCGAGGACCGGCGGGTCAAGGCGTTCCTGGCCGAGCGCTCCGGTTCCGGCCCGCGCCCATCGCGCCATCTCCCGGAAGCCGGCCGCGGCAAGACGCCGAGCTTCCGTCTTCTTTCGCGCAAGCCGGTGACGCCGTCGCCGGCCGAGGTCGATCGCAATCCCCGGGCTCGTTCGGCCCGGCTGCGCGTCGCGGAACGTACCTCCGCGCCGGCAGCTCACTAGCGAGGTGATGCTGATGATCCGTCGCTCGACTTTGTTCTGGCTCGTCTGCGCCGTACTCATCGGCTGCGGCCTCTATCAGTTGAAGTACGAGGTCCAGGCCAAGGAAGAGCGGCTGGTTCGGCTCAACCGCCAGATCCAGGCGGAACAAGAAGCGATCCACGTGCTGAACGCCGAGTGGGCGTTCCTCAACCGTCCGGATCGCCTCGCCGACCTCGCCAACCGTCATCTCGAGATGACGCCGGTCGCGCCCGCTCAGTTTGGCAAGGTCGCGGCGATCCCCGAGCGCTCGCTGATCCCGGTCGAGGCCGAAGCCGAGGCGCCGGTCGTCGCCGCCAAGGTCGTGCCGGCGAAGACGCCGACCAAGCCCGCGCCGTCGTTGAAGACGCAGATCGTCGAGGCGAAGCGCCCGTCGACGCTCCACGTCGCCCGCGCCGAGCCGGTGGCGAAGCCTTTCGAGTCGAAACCTCTCGAATTCGTCTCGAAGCCCTTCAAGCCTGACGTCGTCGTGATCGTCGACGGAGCCCTTCTCGCAAACGTCCGGCGCTGAGCGGAGGGACATGAGCACCCTCGTCGCCCTAAGGCCCCGCATCCTCCGCCCGGTGGCGCCGCCGCCGAGCGGAGTGGTGCGCCTGGAGGGAGCGGCGAAGCAGGTTCTCGAGTCCAGCCGCGGCCGGCTCACGCTGGCCGCGGGCGTCTTCGCCATCGCCTTCGCCGTCGTCGGCATGCGCCTGGTCGACCTCGCTCTCTCGAAGCCGGTGAACGACGCGCGCGAATTCGAGCTGCCGCGCGCCAACGACGCCGCCGGATACGCGGCCGACCGCGTCGACATCGTCGATCGCTCGGGCGCGCTGGTCGCGACCAGCGTGCCGACCGCCTCCCTTTACGCCGATCCGCGCGACATCAAGGATGCGCGCGAGGCGGCGAAGCGGCTGAAGACCGTGCTGGCGGACATCAAGGTCGAGGATCTGGAGCCGAGGCTCGCTGCCGAAGGGCGCAGCTTCCTCTGGATCAAGCGCAACCTGACGCCGCGCCAGCAATACGAGATCAACCGGCTCGGGATCCCCGGCCTCTACTTCCAGCGCGAGGACAAGCGGATCTATCCGCACGGCTCGCTGATGGCCCATGTCGTCGGCTTCGCTGATATCGACGGCAAGGGGCTGGGTGGCGTCGAGCAGGCCATCGACTCCAAGATTCGTGGCGGTCGCGAGCCGGTGCAACTCTCCGTCGACATCCGCCTGCAGCACATCGTGCGCGAGGAGCTTCAGGCCGCGATCAGCGAATTCAGCGCCATCGGCGGCGGCGGCCTGGTCATGGATGCGCGCACCGGCGAGATCCTCTCGATGGTCTCGCTGCCCGACTTCGACTCCAACGCCCCGGGCTCGGCGCCGGCCGACAACCGCTTCAATCGCAACACGCTCGGCCTCTACGAGATGGGGTCGACCTTCAAGGCCTTCGCCATCGCCATGGCGCTGGACGCCGGCACGGCGACGATGCGCTCGTCCTTCGATGCGCGCGAGCCGATCAAGATCTCGCGCTTCGCCATCAACGACGACCACGCGCAGAAGCGCTGGCTGACCACGCCTGAGGTGTTCAAGCACTCCTCGAACATCGGCGCGGCGAAGATGGCGCTCGAGGTTGGTGCCGAGGGCCAGAAGGCCTTCATGCGCAAGCTCGGCATGCTCGATCCCGTGCAGCTCGAGCTGCCAGAGCTGGGCAAGCCGAAATTCCCTCGCGACTGGCGGCCGATCAACGTCATGACCATCGCCTTCGGCCACGGGCTGTCGGTGACGCCGACTCATCTCGCCTCCGGCATCGCGACCGTGATCAACGGCGGCATCCTTCGTCCGCCGACCCTGATCAAGCGCAAGGAAGGCGAGCCCGTGCCAGGCAAGCAGGTGCTCAAGCCCGCGACCTCCGATGCCATGCGCCGCCTGATGCGCCTCGTGGTCGAGGACGGCACCGGCAAGAAGGCCGAGGCTCCCGGCTACTGGATCGGCGGCAAGACCGGCACGGCCGAGAAGGTGAGCCGCGGCGGCTACAAGAAGAGCGCCCGCCTCTCCTCCTTCGTCGGCGCCTTCCCGATCCACGATCCGCGCTACGTCGTCCTGGTCATGGTCGACGAGCCGAAGGGCACCAAGAAGACCCACGGCTTCGCCACCGGCGGCTGGGTCGCCGCTCCCGCCGTGCAGCGCATCGTGCAGCGAATGGGTCCTCTGGTCGGCCTGCCGCCGATCGACGAGACGCCCGAAATCCGCCGCCTTCTCATGGTCGACTCGCAGTCGCAGCCAAAGGAGAAGAGCGTTGCGGCTCGTTGACCTCATCGGGCCGGATCCGGCCCTTGCCCGTTTCGCGGATTTGCCGGTGATCGGCCTCACGGCGGATTCGCGCTGCGTCGGCCCCGGCTTCCTGTTCGCGGCCCTTCCCGGCACCAAGGCCGACGGTCGCGCCTTCCTCGACCAGGCGCTGGCAGCAGGCGCCGTCGCCGTGCTGGCGCCGGAAGGAACCCACCTGCCCGACGGCGCCGAGCGCGTTGCCCTGATCACCGATCCGACGCCGCGCCGCCGGCTCGCGCGTATTGCTGCGCGCTTCTACGGCAGCCAGCCTGAGACCATCGCCGCGGTCACCGGCACCAACGGCAAGTCCTCCGTCGCCGACTTCACCCGCCAGCTCTGGGCGCAGCTCGGCACGAAATCGGCCTCGATCGGCACGCTCGGCGTCATCATTCCCGGCCGCCCGACGCGCCCGTCCCTGACCACGCCCGACCCGATCGCGCTGCACGAGACGCTGTCCGAGCTGGTCGACGCCGGCGTGACCAACCTCGCGATCGAGGCATCGAGCCACGGTCTCGACCAGGGCCGTCTCGACGGGCTCAAGGTCAAGGCCGGCGCCTTTACCAACCTGACCCGCGACCATCTCGACTATCACGGCACGATGGAGGCCTATCTCGCCTCCAAACGCATCCTGTTCGAGCGAATCCTCGTCGATGGCGGCACCGCGGTGCTCAACGCCGACGTCGCCGAGTCGACCCAGCTCGAGGTCGCCGCCAAGAAGCGCGGGCTCCGTACGCTCAAGGTCGGCGCCGCCGCCTGCGCCGACATCCGCCTTCTGCTGCGCCTGCCCGACTCCGCAGGTCAGAAGCTGCGTCTCTCCTTCGGCGGCGCCGCCGTCGAGATCCGACTGCCGCTGCTCGGCGCCTTCCAGGCGAGCAACGCGCTGGTCGCGCTCGGCCTCGTCGTCGCCTGCGGCGCGCCCTTCGCCAAGGCCGCCGAGGCGCTCGCCCGCCTCGAAGGCGTCGCCGGCCGGCTTCAGCTCGTCGCCGAGCGGCGGAACGGCGCCAAGATCTTCGTCGACTACGCGCATGCGCCCGACGGCATCGACACGGTGCTGTCGGCGCTTCGCCCGCACGTCACCGGCCGGCTCGCGATCGTCTTCGGCGCCGGCGGCGACCGCGATCCCGGCAAGCGCCCGCTGATGGGCGAAGCGGCGCAGCGCCATGCCGACATCGTCATCGTCACCGACGACAACCCGCGCACCGAGGATCCGGCGAAGATCCGCCGCCAGGTCCTCACCGGCTGCCCCAACGCACGCGAGATCGGCGACCGCGCCACGGCGATCCGCGAGGCCATCGTCGGGCTCGAGCCCGAAGACGTGCTGGTGGTCGCGGGCAAAGGCCATGAGCAGGGCCAGATCGTCGGCACGCGCACGATTCCCTTCGACGATGCAACCGTCAGCCGCAACGCGGTGTCGGAGATCGAGCGAAACATAGGAGCGCTTGCATGAGCGCCGCTCTGGTCGAAGTGCCGATCCTCTGGACCTCCGCGGACGCAGCCACCGCGACCGGCGGCCGCATCGACGGGCTTTCCTGGGAAGCGACCGGCGTCGCCCTCGACAGCCGGAACGTCATGCCGGGTGATCTCTTCGTCGCGCTCAAGGGCGAGACGACCGACGGCCATGCTTTCCTCGCCGACGCCTTCAAGCGCGGCGCCATCGCCGCGATGGTGCACGAGATCCCGGCGATCCGGCCGAACCGGCCGCTGCTGGTCGTCCAGGACACGATGGCCGGGCTGATGGCGCTGGCGGCGCGCGCAAGGGCGCGCTCGCAGGCGCGCATCGTCTCGGTCACCGGCTCGGTCGGCAAGACCGGGACCAAGGAGGCGCTGCGCCTGGCGCTTTCGCCGCATGGCAGCACTTACGCCAGCGTCGGCAACCTCAACAGCTCGACCGGCGCGCCGCTCTCGCTCGCCCGACTCCCGGACGATGCTGCCTTCGCCGTGCTCGAGCTCGGCATGAATCGCGCCGGCGAGATCGGACCGAACGCCAGGGTCACGCACGCGCATGGCGCGATCGTGACCACGGTCGAGGCCGTGCATCTGCAGTTCTTCCCCTCGGTCGAGGCGATCGCCGATGCCAAGGCCGAGGTCTTCGAGGGACTCGAGCCAGGCGGCTTCGCCGTGCTCAACCGCGACAATCCGCATTTCGAGCGCCTCGCGGCGAAGGCCCGCGCCTCGGGCGCCGCGCGCATCATCGGCTTCGGCACGCATACCCTCGCCGAGGCCCGCCTCATCGACGTCGCGCTCAACGAGGCCGAGTCGACCGTGGTCGCCGAGATCCTCGGCCGCCGCCATGTCTACCGGCTGCCGGTTCCCGGCCGCCACTGGGCGATGAACACGCTCGCCGTCCTCGGCGCGGTCACCGCCCTCGGACTTCCGCTCGAGCCGTCCTTCACCGCGCTAGGGCGGCTCAATGTGCTCAAAGGCCGCGGGCTCCGCCGCACCGTCCGGCTCGCCGCCGGCGGCAGCTTCGAGCTGATCGACGACAGCTACAACGCCAGCCCCGTTTCGGTGGCCGGCGCGCTCGAGATCCTCGGCCGCGTCGCCCCTGCTCCCGGCGGACGGCGCATCGCGATCCTCGGCGACATGCGCGAGCTCGGCGATGCAGGACCCGGCCTCCATGCCCGCCTCGCCCCCGCCGTCACCGCCAATCACATCGACCAGCTGTTCCTGGTCGGCCCGCTGATGCGTCACCTCGCCGAGGCGCTGCCTCCCGGCCTGGTCGCGACCCGGACCGAGGCGAGCGCCGAGATGGCGCCGATCGCCGCGGCCGCGATCCGCGCCGGCGATGTCGTCACCGTCAAAGGTTCGCTCGGTACCAACATGGCCCCGATCGTCGCCGCGATCTCCGCGCGCGGCCGCATCGAAGGCGGGAGGTAAGGGACGTGCTTTATCTCCTGCTGCTGCCGCTGGTCGATCAGTTCACGCCGTTGAACCTGATCCGATACCTCACCTTCCGCGCGGGCGCGGCAGTGGTGACGGCGCTTGTCGTGTCCTTCGTGTTCGGTCCTGCCGTCATCCGCTGGCTCAAGTCGAAGCAGGGCAAGGAAGGGCAACCGATCCGCGCCGACGGTCCGGAAGGCCACCTCATCACCAAGCGCGGCACGCCCACCATGGGCGGCTTCCTCATCCTGCTGGCGATGACGGTCTCCACCTTGCTCTGGGCGGACCTCACCAACGCCTATGTCTGGGCGGTGATGCTGGTGACGCTCGGCTTCGGCCTCGTCGGCTTCGCCGACGACTACATGAAGCTGGTGCGCCGCTCCTCGGGCGGACTTCCCGGCCGGATCAAGCTCGCCGCGACCGTGTTGATCGCGGTCGCCGCCGCGGCGATCATCGTGCTCTACACGCGCGAGCCGCTCGCGACCTCGCTCGCGGTGCCCTTCTTCAAGTCCTTCCTGATCCCGCTCGGCTGGATGTTCGTGCCCTTCGCGGTGCTGGTGATGGTAGGCGCCTCGCACTCCGTCAACCTGACCGACGGCCTCGACGGGCTCGCGATCGGCCCGGTTATCATCGCCGCCGGCTGCTTCGCGCTGATCGCCTACCTCGCCGGCAACACGGTCTTCGCCAACTACCTGGCGATCCACCACGTGCCCGGCTCCGGCGAGCTCGCCATCGTCTGCGGCGCGCTGATGGGCGCAGGTCTCGGCTTCCTCTGGTTCAACGCACCGCCGGCCATGGTGTTCATGGGCGATACAGGCTCGCTCGCCCTCGGCGGCGCGCTCGGCGCGATCGCCGTCGTCGCCAAGCACGAGCTGGTGCTGGCGATCATCGGCGGGCTCTTCGTGCTCGAGACCGTCTCGGTGATGGTCCAGGTCGCCTCCTTCAAGCTGACCGGCAAGCGCGTGTTCCGCATGGCGCCGCTCCACCACCACTTCGAGAAGAAGGGCTGGGCCGAGCCGACCATCGTCATCCGCTTCTGGATCATCGCCGTGATCCTGGCCGTCATCGGCCTCTCCACCCTGAAGGTCCGGTAGAGGAATGGGCGAGAGCATCCGCATCCCCAGCGTCGAGAAGGAACGCGTGGCCGTGCTCGGCCTCGCGCGTTCCGGACTCGCCGCGGCTGCGGCGCTCGCGACATCCGGCGCCGAGGTCTGGGCCTGGGACGACGACGCGGCGAAGCGCGAGCGTGCCGCGTCCAAGGGGATCATCTGCCGCGATCTCGCCGAGGCCGATCTCTCAGGCTTCCTCGGCCTCGTGATCAGCCCCGGCATCCCGCATACCCATCCGAAACCGCATCCGGTCGCCGTGCGCGCCAAGGCCGCCGGCGTGCCGCTGCTCTCCGACGTCGAGCTGCTCGGCCGTGCCTGCCCGCAGGCCCGCTTCATCGGCATCACCGGCACCAACGGCAAGTCGACGACGACGACGCTCATCGGCCATCTGCTCAAGGAGACCGGCCGTCCGATCCAGGTCGGCGGCAATCTCGGCGTCCCGGCGCTGTCCCTGGCGCCGCTCGGCAAGGGCGGCATCTACGTGCTGGAGATGTCGTCGTACCAGCTCGAGCTGATCCCTCGGCTCGTCTTCGACGTCTCGGTGCTGCTCAACATCGCGCCCGACCACCTCGACCGCCATGGCGGCATGCCGGGCTACATCGCTGCCAAGCGCCGCATCTTCGAGCGCCAGGACAGCGAGGACACCGCGGTCGTCGCCATCGACGATCCGGAGTCCGAGGCGATCTACGACGACCTCGTCGCCAATGGCCGCCAGCACGTCATGCCGGTCTCGGCGACGCGCATGGTGATGGGCGGCGTCTTCGTCGAGGACGGCCTGCTCACCGACGATACCGGCGGATGGGGCACGCCGGTCCTCGATCTGCGACTCGCGCCGACCCTGCCGGGCCGCCACAACTGGCAGAACGCAGCCGCCGCCTATGCCGTTGCGAGCCAGTTCGAGATCGGCCATCGCGCCATCGCCCGCTCGTTCATCACCTATCCAGGCCTCGCGCATCGCCAGGAGCGCGTCGCGACGATCGACGGCGTCACCTATGTCAACGACTCGAAAGCCACCAACGCCGACGCCGCGAGCAAGGCGCTTGCCTGCTATGACGCGATCTACTGGATCGCCGGCGGCCGCGCCAAGGAAGGCGGCATCGAGTCGCTCATCCCCCTCTTCCCGAATGTCCGGCATGCCTTCCTGATCGGCGAGGCGACCGACAGCTTCGCCCGCACGCTCGACGGCCGCGTGCCCTACACGCGCTCGGGCGATCTCTCCTCGGCCGTCGCCGCGGCGGCGGCGAAGGCGCGCGCCGACAAGAGCGCGAACGCGATCGTGCTGCTGTCACCCGCCTGCGCCTCCTTCGACCAGTTCGCCGATTTCGAGGCGCGCGGCGAGACCTTCCGCGGCCTCGTCGATGCACTTCCCGGGGACCGTGCCTGATGACCACGATCTCCCGCACCGATACCAGCGTGCTCGGCCGGTGGTGGTGGACCGTCGATCGCTGGGCGCTCGCCGCGATCGCCGGCATCGCCTTCGTCGGCATCATCATGATCCTGGCGGCGAGCCCGGCCGTCGCGCAGCGCTTGAATCTCGACGGATTCTACTTCGTCCGCCGCCAGTTCGCGCTGCTGCTGCCGGCCTTCGCGCTGATGATCGGCGTCTCGCTGCTCAACCCGATCCAGGTCCGGCGCCTCGCCGTGCTCGGGCTCGGCATCGGCGTCGGCATGCTGCTGCTGACCTTCCTCTACGGCGCCGAGATCAAGGGTGCGAAACGCTGGATCTCGATCGCCTCCTTCTCGCTGCAGCCGTCGGAGTTCGTGAAGCCCTGCTTCGCCGTCGTCTCCGCCTGGATGCTGGCCGAGCAGAAGAAGGGCGAAGGCGTTCCCGGCAACCTGATCTCCACCGTCCTGTTCCTCGGCCTGGTCTCGCTTCTCCTGCTGCAGCCGGATCTCGGCATGGCGGTCGTGCTGTCGTCGATCTGGTTCGCCGAGCTGTTCCTCGCCGGCCTTCCGATCTTCTGGGTCGTGCTGCTGGTGATCCTCGGCGTCGGCGGCATCGGCGGCGCCTACTTCATGCTGCCTCACGTGGCCAGCCGCATCGATCGATTCCTCGACAAGTCCGCCGGCGACTCCTTCCAGGTCAGCCGCTCGCTCGAGGCCTTCCGCAATGGCGGCCTCTGGGGCCGCGGCCCGGGCGAGGGCATGGTCAAGGACGTCATCCCCGACGTGCATGCCGACTTCATCTTCGCCGTTGCCGGGGAGGAGTACGGCCTCTTCGTCTGCCTTCTGATCGTCGGGCTCTTCGCCTTCGTCGTCGTCCGCGGGCTGCTGCGGCTGCGCGGCGACACGAACCTCTTCGTCATCCTCGCCTCGACCGGGCTCCTCGTGCAGTTCGGCCTGCAGGCCTTCATCAACATGGCCTCCTCGCTGCACCTGATGCCGACCAAGGGGATGACCCTGCCCTTCATCTCCTATGGCGGCTCGTCGCTGCTCGCGCTCGCGCTCGGCGTCGGCATGATGCTCGCACTGACCCGCCGCCGCGTCGGCCAGGGAGCCGGCGCATGACCCGCCCCCTGATCGTCCTCTCCGCCGGCGGTACCGGCGGCCACATGTTCCCCGCCGCCGCCCTGGCGCAGGCGCTGGTGCGCCGCGGCATGGCGATCGCGCTCGTCACCGACCGCCGTGGACAGGCTTTCACGCTGGCCGACGGCGATCTCGCCATCCACCGCGTACGCGCTGCGGCGATGGCGGGCGCCTCCTTTGTCGCCAAGGTCAAGGCTGGCGTCCAGCTCCTGCTCGGCACGGCACAGGCCTGGCTGCTGTTGCGCCGGCTCAGGCCGGCCGTGGTCGTCGGTTTCGGCGGCTATGCCTCGGTCCCGGCCATGCTGGCTGCCCATCGCCTCGGCCTGCCGACCGTGCTGCATGAACAGAACGCCGTGCTCGGCCGCGCCAATCGCCTTGTCGCGCCGATGGCCCGGCGCATCGCCACGGGCTTCGCCGAGATCGAGGGTGTGTCCAACGCCGACCGCGCCAAGCTCGCGGTCACCGGCAACCCGGTCCGCCCCGAGATCACCGCCCTCGCCGGCAAGCCTTACCCGGCGTTCGGCCCGGAGGGCGCGCTGACGCTGCTCGTCACCGGCGGGAGCCAGGGCGCCAGCCTGTTCTCGCGCGTGATCCCCGAGGCGATCGGCCGGCTGCCCGACGGCATGCGCCGGCGCCTCCGCATCGTTCAGCAGGTGCGTGCCGACGATATCGAAGCGGTACGCGGCATCTATGCCGGGCTCGGCCTCTCCGCCGAGCTCTCGCCCTTCTTCGCGGATCTTCCGGATCGCCTGGCTGCCGCACACCTCGCCATCGGCCGCGCCGGCGCCTCGACCATCGCCGAGACCGCCGTCGCCGGCCGCCCCGCGATCCTGGTGCCGCTGGCGATCGCCGCCGACGACCACCAGACCAAGAACGCCCGTGCGCTCGAAAGCGCCGGCGCGGCGATCGTGATGCCCGAACCCGCCTTTACGGCCGAGGCGCTGGCTGCCCGGCTCCAGCCGCTGCTGGCACTCCCGGAGAAGCTTCGCACCATGGCCGCTGCTGCCCGCAATGTCGGCGTCGTCGATGCCACCGAGCGTCTGGCCGACCTCGTGCTGGCGACCGCGCCGGCGAACGGCAACGAGTCCAAGTCGCCGGCCGGAAGGAGCGTCGCATGAGGGCGCTTCCTCTCAGCATCGGCACGATTCACTTCATCGGCATCGGCGGCATCGGCATGAGCGGCATCGCCGAGGTGCTGAAGAATCTCGGCTACTCGGTTCAAGGCTCCGATCAGTCGGACGGCTACAACATCAAGCGGCTCCGCGACTCCGGCATCAACGTCGCCGTCGGTCATCGCGCCGAGAACCTGGGCGACGCCGCGGTCGTCGTCTATTCCTCGGCGGTCAAGGCCGACAACCCGGAAGTCGTCGCGGCGCGCGCCCGCATGATTCCGGTTGTCCGTCGCGCCGAGATGCTGGGCGAGCTGATGCGGCTCAAATGGTCGATCGCCGTCGGCGGCACCCACGGCAAGACCACCACCAGCACGATGATCGCCCATCTGGTCGAGACCGCCGGCCTCGATCCGACCGCGATCATCGGCGGCATCGTCAACACCTACGGCACCAACGCCCGCATGGGCGCAGGAGAGTGGCTGGTCGCCGAGGCCGACGAATCCGACGGCACCTTCACCAAGCTGCCGGCGACGATCGCCGTCGTCACCAACATCGATCCCGAGCACATGGAGTTCTACGGGACCTTCGAGAAGGTGCAGCAGGCCTTCGACACCTTTGTCGCCAACATCCCCTTCTACGGCTTCGCTGCGCTCTGCATCGACCACCCGGTGGTGCAGGCGATGATCCCGCGCGTCGGCGACCGGAAAATCGTCACCTATGGCCTCTCGCCGCAGGCCGAGATCCGCGGCATCGACGTCCAGATCACCACCGCCGGCGCGACGTTCGGCGTCGTCGTCACCGATCGCCTGCGTGGCGAGCGCCGCACGATGACCGACATGACGCTGCCGATGTACGGCCTGCACAACGTCCAGAACGCGCTCGCGGCGATCGCCGTCGGCCATGAGATGGGTCTCGACGAGAAGGTGATGCGGAAGGCGCTGGCCACCTTCGCCGGCGTCAAGCGCCGCTTCACCAAGACGGGCGAGGTCGACGGCATCACCGTCATCGACGATTACGGCCATCACCCCGTCGAGATCTCGGCGGTGCTCAAGGCCGCGCGTTCCGCCTGCCCCACCGGCCGTGTCATCGCCGTGGTGCAGCCGCATCGCTACACGCGACTCTCCAACCTGTTCGAGGACTTCTGCGCCTGCTTCAACGATGCCGACACGGTCATCGTCGCCGACGTCTACGCCGCCGGCGAGCCGCCGATCGAGGGCGCGACACGCGACGCGCTCGTCAGCGGTCTGCAGCAGCGCGGCTATCGCAGCGTGATGGCGCTCCCCTCGCCCGAGGCCCTGCCCGCGCTCGTCAACGAGCAGGCGAGGCCCGGCGACATGGTCGTCTGCCTCGGCGCCGGCTCGATCACCACCTGGGCCAACGCGCTGCCCGGGCAGCTTTCCGCCCTGAGGAAGATCAGATGATGGCGCTCAAGGCGACATCCGACCGTTTGATCGAACGCCTGCCCCAGGTGCGCGGCCGCCTGACCGAGGACGCGGCGCTCGGACCGCTCACCTGGTTCCGCGTCGGCGGCCCGGCCGAGGTGCTGTTCCGCCCGGCCGATCCCGAGGATCTGGCGCAGTTCATCGCCGGCACGCCTGCCGACGTTCCCGTCACCGTGATCGGCGTCGGCTCGAACCTCCTGATCCGCGACGGCGGCATCCGCGGCGTGGTCGTCCGCCTCGGCCGCGGCTTCGCCGAGATCCGCCGCGCCAGCGACACGCTCGAAGCCGGCGCCGGAGCGCTCGACGTCAATGTTGCGCTGACCTCGCAGCAGGAGGCGATTGCCGGGCTCGAGTTCCTGTCCGGCATTCCCGGCACCATCGGCGGCGCGCTTCGCATGAACGCTGGTGCCTATGGCCGCGAGATGGTCGACGTCATCCTCGCCGCCGAAGCAATCGACGATCGCGGCCAGATCCGCCGGCTCGCGCCGGCCGAGCTCGGCCTCACCTACCGCCATTCCGGCGTGCCCGACTCATGGATCTTCACCAAGGCCGTGCTCAAGGCCGAGGCTGGCGATCCGGAGGCGATCCTCGCCCGCATCCAGGACATCCGCGCCCAGCGCGAAGCCAGCCAGCCCGTGCGTGCCCGTACCGGTGGCTCGACCTTCGCCAATCCTCAAGGCGCCAAGGCCTGGGAGTTGATCGACAAGGCAGGTCTTCGCGGCTTCCAGGTCGGCGGCGCCCAGGTCTCGGAGAAGCACACCAACTTCCTGATCAACACCGGCGAAGCGACCGCCGCCGACATCGAAGGCCTCGGCGAGGAGATCCGCCGGCGCGTGCGCGACATGAGCGGCATCGAGCTCCGCTGGGAAATCCGCATCATCGGGGAGGCCACGTGATGACAAAGCACGTCGCCGTGCTGATGGGCGGCTGGTCGAGCGAGCGCGAGGTGTCGCTGGTCACCGGCCGCGAATGCTCGAAGGCGCTCAAGGCCGCCGGCTTCAAGGTCTCCGAGATCGATGTCGGCCGCGACATCGCCAAGGTGCTGACTCAGGCCAAGCCGGATATCTGCTTCAACGCGCTGCATGGGCGTTTCGGCGAGGACGGCCGTATCCAAGGGCTGCTCGACATCCTCGCCATCCCCTACACGCATTCAGGCGTGATGGCGTCCGCCATCGCCATGAACAAGGTGCGGACCAAGGAGATCTGCTCGGCCATCGGCATCCCTCTCGCCGAGCACCGCGTCGTCGACCGCTCCAGCGCCTTCGCCGGCCGCGCCATGGATGCACCCTATGTGATCAAGCCGATCGCCGAAGGCTCGTCGATCGGCGTCCGCATCGTCCGCGAAGGCGACAACCTCGCCCCGCAGGACGATTGGCGCTACGGCGAAGAGGTCCTGGTCGAGCGCTACGTCGCCGGCCGTGAGCTGACGGTTGCGGTGATGGGCGACAAGCCGCTGACCGTAACCGAGATCCGGCCGCGCACCGGCTTCTACGACTACACGAACAAATACACGGATGGGAAAGCGGACCATTTGCTGCCGGCGCCCGTTCCGCAGGCGATCTTCGACCAGGCGATGGCGGTGGCGCTGCAGGCGCATCGGACGCTCGGCTGCCGCGGCGTCAGCCGCTCCGACTTTCGCTACGACGATTCCGGGCCGGCGCCCGGTCGCCTCATCTTCCTCGAGATCAACACGCAGCCCGGGATGACGCCGCTGTCGCTCGTGCCCGAGCAGGCGGCGTTCCTCGGGATTTCCTTCACCGACCTCGTGACCTGGATGGTCGAGGAGGCGCGATGCGATTCCTGATCAGCGATTCCGACAAGCGGCGTCCGCGCCGCCGTCGCTCGTGGCCGAAATGGCTCCGACCCGCGGCACTCGGGCTCGCTGCCGCTGCCGTCCTCGGTGCCGGGGGCTATGGCGCGTTCGAGGTCTGGCGCGCTGGCACGATCGGCGCCGCTGCCGAGCGCCTGAGCCGCGGGGTCCTCTTCATGACCGCCGATCTCGGTCTTTCGGTGCAGGACGTGACCGTCACCGGCCGTAGCGAGACCGCGGCCGCCGACATGCTGGCCGCGATCGACGTGCAGCGCGGCACGCCGATCCTCTCCGTCGATCCCGAAGCCGTGCGCCAGCGCCTGAAGCGACTCTCCTGGGTGCGCGACGCCCGGGTCGAGCGCCGTCTTCCGGGCGTCATCGCCATCGCCATCGAGGAGCGCGTGCCGATGGCGCTCTGGCAGCGCAACGGCAAGCTCGTGCTGGTCGATCGCGAGGGGGCGATCGTCCTCCGTTCCGGGCTCGACCGCTTCCGCCACCTGGTTACGCTGGTCGGCGACGACGCGCCGAAGGGCGCGCCGGAGCTGCTGGCGTTGCTTTCGACCGAGCCGCAGCTCGAGCGCCGGGTCAACGCCGCGATCCGCGTCGGCGAGCGGCGCTGGAATCTGCAGATGGACAACGGCATCGACGTCCGCCTCCCCGAGAACGACATCGCCGCGGCCTGGGCACAGCTGGCGGTGCTCGAGCGTGAGCAGAAGGTGCTCGGCCGCGACGTCGTCACCATCGATCTCCGCCTTCCCGACCGCTTCGTCATCCGGGTCAACCCGGACCAGACGAAGCGCAAGGGCTCGCCGAAGCAGACTTGAGCAAAGGGGCGCGGACTTAAGGACATGGCCAAAGCCAACGGCAAGACCCGCACCGGCACCATCGCCGCGCTCGATATCGGCTCGAGCAAGGTGTGCTGCGTGATCGCTCGCACAGAGGGCGGCTCGCCGCGGATCGCGGGGCTCGGCCATGTCGTCGCCAAGGGCGTGCGCTCGGGCGCGATCACCGGCATGGACGATGCCGAGGCCTCGATCCTCGCCGCGGTCAACGCCGCCGAGAAAATGGCGGGCGAGACCATCGCCAAGGTCATCGTCAACTGCTCGGCTGGTGCCCCGGTCTCCGAGACGATCGCGGTCGAGGTCGCCATCGCCGGCCACGAGGTCAACGACACCGATATCCGCCGCGTGCTCGACCAGGGCCGCCAGCCGCGCACCAACGGCCATGCCGATCGTGACCTGATCCACTCGATCCCCGTCGGCTTCGCCATCGACGGCAGCCGCGGCATCCGCGATCCGCGCGGCATGTTCGGCGACCGTCTCGGCGCCTCGATGCACACGGTCACGGCGGCGTCGAGCGCGCTCCGCAATCTCTCGACCGTGGTGCAGCGCTGCCATCTCGACATCGAGGACATGGTCGTCTCGCCCTACGCCTCCGGGCTCTCGACCCTGGTCGAGGACGAGATGGACCTGGGCGTCACGCTGATCGACATGGGCGGCGGCACGACGTCGCTCGCCGTCTTCTTCGACGGCGCCGTCGTTCATACCGACGTGGCGCCCATCGGCGGCAACCACGTGACTTCCGACATCGCCCGCGGTCTCTCGACGCCGCTCAACGAGGCCGAGCGGCTGAAGACGCTGCATGGCTGCGCCACGTCCGGGGCCATCGACGAGCGCGAGCTGATCGACGTGCCTCTGGTCGGCGAGGAAAGGCGCGGAGCGCCTAACCACGTGCCGAAGTCGTTCCTGAACCAGATCATCCAGCCCAGGCTCGAGGAGACCTTCGAGGTCGTCCGCGCCCGGCTCGAATCCTCCGGCTTCGACAAGCTCGTCGGCCGCCGCGTCGTGCTCACCGGCGGCGCCAGCCAGCTTCAGGGCGTGCGCGAGCTCGCCGGCATCATCCTCGACAAGCAGGTGCGGCTCGGCCGCCCGCTGAGGATCTCAGGGCTGCCCGAAGCTGCGAGCAACCCTGCCTTCGCCACCTCGACCGGCCTCGTCGCCTATGCCGTCGCCGGTCCGACCGATGCCGCCAGGCACGGTCATGCTCCGCTCATGCGCCCGCCGTCGTCCGGCCTCTTCGGCCGGATCGGCAGCTGGCTCAAAGAGAACTTCTGATGCGGCCCGGAAGTCTCAACCACAAAGGCCGCGCGTCGTCCCACGTTACCCCCAGGACTGGATACGGGAGTGGAAGCAATGTCGATCAACATCAGCGTGCCTAAGGATCAAGAGCTCAAGCCTCGCATCACCGTGGTCGGCGTCGGCGGTGCCGGCGGCAACGCGGTCTCGAACATGATCCGTTCGAATCTCGAAGGTGTCGAGTTCGTCGTCGCCAACACCGATGCGCAGTCGCTCGGCCAGACGCTTGCCGACCGGCGCATCCAGCTCGGCCAGCGCGTGACCCAGGGCCTCGGCGCCGGCGCCCGGCCCGATGTCGGCCGTGCCGCCGCGGAAGAAGCCATCGAGGAGATCATGGAGCACCTCGTCGGCTCCAACATGGTCTTCATCGCCGCCGGCATGGGCGGCGGCACCGGCTCCGGCGCAGCCCCAGTGATCGCGCGTGCCGCCCGCGAGCGCGACATCCTCACTGTCGGCGTGGTGACCAAGCCCTTCCACTTCGAGGGCCAGCACCGGATGCGGATCGCCGAGTCGGCGATCGAGGAGCTGTCGCAGTATGTCGACACGCTCATCATCATCCCCAACCAGAACCTCTTCCGCATCGCCAACGAGAAGACGACCTTCGCGGACGCCTTCAAGATGGCCGATGACGTGCTGCACATGGGCGTGCGCGGCGTCACAGACCTGATGATCATGCCCGGCCTCATCAACCTCGACTTCGCCGACATCCGCACGGTGATGGGCGAGATGGGCAAGGCGATGATGGGCACCGGCGAGGCCGAGGGCGAGAAGCGCGCCATCGACGCGGCCGAGAAGGCGATCGCCAATCCGCTGCTCGAGGACTCCTCGATGAAGGGGGCCAAGGGCGTCCTCATCAACATCACCGGCGGCATGGACATGACGCTGTTCGAGGTCGACGAGGCCGCGAACCGCATCCGCGAGGAAGTCGACGCCGACGCCAACATCATCTTCGGCTCGACCTTCGACGAAGCGATGCAGGGCCGCATGCGCGTCTCGGTGGTCGCCACGGGCATCGCCTCGGAAGCCTCGGCTCAGAAGCCGCCGCGTCCGCAGCTCGCCGTGGTCGCCCGCTCGCAGCCCTCGCGTCCGGCCGCCCCGGCTCCGTCCATCGCGGCCTATGCGCCGCCGATGATCCATGGCAGCTCAGCCCTGGCGCCGCAGCCGGTGATGACCCCGGCACCGGTGATGGCCCAGGCCGCCCCGATCGTTTCTCAGGCTGTTACCGTTCCCGCGCCGGTCATGGCGGAGCCGGCCCCGGCAACCGCCGAGCCCGTGCTGGAGCTGACCACGCCCGAGCCGATCGCCGCCGAGCCTCGTATCGAGTCGAAGCCGGTCCAAGCCAAGATCGAGCCCACGCCTGCCCCCGCTCCCGCGATCACGCGCGAGCCGGTTCTGGCTGCCCGCCCGGTCGTGACCCAGGCCGCCCGGATCGAGGCCGATCCCTTCGCTGCCGCGGCGATCGCCAATGGCAGCCGGGAGCCGCTGAAAGAAAGCCTGTTCACCCGGGTCACCGGCCTTGGACGGGCTCGCCCGGCCGAGCCGCAGCCGGCGCCGGCGGCCGCCGCAGTCCCCGCCCCGACGACGTCTGCCCGGATCGCCCCGCCGCCGGCGCGCGAACCGGTCAGGACGCAGCCGCAGCAAACCAAGCTTGGCAACCTCGATCCGTCCGATCGGCTGAAGCCGACCCATGACGACGACCTCCTGGAGATCCCGGCCTTCCTCCGGCGCCAGGCGAACTGACGTAACGCTTCCTTCCCGAACCCCGTCCGCAGCCTGCGGACGGGGTCCCTTTTTTCTTTTAAGCATTTGATCTGACTAATCTATTTCCTGGATCCCTGGTAACACTCGGTAATAAAAGGTGAAGTGACACCCCCGGGGATAAGGTCTAAGTGACACTACGGATGACGACCGCCCTCAACGATCCCCGGCCCAAGCTCGACCTGCCTCCCGCCCGTGCCATGGCAAGGCGCGTGACCGGTCGTAGCGACGTCATGCTGCAGCGCACGCTCAAGTCGCCGATCCGCTGCGCCGGCATCGGGCTCCATTCGGGCGCCAAGGTCGAGATGGTCCTGAAGCCGGCGGAAGCGGATAGCGGTATCGTCTTCCGCCGCACCGACGGTGATCGTCCGGTCGACATTGCTGCCAGCTGGCGCAACGTCGTCGAGACCCGCCTCTGCACGCGCATCGGCCTCCCCGGCGGCCCCTTCGTCGCCACGGTCGAGCATTTGATGGCGGCGCTGGCCGGCTCCGAGATCGACAATGCGATCGTCGAGCTCGACGGGCCGGAGGTTCCGGTCATGGACGGCAGCTCGGCGCCCTTCATGTTTCTGATCGAGTGCGCCGGTGTCGTCGAGCAGCCGGTCGCGCGGCGCGCGATGAAGATCCTCAAGGAAGTCGAAGTCGGCACCACTGACTGCTTCGTGCGCTTGGCGCCGGCCTCGGTGACCACGATCAGCTTCGATATCGATTTCGACAGCCCGGTGATCGGCCATCAGAAGGGCGAGGTCCGCCTCGCCAACGGCACCTTCAAGTCCGAGATCAGCCGCGCCCGCACCTTCGGCTTCCTGCACGATTTCGACAAGCTGCGCGCCGCCGGCCTCGCCCGCGGCGGCTCCCTCGACAACGCCGTGGTGGTGACCGCCGACGGCGTCATGAACGAGGGTGGGCTCCGATACGACGACGAGTTCGTCCGTCACAAGATGCTGGACGCGGTCGGCGACCTCTACCTCGCCGGCGGTCCCTTGCTCGGCCGCTTCCACGGCCACCGCTCGGGCCATCATCTGCACCACGCGGCGCTGGTCCAGCTCTTCTCCGATCCAGCCGCCTGGCGTTGGGTCGACCTTCCGGCTGTCGTCCCCGCGATCGACGGCCGGTTCGCGGCCACCGCCTGAGGCGGCTGACAGCCCGCGCCGGCGTCGGTATATAGGCGCCATGGGTTCCCTCCGATTCTTTGTGCCCGTTCTGATGCTTCTTCTCGCCGCCTGCGCGGAGAAGGCCCCCGCCTACGTCGAGAAGCCGGTCGAGGATCTCTACAACACAGCCCTGAACTCGCTGGAAGAACGCCTCTACTTGAGGGCCGCCCGGGAGTTCGAGGAGGTCGAGCGGCAGCACCCCTACTCCGCCTGGGCGACCAAGGCCCAGCTGATGGCCGGCTTCTCCTTCTACCAGGCAAACAAGTACGACGAAGCGATCCAGGCGATCGACCAGTTCATCGAGCTCCACCCGAGCAACCGCGATGCGCCCTACGCCTACTATCTGAAGGGCCTCAGCTACTACGAGCAGATCGCCGATGTCGGCCGCGACCAGGAGATCACCGACCGCGCGCTCAAGGCGCTCGACGAGGTGGTTCGACGCTTCCCCGACTCGCGCTACGCGCGCGACGCGGCTCTCAAGATCGACCTGACCCGCAACCATCTCGCGGGCAAGGACATGGAGATCGGGCGTTACTATCTTCGACTCGGCCAGTACCTCGCCGCGATCAATCGCTTCCGCCGTGTGGTCGACAACTACCAGACGACCGAGCAGGTGCCGGAAGCGTTGCTACGCCTTACGGAGGCCTATCTGGCGCTCGGCATCCGCGACGAGGCGCAGGCCGCCGCCGCCGTGCTCGGCCACAACTACCCTGGCAGCGACTGGTACCGCGATGCCTATGCGCTGGTGCAGGGCCAGGGCGTCGCCTCCGACAGCAAGGGCTGGTTCGGCCGCACCTTCGGCTCGCTGTTCTAGCGTCGACCTCGTCGTGGCGGGCGTGATTTGCCACTTGGCTACGGCTTTGGCACGCTCCGCCCGCCCATGCTGACGCGCCTCGACATCCGCGACGTCGTGCTGATCGACCGCCTCGAGATCGATGCGGAACCCGGCTTGGCCGTGCTGACCGGAGAGACTGGCGCCGGCAAGTCGATCCTGCTGGATGCGCTGGGCCTCGCCCTCGGCGCGCGCTCTGAGACCGGGCTGGTCCGTGCCGGCGCCGCCCAGGCGACGGTGAGCGCCGCCTTCGAGATCGCCGAGAAACATCCGGCCTTCGCATTGATGAGCGAAGCCGGCCTTCCGGCCGAGCAGCCGCTCGTGCTCCGTCGTACCGTCTCCGCCGACGGCAAGAGCCGCGCCTTCGTCAACGACCAGTCGATCTCGGTCGGCCTGCTGCGCCGCATCGGCGACACCCTGGTCGAGATCCACGGGCAGTTCGACCAGCGCGGCCTGCTCGATCCTCAGACGCACCGCGAGCTTCTCGATTCCTTCGGCGGTCTTGCACGCGAGGCGCGAGCGACCGCCGAGGCGCACGGCGCGTGGCGGGAAGCCGCCGAGGCGCTGGCCACTGCCGAGGCCGATGCCGGCCGCGCTCGTAGCGAGGAAAGCTTCCTCGCCGCCTCGGTCGAGGAACTGCAGCGCCTCGATCCGAAGCCGGGCGAGGAGTCGGCCCTGACCGAGGAACGCACGCTGCTCGCCAATGCCGGCCGCCTGGTCGAGACGATCAACGCCGCGCTGGCCGATCTCGTCGGCGAACGCGGCGCAGAGCGCGCCATCGGCCAGGCCCAGCGCGCACTCGCTCGTGTGCAGGTCCAGGCCGGCAGCCGGCTCGATCCCGCCCTCGCCGGGCTCGACCGCGCGGCCGCCGAGCTTTCCGAGGCCTCGCGGGCGCTCTCCTCCATCGGCAGCGCCCTCGATCTCGATCCGCGCAAGCTTGAGGAAGCCGACGACCGCCTGCACGCGCTCCGCGAAGCCGCGCGCAAGCACGGCGTCGCCGTCGACGCGCTCGCCGAACTGCGCGCGACGCTCGAAACTCGGCTCGAGGCGCTGCGTACCGCCGAGAGCCGCATCGGCGCTCTCACGCGCGCGGTCGAAACGGCACGCGCGAGCTATGCCGCTCGGGCCGAGGAGCTATCCAAAGGTCGAGCCAAGGCCGCGAAGAAGCTCGACAAGCGCGTCGACGGCGAGTTGGCGCCGCTCAAGCTCGACCGCGCGAAGTTCGAGACCAGGATCGAGCCGCTGGCGGAGTCGGACTGGGGCATCCACGGTAAGGACCGGATCCAGTTCGTCGTCGCCACCAACCCCGGCGCCGCCCCCGGGCCGCTCGCCAAGATCGCCTCGGGCGGCGAACTCGCCCGCTTCACCCTCGCGCTAAAGGTCGTCCTGGCCGAGACTCAGCCCACGGCGACACTTATATTCGACGAGGTCGATGCCGGGGTCGGCGGCGCCGTCGCTGCCGCGGTCGGCGATCGTCTCAAGCGCCTCTCCCGCGACATGCAGGTGCTGGTGGTGACGCATTCGCCGCAGGTCGCGGCGCGCGGCGACCACCACTGGCGCGTCTCCAAGAGGCCGAAGGGGGGGGCCGTGCCGACGACCAAGGTCGAGCCGCTGGCGGAGCCGGCACGGCGCGAGGAGATCGCCCGCATGCTGGCCGGCGCCGAGATCACCGACGCGGCGCGGGCCGCCGCCGATGCGCTGATCGAAGGAGCCGGCGCGTGAAGGCAGCCGATGTCGCTAAGCTGACCAAGGCGCAGGCCTCCAAGGAGCTGGAAAAGCTCCGCGCCGAGATGGCCCGCGCCGACGAGGCCTACCACGTCAAGGATGCACCGGAGATCAGCGACGCCGAATACGACGCGTTGCGGAAGCGGCTGGAAACGATCGAATCGCGCTTCCCCGATCTTGCCGAAATGCGCCCGGTGGCGCCGGCGCCGGCCGGTGCCTTCGCCAAGGTCACGCACGGCAAGCCGATGCTCTCGCTCGACAACGCCTTCGACAAGGACGATGTCGAGCGCTTTTTCCAGTCGGTCCGCAACTTCTTCGTCCGGCCCGAGGATGTGGCACGGGTCGAGCGCGACGCCATTGCGCTGGTCGCCGAGCCGAAGATCGACGGCCTCTCTTGCTCGCTCACCTATGAGAACGGCGTTCTGGTCAAGGCGGCGACGCGCGGCGACGGCACCATCGGCGAGGACGTGACGATCAACGTAAGGACCATCGCTGAGGTACCCCAGAAGCTGAAAGGGAAGGCGCCGGACCGCATCGAGATCCGCGGCGAGGTCTACATGACCAAGCCCGAGTTCCTGAAGCTGAACGAGACGCTGGAAGCCGAGTTCCTGGCGCTGCCGCCGGAGAAGCAGACCAAGAGCCGGCGCCGGCAATTCGCCAATCCGCGCAACGCCGCCGCCGGCAGCGTCCGTCAGCTCGATCCTGAGATCACGCGCAGCCGCCCGCTCCGTTTCTTCGCGTATGCCTGGGGGGCCACCACCGAGGAGCCGAAGAGCCAGTGGGAGTTCTACGCTCGGCTCAAGGCCTGGGGCTTCCAGGTCAATAAGCTCGCCGAGCGCGCGACCGGCATCGACGCCGCGCTCGCGCATCATGCTGAGATCGCCGAGCAGCGTGCGAGCCTGCCGTATGACATCGACGGCGTCGTCTACAAGATCGACTCCGTCGACCTGCAGGACAGGCTGGGCTTCGTCGGTCGCACGCCGCGTTGGGCCCTTGCGCATAAATTTCCGGCCGAGCAAGCACAGACGATCCTGGAAAGCATCGAAATCCAGGTCGGCCGTACCGGCGCGCTGACGCCGGTCGCCTATCTCAAGCCGGTCAATGTCGGCGGCGTTCTGGTCGCGCGCGCGACCCTCCACAACGAGGACGAGATCCAACGCAAGGACGTGCGGGCCGGCGACACCGTCGTCATCCAGCGGGCCGGCGACGTGATCCCGCAGATCGTCTCGGTCGATCCCGACAAGCGGCCGAAGAGCGCGAAGCCTTACAAATTCCCCGAGACCTGCCCCGAATGCGGCAGCGCCGCCGTCAGGCCGGAGGGCGAGGTCGTCCGCCGTTGCACCGGCGGCCTCATCTGCCCGGCGCAGGCGACCGAAAGGCTCCGCCACTTCGTCACCCGCAGCGCCTTCGACATTGAAGGGCTCGGGGAGAAGAGCATCGTCGAATTCTTCCACGACAAGCTGGTGCGGACGCCGGCCGACCTCTTCCGGCTGAAGGCAAGCGACCTGGAGGAACGCGAGGGCTGGAAAGAAAAGTCGATCCAGAATCTGCTCGCCGCCATCGCCGCGCGGCGGACGATCTCGCTCGACCGCTTCATCTACGCGCTCGGCATCCGCCAGGTCGGCGATGCCACGGCGAAGCTGCTGGCCAAGCACTACGGCACGCTGGCGGCTTGGCGAGATGCGATGGAGGCGGCAAGCGACCCGGAATCGGAAGCCTATGCCGACCTCATCTCGATCGACCAGATCGGCCCCTCGGTCGCCGAGGACCTGATCGCCTTCTTCGCCGAGGACCACAATCGCAAGGCGCTCGACGACCTCGCCAAGGTGGTCGAAGTCGAGGCCTTCGTCGTGCCCTCGACCTCCGGCTCGCCGATCGCCGACAAGACCGTGGTCTTCACCGGCTCGCTCGAGAAGATGACGCGGAACGAGGCCAAGGCGCGGGCCGAGGCGCTCGGCGCCAAGGTTGCCGGATCGGTCTCGAAGAAGACCGACTACCTCATCGTCGGCGCCGATGCCGGCTCGAAGGCCGCCAAGGCGCAGGAGCTCGGAGTCAAGACGCTGACCGAGGACGAGTGGCTGGCGCTGATCGGCGGCTAGACGCGATCAGGGAGCTGCCGATGGCGCACCTGTCGGCTGAGATCCCGTCGCCCGATGCGCCAGCGCGATGGCCTCTTCGAGCCTCGCCTTGAAGCGCACGCGCGCCGGCCTGACGCCATGCATGAGCAGGACGCGGCGGACCGCCGCACGCGCGCCGGCGATCACAACCAAGGCACCATGGCGGTGCGCCTTCCGGACGAACCCGTCGATGGTCGCCGCGGCGGTGGAATCGAGGACCGGTACGGCCGAGAAGTCGATGACATAGGCCTTCGGATGCTCGGCGATCCGATCGAGCACATTGGCGACCGAGGCGGCGGCGCCGAAGAAGAAGGCGCCGGTGATGCGATAGACGACGACGTCGCGGTCGGTCGCCGCCGCGGCATCGTAGGGCCGCCGGCCCGGCATCCTCTCCGCGTCCGAGACGTCGTCATCCGCCATCGGCCGCACGCTCTCGACCTCGACCGCATGCGCCATGCGATGCATGAACAGCAGCGTGCCGAGCGCGAAGCCGACGACGATGCCCTCCGTCAGGTCGCGGAAGATCGTCAAGAGAAACGTTGCGAGCAGTATCACCGCGTCGCCGCGCGAGGCGCGCAGCAGCGTCATGAATTCGTGCTTCTCAGCCATGTTCCACGCGACCACGGCGAGTACGGCGGCAAGCGCAGACAGCGGGATGTAGCTCGCCAGAGGCGCCGCCACGAGCATGAAGCCCAGAAGGAACACCGCGTGCAGCATGCCGGAGACCGGCCCCCGCGAGCCGGCGCGAACATTGGTTGCGGTGCGCGCGATCGTGCCCGTGACGCAGATGCCGCCGAACAGCGCCGAGCCGATGTTCGCCGCCCCTTGCGCGACGAGCTCGCAGTTCGAGCGATGCCGGCGCCCTGTCATGCTGTCGGCGACCACCGCCGAAAGCAGGCTCTCGATCGCACCGAGAAGCGCGAAGGCAAGAGAATCCGGCAGGACGGCCTGGACCTTCTCGAGCGAGATCGGCGGCAGCCCCGGCGTCGGCAGCATCTGCGGAATCCCGCCGAAACGGCTGCCGATGGTTTCGATCGGAAGGTCGAGCAGCCAAGCTAGCACGGCACCCACCGCGACCGCGATCAGAAGGCCCGGCCAATGCGGGCGATAGCGCCGGAACACAACGATGACGGCGATCGAGAGCAGGGAGATGCCAAGCGCGGCGGGGCTGATCGTGCTGATCGCCCCTCCCAGCTCGACGAGCTTGGGAAGAAGCGGCCCGGGCTCCTTGCCGGCGAGCGTGAGGCCGAAGAGGTCTCTGACCTGGCTCGCGAAGATGATCACCGCAATGCCGGCCGTAAAGCCGATCGTGACCGGATAGGGAATGTACTTGATGTAGGTGCCGAGGCGGAGCCAGCCGACCGCAAGCAGGATCATCCCGGAGATCAGCGTCGCCAGCGCGAGGCCGTCGACGCCGTGACGTTCGACCGTCGCGGCCACCAGCACGATGAAGGCGCCGGCCGGCCCGCCGATCTGGAAACGGCTTCCGCCCAGCGCCGAGACGATGAAGCCGCCGACAATGGCAGTGTAGAGGCCTTTGTCCGGCGTGACGCCGGAGGCGATGGCGATCGCCATCGAGAGCGGCAGCGCTACGATCGCGACAGTGAGGCCGGCAAGTGCATCGGCGCGCAGCTCGTCGAGGCCGTAGCGCTCCCTGAGGATGGTGACCAGCTTCGGAGTGAACAGCTCGGCAAAGCTGGCAGGGATCGGCGGGGATGTCATCGCTGGTCCCTTCCGGGAACCGCCGGCTGCCGGAACCTCACGCCGCGCCCGCCGCCGCCGCTGGCGGCATGATCGCCGATGAGCTCGATGCCAGCGGCGTTCAGCGCCTCGACCACCTTGGTCAGGGTCTCGACGACGCCCCGCACATTGCCCTCGCTCGCCTCCATGCGCTGGATGGTCGGCAAGGACACGCCGGACATCTCCGCGAGCGCGCGCTGATCGATTCCAAGCAGGGCGCGGGCAGCCCGCATTTGTGCGGCCGTGATCATGGAGCGCCTCGGCGGCTAAGGCCTAGAACCTCAAAATAGACGCTCAAAACAGTAATATTGACGCAAAAAACATCATATGCGACGCGACGTCGCAGAATTTGCCACTCAGGCGGCGCTAACGAAGCTGTCCATCACCTTCTTCATGCCCGAATGCTCGAATTCGATCTCGAGCTTGTCGCCGTCGACGCCCTTGACCACGCCATAGCCGAATTTCTGGTGGAAGACGCGGGTACCGGTCGCGAAGGCGCCTGAGCGCTTCGGCGGGATCGCCACGGCATGGCCCTCGATCAGCGGCGCCTGGCGGCGCGGCTGCGACATCCAGGGCATCGGAGGGCGCGACTCATGGGCGGCACCCCAGCCGCTGAAATTGCCGCCGCCGACGCCGGCACCGCCGAAGAGCCCGCTCTCCGCCTGGACCTCGATCGCATCCGTCGGCAGCTCGCCGATAAAGCGCGAGGGCAGGCTCGACTGCCACATGGCGTGGATGCGCCGGTTGGCGGCATGGGTGACGAAGGCGCGCCGGCGCGCCCGCGTCAGACCCACATAGGCGAGCCGTCGCTCCTCCTCCAGCCCCGCATTGCCGGATTCATCCAGCGCGCGCGGATGAGGGAAGAGGCCCTCCTCCCAGCCGGGGAGAAAGATCGTGTCGAACTCGAGACCCTTTGCCGCGTGCAGGGTCATCAGACTGATCTGCTGCTCGGGATCGACATCGTCGGTGTCGGTTACCAGCGCGACATGCTCAAGGAACGAGGCCAGGCTCTCGAACTCGCCGATGGCGCGCACGAGCTCTTTCAGGTTCTCGAGCCGGCCCGGCGCCTCGGCCGACTTGTCCTGTTGCCAGTGCTGGGTGTAGCCGGACTCGTCCAGAATGGTCTGCGTCAGATCGGCGGCGCCGACGCCATTGGCCATGGCGCGCCAGCGCGCGAAGTCCTCGACCAGTCCCGAGATCGAGCGGCGCGCCGCCGGCTTGAGCTCGTCGGTGGCGACGATCGCCGAAGCTGCCGCGAGCAGGGGAATGCCGCGGCTCCGCGCCAGCCGGTGCAGGGTCTGCACCGTGGTCTGGCCGATGCCGCGCTTCGGCGTGTTGATGATGCGCTCGAAGGCGAGGTCGTCGTCCGGCTGAATGACGACGCGGAGATAGGCCAGCGCGTCGCGGATCTCGAGCCGTTCGTAGAAACGCTGGCCGCCGATCACGCGGTAGTTGAGGCCGAGCGTGATGAAGCGCTCCTCGAACTCGCGCGTCTGGAACCCGGCACGGACCAGGATCGCGATCTCGCCAAGGCTGAGGCCTTTGCGCTGGAGCGACTCGATCTCCTCGCCGACGCGCCGCGCCTCGTCCTCGCCGTCCCATACGGCCATAACCTTGACGTTGTCGCCGGCCTCGGCCTCGGTCCACAGCGTCTTGCCGAGGCGGTCGCGGTTATGCGCGATCAGATGCGAGGCGGCGGCGAGGATCGCCGGGGTCGAGCGGTAGTTCTGCTCGAGCCGGATCACCTTGGCGCCGGGGAAGTTCGTCTCGAAGCGGAGGATGTTGCCGATCTCGGCGCCGCGCCAGCCATAGATCGACTGGTCCTCGTCGCCGACGCAGCAGATGTTGTGGCGCCCCTGGGCCAGCAGGCGAAGCCAGAGATATTGGGCGACGTTGGTGTCCTGGTACTCATCGACCAGGAGATAGCGGAACTGGCGCTGATACTCCGCCAGCACGCTCGCATCGGCCTGGAAAAGCTGCACCGTGTGCATCAGCAGGTCGCCGAAATCGGCGGCATTCAGCGTCTTCAGCCGCTGCTGGTAAGTGGCGTAGATCGCCGGCAGCTTGCCGCCAGCGAGATCGCCGGCCTCGGCCGCGCCGATCCTATCCGGCGGCAGCGCACGGTCCTTCCAGCGCTGGATCACCGTCATCAGCACGCGAGCCGGCCAGCGCTTGTCGTCGATGCCCTCGGCCTCCAGCACCTGCTTCAGAAGACGCACTTGGTCGTCGGTGTCGAGGATGGTGAAGTTCGACTTAAGCCCCACAAGCTCGGCATGCTTGCGCAGGATGCGCGTGCAGAGCGAGTGGAAGGTGCCGAGCCATACCTGCTCGACCGAGGGGCCGATGATGTTGGCGACGCGCTCGCGCATCTCGCGCGCCGCCTTGTTGGTGAAGGTGACCGCGAGGATATTCCAGGGGCGCGCCTGGCCGGCCGCAAGCAGATGGGCGAGCCGGGTCGTCAGCACGCGTGTCTTGCCGGTCCCGGCACCGGCAAGCACCAGCACCGGGCCGTCCAGCGCCTCGACCGCGCGCCGTTGCGCGTCGTTGAGCCCCGACAAGTAAGGAGGGTGCTGCGGCGCGGCCGGCAGCGGCTGGGAAGTCATAAGGCCAATATAGGCTGAGGCGTGGCCGAATCTAAGCCGTGCCCTCACCCTCGACGACCAGGCGGTTGCGGCCCGTGCGCTTGGCGGCGTAGAGCGCCGAATCGGCGCGTGCGATGAGGGCCGCCGGGGTTTCGCCGGGGTGGAACAGCGCGGCACCAATCGAGATGGTGATGCCGCCGAGGCCTTCGCCGGTGTTGCGCCGGACGATCTTGCGCGCCGCCAGCGTGGTGCGGATCCGTTCGGCGATCGGTCGTGCCACCGGGATCGCGGTCTTCGGCAGGACGACCGCGAACTCCTCGCCACCGTAGCGCGCCGGCAGGTCTCCCTGGCGCACGCAGTCGGTCAGCGTGCGCGCCACCAGCCGCAGCACCTGATCGCCGACCTGGTGCCCATGCGTATCGTTGAAGCGCTTGAAGTGGTCGATGTCGACCATCAGGAGCGTGAGCGGCTCGTCGTCCGCGGCGGCGGTGTGGGTCGCGTCGCGAATCGTCTGGTCGAAGCGCTTGCGGTTGGCGATACCGGTCAGGCCGTCGGTCTCCGCCTGCTCGCGCGCCTCGCCCAGGCTGCGGCGAAGCCCGTCGATCTCGGAGCCGGCCGCCTTCAGATGCGCCTGCATATCGCGATTGAGGGACGCCATGCGGTGCGTCTCCTCGACCAGGCGCGAGACGATGCCGCCGATGTCGCCACCCTTCAGCGCGCTCTCGGCATCGGCCAGCGCACCGCCATAGGCCTCAGCGCCGCGTGCCTGCGCCGACACGCGCTCCATCAGTCGCGCGAGCAGCGCGTCGACGGTCTCGGACGCCTCCACGACCTCCGTCGCCTCCGCCTTGAAGAAGCGCTGGTGGATCTCTGCGGAGAAGGCGGCGTCGATCTTCCGCCCGCCCTCGACCAAGCGGTCGACCTCCGCCTTCAGCGACGGCGGCTGGTCGGCGAAGTAACAGAACCACACAAGGAAATTCTCCGGCGTCGGCGGAATGCCGACCACGGCCATGCGCGACACCGCATTGCGGGCGCAGAACGCGGTCTGCTCCCGATCATGCCCATTGCCCCCCACGACGGGCTACCTCCGATTACTCCCCCTGCCCTGTGAGGTAGCCGTTCGGCGGCGCGGACTCAAGTCCGTAGCGTCGACTTCGGCTGTCCTACCGCCCGGCCGAGCTCGGCCGGGAAGCCGCGGGCGCGGTCCTGGGCGACCGCCTCGTCCAGCCGGGGACGCAGCGCCGCCGCGAATGGCGCCGATTTCCGTGTGCCCAGATCGACATTGAGGCCAAGGAATTCGGCCGTGGCGGCGCGATAGCCCTTCTCGGCATGGAACATCTCGAGGAAGTAGCGAAGCTTGCGCTCGCCCGCCTCGACCACCCAGCAGTCGAAACGGAGCGCATCGCCTTCGAGCACCTCGCGCCCATAGGTGACGTGCGCCTCGACGACGAAGAAGCCGTGATTGGTCGCCTCGCGACGTGCGTGGCCGAGGCCGAGACGATCGAACACCACGTCGCTCGCCCGGTCGAAGGCGAGCACGTAGTAGGCGACGTTCATGTGCCCGTTGTAGTCGATCCATTCCGGCCGGACATGATCGCGATAATCGGCGAGCCAGGGCGAGGTCATGGCGCCTCGTGTAACGTATTGGCCCTGTCTTCGAAAGCCGCTAGCGTCCGCTCATGCTCGCAGGCGCCTTCGGCTGGCTCGGCCGCCACGGCAAGGCCGTGCTGGCCGTGGGAATCTTCCTCGGGCTTGCGGTGCCGCCCCTCGCCCAGCTTCTCCGGCCGCTGCTGACGCCGTCGGTCATGGTGCTGCTGGCGCTCACCTTCCTTCGCATGGATTGGGCCGCGGTCGCAGGCCATCTGCGCCGACCGTTGCCGGCCTTCCTGCTGATCGCCTGGCTGCTGATCGCCTCACCGGCGCTGATGGCGCTCGCCACACGGCTTGCCAACCTGCCGTCCGGCCTCGCCGAAGCCATGCTGCTCTGGGCCGCCTCGCCGCCCTTGATCGCCGCGCCATCGATCGCAGCGCTCCTCGGCCTCGACGCCGCGCTCGCGCTCGTCGGAACAGCCATCGCCACCTTCGCCATGCTGCTGACCCTGCCGCCGCTGGTGCTTCTGCTCGCCGGCATCGACGTCGGCCTCGACCCGAGCCAGCTGCTGCTCAGGCTCGCGCTGCTGACCTTCGGCGCGCTCGCGGTCGCGGTCCTGACACGCCGTCTAACGGGTCCCGAAATAATCGCCGCCCATCCGCAACGAATCGATGGCGCGATCGTGCTGACATTGCTGCTATTCGCCATCGCCGCGATGGACGGCGTCACTGCCGCCGCTTTCGCCGAGCCGCTCCGCGTCGCCGGATTCGTCGCCGCAGCCTTCGCCGCCAACCTGTCCTTCCAGGCGCTTGGCGCGGTTGCCTTCTGCGGGCTGCCGCGACGCATCGCTCTGGCGCTTGGAATCACCAGCGGGAACCGGAATCTCGCGATACTCGTAGGGTCACTCGGGGCCTCGGCGCCGCCGGACGTTTTTCTCTATTTCGCCGTCGGCCAATTGCCTATTTATCTCCTGCCGGGCTTGCTCGCCCCGATCTACCGAAGGTTGGCCGGCGTACAACGAAGGCGATAGGGGGAGCCGTGGAGCGTTTTCCCGCAAGGGACCGGTTCTAGGACATGGCGAGCGCGCTCGCGAAGACGCGCGGCGGCGGCGCCTGGGCGCGGCGCGGCCTGATCCTGCTCGGCTCCGGCGTCGCCGCGATCGGCTCCTACGCGCTCACGCTCGGCGATCCGCAGCCCGTGCGCGACATGGTCGCGCAGGGCACCGGCGTCTTCGGCATCATCTGCGTCTTCATCGACATGTGGATGTCGCGACGTATCCGGCGCTCGGGTGGCGTCACCGCGATCCGCACCGGCGTCGGCACGGGGCCAAAGGCGGCCGGCAGCCGCTACTGGATCCAGGCCGACGGCATGCGCTTCGTGCGCCGCTTCGACGATGCCAACAAGCTCTACAAGGAAGCGATCTCGCTCTTCCGCGAAGCCAAGGATCCGCAGGGCGTCGGCCTCGCGATGCTCGGGCAGGGCGAGACGGCGGAAGGACAAGGACGCTTCGACGAGGCGCAGCGCCTCTTCGCCGACGCGCAGCAGCAATTCGCGGAGGCCAAGGACGATCGCGGCCAGATCCGTGCTCTTCTGCTGCAGGGCCGTGCCCAGTCGAAGCAGAGCGCGCTTGACGGAGCGAAGGGATTCTACGACCAGGCGCGCGAGATGGCCGTGCGTGCCGCCGACCGCTATTCCGAAGGCGAGGCAAGCCTAGGCGTCGCCGAGATGGCGGCACGCCAGACGAAGACCGAGGAGGCGATGACGGGCTTCGACTTCGCCCGCTTTGCCTTCAGCCAGTCGGGCGACCGCTCGGGCGAGGCGCACGCCCTGACCTGCCGCGGCGACATCGAGCGCTCGCGTCGGTCGAGCGAGGCCGTCACGCGCTACGAGCGGGCTCTCACCATCTACAAGACGGTCAGCGACCCGATCGGCGAAGGCGTCGTCCGCCAGTCGCTCGCGGAGATCATGTGATCGATGGAGCGGCCGCGCGAGGCCAAGGACTCGGCGATCGCCGCGGTCGAGCAATTCAAGATCGCCGGCCGGCGTTTCGGCGAAGGCGAGCTCCTTTCCGGTCGAGGCGACATCAAGCGGGCGACCTATCGCTTCGTCAGCGCCCGCGCCTCGGCGGCGCAGTGCACAACCCTTTTCGTCGAAGGCAAGGACAAGCAAGGCGAGGCGCGCGTGCATATCGGCATCGCCGAGCTCGAGAGAGTGATCGGCAATCTGACCGAGGCGCGCAGCCAGTACGAGAAGGGCCGCGCGATCGGCCGTAGCGTCCAGGACACGGTGATCGAGGCGGAGGCGATGAAAGGCCTTGGCCATATCGAGCGTCAGGCCGGCAACACCCGCCAGTCGCATGAGCTGATGCGCGGCGCCTATACGCTGTACCGCACCATCGGCGGCCAGCGCGAGCAGGCGCAGGCCCTGCTCGACCTGGGCCAGCTCGACGGGCTTCTCGAGAACTACGACCTCGCCAAGGTCAACTTTACTCATGCGCGCGCCATGTTCGGGCGGATCGGCGATCGCGCCGGCGAGGCGACCTCCATGCGCGCGATCGGCGACCTCGACGCCACGCGCGGCCGGCTCGACGCCGCCTGTGTCGCCTATGGCGAGGCGCGCATGCTCTATCAGATGATCGGCGATCGCGTCGCCGAGGCCGACGTGTTGACCATGGTCGGCATCGCCTGCATCGAGAACGAGCGACAGACCGCGGTCTCGGCGATCAACTATGCCGCCCGCCTCTACCGCGCCGTGGGCTGCGTCGAATGGCAGCGCCGCCTCTTGGCCTATCTGGGCCGCCTCCGCTGATGCGCTGGCTGCTGGTCGCACTGCTGGCGCTGGCGCCAGCCTCGGTCCAGGCCTGCGCCGATTTCGCCCAGGCGGCATCGAGCCGCTGGTCGACGACGCGCGAGGACGGCGCCGCCTGGCTGGTGACGCCCTGCGGCGAGCGCTTCTTCTCGCTCGGCGTCAACGTCATCGATGGCGGCCGCTCCTACCAGACCACCGACAGCCGCTACCATTGGAGCCGCACCGACCCAACGCTCGAGGCCTGGGCCAAGCGCACGCGAGAGCGCATAAGCGAATGGGGCTTCAACACCGCGGGCGGGTGGTCGCTCGAGTCGAAGCTGCTCGACCTCCCCTTCACGCCCAATTTGGAGCTCGGCCGCAACGCGCGCTTCCACTGGTTCGATCCTTACGCACCGGAGACCGAGGCGCGCATGCGCCGGCTCGCCGAGGAACTGGTGCGGCGCTATCGCGGCGATCCGCGGCGTATCGGCTATTACACCGACAACGAGGTCGGCTGGTGGCGGGGCGCGCTCTTCACCTTCTACATCCAGGAGCCGGCGCGGAGCATCACCAAGCAGCGGATGGTCGAGGCGCTGACCGCCCACTACAAGGACGACTTTGCGCGCTTCGCCCGCGACTTCGTGCTGCCGAAGAACGTCTCCTCCTTCGCCGATCTCCTCGTCAGCGAGGGCGAGCCGGTTCGCCTCAAGCCAGGCGGCCGCGGCATCGATTTCGTCCGTGCTTGGGCCAAAGAAGTTTCCGGCCTCTACTACTGGATGACCGCGACGTCGCTGCGCGCGGCCGATCCGGAGGCGCTGGTCCTGGGTGACCGCTTGCCGATCTACTACGATCCCGAGGCGGTCGCGGCGATGGCCGAGCATGTCGACGTGATCTCCACCAACTACAATGTCGATGCGCCCGATGGCTGGCTCGCGCGCTACTTCTTCGACGGGTTGTCCCGCATCACCCAGAGGAAGCCGGTACTGATCTCGGAATGGTTCTTCGCCGCGCATGAGAACCGCTCCGGCAACCGCAACACCGGGCACCTGATGACGGTCGGAACCCAGGCCGAGCGCGCCGCCGGTGCCGGCGTGGCAACGCGGCGCTTCACGCAGCTGCCCGATGTGGTCGGCGTCCACTGGTTTCAGTTCCACGACCACCCGACCGGCGGGCGCTCCGATGGCGAGGACTACAATTTCGGCCTCGTGGACATCGCCGACCGGCCCTATGACGAGCTGCTCGCGGCGCTGGGCAAGTCCAACCGGGACGCAGCTACCGTGCATGCGAAGCCGGGACCAGGCCCGTCTCGCGCGCGCTCCGCGCTTCCGAAGGCGCAGATCCGCATCGACGACGGGGTCCTGACCGATTGGCCGAAGGGGCGATCGCTGCTGCCGCCGCTGATCCCGCAGCCGGGCGAAATCGCCTTCGGCGAAGCTTATGCGGCGTGGAGCGACGAGGGGCTTCAGCTCGCGCTGATCGGCATGGACTACTACGACCTCGATCTCCTCGCCTATGGCGAGGAGTACCCGAGGAACGAAGCCTTCCGCCTCGATCTCGGCGTCGACGCCGGTGACGGCCCGAGGCGTTTCCGCATCCACGTCATCCCGCCGCGCGACGGCATCGCCGGCGGCTCGCAGAGCATGCGCGCGGAGGTCTGCCGCGTCGAGGATACGAGCTGCGTACCGGCAGAAGGGACCAAGGTCCGTTATTTCGGCTCGGATCAGCCGCGTATCACCGTCGAGGCGCTGATCCCCTGGCGCGAGCTCGGCGTCGAGCGGCCGCCACAGGACGGCATCAGCTTCGACCTCGCCGTCGTCGCTTGGTATCGTTCGCGCTGGATGTCGCTGACAGGCCGCCCGCCCGGGCAGGCGATGGCCGAGCCCGGCCGCTGGCGCACCTACACGCTGGACGGCCGCTAAGGCCCTTCGTTCAGGAAGTCGTTCACGACCTTGGCGACGAAGCGCTCGTCCTCCGGATTCGCGAGCGGGTTGCCGGCGCGATGGCCCCAGATCGACTTGATCGGCACGAGACGCGCCTTCGGCATGCCCGCGACCTCGATCTCGTTGTCGGCGACCTGGAAATAGAGGTCGTGATCGCCCGGCATCACCAGCGCCGGGCAGGTGATGCCCTTGAGCGCCGCCTTGAAGTCGCCCCTGTACTTGTCGTTGGCCGAGATGTCGCCGTGCTGCCAGGTCCAGAGCTGGGCCAGCAGGTTGTTGGCATCGCGCCTCAGGAAGTAGTTCGCCTCCCAGCCATGCACCAGGAAATCCTCGAGCGAAGCGAAGCCCTGCTGGAGATAGACCTTCTCGCGATACCAGGTCTGCGAGATCGCCCAGCCGGCATAGACGCGTGCCATCGCGCGGAATCCCCGCACCGGCACGCGATGGAACCAGCCGTCCTGGAACGCCTCGTCGGCGGTCAGCGCCGCGCGCACGCCTTCGAGGAACACCTTGTTGTGCTCGCTGGTCTTGGCCGAGGTGCAGGAGCAGATGATGCGCCCGACCGCTTCCGGGAACAGAGCGCCCCAGTGATAGGCCTGCTGTCCGCCCATCGACCAGCCATAGACCGCCTTCACCCGCTCGACGCCGAAGACCTCGCGCACCATCCGGCGCTGGGTCACGACATTGTCGTAGACGCTGACATTGGGATAACGCCCCTTGTCGAGCGGAATCCCGACATTGCTCGGCGAGGTCGACAGACCGTTGCCGAACATGTTCGGGATGACGACGAAGTATTTCGACGGGTCGAGGATGCTCCCCGGCTTGATCAGCCAGTCGATGTCGCCGTGCTGCGCCGAGAAGGATGTCGGGTAGACGATGACGTTCGACTTGTCGGGGGCGAGCGTGCCGTAGGTCGTGTAGACGATCTTCGCGCCCTTGATCGTGATTCCCGACTGGAGAACGACGTCGCCGGCCTCGAAGACATTCGGTTCCGCGGTCATGGGCGCCCCGTGATGCGTCTCAGGATCTGCTTCTGCGTCTCGAAATAGCTCGGCGCGACATGCGCGAAGCGGTCCCCGATCTCGCGATGCGCCTGCGGCAGGCGGTGGAACGGAATCGACGGATAGAGGTGATGCTCGGCGTGGAACGGCATGTTCCAGTGCACGAGCCTGACGATGTGCCCCTTCAGCGTCGAGCGCGTGTTGGTCAGCCCGTTATCGTCGTCGCTGCAGAGAGTGTGCTCGGATAACAGCATGACGCGGAGGATCGGCTGCGCCATCGCCACCGGCAGGAGCCAGAAGAGCCAGGGCCCGGCCGGATCGAGCCAGGACCAGGCCGCGAAGACGCCGAAGAACAGCGCCAGCATCGCGATCACCGAGCGGCGCACGCCCGATCGCTCGCGCTCGGGGATATAGGGGAAGCCTTCCCAACGGTCGGCAAGGATGCGGCCGTAGAAATCGAAGCGGCTGGCGTAGTAGCCCCAGCCGCTGATGCGGACGATGTACTGCCAGACCGTCTGCGGCAGCGGCCCGCCGAGCTCGGGATCCTTCAGCGGGTCCTGGGTGTGGCGGTGATGGGCGTAGTGGAAGAGGCGATAGAAGGTCGAGTTGATCAGCGTCGGGACGCTGGCGAGCCACCCGATCACGACATTGAGCCGGCGCGACTTGAACGCCGTGTAGTGCACGCTCTCATGCACCGGCGCGAACAGCGCGATCAGGAACCATCCGTGCAGCAGCATCGCCGGCAGGATCCACCAGGTACCGCGCGTCCAGGCGACCAGGGTCGAACCGGCCGCGATCAGCAGCACATGGATGGTGATGCGCGCCAGGCCCTGGAAATCAGAGCGTTCGCTCAGGCGGCGCAGGTCGGCCGGAGCCAGGACCCGGTCCGGGCGGCCGGTATCGGCGACGGTGGCAGTCTCGGCGAGCAGCATATCCCCTCCCGAGAGCGATTATGGCCGCCCGCCGATCAACTCGCCAGCGTCGGTCGCCGTTCCCGCCACGGCGCGGCCCGTTCATAGGCATGGGCGACAGCGAGCGCCGTGGCGTCGTCAAAAGCCCTGGCGATCACCTGGAGCCCGAAGGGCAGGCCCGAGCCGGAGAAGCCGCAGCAGACGGTGGCCACCGGCTGCCCGGTGATGTTGAACGGGAGCGCGTAGGTCTGGCGCTTGAAGGTGCCGAACTTTTCGACCGCCTCGATCTTGGGCGCCGGCCCGGGCATCGCCGCCGCGATCATGACGTCGACGTCCTTAATCGCCTCCAGCGTCTTCGCCGTCAGCTCGCGGCGCATGCGCATCGCCTGGACGTAGTCGGGTCCGGAGATGAGCGTGGCCAGGGCGATACGCTCGCGGAAGAACTCGCCATAGTCGTGGAAGCGCGTGCGGAAGGTCTCGGCATGGATGGAGAACGCCTCGCTCAGCATGATCACGAGGCCGCAGGCGTTGAAGTCGGCGAGGTGCGGCAGGCGCACGTCGCGAATCTCCGCGCCCAGCTCGCGCATGGTCGCCGCAGCCGCCTCGACCGAGCGGGCCATCTCTGGATCGCCCGGCATGTCGGCCTCGTGGAAATGCCGGATGACGCCGATACGCACGCCTTTGAGGTCCTGGCGAAGCCGGGCGCGGTAATCCGGAACCCGCACCACCACGCTGGCCGGGTCCTTGGGGTCGTGGCCGACCATCCCCTGCAGCAGGATCGCGCAATCCTCGACCGTCCAGGCCATCGGCCCGGCATGGTCGAGCGAGAAGGCGAGCGGATAGATGCCGTGGCGGCTCAAGAGGCCGTAGGTCGGTTTCACGCCGGCAATGCCGCAGAGCGCCGAGGGATGGCGGATCGAACCGCCGGTATCGGAACCGGTGGCGCCGAGCACGAGGCCGGCGGCGACCGCCGCACCGCTGCCGCTGGAGGACCCGCCGGTGAAATGCGCCGTGTTCCACGGGTTGCGCGCCGGCGGCCAGGGCAGATCGAAGGATGGCCCGCCGATGGCGAACTCATGGGTGGAGAGCTTGCCGACGAGGATGGCGCCGGAAGCGGACATCTTCGCCCAGACGGTCGAATCCTCCGCCGGCAAATTGTCGGCGAGGATCTTCGAATGCGCGGTCGTGCGGATGCCCTTGGTCGAATAGATGTCCTTGAGCCCGACCGGGATACCGTGCAGCGGCCCCTTCCGGCGGCCTGCGGCGATCTCGGCCTCGGCGCGCCTCGCCTCGGCAAGCGCGTGCTCCTCTGTCACCGTGACGAAGCTGTTGAGCTTGCCGTCATAGGCATGGATGCGGGCGAGGCAAAGCTGCGTGAGCTCGATCGGCGACATCGCCCTGGTCTCGATCAGGCGGGCGGCCCCGGCGATGGTGGGGAGCTGCGCCGGCGCCGCGATCACGACTCGGGGCTCCGGAACATCATCGCCGGCTCCGTCCCCATCTCGCGGGCCGTGCCGATGCGGCGAAGCGCGGCGCGGATATGGCCGGAGACCTGATGGATCCCGTCCACCTCGGCCGGCGAGAGCGAAAGCCCGGCCCGCTTGAGGCATGCCTCGACCTCGGCGCGATCCATCGGTTCCGGCTCGTTCACTGGTCCGGCCTCCCTGCCCTACGATTTGCGCTGAAAGAGGGTAAGCGTCTCGTAGATGACAGTCGCCAGCACAGCACCAGCGATGCCGAACACGAGTTCGTCCAGGGGATCGCCGACGGCTAGCTCGACGACGAAGAAGATCAGGTCGCCGAAAATGGCACCGATGACGAAGCCACCCGCGGCAACGACCGCTATCTGACGGGCGTGGGGCGAAAGTCCTCGCCAAAACTCCTTGATCATCCTGGCATTATTGCCCGCCCCCGTTTCGCGGTCACCGTCTACCGCACTGCAACGTCCGCTGGCACTTGCCACGACATGTCCACGTCGAGCGGCCAGATCGGCCGGCGCAGATTGGTCCAGGGCAGGCGCTGAAGCACCGGGGTGGTGAGGCCAGGAGCATCGACCTCGAGGATCTGTTCATCGGCGAAGATGTCGTTGAAGCCGGCACGGAAATGGCCGCGCGACTTGACCACGACGCCGCGCATCTCGCGCACCTTGATGCCGAGATGCTCGATCATCTCGGTGTCCAGGCATTGCTGGCGGTTGGTGATGAAGACGACATCGATGCGCCCGTCGAGCCTAAGCCAGGCCGAGGGGCCAAGGCTGCCCTTGCGCCCGCCCATGGTGCCGCGGCGGCCGATGAACTCGCCATCGCTCAACGCCATGACCTGCGCAGGCGCCGTGAGCTTGCCGGAGAGCGTGTTGGTCTCGTCGCGGTTGAGCTGCGCGGTGAAGCGGGCGCCGACGCCGAGCCGATGCGCCTCAGCCGCGAGAAGCGGGTCGTTGAAGATGCCGAAGGCGGTGCGGTCGATGCCGGCGTCGAGGAAGGCCTTCAGCACATGGATCGTGTTGCCGCGCCCGCCGCCGCCGGGATTGTCGGCGCAGTCGGCGAAGAGCAGCGGCTTCTTGGACGGATCGGCGCAGACCGCCTTGAGGCGGCGAACGGCCTCGTCGACCTCCATGACCTTCGGCACCAGGCGATGACGCTGGTCCCAGAGATACTGCGCCAGCTCCTTCGCGAGCGCATCGGCAGCGGCCTGGTTCTCGCGCGCGGTGACGATCACGCTCATGCCGGTCTTGGGCGAGTCGGCGAAGCTGCAATTGCCGAGCACCGAGACGTTGAGGATCGAGCCCTTCGCTGCCTTCTGCCCCTTGTCGATCGCCTCGCCATAGGGACCGCGATCGGTGAGCAGCGCCACCTGCGGCGGCAGGATCGGCACGGGGATGAAGGCCTTCGCCGTCTTCACGCCGGCGAGCAGCTCGCGCATTGCCCCCGCCGCTTCCCGCCCGCGCGCCACCATGTCGATATGCGGATTGGTGAGATAGGCGATCAGCACATCGGTCTGCTTCACCATCTCGGTCGAGACATTGGCGTGGAGATCGAGCGTGGCGACGATTGGGATCTTCGGTCCCGCGATCTTGCGCACGAGGCGGAACAGCGTGCCGTCGGGATCGATGTCCTTGGTGGCACCGGCGGCGCCGTGATCCTGGATGTAGATGCCGTCGAAGGGCATCGCCGCCTTCAGCCGCTCCTCGACGATGGTGAGGAACTTGTCGAGAAAGACCTGGTCCATCGGGCCCGACGCGCCGGCCGAGGTGTAGAGCAGCGGCACGGGTTCCCAGGCGCCGCTCTCGTTCATGCCAGAGATGAATCCGACGAAGCCGCCCGGCTCGCGCGGCGCCTTGGCCGCGGCGTCGTCGAGCATCTTCTGCCCGTCCATCCAGGTGCGGCGGAAATCGGCCTCGGTCGCGAAAGGCGCAAACCCGTTGGTTTCCAGGATATATCCGAGCAAGGCGATGCGCGGCGGCGCCATGTTCTCCTCCATGTCCCGAGACGGCCTCGACTATACTCTCCGCCCTGACGAGGGAGAGGCCCATGCCGACCGTGCTCACGCGAAACGAACGCCAGCAATTCGAGCGCGACGGCTATTTCCTCGCACGCGGCCTCTTCGACGCCGAGGAAACGGTGCTCCTGAGAACCGCGATGGAGACCGATCCGACGGTCCGCGCCAACTTCTACAACCGGGCCGATGCCGAAGGCGCGGTCACCCGCATGGTGACCTGGAACCAGCCGGGGGACGGGGTCTACGGGCTCGCGGCACGCTCGGAGAAGATCGTCGACACAATGGAGGATCTGCTCGGCGGCGAGGTCTACCACTATCACTCGAAGCTGACGGCGAAGGAGCCCCGTGAAGGCGGCGCCTGGGAGTGGCACCAGGATTATGGCTACTGGTACCACAATGGCTGTCTCTTCCCGCTGATGGCCTCGGTGATGATCGCGCTCGACCGCAGCGACCGCGGCAATGGGTGCCTGCAGGTGCTGAAGGGCTCGCATCTGATGGGGCGCATCGAGCATGGTCTGCTCGAGGGCCAGCAAGTGGGTGCCGACCTCAACCGCGTCGAGGAAGCGAGGAAGCATCTCGAGCTCGTCTACGCCGAGATGGACCCCGGTGACGCGCTCTTCTTCCACTGCAACACGCTGCACCGCTCCGACCAGAACCGTTCGCCGAACCGGCGCTGGACAATGATCTGCTGCTACAACGCGGCCAGGAACAATCCGTACCGGCAGCATCATCACCCGTTCTACACGCCGCTCAAGAAGGTGCCGGACTCCGCCATCAAAGCGGCCGGAACGCGCTTCGCCGATCCGTCGCTGGATCAGGTGTTCCTGAAGAAGCCCGTGGCCCCCGCCGAGCTCACCAAGGTCGTCGGTAAGTCATTCTCGGGCTAGCGGTCCACCCCCGCCAGCGCCGCGTCCACCGAGTCGCCGAGGCGCTCGACGATGGTGTCGATCTGCTCGTCGGTGACGATGTAGGGCGGGGCCAGGATCATGTGGTTGCCGCGCCTGCCGTCGATCGTGCCCGGCATCGGGTAGGCGAGCAGGCCGCGTGCCATGCATTCCTGCTTGATGCGCTCATGCATGGCGAGCTTCGGATCGAAGGCTTCCTTGGTCGAGCGGTCCTCGACGATCTCGATCGCCTGGAACAGTCCGCGGCCGCGCACATCGCCGACATGAGCGTGGTTGCCGAAGCGCGCTTCCATGCGGCGGCGGAGCTTGGCGCCCTGCACGCGCACGCGCTCGACCAGCCCCTCCTCCTTGATCGTCTTCACCACGGCGAGGCCGGCGGCGCAGGCGACCGGATGCGCCATGTAGGTATGGCCGTGCATGAACAACCCGCTGCCCTTGGTGATCGGGTCGTGCACCTTCTGAGCGACCAGCACCGCGCCGATCGCCTGAAGGCCGCCGCCGAGTCCCTTGGCGATGGTCATGAGGTCGGGGGCGACGCCTTCCTGCTCGATCGCGTGCATGGTGCCGGTGCGGCCCATGCCGGACATGACCTCGTCCAGGATCATGAGCACGCCGTATCTGTCGCAGATCTCGCGGATGCGCTTGAAATAGCCCTTCACCGGCGGCACGCAGCCGGTCGTCGCGCCCACCACGGTCTCGGCGGTGAAGCCGGCGACGGTCTCAGGCCCGAGGCGCAGAATTTCGGCCTCGAGCTCATCGGCGACGCGGAGGCCGTACTGCTCCTCGGTCTCGTCGTCGCGCTTGAAGCGGTAGGCGAAGCAAGGCGCGATCAGCGACACATCCATCAGCATCGGCGCATAGGGCTCGCGCCGCGCCAGGTTGCCGCCGACGGCGAGCGCGCCCAGCGTGTTGCCGTGATAGCTCTGCCGGCGCGAGATGAAGCGCGTGCGCTTGGCCTGGCCGATCTCGAGGAAATACTGGCGCGTCATCTTGAGCGCCGCCTCCATCGCCTCGGAGCCGCCCGAGACGAAATAGGCATGCGTCATGCCTTTCGGCGCGTCCTCCATCAGCAGATCCGCCAGATGCTCCGCCGGCTCTCCCGAGAAGAAGCCCGGATGCACGTAGTCGAGCTTGCGCACCTGCCGGTCCATCGCCTCGACGACCTTCGGATGCGAATGCCCCAGGCACGACACCGCCGCCCCGCCGCAGGCATCCATATAGGCCTTGCCGGTCGAGTCCCAGATGCTGATGCCCTCCGCGCGCACGGCGATCGGCGGCAGCGTCGCGGTCATACGATTGAAGACGCGGGTCATTCGGGCAATCCTCGTCAGAGCGATGTCACGAGTAATGAGCGCTACTGAGTATTGGCCGCCGCTGGCAGCTTCGCCTCAAACTTCTCAAGGTCGAGAATGGCGCGCCGAATGGATCGGTAGTCGTCCGGCGGCACGTCCACGAACTCAACACCATCATCGCCGTCCGACGGAAGGAGCCCCACTGGCCCCTTGCTGCCGGTGATGAGGTCTACATAGCACCCGTAGTCCAACTTATAGACGTCGTACCTCACGCCAGGGGTATCATGGGAAGAGATGCTCTTCTTCAGGACGTGCACCAGACGCGCGTCAAAGAGAGTATCCACGAGCGGATGCCTTCGGTGCGAGATCAAGAGGAAAGCCCGAGCACGTCGGTGGGCAATAACCTCCTCAACGATCCAGTGGAGCAGGTCGCCCGTAGCGGGCGACGACTTCAAGACAGTCGCTTTATCTCTTTGATACCAGTCGCGAGCCGCCGCTCGGACATCCTGGACGCCGATTGTACGGCCGTAGGCACGCCGAGCGACGGTCGATGCCAGGTAGACAGCGTCGCGCGGAACCCCTTCGACCGCACGTACGAACTCCTCAAATGCGGTGATCTGAGTGAATGTCTGCGCGATGAACTCATCCGGTGTTTGCGGTCCGTCTTGAGGAGCTAGGCCGTCGCTAGCGCGATAGTGCTTGTACAGGAGATCGGCAAAAAAGCGCATCGCACGGCGAGGCTCATTTTCGAAGACCATGAAGTCGTCGAGGTTCACATCCCCGCCAGCATCCGCACCAAGTTCGATCCCGACGTACTCCCCCTCTCCACGCACACTCATGTTGGATCGATGTTCGATGGCAGCGATCTTCACCGTGACGCTCGAGATAGGAAGGACGCAGCGCCGCAAGAGATCAGCGAGATATGGCTGAATGTCCAAAGGGATTTCGCTCCACTCGTCGAGGAGCAGCCAGACGCGGCGCCCGCCGAGCAGTTCGATGACCGTCTTGAGATCGTTCTGAACGGTTCCGAACTTGACGTAATAGGTTTCAGTACCGCTGCGCTTCGTTGCTAGACGCGCTGATGCCGAAGCTTGGCTGCTGCCCGAGATCTTGCCGCTCGCCTTCGGAGCGGCTTCGGCAGAGAGAACAAGCTCGGCGCCGAACTGTCGGGTACCAGTAGATGAGCTTTCAGTGGTCTGCTCCACCGGGCCCACGACCTCTACGGTCGATATAGATGCGGCAAGGTCATCTAGCTTTGGTCCTACCCTCGACAGGTCATATTCCTCCGAGAGCTCGACCGCCACTTTAAGAAGAGCTTCATGCAGCGCCTGCAAGACGTCCAGCAACAGCGGAGTTGCGCGCTGAGCGTGAGTCTTTTGCCGATCGTTGTAGACCGAGCTATTCGAGCCAACAGACCGAAGATCGAGATACAGGGAGATGTCGCTGTCCGCTCGCTGCGAGTCGTGCAGGTACTTCAGGAGGTGGGTCTTTCCTGTGCCACGACGGCCGAACAGCACCTGATGATCACGCGTCGCAACGGAAGCCAGCAACGGTGCCGCGTCGACGAATGTCTCGGTTAGCTTGTCATCCCCTGCTCGCTCCGCACGCTTCTCGATGGCGATCAGGCACTCATGGATCGTAGGTGGCATCCTCATGCTCCAGACGCTCTCGCGAGGAATTGCAGTCACTTTCTCGCCGATGCGGACAAGAATGAGAATAGGGTACGAACGCGACGCTTCCGACGCTTATTGGCCTTCAGGATTTCTCATGAAGAAACAACAACTTACCGCGACGCTCGCTCTTGCACTCTTCGTACTCTACGCCGATTGCGGGATCGCCGACTCCGGCTCCTGGAAGGCGGCCGCACCGATGCCGGCGCCTCGCGCCGAGATCGCGGTCGCCGAGCTCGGCGGCAAGATCTATGCGGTCGGCGGGATCACGCATGTGCATGAGATCGAGATCTACGATCCGGCAGCCGACAGATGGACGCGCGGGGCGGCGATCCCGAAGGGCGTGCATCATCCGGCAGCGGTGGGGCTGAACGGCAAGCTCTATCTGCTCGGCGGCTATGTCGATGGCTGGACGCCGGTCGCCGATCTTCTCGAATACGATCCGGCCACCGATCGCTGGCGGGCGCTGGCGCCGATGCCGACGGCACGGGGTGCGCTGGCGGCGGCGGTGCTGAACGGAAAGATCCATGCGGTCTCGGGCGTCGGCATCGGGCCGGGCTTCAAGAACGCGCCGGCGCATGAGGCCTATGATCCGGCGACGAATACCTGGACGAAGCTCGCGCCGGTGCCGACGGCCCGCGACCATCACGCCGTGGTCGCGCTCGATGGGCGCCTCTATGCGATCGGCGGACGCATCGACGGCAATTTCGGCCAGAACATCGGCGACGTTGAGGCCTATGACCCGGCGGCCGATCGCTGGGAGAAAAAGGCGCCGCTGCCGACGATCCGCTCCGGCATCGCCGGCGCGGCACTGAACGGCCGCATCCTCATCGTCGGCGGCGAGTCCCGCTCCGGCACCTTCAACCAGACCGAGGCCTACGACCCGAAGACCGATACGTGGGCGACGCTGACGCCGACGCCGACGGCGCGCCACGGGCTCGGCGCCGCGGTGGTCGGCGGGAAGTTCTATGCGATCGGGGGCGAGCCGACGCCCGGCGGCTCCAACTCGGCGCTGAACGAGGTGTTCACGCCCTGAGCTGGCGACGTGATGCCGGGCATGCCATCCTGCCGGAATGAGCTCCGAGGGTCCTGTCCAGAATCTTTCGCACATTTGATCAGGCGGCGGCTCCGGATTGTGGGACCTGCGGCTGATAGAGTGGCCGCATGTTCATGTAGCACCTGGCTGACCACGCCGATCCTGCGATATAGCGC
>Ga0194132_10001057_pt1 | contig 55820 bp, 59 predicted proteins | sample TA2KigOf80mmetaG_FD_148612 | JGI IMG/M metagenome (GOLD analysis project Ga0194132, IMG submission 148612) | Freshwater microbial communities from Lake Tanganyika, Tanzania - TA2015054 Kigoma Offshore 80m | ecosystem: Environmental > Aquatic > Freshwater > Lake | place: Tanzania: Lake... | reverse complement strand
GGCGATCCCCAATCACCACGACGAACGGGCCTACGCCGCCTGGGTTGCTCCTGCAACCCACCATCCTCTGTAGGGGCGGTCCGATTACATCGGACGAACGCGGTCCTTTCTGAAGGACTCCGTGTGCCGCACCGGAGCGCGTGTCGTCACTCTCATTCCTACGAGTCCGGACTGCTCGGACCGTGTGTGTCTTCACTCTCGTTCCTACGAGTCCGAGCCTCTCGGACCGCGTGCCGCACCAGAGGCCCTTAGGATGACATGGGGCCTACATCATGCCGACGCGAACGTTGCGGAAGCGCGCGGGCGCGGCGCCGTGGCCCACGTGGCCCACCTGCTCCGGCTGGCCCTTGCCGCAGTTCGGCACGCCCCAGACCAGCCATTCGTCGCCGCCGCAAACGGCGTCGCATGAGCCCCAGAACTGCGGCGTGATCCCGGTGTAGGTGGCGTTCTTCAGCATCTCGCCCAGCTTGCCGTTCTTGATCTCCCAGGCGATCTCCGTCCCGAACTGGAAGTTCAGCCGCTTATCGTCAATGCTCCAGCTGCGGTTCGTCTGCATATAGATGCCCCTGTCCGTATCGGCGATGAGGTCGTCCAGGCGCCAGGGGCCGGGCTCCAGGTTCACATTCGTCATGCGGATGATGGGCAGGCGGTCCCAATTGCTGGCGCGCATCGCGCCGTTGCTGCGCCAGCCCAGCTTCGCCGCCGTCTCCCGGGAGGTGAGGTAGCCGACGAAGAGGCCGCGCTTCACGATATCGGCGCGCTGGGCGGGAACGCCTTCATCATCGAAACCGAAGGTGCCGAGTCCTCCGGGGATAGTCGCGTCTATCGTCATGTTCACCGCATCCGACCCATACTTGAACGTGCCGAGCTTCTCCGTGGTGAGGAAGCTCGTCCCTGCGAAGGCGGCCTCTGAGCCGAAGACGCGGTCGAGCTCGATGGGATGGCCGCAGGACTCGTGCACCTGGAGCGCCGTCTGCGAGCCGTCCAGGATCACCGTCGTCTCCCCGGAGGGACACTGCTTCGCCTTGAGCAAGGCGGAGGCCTCTTCCGCGATTCGCGTCGCGTTCCCGGGGAGGTCGTAGCGCTCCACCAGCTCCCAGCCCTCGCAGCCCTGGTGGCGGCCGATGCTGTTGGGGTAGCTACGGTTCTGCACCTCGCTCCCGTCAACGGCCGTCGCCTCTATGGCGCAACCCGTCTCGTAGAGCGTCTGCTCGATGTAGCTTCCCTCGGTGCTGGCGAAGATCTTGTGGTGCCGCAAGACCTCCGCGTTCGCCGTCCCGGTGACGATGTGCTTCACCTTGGTCATCTGCCGCGTCGCCTCCAAGAGGAGAGCGGCCTTGGCCTCCGCGCTTACGGCGAAGGGGTCGCGCTGCACCGGTGTCCGGTAGGTCGCGACGATCTTGTACGGCTCGCCGATGTTCACCGGATCCCGGAGGACGGAGGACGAAGCCTGGGCGATGCGCACCGCGGTGGCCGCCACCGTGTCCATCTCCCTGGCGTCCAGCCGGGAACTGCTGGCGAAGCCCCAACCGCCGTTGGCGATGACGCGCACGCCGAAGCCGCGAGTCACGTTCCGGGTCACCGCCTCGATGCGGTTATCCTTGACGATGACGACTTCCTGCTTCGTCTCCAGGTAGCGGACATCGGCATAGGAGGCGCCGCGCTTCACGGCGGTATCCAGGGCGCGCATCAGCAACTCTTTCATGGGCGCATTATACCGAGGTGTCGCGCAGGCTGATCTTCGGCGCGCGGCTCCACTCGAAGCGCGAAAGGCCGCCCGCGCCGAGGGCCGCGACGGCCGATTGCGCCGCGCGCGCCTGGGCCGCCAGGCCCGCTACATCCACGCCCTGACAGGCCGGCTCAAGGGGCACGAGCTTGGCGATGGCCTTCTCGTACATCGCCGTGGCGCCGGCGAAGTTGCCGCTGCGCGTGTGGTGGAGGGCGATAGCGAGCTGGATGATGCCCTGGTAGAGATCGCGGACAGGGCCGGGCGTGCGCTTCCACAGGGCTTCGACGATCTCATGGCAGGGGTGGTATTCGCCACGGTTGAAGCGCGCGATGCCCTCCAGCAGATCAGGCAGCGCGGGTTGGCTGCATCCCTCTTGCCGAGACTGCGATCCGGACACTTAGTGTTCCTGACTTCCTAACCAAGAAGCTTCTTCAGCTTCGCCTCGTCCACGCCGAGGACGATCTGCCCGTCCACGTCGTAGATCGGGCGGCGGATGATGCTCGGGTTCTTCAGCATCAGTTCGATGGCCTCTTTATCGGAGAGGGTCTTATCGCCGATGCCGAGGGCGCGGAAGGAGGGCTTCTTGCGATCAATCAGGTCGTTCGGCTTGCCGCCAGAGAGCCGCTTGATCTCATCCGGGGTCAGGGGCTGCTTGGCCAGCTCGCGCTCGGTGAACTTCACGCCCTTTTGCGAAAGCGACGCCTTCGCCTTGCGGCACGTGGTTCAGGTGGTCTTCCAATAAAAGGTTACGTGCTTCGCCATCATCGCCTCCTAGAGAGTCGCCAGCAGCTGGTCCAGCGGCATGGCGGCTGCGGTGAAGCTGGGCGTATCGCGGATGGTGTAGCAGCTGGCCTGGGAGTCGCGCAGCTCCATCACCAGGTCCAGGAACTCGCTGGGGTTGTCTCCCTCAAAGGCCACCACGAACTCCTGGTCGTCCAGGCCGAAAGAGTAGCTGGTGTTGATGCGGATGCCCGGGTACTTGTGGCCCACGGCGATGTGCTCGTCCATCATGCGCTGGCGATCGGCCATGGGCAGGGCGTACCACTCACGCGACTTCACGAAGGGGTAGACGAAGAGGAACTTCGCGCCGCCGGGGCGGATCTTCAGCCTCGCGCCCTCCTGGCCTTCGTGGGTGTGCTTGTCTATATAGATGGAGCGGCGCGTCATGGCGAAGTAGGAGTAGGGGATGGTGGCGTACTTCCCCAGGCCCGTCCGCGCGAGCCCCGTGTAGAGCGACTGAAAATCGTCCAGGGAGTTGGCGACAGTCCACAGCATGAAGTCGGCGTCTCCCCTAGTGGCTGTGAGGCTGTAGGGGCGGATCATCATCCTATCGTTGTGCTCGCCGATGACCGCCGCGAACTCGCGCTTCCCGGCGTCCCGCGTCGCTCCATCCAGCCTGCGCCACTCGGGCGAAAGGCGGTAGACGGCGTAGCGGACAACCTGGCGGCTGGACGGTTTGCCTTCAGCGGCGGGAGGCCTGTGCTGCATGACGACACCTCAAGAACATCGGGTGTGAAAGGAACCGCAATCCATGATAGTCGTCCCCTGGAGATGGGACAAGCGGCTATTCGCCCATCGTCTGCACCACGATCTCCCTCGTGCGCGACCGGGAATCGAAGTCCATGACGATGATGCGCTGCCACGTTCCTAGGACGGGCTTGCCGCCCTCCACCGGGACCACGAGCGATTGCCCAAAGAGGCTGGCCTGGAGGTGGGAGTGGCCGTTGGTCTCCCCGGCGTTTATGGCGTTGTGCTGGTAGGTCGCGCCCCTGGGGGCCAAGCGCTCCATGGCTGCCTGGAGGTCCTTCACCGTCCCAGGCTCCAGCTCCATGATGCCCACGCCCGCAGTGGTGCCGGTGAGGAAGACCGTCACGATGCCGTGCCGTATCTTGGAGTCCGCCACACGCCTCAGGACTTCCTGGGTGATCTCGATGATCTGGCCGCCGCCCTTGGTCTCGAGCTTCAGGCGGGTTGTGGCTACTGCCATGTGGGACTCCAGGTCTCCAGGGAATAGGCCAGATTCTACACCGTGCATCCCAGGGGCGTCTCTTGTGGAACCGGCTAGACTAAACTTAGTTTTAGACTTATACTAAATAGCGATTCAACTCACAAGCGGCACTCGATAAGAGCGTCGGGAGGATTTCTATGCGTCGCATACTGTTGCCACTGGCGGCAGCGCTTGCAGGGACACTGGTCGTCGCGGGATGCAGCACGGCGCAGGCGGCCAAGAAGGAATCGGCAGAAGAGGTCTACCAACTGAACCTTACCGGCGCGGCAACGGCAGAGGGCAGGATCGTCCTGAACGCGCCGCGCAAGATGGAGATCAAGGTTGCCGCAGGCGCGACGGCCCTGGATGTGGCCCTGCAAGTCCGCCAAGAGCTCATGGCCAAGGGCTACACCGTCCTCTGCGTGGTTGACCGCTCGGACCAGGGACATTCGATCCTTGTGAAGGGGAAACTGGCCGTCTCCCAGGACAGCTCCAACCTAGGCGGCATCGGGGGCAGCGCGGGCCAGGTTATCCAGCGCCGCGAGGTGATCCAGAGCCGCGTGCGCGAGTACTTCCGCTTCGTGAAGGACAACAACGGCAACGGCATGAAGCAGATCGTCTCGAACGATTTCCTCCAGGCCGCGAACCAGGAGCTCGGGAAGAACATCGAACTGGTGAACATGGGCACGCCTGTGGTGGGCTGCAACACGGCCTCCGTCATCGTGGAGACGGCGCTGGCCGGGGGCGAGCACCGCCAGAGCGAAGTGCAGCTGGTGAACGATGACAACCTGCGGTGGAAGGTGGCCGGGGTGCGCGACCTGGCAAAGTGGAAGGGCCGCTAACGCAACTCCAGCATCTTGGCGCAAAAGCCCTCCGGTCATATAACCGGAGGGCTTTTCTTTTCGCTGGCGTCTCGTGCGCGGGTACATGAATCACTCCTCATTTGTTATACTTCCCGAAGGATTGCTTCAAGGGTTCCGGGCTGCCTCACAACCTTCCGTAAGGCGATTACCACCAACGTGGAAGACGTTCTCATCATCGGCGCTGGGCCGGCGGGCAATAATGCTGCCCTAGAGCTGGCCAAGCGCGGCTACCGCGTTACCTTGGCGGACCGCCGCTACGCCATCGGCGATAAGCTGTGCACCGGCATCGTGGGGGCGGAATGCATCCGCCAGTTCCCCATCGCGCCGGAACACATCTACCGCGCGGCGCGGAGCGCGTCCGTGAGCGCGCCTGGGGGCCAGGCGATCCACATCGGGCGGGAGGAGCCGCAAGCCTACATCGTGGACCGAGTCTCCTACGTGGCGAGCTACGCGCAACAGGCCCAGGAGGCGGGCGCGACCTATCTGCTGGGCCACACCGTCCATTCCGTGGAGCCGGGGCGCGACCACATCAGCGCCATCGTGCAGAACGGCGCGGGGCCGCAAGAGATCAAGGCGAGGAGCGTGGTCATCGCCGCCGGGTTCGGGAGCAGGCTCACCAAGTCGCTGGGGCTGGGGCAGGTGCAGGACTACGCCGGAGGCATCCAGGCCACGGTGACGACGACGGGCGTGGACGAGATCCATGTCCACCTGGGCAAGCGCTTCGCCCCGGGATTCTTCGGCTGGCTGACGCCGACGACGGAGAACCGGGCGCTGCTGGGGCTGATGGCGCGGAAGCAGAATAACGAGCATTTCGCCGAGCTGCTGGCGCATCTGCAGGAGAAGGGCATCGTGGGGGAAGTGGTGAGCGGGCCGAGCCGATGGGCGATCCCCTTGCGACCGCTGAAGCAGGCCTACCGCGACCGGGTGCTCGTCATCGGCGATGCGGCGGGCCAGGTGAAGCCCACCACGGGCGGCGGCATCTATTACAGCTTCCTCGCCAGCCGCATTGCGGCGGAGGCGCTCCACAACGCCCTGCGGCGCGACGACCTCACCGAAGACGCGCTCTCTGAGTATGAGCGCGAGTGGAAGAGCGTGCTCGGCGGAGAGCTGGATTCGGGTTACAACGCGCGCCGCATCTACGAGCTGCTGGGCGATCGCCAGATAGACTTCATCATAGAAGCGCTGGCCTCCAACGGCTTTGTAGAGAAGCTCCTCCAATCGGAGAGCCTCGGGTTCGATTGGCACAGCGGCGCCATCAAGGAGTTCCTGCGGTGGCCGGTGCTCCAGGGAGTCGTCCGGTCGCTTGGCGGCATCGCGCCGAAGGCCCTTTCGCGGATCGCCTAGGCCCCCTTGCGCACGCCGAGCCTTCCGCAAGCCGTTGCGCTTCTTCTCTCCGCCGGGCTTATGGGCGTTATCTTCTATTACTCCTCCCAATCAACAACGCCGGGCATCGTTGTAGAGAAGAAAGAGGGGCTGACCCTGGCCTTTCGCAAGATGGCCCACGCCGCCGAGTTCGGTTCGCTGGCGCTCCTGCTGCGCATCGCCTTCGGCTTCCTGCGCCGCGATCCCGCCTACGCCTTGAGCTTCGCGATCGCCGCCGCCTATGCCATCGGCGACGAGGCCCACCAGCGCTACACCCCTTGGCGCGTAGGGTCAGTAACCGATGTCTTCATTGATATCGGGGGCGTGGTCGCGGTGCTCATCGTCTGGCGACTTGCGGAGCGGCGCCTGGCGCAGAGGCGCGCTGCAAAGGGGAAAATCGGCTAGTATGAGCCGCGACATTCACCAAAGGACAAAGGCATGGCCGCACCAAAGGTAGCGCTCGTCACCGGCGGAGCCGGGTTCATCGGCTCCCATGTGGTGGACCGGCTCATCGCGAAGGGTTATCAGGTCGCCGCCGTGGACTCCCTGGTCATCGGACGGAAGGAGAACCTGCACCCGAAGGCGACGCTCTACCAGGCGGACATCCGATCTCCCGACTTGCGGGAGATCTTCGCGAAGGTCAAGCCGTCGTATGTCTTTCATCTGGCGGCGCAGGCGAGCGTCATCAGGTCAGTGAAAGAGCCGGGGATGGATACGGATGTGAACGTCCTGGGCACCATCAACCTGTTGGAGCAGTGCCGCGCCTTCGCCATCGAACGGTTCATCTACAGCTCCACCGGCGGCGCGCTCTACGGCGAACCGGAGCGGCTGCCTTGCGGCGAATCGCATCCCATCCGGCCGCTTTCGCCCTATGGCGCGAGCAAGTACGCCGCCGAGGTCTTTGTGCGGCTCTACGGCGACCTGCACGGCCTCAAGCACACCATCCTGCGCTACAGCAACGTCTACGGTCCGCGCCAGGACCCGGAGGGCGAGGCGGGCGTGGTGGCCATCTTCACCAGACGGCTCCTTGCGCGCGAGGATGCGCTGATCTTCGGCGACGGCACGCAGCAGCGCGACTTTGTCTACGTGGCGGACGTGGCCGAGGCGAACATGAAGGCGCTGGCGCAGAAGAAGAACGATTCCTTCAACATCGGGACGGGGAAGGGCGCCAGCGTGAACCAGGTGGCGAAGGAACTGGTGCGCCTTACCGGGACCAAGAACCCGCCGAAGCATGCCCCGGCGCGCAAAGGCGAGGTCTACAAGATCTGGCTGGACGCGCGCAAGGCGAAGCGAGGGCTCGGCTGGTCGGCGAAGGTGGGCTTGAGCGAAGGCCTGAAGCGGACGGTGGACTACTTCCGCGCCTAGCCGCCCGTCTCGATCTCTTTGGCCCAGGCGCGATTCTCCAGATACCAGTCCACCAGGTTAGCGATGCCCTGCTCGGTGGTCGTCTTCGGTTCCCATTTCAGGATTCGGCGCGCCTTGCCGATATCGGCCCAGGTAGCGCGGATGTCCGCCGGGTGCATCGGCTCGCGCTTCACCTTGGCCTTCTTCTTCAGCCGTGTTTCGATGAGGCTGATGGCCTTGTTCACCGTGAGCGGACGGTCTGAGCCGAGGTTGATGACGTCATACCCGACGGGCTTGAGCGCCGCTATGGTGCCGCGAGCCACATCGTCCACATAGGTGAAATCGCGGGACTGGCGGCCATCGCCGTAGACGAGGACGGGGCGGCCCTCCGCAATCCACTGGGTGAAGCGGAAGAGCGACATATCGGGCCGCCCGCCGGGGCCATAGACCGTGAAGTAGCGCAGCACCGTGACATCGAGCCCAAAGAGATGGTGGTAGGTGTAGCAGAGGGCCTCGGCGGCCTTCTTGGAGGCGGCGTAGGGCGAGATGGGGTAGTTGGTATTGGCATCTTCCCGGAATGGAATCTTGTTCTTTCCCCCATAGACGCTTGAGGTGGAGGAGAGGACATATTTGCCGACGCCGAACTCCTTGCAGAGCTCCAGGAGATTCAGCGCGCCAGTGGTGTTGGTCTCGAAGTAGACCCAGGGATTGGCGATGGACTGTCGAACGCCGGCGCGGGCGGCGAGGTTGATGACGGCATCAACCTTTGTCTTGAAGAGGGGGCGAAGGGCCGAGCGATCACGGATATCTATGCGATGGAAGGAGAGGCCGCGTCTCCCCAGGAGCTGCTTCAGCCGCCATTCTTTCAAACGCACATCGTAGGCGTCATTCATCTCGTCCACGGCGGTGACGCGGTGGCCCGCATCGAGGAGCCGGGAGGCGACGCGGGAGCCGATGAAGCCCGCGCCGCCGGTGAGGAGGATGTGGGTAGGCAATGAAGAGCCTTTCTTGAGTGAGGTATGGGTGCGTTAGTTGATGAGCCTGGGGATGCCTTCGCCGAGGAGATAGCCGACGCCGGCCGCCGCGGTGCCGATGATGAGCACTTCCAGGCCCTGCATCAAGGGCCTGCGCTTCACCACTCTGCCCTTGGCCGTGCCCAGGCCGAAGAGCGCAGTGAGCGCAAGCCCGGCCGCAACGCCGATGGCGGCATTCCCCTCCATCCAGAAGAAGGGCAGAATGGGGACCATGGCCGCGAGGATGAAGACAGCGCCCATGGTGAGGGCATCTTTCACCGGGTTGCCAAGGACGTCAGGGCTGATGCCGAGCTCTTTCTCCACCAGGGTGCGAAGCCACAGTTCCTTATCGGCCGCGATGTGCTCCGCCAAGTCGCGCGCCTGAGCGTAAGACATGCCCTGCTGGTGGTAGAGGAAGACAAGCTCCGCCATCTCTTCAGCGGGGTTAGCCTCCAGTTCTTTGGCCTCTTTCTCAATCTCAGCCTTGAACGCCTCTTGCTCAGCTTTGGAGCCAAGGTAGGTGCCGGTGGCCATGGAGACCATGCCCGCAAGGGCGGTGGCAAGTCCACCGACGACGACGGTGGAGTTGGCGCTTACCGAGGCGGAAAGGGCGGTCACCAGGGCTAACGTGCTCATCAGCCCATCCTGCGCGCCGAAGACGACCTCGCGGATGCGGCGGACGGCGGCCAGGCGCGTCTTTTCGCGCTCCACCTCGCGCATGGCGCGGCCATAGGCGGGGGCCGTTGCCTCTATAGGAGCCACAGGCCTGTTAGGTTCCATCGCAGGAGCGGCCGAGGCCATCTGCTGCACCTGGGCTTCAGGGATAGACATGGGACGCGGGGGCAGGGCGATGGAAGGCGCGGCCTCCGGCTGTTTGCCCATCTTCTTCTCCAGCAGGTCCAGGGCGCGCATGAAGCTCTCCAGGTGGTAGCGCTCCCGATCCATGGCCACGGCAAAGGCCTGGGCGGCATCCATACGCCCTTCATCCAGGGCATCCCGGATCATCCTGGGGTAGAGCGAGGCGATCTCTTTGGCCTCGCCGGTGGTGACACTGCGAAGGTTTTCCGCCGTGGACTTCACGGCCCCGGCGGTCTTAAGCTGGTTGATGCCGTGGATGTTCTCCGCGCCGGCTGTCTCCTGGAAGACCTGAGCGACCTCCGGGTGGCCCTCCTCCAGCGCTTTGAGGGCGAAGGCGGAATACTTGAGCTGGGCCATGGACTCGCTCACGATGGCGTTCCAGAGGTTCTGTTCCGTTTTGGAAAGGGTCGTTTGACTGTTTTCAGCCATCGCCGCGCCTCCCTCTAGGCTCCTGCCGCCGCAACTGACCCCAGATTATGACAGAGCGGTAGGGAAGACTCCACTTTTGCCCCGGAGGGGGCGTGCGCACGAGCCTGGCGGCTGGTATGCTTCGGCATAGGTAGAAACATTTACGTAGCGGGTTTATTTGTACCGTTGAGTGGGTGCCATCCCCCTGGTTGAATGGGTGCCATCCCGCAGAGCGGGAAATACACATGTCCGGGAGACACCATGCAGAAGGATGCAGTTCGCGCAGCGCTCGAGATGCTGATCGGGAAGAAGGAAGCCACGCTCGCCCTGGCCGGCGCCGCCGCACGCCCGACCGAAGTCAGCGGGACCGTCCTGCGCGCCCAAGAGGCCGGTTGGATCTAAATGCTCGCTCATGAGACTGCGCTGCTGGTCAAAACCTCGATCCTTGAAGCCCTGGCCAGCGGCGCAGTCGCGCCCTCCTTTCGAGAGCGCATAGAGACAACCCTTAAAAAGTTCCCGCACCCGCTCCACGAAAGGACGCCCTTACGCCCAACGCAGATCGCGTTGGGCGCGTTTTTTGCTGGAGGAGGGAAGCAGCTTCAGGTTGGTGCCAAAGCCGCCGCAGCGACCGAAGTCATCGTATCGGCCAGCCATGTCTTTGATGCATTAGCAGACCACGATAGGCACAGCACGAACGCCGATCAGCAAATCGGCCCGGCGCTTCTGTTCCTTGCCTCCCATCTCTTCGAAGCATCCAGAGCAGCGAGTGGTCTCCAAGTAGATTGGAGTCAGGTCTACTCCAGTTTCGTGACCGCTTGCTCCGGGCAACAGGCGGATCTTGACCTCCAGGGCAATGAGACGCCATCGCTGGAGGAGGCGAAAGAGATGACCGAAGCAAAGGCGGGGGCCATCGGCAAAGCGATCGCGCTGGCTGCAGGGGCAAGCACCTCAGTAACTTCAGAGCTAGCGGCATTCGGCCTGCACTTTGGAACGTATAGCCAACTGCTCGACGATGCGTCAGACGCTTCGATACTCTCACCAGGCACCAGCGACATCGCCCTCAAAAAGAAAACCGTGCCGATCGCCTATTTCCTGCACGCCAAGGGTGACAGCCCAGAACTGGATGCCTGCCGCTCGGCGTTCAACGCCGGGGGAATGGATCCAACGGGCGAGATGCAGGTGCGCATTGCAATCGAGACGGCCGGGGCGATTCGGTTCACCCTCACGCTTGCTCACTGGTATAGAATGAGGGCCGAAGCAATCCTGGAACGATTGGAAAAGCACGGATGTCAGACCCGGTTGCTTCGCTCACTTCTCGAGGACAAGCCGAAGGATCCTCGCGAACCTCAAGCCAACCCTCCCCTAACCTCCCCCTCCTCCGCGGTTTAGTCCTCTCCAGTGTTCTGCTCTTTGCGAGCCTCTTCTTCTTTGCTCAGCGTTCTGTCACTGACTCTCCTTTGCTGCAAATACGATTGGAGGAGTGTGAGGCCGCTCCGTACTGCGTCTCCTGGGTCATGCCCGCGGGCGCAGGTTGGGATGCAGGCCTCCGAGTAGGCGACCCGGTCCTCCGGATAACGGGTGGAGGCACGGAACGGCCGCGTAGCGTGGTCCGGCCTGGGGCCTCAGGCAGTGAAGCACCCATCAGAGCCGAGGCCGGGCGTTCAGTTGAGGGCGCCTCACGGTACACCCTCCCTTTACTGGGTCTTGTTTTTGTCACGTTCGGGAGTTTAGTGCTGTGGAGACGTCCGGATCTCAAGTCGGCTCGAAGTTTTTGGCTTATGGGACTCGCCGCAGGCTGCTCCCTTGCGTTGGTCCCGGCATCTGAGGGAGCACTCACGGTTTGGGCGCTAGGATTCCAATTCCCCTTGGTCTGGTTCTCGCCCTGGGCCCTATTCGCCTTCTACACCAGCCTCACACCTGGGACTCCGCGCTTAGTCGAAAAGGTTCGGAGCATCACCCTTTGGTCGGGTATCGGCCTTACTGCAATATATATCCTTACCGCAGCGGCACAACCGAACATATATCCCTGGCTTCAGGCCTGTATCTCGATAGCTTTCATCCTCCTCATCATCTTCTCAATCATCGCGCTCATAACAGGCTATCGGCGCGCAAGCACTCATAATGAGCGCTCTGTTGTGGCCATCGTCTCGTCTGCAACAATTTTAGGACTCATCCCGCTCCTCCTGCTCGTCTTTCTTCCCATCGCCAGCGGCGTGGATGAGATCGTTCGCCCTGATATCGCCGCACTCGGTCTCCTGGCAATACCCACCGGCTTCGCCTACTCCATCTTCCAATACCAGATGCTCGGCATCCGGAGGCTGGTCCAGCGCGGCGCCGTGTACGTCATCCTCTCCGGCCTGTTGCTCGTCGTTATGATCCTGCTCGTGGGGATCGGCATCACCATCAAGCCGGACCTCTTTGAATCGCGCCGCAACGACCTCCTCATCACCTCCGGGGCCGTTGTCTTCGGCGCCCTCGCCTTCGCCTACCTGCGCCCCATCTTGCAGCGTCTGGCGGACACCTACGTCTACCGGGATGTCTTCGATTACCGGGAGGCTATCGTGGAGTTGTCCAAAGAGGCCCAGCGGGCGCGGCAGCCCAAAGACGTCGTCGTCTCCATGTTGGAGCAAGTGAAGGCGATCGCCAGACTCGAGGGGTATCTCGTCGTCACCGGCAGGTCTCAATCGGCCTCCGAAATCATCTCGGGCGGCATGTCCGCCCAGCGCCTGCGACGCGCCTATGACAGTCCGGGCTTTCTGCCTTCTCGAGGCAGCGCTATCCGGCAGTTGGAAAGCGACCCGGTCCTCGCCTTTGTGCTGGATGAAGACACGGCGCTCCTTCTCGGGCCTAAATCGGGAGGGGAGGCCTTTCGGGATGACGATGTGAAGCTAATGGAGCCGATGGCCACGCTGGTCAGCATGCTGCTGGCGCGCTCCAAGCTGAGCGATGAGCTGCGCGACTTGAACGGGCGGCTGATGACCGCCCAGGAAGAAGAGCGGGCGCGCCTGGCCATAGACCTCCATGACGGCCCGTTGCAACAGGCCATCTTCCTGTCCAGAACCGCCGTGCCTTCTGACAAGGTGATTGACGTCGGCAAATCCCTCGTCACGGAGCTGCGCGCCATCACCAACGCCCTCCGCCCGCCGATGCTGGACGACCTGGGCCTGCGGTATGCGATAGACTGGCTGGCACGGAACCTGCCCGGAAAAGAGGCGGTACACATCACCATGGACCTGGACGGCTTTCCCGATGAGACGCGCCTCCCCGCGGCCTCGGAGTTGGCCATCTACCGCTGCGCCCAGGAGGCCCTGAACAACGTGGTGAAGCACTCAGGGGCGACACAGGCGACGATATCCCTTAGAATCGCCCAAGGTAAGGCCATCCTCTCGATCATGGACAACGGCAGAGGCTTCGGCGCGGCTGAACGGGAGCGGGCGGCCAAGGACGGCCACCTTGGGCTCCTGGGCATGCGCGAGCGGGTCCGCCACGCGGGCGGGACGCTTGCCATCGAGAGCGCGCCGGGCCAAGGCGCCACGATTACCATCAGCGTCCCGGTGGAGGCGGACTCTGCCCTCCCCGAGGCGGCACGGAGCGTATGACGACAGGGCACACTATCCGCGTCCTCCTGGTGGAAGACCACGCCCTCGTGCGCGTTGGGACCAAGGCGCTGCTTGAGGCAGACCCAGGGATCTAGGTGGTGGGCGAGGCCGAGACGGCGGAAGAGGCCTTGCGCCTGACCGATGAGCTGGCCCCCGACGTGGTGATTCTGGATATCCGGCTCAAGAACGGCAGCGGGATAGATGTGGCCAGGGCGCTGATGCGCAAGGGATCCACGGCGCGGGTGCTGGTGCTGACGGCCCACGACTTCGAGCAGTACGTGGACGCCCTGGCGAGAGCGGGCGTGCGCGGCTACCTCCTGAAAGATACGCCGCCTGAGCAACTCATCAAGGCGGTCCATGATGTCTACGAAGGGCACGGGGTTCTTCCGGGGCGGATCGCGGCCTCCGTCTTGGACAGCCTCAGCCGGGAGCGACGAGACTCCCCGCGTACCCCGGACGACCTGACGATTCGGGAGATCGAAGTGCTGGAGCTGCTCTACCAGGGGCGGCGCAATCAGGAGATCGCGGAGCGCCTGGGAATCTCCCAGCGCACCGCCGAGTCCCACGTGGCGAACATCTTTTCAAAGCTGGGAGCCACCACGCGGGCGGAGGCCGTGCGCATCGCCATCGAGCACGGCTATATCAAAAAGCAGTAATCGGCAAAGGACTGCCGATTACCAACCCTTCACCCTGTACGTACGTACCTAGGCTTTTCTTACGGATTTTTTATACTTCCAACCCTGGTAGCCTGGCCTGCACACAGTTCACGCGAATGCTGCAAGGAGGGGGATTCAACGTGGCGACGCTGTCTATATCCGATGTGCGAGAGCACGCACCCGGCGGAACGGTTAGGGTTGTCCTTGTGGACGATCACCAGATGTTCCGGGAGGGCACCAAGTACCTCTTGACCCAGGACCCGTCCATCCAGGTCATCGGCGAGGCGGAGACGGTGCAGGAGGCGATTGCCGTCATCGCGGAGACCCGCCCGGACGTCGCCGTGGTTGATATCCGCCTTAAAGGCGGGAGCGGCATAGACCTGGTGAAGGCACTGCGCAAGGAGCACCCGGAAGTCAAGTGCCTGGCGCTCACCGCATTCGACTATGACCAGTACGTCAAGGCGATGGTGAAGGCGGGCGCGCGAGGCTATCTCCTGAAGGATGCGCCGGGCGAGGAGCTCTTAAAAGCCATCCATACGGTCCACGAAGGCAAGGCGGCGCTGCCGGATCTTATGAGTGCGCGGGTCATAGACTTCCTGGCCGATCAGCCGAAGGAAGAGACCTCCACCCCGCCGCTGCGAGACCTCACCGCCAGAGAACTTGAGATCCTGGAGATGATCCAGCAGGGCGCCACGGACCGCGCCATAGCGGAGCACTTCGACCTTTCCGTGAAGACCGTGAACACCCATGTAGGACATATCTTGTTGAAGCTCGGGGAGCCGAGCCGGGCACAGGCCGTCGCCAAGGCCATAGAGCTCGGATTGCTGAAGGACGTTCATTAACTTCCCGGGGAGGAAGTGCAATGACCACACTCGTCCGTCCGACCGAAAATCTTTCGTACATCCGTGAGGAGTCCCCGTCGCATTCGGGGAGCTTGCGGGCTCGCCTGCATGAGGTCATGCCGCTGTTGGAGAGCATGTCCGGCCTTGCGGACCCGCTCCTGTGGGCGCATTCGCTGCGCGTGGGCAAGATGGCGCGGGAGACGGGAGAGGTGATAGGCATGCGCGGCGGCGACCTTGACCAGCTTGAGGTCGCAGGCTATCTGCATGACATCGGCCGCATCATCGGCGGCGAAGCCGCTCCCGCCCGCCCGGCGGGGCATCCCCCGCGCCCCACGGACAACGGAGCACACTGCCTGCGGGCCGCCAAAATCGTCTCCAGCCTCCCGTGGCTGACGCCCATCATGCCGATGGTGCTCTTTCACCACGAATACTGGGACGGCAGCGGCGTCCCCGCCGGGCTGCGGGGAGAGTCCATCCCCCTGGCGGCGCGCATCATCGCCGTGGTGGATGCCTTCGACCGCATGATCGGCAGTTCGGCGCCTGGGGCGGAGCAACCGATCAATAAGGCGCTGGAGACCCTGCGCACCGAGCGCGGACGCCTCTACGACCCGGAAGTGGTCAACGCCTTCATAGATGCCTGCAGCCTCTCGCTCACTCGGAAGCACTTGTGGGGCAGGCCGCACTTAGACCTGCAATACTAGCAGGCACTGCGAGTTTTCAGATAACAAACGGGGCCGCTCGAATGAGCGGCCCCGTTGCTTTTTGCGCCGAGGAGGGTCACGTCAGACGGTTAGCGGGCCTTCGCCGTCTCGAACTGCTCCTCCTCCGTTGAGCCGTGAAGGGCCGTAGTGGAGCTTTGGCCGCCCGATGCCGCCATGGCGACCTTGTCAAAGTATTCGGCGCCGGATTCGCGCTGGTGGCGGACGGCGGTGTAGCCATCGGACTCCCGCGCGAACTCGGCCTGCTGAAGGCGAACGTAGGCGGGCATGCCCTCCGTGGCAAAGCCGCAGGCCATATCGAAGGTGTGGTAGTTGAGGAGGTGCCAGCCGGCGAGGGTGATGAACTGGAACTTGAAGCCCATGGCGCCGAGCTCACTCTGAAACTTGGCGATGGTGGGCGCGTCAAGGTGGCGGCGCCAGTTGAAGGACGGCGAGAGGTTGTATGCCAGGAGCTTGCCGGGGAACTTCGCGTGAATGGTCTCGGCAAACTTCTTGGCCTCTGCCAGCTCGGGAACGGAGGTTTCGAACCAGATGAGGTCGGCGTAGGGGGCGTAGGCAAGTGCGCGGGCCGTGGGCGAGGCCATGCCCTTCTTGACCATGTGGTAGCCCTCCACCGTGCGCTCTCCGGTGACAAAGGGACGGTCATAGGGGTCAACATCGGAGGTGAGCAGGGTGGCATCGCGGGCGTCTGTGCGGGCGACAAGGAGCGTGGGCACATCCAAGACATCGGCGGCCAGGCGCGCGGCGGTCAGCGTTCGGATGAACTGGGAGGTGGGGACAAGGACCTTGCCGCCCATGTGGCCGCACTTCTTTTCAGCGGCCAGCTGGTCCTCAAAGTGGACGCCCGCGGCGCCGGCTTCGATCATGTTGCGCATCAGCTCGAAGGCGTGGATAGGCCCGCCGAAACCGGCCTCCGCATCGGCGACGATGGGGGCGTACCAGTGGATATCGCCATCGCCTTCGATCTGGTCGGCGCGCATGAAGGCGTTGTTGATGCGCTTGACCAGGGCGGGGACGCTGTTCACAGGGTAGAGGCTCTGGTCAGGGTAGGTGTTGCCGCCCTGGTTCGCATCGGCGGCGACCTGCCAGCCGCTGAGATAGATCGCCTTGAGGCCGCCCTTCACCATCTGCACGGCCTGGCCGCCGGTGAGAGCGCCGAAGGTGGCGATATAGGGCTCCGTGTGGAGGAGGTCCCACAATCGCCGGCTGCCCGCCTTCGCGATGGTTTGCTCCACCCTTAAGCTGCTCCGCAGGGAGACGACCTCGCCAGCGGAATAGGCGCGCTTGATGCCTTTCCACCGAACGTCGGCGGTCCAACTGCGCTCAAGCTCGGCGATCTGCTCCTGGATCCTTGCGGCACGGTTCTGCACTTTCGTCCTCCTAAGACTTACTGAAGGTAGCGATAGCCTGGGATGGTGAGGAATTCCACAAAGTGGTCGGCGGTCACGAGCTCATCGAGCAGGTCCACGGCCTTGTCCAGCGCGCCCGGGCCCTTATCCGCCCGCGCGCCGACGAGCTTCGCCGTCTCCTCACTGCGGAGGCGGTAATAGAGGTCGTGGGTCATGGGGCGGCCATCGGCGAGGCGGGCCTGGCGCTTGGCCCAATGCCAGAGCTGAGAGCGGGCGATCTCGGCAGTGGCCGTGTCCTCCATGAGATTCGCAATCGCGACTGCGCCACTGCCCTGCACCCAGGCCTCCAGATACTGCAGAGCGACGCTGATATTGCCGCGAACGCCCGCCTCCGTGATCGCGCCTTTGGGCGCTTCCAGCAGATCGCTGGAGGCGGCGCGTGTCTCCGGGATATGGCCAAGCTGGTTGGGGCCGCTGAACGCCCGATCGAAGATCTGGGCAACAGACTCAACGAGGGCGGGATGAGCGACCCATGCGCCATCAAAACCCTGGCTCGCCTCGCGCTCCTTATCAGCGCGCACCTGGGCAATGGCGACGGCGTTCGCCTCCGGATCGTTCTTCCGAGGGATGAAGGCGGACATGCCGCCGAGGGCATGGGCCCCGCGCTTGTGGCAAGCGGCGACGAGCATCTCGGCCGGGGCGCGCAGGAAGGGAGTGGCCATAGTGACTTGCCCACGGTCTGGCGTGAGCGACCAGGAGGCGTCCCGAAAGGCCTTGATATAGCTATAGATGTAGTCCCAGCGCCCCAGGTTCAGCGCAGTGATATGGCCGCGAAGCTCGTACAGGATCTCATCCATCTCAAAGGCGGCAAGGATGTGCTCGATGAGGACGGTAGCGCGGGTCACGCCCCTGGGAAGGCCGAGGGCGTCTTCGGCGGAGTCAAAGAGATCGCTCCACAGCCGCGCCTCCTGGCAGTTCTGCAATTTAGGGAGGTAAAAATAGGGGCCGGTGCGCCGTTCGAGCTGGACGCGGGCGTTGTGGAAGAAGAAGAGCCCGAAATCGAAGAGGGCGGCGCTGACGGGCTGACCATCCACTAAGAGATGGCGCTCCATCAGGTGGAGGCCCCGAGGACGCACATGGAGCGTCGCCGTCTTCTCCTTCAGTCGCTCCTCGCTGCCATCCGCCCGTTGGACGGTCAAGGTGCGGAGGACAGCATCGCGCAGGTTGATCTGGCCTTCGATGCACTGTGCCCAGCCGGGGGAGTTGGCATCTTCGAAATCGGCCATGTAGCCCAGGGCACCGGAATTGAGTGCGTTGAGCACCATCTTGCGATCGGAGGCGGGGCCGGTGATCTCCACGCGGCGGTCCTGGAGGTCGGCTGGGGCAGGCGGCACGCGCCAGGCCTGGGCGCGGATGCCCGCATCCTCCTGGGGGAGCGACGGCAGGCGGCCGGCATCGATCTCCGCCTGCCGGGCGCGGCGGGCTCGCATCAGGGCGCGGCGGGTCGGCTCAAAGGGAAGGGAGAGCGCGGCGACGAACTCGAGGGCTTCCTGGGAGAGAATTCCTGCGTAGCGGTCCGTAGGCCGTCCGAGCATCTGTAGCGAAGGCCCCACTGGTCAAACCTCATTGCGAGTATCTGCCGCACCACCGCACAACCCTGCACCAGAGTAACGGGCCGTGGTGGTATAATGCCAGCCTTGTCTTTCCTATACGAACGATAAGTCCGAATTATCACACGTGGGACGGAGGAGCGGGATGGAGATCGCGCAGCTTGAAGCCTTTTTGGAGGCATCCAAGCGCGGCAGTTTCCGCCGTGCGGCTGAGGGCCTGTATGTCACGCAGCCCGCCCTCGGCGCGCGCATCCACGCCCTGGAGCAGGAGATGGGAGGCATTCTTTTCCACCGGATGGGGCGCGGCGTGCGCCTGACCGAGATGGGCAAGGCCTTTCTGCCCTTCGCCGAGCGCGCGCTGGACCAGCTGAAGCAGGGCGAAGAGGCGGTGGTGGCGGCGCGGCAGGCCCTGGGCGGCGTGCTCACCATCGCATCGGCGCGCACCATCGGCACCTACAGCCTCCCGACGATGCTGGACCGCTTCCGCGCCAAGTTCCCGGCCATCAAGCTGCACATCAAGGTGGGGCGCTCATCGGACGTGCTCAACATGGTGGTGGACGAGGAGGCCCATGTCGGCCTGGCGCGAGAGCTGCACCACCCTGACATCCTGGCCATGCCGATCTACGAAGAGGAGATCGTGCTGGTGGCGCACCCCAAGCATCCCTTCGCGATGAAGGGAAAGGCCAGCATCTATGAGATCGCCAAGGAGCCGCTTATCCTCTACGATCCTGGCTCGGCCTACTTCGTCCTCATCCAGGAGGTCTGCCAGGAGGCGGGCATCGTGCCGCGGGTGGAGATGAATCTGGATAGCATCGAGGCGACGAAGCGCATGGTGGAGATCGGCTTCGGCGTCTCCTTCCTGCCCCTCGGAGCCATCGAGCGGGATCTGCGCCAAAAGAGCCTGGTCCACATCACGCTGACCGGCGCGCACCGGGTGGTCCTGCCAACGTGCGTCCTTATCCGCCGCGCCCAACACTACAGCCCGGCGACGATGGCCTTCCTGCGCGTCCTGAGCGAGATGTACAACACCAAGCTCCCGTTGGTGAAGGCTGAGGCGGCAGCGGCGAAAGAACAAGAGTCAGCTCCTCCTGAGAAAAAGAAGCCGGGGAAGTAGCAGGGCTCGTCGCCCGCTCTGCCCGTCCATGGGTTCAGCCTTTCACGGCCTCTGCACACGGGCACGGCCTCAGTTCACGCATCCGGCATATCCTCCTGCGATCCTGTGTCTTGATCCCAGGAAGCAGGTTGGCGGCAGATGCGGGCACTCATGAACAGAGCGGTGAACCCGTTTGCGAAGTTGCTCCTAAGGTCCCCGCTGCATTTCCTGATGAGCAGCCGCGTTCTGCTCATCACCGTCACCGGGAGAAAGAGCGGCAGGCGCTACACGACTCCGGTGGAGTACACCCGGCAGGGCAGCCTCGTCACGATTGTGAGCCGGAATGACCGCTCATGGTGGAAGAACGTCAGCGCCAAGCACCAGGTGAGGTTGCAGTTGCGCGGGAGATCGGTAACTGGAAACGCGCAGCTTTTCAGCGACGATACGGCAGCGATCGCCCGCTGCTTGCAACGGCAGTATAAGAAACTCACCGCCGAGCGCGCCGCTGACATGGCCAGGACCCGTGTCGTCATCGAAATCACACTGGACGGGGCATGAGCGATGCGCGGGAAGAGCGCGGCGCTTCGACCGAACCTAGCAACCAAAGCCCTGTGGCTGCGCTGGACGCTCTTGTGCGCCGCCGGGGAAATCATCGGCATCGGCGTGGCGGCCGGCGTGGGAGCGGGGCTCTTCTCCGGGCTTTCGGTGAGCAGCGTGACAGGAGCAGTCCTTCTTCAGCTCCGCCCGAAATCTTGACGCGCGGGACTTCCCGCCTCTGGCAGGCTGGTGGGCTCTCCTTGCCGAAACCCTCTGTATCTCCTATAGTTCTCCCACCTGCCGACTTCCATCGCGACCCAGTTGAGCCGTCTCGCCCAAGGAGCACGTTATGTCCAGCGAACAGCCTTTCGTCCTCTATGAAAAGAGCGGCCAGATCCTCCGCCTGACACTCAACCGTCCCGAGAAGCTCAACGCCTTCACGGCCAAGGATATCCCAGCCTTCGCGGAGGCCTTCGAAAAGGCGGAGAGCGACGACGATATCAAGATCATCATCATCCGCGGCGCGGGCAAGGCCTTCTCCGCAGGATACGATATGCAGCGCCTGGGCAACGTCTATCACGATAGAGAGAAGGAAGGCGTGGAGGCATTCGCGCCCCAGTGGGCAGGCGATAAGCACCCGCCCCAGCGCGTCCGCTTCTACCACGACCACATGGCCTTCCGGAAGAACCTGGCAAAGTTCTACACCCACAAGATCACCATCGCGCAGGTCCACGGCCATGTCGTCGGCGGCGCGATTGACTGGATCATGCTGTGCGATTTCATCATCGCGGCTGAGGGAACCAAGCTCTATTACACCCCGGCGCGCATGCACGGTCCAGGGGCCACCACGGCCATCATGGAGATCCTGCGGATGGGCCCCGCCTTGGCGCACGAGATGCTATGGCTGGGCCGGAAGATAGACGTCTCCGAGATCGGGCCGCGGGGCATCAACAGCATCGTGCCCCTGGAGAAGCTGGAGGCGGAAGTGGAACGCTGGGCCCAGGCCCTGGCCCTCTGCCACAAGGACTACGTCTACATGGGCAAGGAGACGATGCACCGCATCTACGAGATCCTGGGCGTTGTGGAGGGCTTCCGCCTGGCCGCCTTCGAGCATCCGGTGAGCGTGCAGGCGCGCCTGGAGCCGGAGGAGTGGAACCTGTTCAAGGAGCGGAAAGAGGGCGGGACGAAGGGCGCGACAAAGTCCCGCGACGAACGCTATAAGGAGCTTGGCTTTTAAGCCTCGCAGCGGGCGCACAGCCATGGACTACAGCTTCACCGAACAACAGCAGATGCTCAAGAAGGCGGCGCGGGATTTCCTGACGGCGCGCTGCGACAAGCATTTTATAGACCGCATCACCAAGACAGAATCGGGCTTTGACAATGGGATGTGGAAGGAGATGGCCGACCTTGGGTGGCAGGGGCTCATCATCCCCGAGGCCCACGGCGGCACCGGCGGCGACTTCCTAGACCTCTGCGCCCTCCTGGAAGAAACGGGCGGCGCGCTCCTGCCCGCGCCGCTCTTCGCCACCGTCATCGGCGGCGCGCTCCCGCTCATGCTCGGCGGCAGCAAGGCCCAGCAGGAGCGCTTTCTCCCCCGCATCGCCGGCGGCGAGGCGATCTTCGCGCTCGCCCTGCTTGAAGGCGATGCGACCTATGCACAGGAGGCGATCAAGCTGGAGGCGAAGGCGGCGAAGGACGGCTATGTCCTCAACGGCGCAAAGCTCTTTGTCCCATACGCCGGCTCCGCCGACTATCTCACCTGCGCCGCCCGCACGGGGACGGGCGTCTCCCTCTTCATCGTGGATGCGCGCGCCCAGGGAGTCAGCCACACGCCGCTCGTCACGATGGGGGGCGAAAAGAAGTACGAAGTGACGTTCACGAACGTGGCCGTGGCGCGCGATAGGCTCCTGGGCGAACGCGATAGGGGCTGGCCTCTCATCGAAAAGATCCTGGAGCGGGCCACGGCAGCCAAATGCGCCGAGATGCTCGGCGGCATGCAGCACGTCCTGGATTTCACCATCGAATATGTGAAGCAGCGCGTGCAGTTCGGACGGCCCATCGGCAGCTTCCAAGCCGTCCAGCACCACTGCGCGAATATCGTCATGGGCATCGAGCTGGCCCGCGGCATCACCTGGGAGGCCGCCTGGCGCATCAGCGCGGGCAAGCCCGCCGCGATGGAGGCCGCCATGGCGAAGCAGCTGGCGAACGAGGCCTATCTCCGCACAACCGTTGTGGCCCACCAGGTCCACGGCGGCATCGGCCTTATCCGCGAGCATCCGCTTTACCTCTACTATCGCGAGGCGCGCACCGCGGCATACGCCTACGGCGATACGGCGCACAGCGCCGATCGCGTGGCGGCCGCCGTGGCCGCCGGCGCGCCCATCTGGTAGGCAAACCTATGCTGGACTTCAACTTCACCAAGGAAGAAGAGTTGTTCCGCGCCGAGGCGCGCAGCTTCTTCACCGCCGAAGTCGGCGGCGCGCCGCCGCTGGACCCGGAGGACGAAGCCTTCGTCCCCAAGATGCGCGCCATCCTGCGCAAGCTCGGCGAGCGCGGCTGGCTCACGCTGACCTGGCCCAAGGAATACGGCGGCATGGACGCCAGCCCCATGTACCGCTTCATCCTCCTGGACGAGATGGCCCTCTCCGGCCTCACCTCCTCCGGGGGCTTCAACACCGGCGGGCGCATCGTGGGGCCGACGCTGATGCAGCACGGGACGGAGGAGCAGAAGCGGTTCTTCCTGCCCAAGATCGCGAAGTACGAGATAGACTTCGCCCTGGGCTACACGGAGCCGGAGGCCGGGTCGGACCTCGCCTCCCTCAAGATGCAGGCGGTGGAGGACGGCGACGACTTCATCATCACCGGGCAGAAGATGTACAACACCACCTGCCACTGGGCGGAGTACCACTGGCTGGCCGTGCGCACGGACCCCAAGGCCCCCAAGCACAAGGGCATCTCCCTCTTTATGGTGGACATGAGGTCTCCCGGCATCAAGCTGACGCCGATGTACGCGGTAAGCGGCGCGCGCACCAACGCCGTCTTCTATGACGGCGTCCGCGTTCCCAAGAATCGCTTGGTGGGCGAAAAGAACAAGGGCTTCTACTACGCCAGCACGGCGCTGGCCTACGAGCGCATCTTCAATGTGGGCATGCACGCGCGGATGCTCACCAGCATCATTGACTACGCAAAAAGCCACACGCGCAACGGCCGGCTACTCTGGGACGAACTGCCCCTCCGGCGGGAGGCGGCGCGGCACGCCGCCAAACTGCGCGCCCTACGCGTCCTCTGCTATAAGGTGGGGTGGCAGATGTCCAACAAGATCATGCCGAGCTATGAGGCCTCATCGCTCAAGGTCCTCATCTCCGAATTCGAAAAGGAACTCGTCCATACGAGCATGGAGATGTTGGGGCACTACGGCGAGCTGGAGGCCGGCTCCAAGCACGTCCCCGGCGAAGGGGCCTTCGCCCAGGCCTACCATGCGGCGCCCCTGTCCACCATCACCGGCGGCGCCTCCGAGATCCAGCGCAACGTCATCGCCACCCGCGGCCTGGGCCTGCCGCGCGGCGAGTAACCGCCGCCGCAGTCATGAGAGAGGAGGCCCCATGGCAAAGATACTCGAAGGTGTGCGCGTCCTGGACTTCTCCCGGGTCGCCGCCGCGCCGCTCTGCACGCTCCTCCTAGCCGATTTCGGGGCGGAGGTCATCAAGGTGGAGGCGCCCGGAGTCGGCGACGATTCACGGACGCTGCCGCCGCTGCTGGGCAAGTGGCCCTACCACTTCACCCAGTGGAACCGGGGCAAAAAGAGCGTCACCCTCGACCTCCGGAAGCCCGAGGCACGCAAGATCGCCCTGGATATCGCCAAGAAGTCGGACGTCATCGTTGAGAACTTCAAGCCGGGGATGATGAAGGCCTGGGGCCTGAGCTATGACGATGTGAAGGCCGTCAACCCGCGCGCCGTCTACGCCTCCCTCTCCGGCTTCGGCCAGACGGGGCCCTACAGCCCCATGATGGCCTACGACTTCGCCGTTGTGGCGATGGGCGGACTGACCGGCATGAACGGCGAGCCCGATAAGCCGCCAATGCCTCTCCCCTTCTCCGTCGCCGATTTCCACAGCCCGCTCTATCTCACCATCGCCATCCTGGCCGCTATCATGCAGCAGCGCCAGACAGGCCAGGGCCAGTGGATAGACATTTCGATGCACGATACGGTCTGGTATCTCGTCGGCTCCTTCGCCATCCCCAAGTACTTCGCGGAAAATGTCGTCATCGAGCGCACGGGCGGCGAGAACGAGATGGCCGGGCGAGGCGTCTTCAAGGCGAAGGACGACTACATCTACATCGGGTGCGTCTCCAACCGCCAGTGGCAGACGATGCTCAAGCTCGTCGGCGGCGACGAGCTGGCGAACGACCCGGACTGGGCGGGACGCAAGGGCCGCCGGAAGCACCGCCAGGACGCCGATGCGCTGATTGACGTCTGGCTGAGCGATAAGACGGCAGAGGAGGCGATGCAGATCCTCCTCAAGAACCGCGTCGCCTCCGGGATCGTGAAGTCCGTGGACCAGCTGCTGCACGATACGCACATCGCGGCCCGCGGCATGATCAAAGAAGTGGACCAGCCTGGAGTGGGGAAGCTGAAGGTCATCGGCTCGCCCTTCCAGCACATGTCCGGCATGCAGTATGACTTCAACAAACCCGCGCCCGAGCTGGGCCAGCACAATAGGGACGTCTACGCCTCCATCCTCGGCTTTGACGATGCCAAGCTCGCCCAGCTCCGCGAGCAGGGCGTCATCTAGGAGCATCCCGTGCCCGGCAGATACGGCTTCCTTTCGCACCTCACCGCGCTCGACCTCACAGATGAAAAGGGCTCCATGGCCGGGCGCATCCTGGCCGATCTGGGCGCGCGCGTCATCAAGGTGGAGCCGCCCGGCGGCGATCCCGGGCGCAGCTCCGGGCCGCGCGTGGCCAAGGTCAAGAGCAAGGCCCATAGCATGGTGTGGCTTTCCTACAACCACAACAAGGAGAGCATCACCCTGGATCTCGCGCGGCCCGAGGGAACGGCCCTCTTCAAGCAGCTCGCGGCAAAGGCCGATGTCGTCATCGAATCGTTTGCGCCGGGGCACATGGACAGCCTCGGCCTCGGCTTCGAAGCGCTGCGCGCCGTCAATCCCGGCATCGTCCTCACCTCCATCACCGCGTTCGGGCAGAGCGGCCCGTACAAGGACTACCGCGCGTCCGACCTGACGCTCATGGCCCTGGGCGGCATCATGAACCTCATCGGCGACCCGGACCGCCCGCCGGTGCGCGTCTCCATAGAGCAGGCCGTAGCCCACGGGTGCAGCTACGCGGCGGTCGGCACGCTGATGGCCCACGCGGCGCGCATGCAGACCGGCGAAGGCTCTCACGTTGATTGCTCCATCCTGGACTCCCTCATCCTGCCCATCGGCAGTGCCCTCCCGGCCTGGGAGGTGGACCGCGCCGAGTTCAAGCGCGAGGGCAGCCGAATGGTGACGACGGTCTCCCGGCGCTCCATCTATCCGTGCAAGGACGGCCACCTAGCCTTTCTTATCAGCTTCGGCAAGAACGCGGTGCCGTTCATGACGCCCTTGGTCCAGTGGATGAAGGAAGTGGGCATGGCCGGCGGCCTGGAGCATGTAGATATCCAAAATACAAAAATCGAGCAGGTTGCAAAAGAACAGCTTTCCCGATATGAAGACGACCTTCTCCGCTTCTTCATGACGAAGACGAAGGCCCAGATCCGTGAAGAGGCCGTGAAGCGCCGCCTGCTGGCCGATGCCATCAGCACCGTGGCCGATATCTGCGCCGACCCGCAGCTGCAGGCGCGCAGCTTCTTCACCAACGTGCGCCACCCGGACCTGGGCCGCGACGTGCTGCACCCGGGCACCTTCATCCTCTGCCCGGAGGAGCGTCCCCTTCCCACACGGCCTGCGCCCAGGCCGGGAGAACACAACGCCGCCGTCTATGGCGGCATCCTCAACCTCGCGCCGCGCCGAGTGGCGAAGCTGAAAGCGCAGGGCGCGATATGAGCGCAGCGCCACTGCACGGCATCCGCGTGGTGGAGTTCTCCACGCTCATCGCAGGCCCGCTCACGGGAACAACCCTCGGCGATTACGGCGCGGAGGTCATCAAAATCGAAGGCGTCAAACGCGCCGACCAGCTGCGCTTCCATCCGCCCAAGCGCGGCAATGTGAAGGGCGGTAATAGCGCGCGCTTCGCCCAATACAACCACTCGAAGCTCTCCCTGACGCTCGATATGAACGAGCCCGGCTCCATCGAGGCGGCGACCGCGCTCATCGCGCAATCGGACGTTATCGTCGAGAATTACTCGCCGCGCGTCCTCAAGGGCTGGGGCCTCACCTACGAGCGCCTGCGCGCCGTCAGGCCGGACCTGGTGATGATCAGCATGAGCGCCCTGGGGCAGACGGGCCCGCATGCGCACCACATCGGCCTTGGCGCGGGACTCGCCGCCAGGGGCGGCTTTGTCCACGTCTCCGGCTGGCCGGACCGCGAGCCGTGTCTGCCCGTCGGCGCCTATACCGATTACATCGGCCCGCCGCTGGCCGTCGCTGCCGTCCTGGCCGCGCTCGAGCGGCGACGGCGCACCGGGCAGGGCGCGTACATTGACCTCTCGCAGCTTGAGGCGCCGCTCCTCTTCGTCGAGCCGGCGATCCTGGATTACCAGGTGAGCGGCAGGATCGCAACGCGCGAGGGGAACCGCTCGGACGCCGCTTCGCCCCACGGTGCCTTCCGCTGCAAAGGCGATGACGCCTGGTGCGCCATCGCCGTGCATTCGGATGCCGATTGGGCGAAGCTCTGCGCCGCCATAGGGCGCGGGGAGATGGCGCGCGATGCGCGCTTCGCGACGCTGCAGGCGCGCCGGGCAAATGAGGCGGAGGCGACGGCGCTCATCGAAGGGTGGACGGGCGCGCGCGCGCCCGATGAGTCCATGCGCGAGCTGCAAGCGGCGGGCGTGGAGGCCGGGGCCGTGCACAAGCCAGGGGACCTGCACAGCGACCCGCAGTTGGCCCACCGCACCTATCTCGCCTCGCGGAAGCATCCGGACGGCGAATCGTTCACCTACCACGCGCCGCCCTTCCACATCTCCACCGCCCCGGCGGACATCCGCCGCTTCCCATACCTGGGGGAGCACAATGGCTACGTGCTCAAGGATCTCCTGGGGCGCGCCTAGCCCTGAGGCGATGGCCGCCGCTTAGCCCTGCCCTCCAGAAGCCACCACCGCCGCTTCTTCGGCCTTGCGAACCGCACCCCGAACTTCGTGAAGGCCGTCTGGCGGATCCGCACCGCCGCCTCTTTTGGATCGTCGGTGACGATCAGTCGGTCAATATCCTCCGCATTGATGGTCCCGTAGCCAACCATGCGGTCGCGCATGAAGTTCAGGATGGGCGTCCAGAAGTCCTTGCCCAACAGCACCAGAGGAAAGTCCCTGATCTTGCCCGTCTGGATCAGCGTCGCCGTCTCAAAGACCTCGTCCATCGTGCCGAAGCCGCCGGGCAGCACGACAAAGCCGTAGGAATACTTGACGAGCATCACCTTGCGCACAAAGAAATAGTGAAACTCCACCCACGTGTCTATGTAGGGGTTGCGCGCCTGCTCCATCGGCAGCTTGATGCCGCAGCCCACGCTGTGGCCGCCAGCCTCCCTCGCGCCTCGGTTCGCCGCCTCCATGATGCCGGGGCCGCCGCCGGTGACCACCGTGAAGCCCGCCTTCGCCAGCTCAAAGCCAGCGGCGCGACCAAGCGCATAATTCGGATTGGCTTCAGAAAATCGCGCCGAGCCGAAGACCGTGACGCACGGCCCCACAAAGTGCAGGGTGCGGAAGCCGCGGATCATCTCGAAGAAGACTCACGTAGCCTGAACCAGCCCGTTCCTCCAGGTGTGCGGCCCCTCGAGGAAGCGGCGCTCGGAGACATCAAAGAGGATCCCTCCTGCCTGGCTCACGTCGTTTTCGTTCACGGGCTGATTCTGTGAATCGCTCACGTTAGGACACCTTTACGCAAAGATGGGCAAACAACATCGCACCTTCTATTGTCACACGGCATGGGGCGAGAAGCGATGCTCCGGAGGGTATGACTGACCATGAACCCAACGATCACCCGGTCGCCGGATGGCGCGGCATCACCGGCGCATCTGCGCCGGCCTGCCGACTCTCGTGGAGCGCGCGCCTGATTTCGTCCGCGGCGTCTTGGCCGTCCGCTTGGCATCCACGATGACGACGGTGAAGACGGCGGGACGTTTGCCCTTGTTGTGCCAGTAGTGCGTCGTCCCGCGCTGGATGAGGACGTCTCCCGACCGCAGGGCCACCTCTCTCTTCGTCCCCTCAAGCCCGACGTACAATTCGCCCGAGACCATGACGATGAGGTCCACGGTGTCCGTCTCGTGCAGCCCCGCCCGCGGCGGCCTCTCAAATGCGGAAGCCCGCCGCGATCGCGGCGGAAAGACCACGTAGCGAAAGTTGAGCCCGTTCGCGAACCACAAGAGGCCGGGGGTCACCGCGCCGCTTTCATCCATCGGCACCGGCACCCGCGAGATCTGCCACAGCGGGTCCGTCTTCACGCCCTGCGCGGGCGCGGCCAGGTCAAGGGCGCGCTCCGCCGCCCAGATGGACTCGCCCTTGGCGTTGTGCCCCGTGATGTAGAGTCGTGGGTCGTGCTTCATGATGGCTCTCGGCGGGCCGGTCACGCGAACTTGGGGATGACCTTCTCTGTGATGAGGCGCATGGAGTTCAGCACGCGCTCGGTCGGGATCCGGCCCCAGTAGTTCGTCTCGAACATGATCTCCGTCGCGCCCATGGTCTCTCTCAGCCGGTGGATGCGCTCGATCGCCTCTTCAGCCGTCCCGAAGAGGTTCATCCGCTCCGCCGATTGCGCGCTCGGCGTGCCCGGGGCCGCCTGCGGCAGCATCTTGTTCAGCGCGCGCTCCCAGGCCAGCTTCATCGTCTCCTCCACATCTTGCAGCGCGCGCTCCTTCGTCTCCGCCACGTGCGTGGGGATGCGCACCGTGATCTGCGGCTCGCCCGGGTGGCCGGCCGCCTTCCACGACTCCCTGTATCGCTTCACATCCTCGATCATCGCCGATTCCCCGCGCGGATTGTGCGACGTTCCGGCCCCGATGAGTAGTTGATAGCCTTTCTCGCCGATTTTGGGAAAGCTCTTCTGGTTGTCCGCCGCTACGGAGATGGGGATGCGCCTGCTGTACGGCTTCGGCGCGACGCCCGGGTTCGGCGGATGGCGGTAGAACTCGCCTTCGTAGCCCGGGAAGGGCCCATCCTTCCAGGCAAGCTGCATCACTTCCAGGAATTCGTAGAAGTTGCGCTGGCGCTGCGGGTCGCCCGCCGTGTAGCCGCCCGCCCCGTAGATGAACCGCCCGCGGCTCACCTGGTCTATCGTCGCCACGGCCTCCGCCGTCTCCAGCGGGTCGGAGGGCCAGAGCGCCGCATAGCGCGATACTCGCGGGTCCTCATTCTTCCCCGTGTTCAGCCCCAGCGTGTGGATCGCCAGCCCGATCTTGATCCGCTTGATCCGCGCCACTGCCGCCGTCGCCATCACAAAGGGAGAGGCGCTGAGGATCAGCGATCCGGAGAAGCGCTGCTGCGGTAGCCAGACGGTGTCCCAGCCCATGGCCTCCGCCGTCTCGATCTCCTGGAATCCCCACGCGAAGGATTCAGCCTCCGATTGCCCAGGCAGCGGGTTGAACCAGGTGAACAATCCGAATTGCATCACAGGCTCCTGACGAAGCTGTCGCCACAATCATAGATTCCGCCTGAGAAAAAACAAGGCCCCGATGTATCGGGCCTTCGAGCGTGCATCCTCCGGCGCTCGGCCATCATTGAACCCATAGCGGGATGTATGGTAAACCGGCGCATGATTGGGCAATGGGTCTTCAGACTTTGATATGCCGAACGCCGGCGCCCTTCCTTGAAGGTAAGAGACCTGCGCAGATCTATCACAAACCGAGTTGGACAAATGAGATTCACCGAAACATCATTGCTCAGCGCGGCCTTGGCCTCCGACCTGTAGCCTCCGGGAGATACCTATGCACTTCTCTTTCTCCGAAACTGAAGAGCGCTTCCAACACGATATGCGGAGTTTCCTGCAGGCATCGCTGCCGCCGGATTGGGACGGCCCGGTTCTCAGCAGCGAAGAACGAAACATGGAGGTCATCCTCGTTTTACGCAAGAAATTGGCGAAGAAGGGCTGGCTGACGATAGGTTGGGCTAAGGAATACGGCGGGCTCGGCGAATCGCCGATCATGCAGACGATCTACCTCGAAGAACTGGCCTACCATCGAGCCTCAGTCCGGGACATCGGCGTCGAGCTCTTGGGGCCGACATTGGCCCTTCATGGCACCGAGGAGCAGAAGCGTACCTTTCTGCCCCCGCTTTCCAGAGGGGAGATGGTATGGTGCCAGGGCTACTCCGAGCCGGGAACCGGCTCGGACCTCGCCTCCCTCACAACCCGGGCGGTGGAGGATGGAGATGACTTCATCGTCACCGGGCGAAAGGTCTGGATAAGCAACGCGCACCTATCGAACTGGATGTTCCTCTTGGCGCGTACAGGAGAGGCAAACTCTCGCCACAATGGGCTGAGCTTTCTGCTCCTTGATATGAAGTCGCCGGGAGTGACGGTGCGGCCTATCCATGACATGATCGGCGGCCATCATTTCAATGAGGTTACTCTCGATGACGTCCGGATCCCGAAGCGCTGGCTTGTCGGCGAGAAGAATCGCGGTTGGGCTGTATCGGTGACGCTGCTGACATTCGAACGGCAACGGATCGACTACTCCGCCAGGGGGCGCAGGACACTCGAGGAGCTTGTCGCATATGTCAGGGATATTTCCGCGCTCAGCCGTGAGAGCGCGTCGGCAAGGCTTATTCGCCAGAGCCTCGCCGATCTTGTTATTCGAGTGAACATGAATCGGCTGATGGCCTACCGGGTGGCCCAGGCCTTTGCCAAGGGAGAACTCCCCACCACCCAAGCCTCAATCACCAAGGTATCTGGGGCAGAGCTGCTCCAGGCCATGGCTCGGGTAGGCATGCAGCTGCTCGGCCTGTACGGTCAAGTTGAGACCGAATCAAAGCATGCGAAGCTGGCAGGGAGACTGCTGCGGATGTATGCCCTATCGCTAAGCACATCCATCGCCGGCGGCACGAACGAGATCCAACGAAATCTAATCGCGACGCGAGGTCTGGGATTGCCGCGGTAGGTCCCTTGCCAACGACACGAAGGTTGTATGAGGGAGACCGAATCCTGAAGCGCGCGCTATGCGCTCAGCCCTACCACTGCACAAACATCGGCATGACCACGTGCTTGTAATTCGCGTCCTTGGCGCCGCTGAGGTGGAAGAGCCCCGGGCTTGAGGCGTTCGTCACGTCCAGCAGCAGCTCCCCTTTGCCGATGACGTTGAGCACGTCCGTCAGGTACTTCGCGTTGAAGGCGATCTTCGCCTCCGGCCCCCCGATGTGCGCCTCGATTTCGCCCACGTTGTCGCCTACCTCTTCCGCCCTGGCGGAGACCGCCACTTTGCCCTCGCCGTCCGCCCCGTCCTTCGGCGTCATGTGCAGCCGCACGATGCCGCTGGCGTCCCGCGCGAAGATCGAAGCCGCCTTCGTCGCGCGCAGGAACTCCTCCAGGTCAACCGTGACCCGGGTGCTGTGCTTCTGCGGGATCAACTGCGAATAGTTGGGGAAGGCCCCTTGGATGAGCTGCGAGACGAGCCGCACATTCTCCATGGAGAAGAGGATCTGGCTCTTCGCCGCGTTCACCGTGACCGTCACGGGGTCCTTCGCCTCGGCGATGAGCTTCCCTACTTCGTTCAACGCGCGCGCCGGGACGATGACGGACAGCTTCTCCTTCACCGGCGTGCTCACCTTCGTCTTGTCCACGGAGAGGCGGAAGCCGTCGGCGGCGGCCAGCGTCAGCATGTCGCCCTCCACCTCCAGGTTGACGCCCGTCAGCACAGGCCGCGAATCCTCCGTCGCCGCCGCGAAGACGACCCTGCCGATGGCGGTGCGCAGATGCTCCGCCTCGATCTTCATCGTCACGCCCTGGTCAATCGTCGGGATCGGCGGGAAGTCCTCGGCGTCCATGCCGCTGAACCGCGCCTCGAACTTGGCGCATTTCAGCTGGAGGCTCTTGGACTTGCCGGAAAGGTCCATCTCCACCTTATCGTTCGGGAGCGAATTGACGAAGTCCGTGAGCAAGCGCGCGGGAACGGTGATGGCCCCTTCCTTCTCGATCTTCGCGCCGACCCAGTGGACAATGGCGATCTCAAGGTTCGTGGCGGCGAGCTTCAGCCTGCCATTCTCCGTCGCCAGGTAGACGTTATTCGTGATCGGCAACGTTGTGCGCGTTGCCACCGCGCGGCCCACAATGGCCAGCCCACGACTCAGGTTCTCTTGCAGACAAGAGAGCTTCATGCGCCACCCCCGAAAGAGTGGCGGTAGTATACAACATGTAGGAAAACCGCCACAAGGGAAAGCTGTCTATTGTGGATAGGCCTGGACCTATGCCGCCAGCGCTTTCTCCGCCGCCCTTACTGTCTTTTGGATATCGCTCTCGCTATGGGCCAGCGAGACGAACCACGCCTCGAACTGCGAAGGCGGCAGGTAGATGCAGGACTCCAGCATCCTGTGGAAAAAGGCCCCGAACTGCTGGCGGTCCGCCTTTTCCACCGCCGCCCACGAATCGGCGGGGCCCTTGGCGAAGAAGAGCGTCAACAGCGAGCCCATGCGCGTGATGGCGACCTCCCGCCCGTTCTTCCGCGCCGCCTCCCCCAATCCCACCTCCAACGCATTGGACGCCTTCTCCAGCCGCTTGTAGACACCCGCCGCCGAAAGCGCCTTCAGCGTCTCTATGCCCGCCGTCATCGCCAACGGGTTGCCGGAAAGCGTTCCCGCCTGATAGGCCGGGCCGAGCGGCGCGATCTTCTCCATGATCTCTCTGCGACCGCCGTACGCGCCTACAGGCATGCCACCGCCGATGATCTTCCCCAGGCACGTCAGGTCGGCCTTGATGCCGTAGAGCTGCTGTGCGCCGCCGAAGGCGACGCGAAAGCCGCTGATCACCTCATCAAAGATGAGCAGCACGCCGTGGGCATCCGCCATCTCCCGCAACGCCTTGAGGAACCCCGGCTTCGGCGGCACAACGCCGATGTTCGCCGCGATCGGCTCGATGATGATCGCCGCCACTTTGCCCTTGTTCGCCTGCAGCAGCGCCTCCACGGAAGAAGCGTCGTTATACTTCGCCACCAGCGTCAGCGCCGCGTAGGCCGCGGGCACCCCCGCGCTGTCCGGCACGCCGAAGGTCGCGCCGCCGGAGCCTGCCTTCACCAGTAGGCCGTCGGAGTGGCCGTGGTAACAGCCGTCGAACTTGACAATCGTGTCGCGGCCCGTGTAGGCCCGCGCCGCCCGGATGGCGCTCATGCACGCCTCCGTGCCGGAGCTGACGAACCGCAGCATCTCTATCGAGGGGAAGGCTTTCACCACCAGCTTTGCCAGCGTCGTCTCCAGCTCCGTCGGCGCGCCATAGCTCGTCCCCAGCCTCGCCGCCTTCTGCAGCGCCGCCACAACTTTCGGATGGGCGTGGCCCAAGATCAGCGGCCCCCAGGAGCCGACGTAGTCAACGTAGCGCTTGCCGTCGGCATCGAAAAGGTACGCCCCCCTGCCGCGCGCGATGAATCGCGGCGCGCCGCCCACCGCGCGGAAGGCGCGAACCGGGCTGTCAACGCCGCCGGGCAGATACCGCTGTGCCTCTTGAAAGAGCCTTTCGGAGCGGCTAGGCATCGAGGTCCCGCAGCATGGCCTCAGCAGAGGCGAACTTCTTCACCCGGCCGGCCTTGATATCCGCCTCTGCCTCCGCTTCGGCCTCTTGCCACGACGCCGACCAGAACCATGCCTGCTCGTGCTTATAGAACGAATGGAATTCCTCCATAGCGATAAGACGGAAAATCCTCTCAAAATGTTTCATCCACGGCTGGCAATTTTACTCGCTCAGCCACTTCGCCGCATCCTTGGCGTGGTAGGTGATGATGATGTCCGCCCCCGCGCGCTTGATGCCCGTTAGCGCCTCCATCACGGAGCGCCGCTCGTCCAGCCAGCCGTTGCGCGCCGCCGCCTTCAGCATCGAATACTCGCCGCTCACATTGTATGCCGCTATGGGCAGGTCGAACCGCTGCCGTGCCCGCGCGATGATATCCAGATAGGCCAGTGCCGGCTTCACCATGATGATGTCCGCCCCTTCGCCAATATCCATCTCCATCTCGCGCAGCGCCTCCCGCGCGTTCGCCGGGTCCATCTGGTACCCGCGCCGGTCGCCGAACTGCGGCGCCGAGCCTGCCGCTTCGCGGAATGGCCCGAAGAACGCGGAAGCGTACTTCGCCGCGTAGGACATGATGGGCGTTGTGCTGAAGCCGTCGGCGTCCAGGAGTCTTCGGATCGCCGCCACGCGCCCGTCCATCATGTCTGACGGCGCGACGACGTCCGCCCCCGCCTTGGCGTGTGAAAGCGCCGCCTGCGCGATGAGCTCCAGGCTCTTGTCATTCTCCACATGCCCGTCCACTACGATGCCACAGTGCCCGTGGTCGGTATATTCGCACAGGCAGACGTCCGTAACGACGACTATCTCTGGAACGGCCTGCTTGATCGCCCGCACCGCCTGCTGCACGATGCCGCTCTCCACATAGGCCTCGCTCCCAACGCCGTCTTTCGATGCTGGGATGCCGAAGAGCAGCACCGCCGGGATGCCCAGGCGCTTCACCTCCTGAGCCTCGCGAACCGCCTCGTCCGGCGAAAGGTGGTAGCAGCCCGGCATCGCCGAGATCTCCTTGCGCACGCCCTTCCCGTGTGTCACGAACATCGGATAGATGAAGTCCTGGGGCGAAAGCGAAGTCTCGCGCACCAGCTGCCGCACCGGCTCGCTCCGCCGCAACCGCCGCATCCGCAAGACGGGAAATATCGCCGCCATCCCTATCCTCCCTTTCTCGCCGCCCACGCCTCCAGCGCCGCCACCAACCCGGTCGTCGTATTGTCGCCCGCCATCACATCCACCCGCAGGCCGTTCTCCTCCGCCGTCTTGGCCGTCACGGGGCCGATGCATGCCACCGTGACCCCGTTGATAAGCGGCCTCGCCTTATCGCCCAGGAGTGTCATCAGGCTCATCACCGTGGACGAGCTTGTGAACGTCACGATGTCCACTTCGCCTCCGGTCATCGCCCGCACGGCCTTCGTCCGCGATTCCTCCGGCATGGCCGTATGGTAGGCGGGCACATCGGTCACCGTCGCTCCCATCGCCTGCATCTGCTTCACGATCGCGTCCGGCGCGATGTCCGAGCGCGGCGTCAGGACGCGCTTGCCCTTCAGCCTCGCCTCGCCCATCTCCTTCACCAGCACTTCCGATGTGTGCTTGGACGGCACGAAATCCGGCTCACGACAGTGCCCTCTCAGCGTGTTCGCCGTCGCGCGCCCAACCGTCGCCACCTTGTTGCCCGCCAGGGCGGCGGCATCCTTCCCGGCGTGCGCAAGCCGCTTGAAGAAATAGTCAACGCCGTTGGAGCTGGTGAAGACCACCCAATCGTGATTGCCAAGGCGCGCGATGGCCTCATCCATAGGCCGCCAGTCCGGTGGCGGCCCCACGATGATCGCCGGGATCACCACCGGCGCCGCACCCGCCTCCGCCAGGAGATTGGCAAAGGCCGAAGATTGGTCTGGGGAGCGCGTCACCATCACACGCTTCCCGCTTAGAGGCTTCGCCGCTCGTTCTCTGCTCATGCCTTCTCTTTCTCTCCCGCGAGCACGTCGGCCGCGCCCATCGCCAGGAGGCGGTTCGCCAGGCGTGTGCCCAGGCGCTCGGGGTGATTGTCTGTGCCGCTCGCCGTCGCCCTCAGCACCCGCCGCCCCGCCGTATCGGAGACCATCGCGCGCAGATAGAGCTTCGCGCCCTTGCGCTCGGCGTATGCCGCGATGGGCGTCTTGCAGCCGCCGCCCAAGGCGCGCAGCACCGCCACCTCCGCCGTCACGGCCGCCGTGGCCGCCCGGTCCCGCGCCGCAGCCGCGATCTTCGCCGTCGCCCCATCGCCGGCGCGAACCTCCAGGGCCAGCGCGCCCTGCCCTGGCTCCGGGATACAGATACTCGGAGCGATATATTCCCTGATGTGCCTATGCATGCCTAGCCGGTGAACGCCTGCCGCCGCCAGCACCACGCCGTCGAACCCCGGCCCGCCCGCCTTCGCGATCCGCGTGCCCACGTTTCCCCGGATGGGCAGCACCGCTAGGTCGGGCCGCCAGGCCCGCATCTGCGCCGCCCGGCGCGGACTGCTCGTGCCCAGCCTCGCCCCCTTCGGCAACGCCTGCAGCGAGGCATAGCTCGGCGAGACCAGCACGTCCCGCGGGTCCTCCCGCTTCGTGATCGCCGCGATGGCAAAGCCTGGGGCAAGTTGCGTCGGCAGGTCCTTGAAGCTGTGCACCGCCAGGTCTATCTCCCCGCGCTCCAGCGCCTGTTCAAGCTCCTTCGCAAAGAGCCCGCGCGGCAGGCTCTCAAGCGGCGCATCGGCCTTCACGTCGCCCTGGGTGCGTATCTCCTTGATGATGAACGAAACCTTAGGGAAGCGCTTGCGCAGCAGCGCGATGACGCCCTTCGTCTGCGTCAGCGCCAGCGGACTGCCCCGCGTGCCGATGGTGATGCGCTGACGTGGAGGCATGGCGCACCGGCGGCTAGTTCGCGCGCGGCTCGGTCTGCTCGAGGCGGAACAGCTGCTTCGCCGATTCGACCTGCTCTTTGTTCTGTCCGTCTTCGCGAAGGACGTTGATGGGATCGTCCAAGAGCTTTCGCGTCAGCGCCGCCGCCAGCGCTTCGATCTGTTCCCTATCTTCCTGCGCAAGATGGCCCAGCTTGCGCATCGCCTTCGCCACCTCTCGCGCCTTGATTGCTTCAGCTTTCTCACGGAGAGAAGTGATTACCGGCACCGCCTCCAGACCGTCAGCCCACGCCATGAAGCGCGCCGTCTCTTCGGCCACGATCGTCTCCACTTTGCTCACTTCCTGCTGTCGGCGCTCCCGGTTCGCAAGGGAGACCGCCTCCAGGTCGTCAATGTCGTACAGATAGACGTTCCGCACCTTCCGGCTCGCCGGGTCAATGTCCCGCGGCACCGCGATGTCAATAAGGCACAAGGCTCGCTCGCCCCGCTGCTCCATCGCCCGGTTCACCATCTCCGCCGGAATCACGAACTTGGCGGAGGCCGTCGCGCTGATCACGATGTCATAGTCTATGAGCGCGTCGCTCAGCGCCTCAAAGTCCACCACGCGCCCGCCCAGTTCGCCCGCCAGCGCCGCCGCCCGCTCCCTGGTGCGGTTCGCCACACCGATCTCTTTCGCTCCTGCGTCGCGCAGGCTCTTCGCCGTCAGCTTCCCCGCCTCGCCGGCGCTGATCACCAGCACGCGGCATCGGGACAGGCCGTCAAACACTTGCTTCGCCATCTGCACGGCGGCATGGCTCACCGATAGGGCATGCCGGCTGATCTCCGTCTCTACACGCGCCCTGCGCCCCGTGCGCATCGCGTGATGGAAGAGCCGGGAAAGCGTCAGGCTTACCGGGCCGGTCATGGAGGCCGTCACGAGCGCCTCCCGCACCTGCCCCAGGATCTCCGTCTCCCCCAGGATCATCGAGTCAATGCCCGAGGCGACGCTGAAGAGATGGCGCACCGCCTCGGCACCCTCCCAGGAATAGAGATAGGACGCAAGCTCCCGAGGCGGAACGTGGTGGAAGTCGGCCAGGAACCCAGCGATGCTCACCCTGCCGTCCGTATCATCGTCCGTCAGGCCGTAGACCTCCGTCCGATTGCACGTGGAAAGGATGACGCCGCTGGGAACAACGCGCCACAGCGCCTCATGGGCGGGCGCCAGCTCCTCGCGCACCATCGCCAGCCGCTCCCGCACTTCCACGGGCGCCGTGTGATGATTTACGCCGAGAGCGACGATCTTCACACTAGCCTCGCCTCTCGTACGCTTCGGAGATCGCCAGCAGCACCGCGTCCTCCAGGGAAGCGATGCCGCTCAGGATCTCGCCGATGTTCTGGCTCGTCGCAGGCTGCTTCGTCATCGCCTCGTGCAGCGAATTGCGGAAATAGACAAAGGCGGAGAGCGCATCCTTCAGCGAGACCTTCGCCGAAGAGAGCAGCCGCCCGTACTCCAGTCCGATGTAGCGCGCCTCTTCCGCCAGCTCCGTCTTCTTCCGCTTCTGGCTCACATAGTCCGTCGCCAGGTTCACCAATAAGCGGCCGAGTACCCGCATCCGGTTCTTGGTCTCTTCGTCAAAGTGGGCCGTCCAATCGTAGGTCTGCCCCTTGTTCCGGTGGAACCGCCTGCGGATCCGCTCCACCGTCGCTTCTTGGGAGACAGCGCCTCTGCCGGGACTTGCGCGCTGCCCCTCGGACACCAGCTGTTCGATATCCTCTTTGGAAAAGCGGCGATGGCCCCCCGGCGTCCTGAAGCTGCGTACCCGTCCGCCGTCCGCCCAGCCGCGGAGCGTCGTCTCATTGACGCCAAGGATGCTCTTAGCGTCACCTAGGGAAAGCCACTTCTCTTCTGCCAGACGGGGCATAAATCTATGGAAATCTAGTGAATTGTCTGCCTTTTCGAAGCCACGGTACAGGCTACCAGGAGGGATTGTGAAAGTCAACGCATACTACAACCCCTCCACTTCGGACATTTGATTCAGGAATCCAATCTGGTATGGTTGCTTGCTTTTGGCAGGCCACGGCTGTGCCTTTAAGCCGCTCCGGAAGGCTCTGCCTATGCTATAGTTGGCCCCAAGGGCGCATCATGGGCAAGTGGCTTCTCCTCTATCAGAATCCTGAAACAGCCGGAGACGGCAATGCCGACCGTCTGGACGATGTTCTGAAAGTCCGCGAATCTCCTCAACGCTCCCAGCTCTTCGCCAAGCTCCGCCGCGAGATCAATGACGAGCGCGTCATCGCCGCCATGGAGCGCCTCCCCAGGGAAATCTTCATGCCTATCGGCGTCCGCCACATGGCCTATGCCGATCAGGCCCTCCCCATTGGCAGCGGCCAGACGATCTCTCAACCCACCATCGTCGCTATGATGACCTCCGCCCTCAAGCTCACAGGCCGCGACCGCGTCCTCGAGCTCGGCACCGGGAGCGGTTACCAGGCCGCCGTCCTCGCCTCCTTGGCCAAGGAAGTCATCACCCTGGAGCGGCATCCCGCCCTCATCGAATCGGCCCGTAAAACCCTGGACGCCCTTGGCATCATGAACGTGCACATCCGCCAGGCCGGCAAGGGTCTCGGCCTCCTGGAAGAAGCCCCGTACGACGCCATCATCGTCACCGCCGCCGCGCCGCGCATCCCGGACTCCCTGGTGGCCCAGCTCAAGGTCGGCGGGCGCATGGTTATCCCCGTCGGCCCGCGCCACGGCCAGGACCTCCTCGTCGTCACCAGAACGGCCGATGGCGTCACCACGGAGACCCTCGGCCCCTGCGGCTTCGTCCCCCTCATTGATCCTGAAGCCTGGCCGGATGAATCGTAAGCGACTTGTAAGAAGTTCCCGGCACCTTTAGCATAGGCCGTTCCATCCAACCGTTCGAAAGCATATGAGAGGAGACCTTGCATGGCCGAACGGCAACGAGTCCCGCCCGGACAGGATGTCACTCAGAAGTTCCCCGTTCTTACCTACGGTGCCACGCCGCGTTTCGATCCCAAAAAGTGGAGCTTCCGCGTCGTGGGCCTCGTCGAAAACCCCATTGAGCTAACCTACGACCAGTTCATGAAGCTCCCCAGCGTCCACGTCACCGCCGATTTCCACTGCGTCACCCGCTGGTCCCGCCTGGATAACCTCTGGGAGGGCGTCAGCATGAAGGAGATCTTGAAGGCCGTGCGCCCCAAGCCTGACGCCAAGTTCGTCATGGCCTACTGCGATGGCGGCTACACCACCAATCTCCCCATCAGCGCCATCATGGAAGACAACGTCCTCCTGGCCTACAAGCACGATGGGAAGAACCTGGAGCCCGATCACGGCTGGCCCCTGCGCCTCATCGTCCCCAGCCGCTACGCCTGGAAGAGCGCCAAGTGGCTCCGCGGCCTAGAGTTCATGGCCGATGACCGCCCCGGCTTCTGGGAGGTCAACGGCTATCACAATGACGCCGACCCCTGGAAGGAAGAGCGCTTCTCCGATTAGCAGCGCCCTTTGAAAGGCAAAAAGAAGGCCCGCCGTACGGCGGGCCTTCTTTTTATTCCGTGCGATAGCGACGCGCTAGTTCAGCGCCGATACGCCACGATAACCGACATCCTTATGCAACGGCGATTTTGGGAGCGCCGACTGCCTTCGCGGCAGGCTTCTGCACGGGAAGCGCAGGCTTCGCATCCAAGTCCTGCACCAGTCCGCACTGCAGGCACTGGCGGAAATGGCCGTATGTATCCTTCTCTTGATACATATCGCCCCCGCACTTCTTGCAGCTCTTCAAGTACAACATCTCGTTCCTCCCGACTGGGCTTCTCTCACTCGGCTCCATCCCAGTAGTCTTTCTTTGGATGCCGATTCGCCTTCCGGGAGCTTCTCCTTGGAAGTGGTATGTTCTGAACTTTTTCAAAACTTGCTCAAAATCGTACATGAGCCTCCACAGCTTGTCAATACCTCTCGGCGGCCCGGGCTATTTCCCTGCCGGCTTGCCGCTCACCGAAATCTTAATCTGCTTCGGCTTCGCCCCTTCCGCCTTCGGGATCCTCAGCGTCAGGATGCCGTTCTCATACGTAGCCTTCGCCTGGTCTACCACTAGGGAATCGGGCAGCATCACCGTCGCCGCATAATCGACCGTCCACAGGTCGCGATAGAACCAACGGACGGCCTTCCTCTCCGCCTCCTCGTCTTCCTGCCGCTTCGCCCGGATCGTCAGCCGCCCGCGCTCGATCGTGATCTCGGCGTCGCTCGGCTTCACGCCCGGCAACTCCGCCCGCACCACAAGCTCCTCAGGCGTCTCATACATGTCCACGCCTGTGGAGCGCGCGCTGGCCGCCACACTCCTTGAGAACCTGAACGGGTCCTCAAACACCCGGTCCATCGCCTGTCGTATGGACTCCAACTCCATGAACGGATGCCGCATCTGCAAGATCATCGCTAGTCTCCTTCTGATATCCTTCGGGCCTGCGGCCGATGATTCGTTACGCAGTAGAAGAATTGATATCTCTCATGTCAATAGACATAGCACCATAAGGTGCATTCCCCCTATCCCGTTCCGTTGACATTCCCGTGACATGGTGCTATAAATGGGTGTGTCTCCAAACGACTCACACGGAGGCAAGGGCACGATGAGAAAAGCGCAAGGCCTCTACATCATCAGTGTTGCCGCCCAGTTGCTGGAGCTGCACCCGCAGACCCTCCGCAAGTATGAGCGCGCCGGATTTATCGAGCCGCCTCGCATGGGCACGCTTCGCCTTTACTCGGAGGAAGATATCGCCCGCCTGCGCCTTATCAAATACCTCGTGGAAGATTTGGAGTTGAACCTCGCAGGCGTCGAACTGGCTCTGGCTATCACCAACAAACTGCTGAACCTCCGTGCGCGCCTTGCCGCGGAGTCCGGCGAAGGCCAGGCCAAACAGCATGCCCTCAAGGGCATTGACGATGTCCTCTCCCTCCTCGGCGTCGAGGTCGTCGGCGAAAAAGAGGCCGAGCAGGAGAGGGCCGCGCCTCCCTCCTTCACCACCGCCGCTCGTCGCGGCCCGCCCACCACCGTCCACGTTCGCGTCAACGCATAGACGCGTCAATCCCAGGAACCCACTCCAGCAAGGAGCCCCGTCATGGCAAAGATCATCGGTATAGACCTCGGCACCACCAACTCCTGCGTCGCAGTCGTGGAGGGTGGCGAGCCGCGCGTCATCGAAAATGCGGAAGGCGGACGCACTACCCCTTCCGTCGTCGCCATCAACCCCAAAACCGGCGAGCGCTATGTCGGCCAGGTCGCCAAGCGCCAGGCCGTCACCAACCCGGAGAACACCATCTACTCCATCAAGCGCTTCATGGGGCGCAAGTTCGATGATCCCTCCGCCCAGCGCGATACCAAGAACGTGCCGTATAAGGTCGTCAAGGCCCCCAACGGCGATGCCCAGGTGATGCTCGGCGGAAAGACCAACTCACCCCCGGAAGTCTCCGCCATGATCCTCCGTAAGCTCAAGGAAGACGCCGAAGCCAAGCTCGGCGAAAAGATCGCCAAGGCCGTCATCACCGTCCCCGCCTATTTCAACGACGCCCAGCGCCAGGCCACCAAGGACGCCGGCACCATCGCGGGCCTCGATGTCCTCCGCATCATCAACGAGCCCACGGCCTCTGCCCTCGCCTACGGCCTCGATAAAAAGAAGGACGAGGTCATCGCCGTCTACGATCTCGGCGGCGGCACCTACGATATCTCCATCCTCCACATCGGCGATGGCGTCTTCGAAGTCAAGTCTACCAACGGCGATACCCAGCTCGGCGGTGACGATTTCGACCAGGTCATCATGGACTGGCTCGCCGGCGAATTTAAGAAAGAGCACGGCATAGACCTCACCAAGGACCGCCTCGCCGTCCAGCGCCTCAAGGAGGCCGCGGAGAAGGCCAAAATCGAGCTCTCCTCCGTCAACCAGACGGAGATCAACCTCCCCTTCATCACGGCGGACGCCAGCGGCCCCAAGCACCTCGTCACGCAGATGACCCGCGCCAAGCTCGAGCAGCTCGTCATGCCCCTGGTGGAGGGCACCTTCCCGCCCATGAAGCAGGCCCTCGCCGATGCCAAGATCACCCCAAAGGACGTCAACGAAGTCGTCCTCGTCGGCGGCATGACCCGCATGCCCCTCGTCATCCAGAAGGTCAAGGAGTTCTTCGGCAAGGACCCCCATCGCGGCGTCAACCCGGATGAGGTCGTCGCCGTCGGCGCCGCCATCCAGGCCGCCGTCCTCGCCGGTGAAGTGCGCGATATCCTCCTCCTGGATGTCACGCCGCTCACCCTCGGCGTGGAGACCCTCGGCGGCGTCACCACGTCACTCATCCCGCGCAACACCACCATCCCCACCTCCAAGTCGGAGACCTTCAGCACCGCCAGCGATAGCCAGCCTCGCGTGGAGATCCACGTCCTCCAGGGCGAGCGCCAGCTGGCCAAGGACAACAAGTCCATCGGCCGCTTTATCCTGGATGGCCTCCTCCCTGCGCCGCGCGGCATGCCCCAGATCGAAGTCACCTTCGATATAGACGCCAACGGCATCCTCTCCGTCTCCGCCAAAGATAAGGGCACCGGCAAGGAGCAGAAGATCGTCATCCAGCCCAGCTCCGGGCTCGATAAGGCCGCCGTCGAAAAGCTCGTCAAGGAGGCCGAGTCCCACGCCGAAGAGGATAAGCGCAAGCGCGAAGAAGTGGACGTCAAGAACCGCGCCGATAGCGCCTCCTACAACGCAGAAAAACTCCTCAAGGATCACGCCGCGGCCATCCCCGCCGACCTCAAAACGGACGTCGAAGGCAAGATCGCCGCCCTGCGCTCAGCCCTCCAGGCCAACAACGCCGAAGCGACCAAGTCCTCCCTCGCCGAGCTTGAAGAGGCCCTGCAGAAGATCGGCCAGCACGTCTATGCCAAAGGCCATCCCGGCGCCGGCCCTCAGCAAGACGGCCCCCCGGGTCCCGGACAAGAAGGCGGCCAGCCCGGCGATGGCGGCCCCGGCGGCGGCAAAGGCGGTGACACCGTTGAAGGCCAGTATCGCGAGGTCTAGCGTAGTGTGAACTCCCTCGCCGGGACATTTCCTCGGCCCAGTCCGCCTGAGCCGATAGGTCAGGCGGAAGTGTTTGCATCCTGGTTGATAGGGATGCGCCCTATCGTTTCCACGACTCCCTGTGCCGCACCGGAGAGCGCCGTCCGCCCGGGAGAGGCCGCTGCAACTCAATTCATGAACCGTGATTCATCCATGTGGTAAAATCTCGCGAACGCTGTATATAATGACAGTGATAGCCCGCTGATAGAGGAGGATTCCCATGGCGCCCTCCGAACAGATTGAACAGCCTCGGCTCATCGCCCTGGAGCCTGCCTCCACGAGCCGCGCAGGCCTCAGCCAGCGCCAGCAGCACTTCCTGGAGCGCCTCCAGTCCCTCTCCCAGCGCCGCGAAGACCTCCTGCGCACGAATCCTCAGGACAAAGAAGGCCTGATGCTTCTCTCTCGCGGCATCTTCGCAACCCTCATGGACTGCATCGCGGAAGGTGTCGGCGATCAGGCCCATGCCATTCTCGTCACATCCCAGCGCGCCCCCAAGTCCGTCTAGCGGCGGGGCCCTTTGTCCCGCGACCGCACCGCCACCCTGCGCGAAGGCGACCCCGCACCCGATTTCTCTCTCACCGCTGCCTCCGGCAGGACCGTGATTCTGGCGGAAACGCTCAAGCGCTCCGCCCTCTTGCTCGTCTTCCTCCGCGGCACCCTCTGACCCAACTGCCGCCGCTGGCTGGCGCAGTTGCGCCAAGACTTCCCCAGGTACGCCGCCGCGGATGTGGCCGTCTTCGCCATCGCCGCCCAGAAACCCGATTCCCTGCGCCACTGGACCGACGCAAATCCCCTCCCCTTCGATTGGCTCTCCGACCCTGACCGCGCCGTTATTAAGGCCTATGGCCTCCATGTCCTCCTCTCGTACGACTCCTTCCACCTGGCCCGTCCCGCCGCCATCCTGATAGACAGGCAAGGCCTCATCCGATTCATCTACCGCTGCCGCACCCAGTGGGACATCCCCTCCAGTCAAACGATGCTCTCCGCCCTCGCTCGTCTCCCTAAGGCCTAACCACGGCACCACTCTCACCCTATGGAGGACCCCAGAGTTTCCGGGAGCCCTCCTAGTCCTCCTTTTCAAGGCTCTCCTCGGGAGAGAGCTTCCCTTCCTGCCTCTGCTATCATGTCTGCCGCCTCACCACGCGCCAAAGGAGCCGCCTCATGGAACAGCGCCGACTCGGAACCTCAGGCCTCAGAGTCCCCATCCTCGGCCTCGGCACTAACAACTTCGGCTCCAGGAGCGATGAATCCCAGTCCACCCGCGTCCTGGATCAGTCCATAGACATCGGCGCCACCTTCATAGACACCGCCGTCATCTACAGCAACACCCTCTCCGAGCAATTCATCGGCAGGGCTATCAAAGGCAAGCGCGATAAGGTCATCCTCGCCACCAAGTTCGGCTCCGTCCCCATCGGCGGCGGCAACATGGCGGATGCCTCCCGCAAGCACATCATGGAATCCGTGGAGGCCAGCCTCAAGCGCCTCCAGACCGATTACATAGACCTCTACCAGCTCCACATCCCGGACATGGTCACGCCCCTGGAGGAAACCCTCCGCTCCCTGGACGACGTCATCCGCCAGGGCAAAGTGCGCTACATCGGCAGCTGCAACTACACCGGCTGGTTCGCGACGGAGGCCGAATGGACAGCCCGAACCAACCGCCTCAACCGCTTCGTCTCAGCCCAGAACTACTACAACCTCCTCAAGCGCGGCGTGGAAAAAGAGCTGATCCCCGCCTGCAAGCACTTCGGCATCGGCCTCATCCCCTACTTCCCTCTGGAATCCGGGGTGCTCACCGGCAAGTACAAGCAGGGCGCGCCCATCCCTCCCGGGAGCCGCATGGATAAGGCCGCCAACTTCCGCAGGTCCCTCACGGACGCCAACTTCGCAAAGGTGGCCGCTCTGGAAAAGTTCGCCAAGGAGCGCGGCCACACCGTCGGCGAGCTTGCCATCGCCTGGCTTGCCAGCAACCCCGCAGTCAGCACCATCATCTGCGGCGCTTCGAGTCCCGAGCAGGTGGTGGAGAACGCCAAAGGCCTCACCTGGAGGCTTACGCCCGAAGACCTGAAGGCGATAGACGCCATCGCCCCTGTGGAATAGCCGCGCCGCCTAGCCGATCCCGTGGACCGGGAAGACCAGCCGGCGCACCTTCTCCACCGTCGCCTCGGCAAAGGCCCGCGCCCGCCGCCGCGTCTCTGCATCCAGGGGCGCGCCGCCGTCCCTCAGCTTCGCGATGCCGTACTTCTCCCGAAAGGTCGCGGGGATAGCGTCCGGAAGCTCCATGTTCGCCATGATGCCGTAATCGTTCGCCCAGCCGCGCGCCACCGCCTCCAGGTCATAGCCTCCGCCGCCGAGCGCGACCCACTTCTTGGTCAATTCCCCCAGGCGCTTCACGATCTGCCCGTGTCCCTCCACCGTCATGCCGCCGTGGGTCAGCGGGTCGTTGAAGTGCGTGTCCATCCCCAGCTGCGTCACGAGCACATCGGGCTTGAACGATGCCAGGATCGGCGGGACCACCTGCTCGAAGGCCCACGTATGCGTCGCATCGTCCGTGTACGGCCCCAGGGGCACATTCACCGAGTAGCCCTTCCCCTTGCCTGCGCCCATCTCCTCCACGTCGCCCGTCCCCGGAAAAAGGAACCTCCCCGATTCGTGGAGCGAGATCGTCAGCACCTCGTTCGTGGCGTAGTAGGCCGCCTGGACACCGTCGCCGTGGTGGCAATCTATGTCAATGTAGGCGCAGCGGAGGCCCCGTCGCCGGAGGAACTCGATGGCGATCACCGGGTCGTTGAAGATGCAGAAGCCGGAGGCGTAGCCCTTCATCGCGTGGTGCAGCCCGCCGGAGACGTTGAAGGCCACATCGGCGCGGCCCTCAGCCACAAGCTCCGCCGCCACGAGCGAGCCTCCGGTGGAGAGCGCCGAGGCCTCATACATCCCTTCGTAGGGCGGATTATCCCCCTGGGCGCTGAAGTGGTACCGCTCCGGGGCATACTCCGATTCCCCCCGGCTGATGGAGGCGACGGCGTCCACATAGTCCCGATCATGGAACCACGTCAGCTCTTCCACCATCGCCGGCCGCGGCGCAACCAACGCCGATCGCCGGAAGGCGCCGTAGGCATCCAGCAGCTCGTAGACCAGCCTCAGGCGCGTGGGCCGCATCGGGTGGTCCGTGCGGAGCACATGCGTCGAAACCTGGTGGTCATAAATGAACGCCGCGCGCCGTGCCGCCATCTTTCTCTCCGGCGATATTCTACACAAGCCTTGGGAGGTATTGATGCGCGCTCGGCGTGGCGGCTCTTTTGGATGACTCCTTTCCGAGGGTGTCTTTGGTGGGGAAATTTGTTCTGCAGAGGGCCCGACGGTGTGCCATGGGTGGACGCGTCCAGCAAAGGTGCGGGCGTCTAACGTTCCCGGAAGGCCGGGACAGGGCATCGCGATAGCGGTCTCGCGACTTCCCCACAGTGCCCTCGGCGACATGGGTCAGCCGGTCACGCCCGCGTATGAGTCGTCCAGGACGGACAGATCGTACGATCTTCCTTTGTCGCGTGGGCCTAGGCCAGGTGCGAGTGCGATGCGGGGGCTGAGCGCCGGGTACCATTCGGCGCGGCGTCCCGCAACGGGGCCGCTCTGCAGAACTCTGTGGCATAGGCTGAGGGTGTATCGCCATACGTTCCTCTACTTCCATAGTAAGTACTAACGTCAAGTGGGGAGAGGACAAGAGGGTCTACCACCGAGAGCACAGAGGGCACAGAGATGAGGAGGGAACAGAGGAACGCAGAAAGGTAGGAAGGAGGAGCAGCTACCCCGCCAGGCCAGTCTCCACAAGAGCCCCTTCCATAGCCGTGATCAGGCCTTTGACGTGGGCGGGCTTGGTGGCGGCGGTGACGATGCCGCGCCCCCGGGCGAAGTAGCCCTTGTTGAAGAGGGCCATGCCGAGCTTGCCGGAGAGGTCGGCGCGGGCTGCGGCTGAGGTCTGCCAGTCCCACACGTCGGCCTCGCTCCAGTGGTAGCAGAACATGTGGCCAACGCCCGTGACCTTGATGGGAAGCTCCATCCTAGCAAAGAGGGCGCGCATCTCCGAGCGAACCATCTCGCCCAGGGAGTGGATGTACTTGTAGACGGCAGGCGTCATGGCTTCAAGGGCCGCCGCGCCCGCAACCATCGCCAGGGGATGGCCGGAATAGGTGGCGACGTGGTTGACGATGGGCCGCTCGCCGCTGGGGCCGGGAGCCGTGAGCGCCATGAGGTCCTCGCGGCCGCCGAAGAAGCCGAAGGGGATGCCGCCGCCGGCCGATTTCCCGGCGGTGGTCATATCGGGGATGACGCCATAGTGTTTCTGGGCTCCGCCCTTGGAGAGCGGGAGGGAAATCATCTCGTCGAAGATAAGGATGATGCCGTGGCGCTTGGTGACCTCGCGCAGCATCTCCAAAAAGCCGGGGATGGGCGTGATGCAGCCGCCGCCGCCAAGGACAGGCTCGACGATGACGGCGGCAAGCTCGTCCTTGTGCCGGGTGATGAGCCGCTCGCACTCCTCGGTGTGGTTGAACTGGAGGCGCACGACGCTCTCGGCCGTTCCGGGCATCAGGCCCGCCGCCGTCTGCTGGGGGTCGCGGAGGTAGTTCTTCCCCAGGCCGATCCAGGCGACATCGTGGTTGCCGTGGTAGCCGCCGTCCATCTTGGCGATCTTGCCTCTCCCGGTAAAGGCGCGGGCGATGCGCAGGGCGAACATCGTCGCCTCGCTACCCGTGGGGGCGAAGCGCACCTTTTCCACGGAGGGGATGCGCCCGCAGATGAGCTTCGCCAACCGCTCTTCGTAGACAGAGGCGAGGGTGTAGAACATGCCGTTCTTGATCTGTTCCTGGAGGGCCTTGCGCACGGCAGGCGGGTTGTGCCCCAGAGGCAGGCCCATGCTGCCGTTCATGAAATCGGTGATGCGGCGGCCATCGGCGTCATAGAGGTAGGGGCCCTCGGCGCGGACGATGTAGGTGGGGTAGGGAACCATGGAGCCGGTGCTGGAGAGGCCGCCGGCGATGTACTTGCCGGTGCGCTCCCAGACCTTGCGCGACTTGGGGGTGAGGCGTCGGTACTCCTGGGCGATGGGGTCTTCCGGCATGGGGCGCTCCTGGCGAAGGATGGGCGTAACTATGGCGTGAGGCGATGGTGCCGTCAAGGGAGGGGAAGGGCCCGGGGGTAATCCGGGGGGAGGGCCAGGGGCTGTGCTATAGTTTCGCCACTTTGAAGCGAGGTGATGGCGATGATCCGTCGAGTGTCCTATGTGCATTTCAAGGAGGGGACGAGCCCTGCGCAGGCGGAGACCGTTCTGGGCGATGTGCGCGCTTTGCCAAGCAAGGTGCCGTCCATCGCGCGGGTGCAGATCGGGGCGAACCTGCGGGCGAACAGTCCCATCTCGCACATGTGGGATATGGAGTTCACCGGGGAGAACGCGGTGCAGGCGTACCAGGACCACCCGTACCATGTGCAGAAGCTGGTGCCGGTCTTCAGCCAGTCGGCGCCGACGCGGATCGCGGACAAGTTCGAGCCGATCTACTATTCAGCCTATCGCTCGGGGACGCGGAGCCCGGGGATGCGGAACCTGCTGAGGCGGGTGATGGCGATCCAGGTGAAGGACGGGACGCCGAAGGACAAGGTGGCGGAGTTGGAGGAGATGCTGTTGGGCCTGCCGCGAGAGGCGCCGAGCATCGGTAATTTTTCCCTGGGACATGTGCTGCACGAGTACGGGCCGCCGAATAAGTGGACGCATGTGTGGGAGCTGGAGTTCGCCGACCAGGCGGGGATGACACTCTACGATAAGAACCGCTATCACCTGGAGGACGTTGCGCCGTATTTCCGGGCGGGCGGGCCGAAGCAAATCGTCGAGGCTATCCAGTTCGCGTGGGTGCAGACAGAGAAGTCGTTCATCGCGAAATGATCAGAGTCGGCATCGGCTTGCCATCCACGATCCCCGGCACGTCCGGCGAGCGCATCCTGGAGTGGGCGCGCAGGGCGGATGCGGGGCCGTTCTCCTCGGTTAGCGTCATTGACCGGCTGGTCTACGCCAACTACGACCCGCTCATCGCGCTGACGGCAGCAGGGGCGGTGACGAGGCGCGTGCGGCTGGTGACGGCCGCGCTCATCGGGCCGCTGAGACAGACGGGGGTCCTCGCAAAAGAGGCGGCTTCGCTGGACGCAATCTCAGGAGGACGCCTGACGCTGGGGCTCGGCATCGGCATCCGCCAGGATGATTTCACCGCCGCGACTGCGGAGCTCAAGGACCGCGGGGCAAGGTTCGATAGGCAATTGGAGCTGCTGCATCACATCTGGTCGCAGAAGCCGTTCGCGGAGGGGCAGGGAGTGATTGGGCCTGCGCCAACGCGGAAGGGCGGGCCGGAGGTGCTGATCGGGGGGTTCTCCGATAAGGCGGCGATGCGGATCGCGAAATGGGGCGACGGGTATATCGCAAGCACAGGGCCGCGCTCGGCGGGGAAGCTGTACGCGACGGCGGAGCAGGCATGGCGCGAGGCGGGGCGGCCGGGGAGGCCGCGATTCGTCGCGGGGTCGTTCTTCGCCCTGGGGGATGAAGCGAAGGAGCGCGGGCGAGCATATGTGCGCGGGTATTACGCGTTCGGCGGCGCGGCGCTGGCGGAGGGAGCGGTGAAGGGGATCCTGGATTCGCCGCAGGCGATACGGCAGGCGGTGCAGGCATTCGCGGACGCGGGAGCGGATGAGGTGATCTTTTCGCCGACGGATAACGGGATGGAGCAAATGGAGCGGTTGGCGGAGGTTGTGGGGTAGGGGGAAATTTGACCTAACCTCTGGCCCCTTCCGTAGCTCGAAGACGAGCACACGAAGGGAGGGATAGGGGTTGCAGTAGCAGCCCAGTTTGGTGGGTGGGTTGCGGGGCAACCTGGGGGATTTCAGAGACCTCTCCCCTGGCCCTCTCCCGGACGCTTCCCGAGGTGCACTAGGAAGCTGGGCGAGGGTAAGAGCGCAGGGTGCGCTCGACAGGGAGGGCTGGCCTCTCCGGTGATATCGGAGCCCTGTGGGTAGGCCAGCCCCTACCGGAGTAGAGGATAGGCTGAGGGGCAACCCGGAGAGCGCAGGCCCGTTCGTCGTGGTGATTGGACATCACCGCGCCTCAGGGCGACAGAGAGGAAAAGGAGTGCGATGGCGAAGAGCTATTGGCTAGTGAAATCGGAGCCGGGGGAGTATGCATATGACGACCTGGTGAGGGACAAGATGGCGGAGTGGGACGGGGTGCGGAACTACCAGGCGCGGAACAATCTGCGCGCGATGCGGACTGGCGATGGGGTGCTGTTTTACCACAGCAGCACCGACCCGCTGGAGATCGTGGGGACGGCGACGGTGGCGCGTGAGGCGCACCCGGACAAATCGGCGATGGATAAGAAGTCGGACCACTATGATCCGAAGAGCACGCCGGAGAACCCGATCTGGTATGTGGTGGACCTGAAGCCGGATATGCGGTTCAGGCGGCCGGTGAGCGTCCAGGCGATACGGGCGAACCCGGCGCTGGCGAATATGGTGCTGTTGAAGCGAGGTCGGCTCTCCGTGCAGCCGGTGACGGAGGCGGAGTGGAGCGAGGTGGTGAGGATGGGGAAGTAGGGGGGAGGAGAGGTTCATGGAGCAGGGAGCATGGTTACGGAGGGGAGGATTGTCCGCAGATGTCGCAGAGAACGCAGATGGGGAAAGGTTTAGGGGGCAGGATATGAAAGCGAGTGAGTTATTCCGGGAGCTGCCGACGCTGAGGACGAAGCGACTTGTGCTGCGGAAGCTGACGATGGCGGATGCGGAGGCGGTCTATGCGTACGGTCGTGACCCGGAGGTGACGAAGCATGTCGCGTTTCCGACGCATCGCTCAATCGAGGATGCGAAGAGTTTTCTGCGCGATACGCTGAAGCACTATCGCAGAGGCGAACCTGCCTCTTGGGCCATCGTGCGTAAGACAGATAATCGGCTCATCGGGGCGATCGGATTTATCCATTATTCAGAAAAGGACGCACGCATCGAAGCCGGGTACGCTTTAGCGCGTGATTCCTGGGGGCAGGGCTCCATGACGGAGGCATTCGGAGAGGTCCTGCGCTTCGCGTTCCAGCGACTCGGTATCAACCGGGTGGAGGCGCGCTGCAGTCCCGATAATATCGGATCGTATCGAGTGATGGAGAAGTGCGGGATGCGATACGAAGGGCTCTTGCGACAACACGACAAACCCAAAGGGAAATTCCAAGACCGAAAGCTCTATGCCATCCTGCGCGAGGAGTGGCTGGCACAGCATAAACGGGGAGGGATGTGATGGAATCCACGCTCTATCTGCAGGAGATCGTGAAGGTGACGCCGGGGAAGTGGGATGCGTACGTAGCAGCGATGGAAAAACGGGGAGTGGCGGCGACGGAGCGGGCGGGGCTGAAGCTGGTGGGGGCGTGGCAGGTGCAGTTGGCGCTCCGCGAGGCGCTGCTCATCTGGAAAGTGGAGTCGCCGGATGCCTTTTCCGACGAAGGCTGGCTGCTGCGCGCGCCGAAGGCGCAGCCGAAGGGCGGCGCGTGGAGCAGGGAGCTTGCGACGCTGGTGGAGGACGTGGAGGGGAAGCTGATGTCGCCGGTGCCGGTCTCGCCGGCGCCGCAGCCGGGGGTGGTGCGCGGAGCGAAGCGCCGCAGGCTTTTCTTCCACGAGACGATGCAGGTGAATGCGGGGAAGCTGATCGAGTACCTGGAGGCGTTGAAGGTGGAGGCGATCCCGAAGTGGGATGCCGCCGGGTGGCGCGTGGAGGGCATCTTCCTGAACCACATGAAGCCTCGGGAGTTGTTGTGGTACGTCTCCAACGAGTCGGGCCGCAAGGGGCTGTTCGAGCCGAGCAGCTGGATGAAGCCGGGACGGCCGCTGCCGGAGCAGGGGGAGTGGGATTGGATGCGGAAGGGGTGGCAGTGGCGGCAGGAGTGGCAGGACAGGATGCTGCTGCCGCTGGGGTTTTCGCCGCTGAGGTAGGGGAAGGAGAGGAGTGCATCCACCGATTGCACAGATGAACACAGATCTGACAAGGTTCCGGAGAGATAGGTGAACCACTGAGGAGATTGAACGAAGGGGCTGAGGAGCAGCCCCTTCGACCTCGAATGCGGACTCCGGGGTCTCAGGGTGGCAAGGGCGTTAGACCAGGCCGTAGAAGCGGGCGACGTTTTCCCAGAGTATCTTGCGGCGTTCGTCTTCGGTGGCGTCCGCGAGGTGTTCGGCGATGACGCGGCGGGATTCGGGCCAATCGCCTGCCGAGTGAGGAAAGTCGTTCCCCCAGCAGAGGTTCTCCACACCGATGAGTCGGCGGTTCTTCATGGCATAGTGGTCGGTCTGGAAGCCGAGGAGGACGTGCCTCTTGAAGTAGTCGCTGGGGAGCATCTTGAGCTTGACGCCCTTGGCGTGGCCGAACTGGTGGTAGATCTGGTCGGCGTGCTCCATGAAGTAGGGAGCCCAGCCTGCGCCGGTCTCGGCGAAGTGGATGCGGAGGGCGGGGAAGCGGTCGAAGACGCCGCTGACGATGAGCTGGCAGACGGTATAGGCGGGGCGCGGACAGCCGCCGGCCATGACCTGGTGAAGGGGGGCGCCTGTGCCTTCGAGGATCTGGCCGCTGCGCTTCGGCTCGCCGGCGGCGTCCTGGCTGAAGGTGACGTGGGCGGTGATGGGCGCTTTCAGGGAGAGGGCAAGCGACCAGAAGGCATCGTCTTCCGGAGAGGGATGGCCTTTGCCGCTGGGCCATGCGCCTAGCTGCCAGCCTTTGATGGCCTTGTACCCCCGGGTGCGCTTGAGCTCATCCACGGCATCTTCGATGCCCGTCAAGGGAACCTGGGCGAGGCCCCAGAGGCGGTCGGGGTTGTGGGAGCAGAAGTCCTTGGCCAGGAAATCGTTGTAGGCTTCGATGCAGGCGAGGTAGAGGTCGCGGTCTTTGATGCGGCCGAGGAAGCCCGGCCCTGCGACGGCGGCATATTCAACCTCGGCGTCCACGCCGTCCTGGTCCATCTCGCGCAGGCGCTGGGCGGCATCGCCCGTGCCGATGTGGTTCTCGCGGTAATACCAGCCGTAGGTGCGCCGCTTTTCCGGGTTTTTGCCCGCGGCGAGGTTCATGCCGAGGGGCACGGCGCGGTCTATGCCTTCGGCGATCCAACCCTCGCCGAAGACGGGCATGCCCGGCGGCAGGTCGCGCTCGGTGAGGGGGACGACGCGGGGGCCGCGGTCGCGGTAGTCGGCGGGGAGACGCCAGGTCCACCGATCGGGCGAGATTTCGAGGTGGGTATCCGAGGAGATGACGCTGTAGGAGGGCATGGGACTGTCCTTAGCGCTTGGCGGTGAGGAGGTGGATGATTTTGGGGGCGATCTCCCGCGCACGCAGCTGGAGCATCTCGCGGCTGAGGCCGCCGACGGGGAATGGGACGACGACGTAGTCGTAATCGGGGACGCCGCTGACGCGCTTCATGGCCTCGGCGGAGCCGACCAGGGGTTCGGCGATGATAGCGACGGAGGGGACGCCGGTCCACTCGAGCTCGATGCAGTCGCGCATACTGCGCGACGAGCAGGAGCCTCAGTCGCCTATGGCGGTGACGACGGCCCCCGCTTCCCTGGTGAGGCGCTCAAAATCGGCCTTTCTGGGCGGCACGGAGACGCTGTCCTTGCGGAAGCGAAGCGGCGCAGGCAACTCGAAGCTCTTCGAAAGCTCTTCGTAGACGGCCTCAAGGAACTCGCCGCTATTGGACTTGCCGTTGGCGAGGAGGCCGAGTACCGCGCCATCCAGAGTGGGCTTGCGCCGGGCCATGGGCCGTGGGTCTTTGCCCTTGAGGGGGCCGGATGACGGGTCGAGGATGATGTAGGGCTTGGCCGCTATGGTCATGGGCTCCTCCGTGGAGGTTCGATGATGCGCGTCACGGGGCCGTGGCTCGGGAAGGGCACCATGAACCAGCTCTGCATCATGGCGCGGCCGCCCGCTGCGACGACGAGGATGTTGTCCGGGCTGGTGATGGGGGAGCGGAACTCCCAGCCGCTCGTAGGGGCGCGGAGCTTGGGGAAGAGATAGTCGCGGATGTTAGCCTTGGTCCAGCCAGCCTTGCGGCAGAGCTCCATGTGCTCCCACCCGATGACGACGAGGAGGCTGCGGACGGCATCGTAGCTGGAGGTCTGCTCGTAGGTCCAGACGCTGCGGACGAGGAAGGCGGCACGATCGAGGAAAGACTGGGGCGAATCGGGCCGGAGGCCGGTGGCCTTGACGGAGTCCATAACGGCGAAGAGGGTGACGGCGCTCGAATCCGGGGAGAGGCCGCGCTCGACGTGCAGGGGCGTCCAGGGGCTCTCCTCTTCGTTCTCACCGAAGCACCAGGTGAAGCGGCCGGGTTGGGAGAAGGAGGCGCGGTCGAGGAAGCCGGGGATGGAGCGGGCAACGTTGCGGATGACGAGGCGGACGGCGCGGCCGATGGTGGCATTGGCTCGGAAGCCGGGGCCGAAGGCGCCATCGCGGCAGTTGACGGCAAGCGCTTTGCGGATGGGGCCGTTGACGACGATGATCTGGGCGGCGCCGGAGAGGGTGCCGGAGTTGGCGTGGAGGTTGAAGGGCTCTTCGCACATGGCGCGGCAGGCGGCGACGACGACGGGCATGTATTCCGGGAGGCAGCCGGCCATGACAGCGTTGGCGGCGACCTTTTCGGCGGTGATGACGACTTCGCGGGTGGGGACGGAGCCGATGACATCGGCGGGATCGAGGCCCGCGGCGTCCAGGAACTCGGCGACGCGCTGGGGCGTAGGCGGCATGACGGGGAGGCCATCGGTCCAGCCGCGCTCGAAGCAGGCCTCGATGGCTTCGACGGGGCCTTCAACGGCGACTTGGGCAGAGCGAAGGGGAGAACTCATGAGAGGGAATATAGCATACCGGAGGGAGGGGGAGGTGCAGAAGGGAAAGAAAAGGCCCCCGGTGATCGGGGGCCTTTGAGATTCTGGAGCGGAAGACGGGATTTGAACCCGCGACCCTCTCCTTGGCAATTAGGCTCACTAGGATATC
>Ga0194132_10001056_pt1 | contig 55848 bp, 56 predicted proteins | sample TA2KigOf80mmetaG_FD_148612 | JGI IMG/M metagenome (GOLD analysis project Ga0194132, IMG submission 148612) | Freshwater microbial communities from Lake Tanganyika, Tanzania - TA2015054 Kigoma Offshore 80m | ecosystem: Environmental > Aquatic > Freshwater > Lake | place: Tanzania: Lake... | reverse complement strand
CATGCGGCTCACCTCTCGCCAGGGCATCCCCCAGCTTAACCGCTGTCCCCCGGTTACCCTTCGTTTGTGTCAACCGCCCACCGGCACACTTGTCAAGGATGTCTCCGGTTCGCACAGTTGAAGCGGACGTTGGAATGAGAGGAGTGCCGGTAGGTTTTCAGAACTTCGTTCTCACATGGACTCCTACAGTGCCGGGACACCGGTATCCGCGCGGGTGTTTCTGAGCATTGAGGGAACCGCCCATCGTTTTGCGGTCGAATGTCTTGCGGCAGAAAGTGCATCGATATGCGCCAGCATCCGGAACGCGAACACGCGCCGGGCCTGCTTCGTGGCCATCTCCAATCTTTCCCGCTGGCGCGAACAGCGCAATCTGACCCTCGAAGCCATCCAGCCCGTGCCCACGGTACTGGACAGTTCCCAGGTCGATACGAAACCGGCTGAACCCACAGATCCCATCCGCATCCGATAGTAACGAAATCAACAACTTCCGGACCCCCGCCATTCCCGCCCAAAACCATTCTCCTAAAATCAAAATATTTTTCATTTCCCCCAACCCCTTCATCCTTAACCACTTCCACCCCACTCACCCCACACCAACCGCCCTTTCCACCCCTCCACCCCCTTGACACTCGTGTATCGTCAAACCGTTGGCGGGCTACAGCCCCCTCCAGGACCTACACAATGTCATTTTCTTCAACATCTTCCGCTGCCGCGACCGGGCCAGTCATCATCTCACCGGACCCCACCCCAGGCCACCGGCCCGCCGACTCCACCGGCACCCACCCGGACCGCGAAGCCATCGGCCTCCCCCTCCTCACCACTCCCCTCCGCGATATCGCCGCGCACTATGGCGTCTCCAAATCCGCCCTCCAGCGCCACCGGGCCACCCAGCTCGGCGCCCTCGAGGCCTGACATGGAACTGTCCCTGTCCCACCACCTGGATCCGGTCGCGTTCACCAGCACCGTCCTCGGACTCCAACCGGACCCCGTCCAGGCCCGCATCCTCCGCGCACCGGACACGCGGATTCTCCTCAACTGCACGCGTCAATGGGGCAAATCCACCATCGTTGCCGCGCTCACCGTCCATCACCTTTGCTGCGCCCCCGCTGGATCGCTCGTCGTCATCGTCAGTCCCAGCCAACGCCAGTCGGCAGAAATGTTGCGGAAGATCGCCGGGTTCCTCCGCCGCGCCGGACTCTCGCCCAAGCCCGACGGTGCCAACCGCTACTCCCTACTGATGCTCAACCAGTCGCGCGCCGTCGCGCTCCCCGGCAAGGAGAACACCATCCGCGGATTCTCGGCACCGTCCCTGGTCGTGGTCGACGAAGCGGCCCTCGTGCCCGATGCCGTCTACAGCGCTGTCCGTCCGATGCTCGCCGCCTCAGCTACCGGACGCATGATTCTGCTCTCCACTCCGCGCGGACGCCGCGGCTTCTTCTATGACGAGTGGACCGGCGGGCAGCCCTGGCTGCGCATCTCCGTGCCTGCCACCGATTGCCAGCGCATCTCCAAACAGTTCCTGGACGAAGAGCGGAACAGCCTTGGCGACTGGTCCTTCCGCCAGGAATATCTCTGCGAATTCATGGACACGCGCTCCCAGCTCTTCTCGCCGGAGTTGCTCTCGCGCGCCCTCACCAACGAATTCAGCCACTGGAGCCTGTGATGCCGCTCTATTTCGGCGAACCCTCCAACAGGCGCTTCGTCACCGCCGGACTCGATCTCGGACACGCCAACGACTACTCCGCGCTGGCCGTCATCGAGCGCGGACAAGTCAAGTGGATCCTCCGGCAGGCCCTCCGCTTTCCGCTCGGAACTTCGTTCGGAAACATAACGGACCGTCTTCGTGCGATGGCCAGCGCTCCAGATATGCGCGGCCGGACCACGCTCATCGTCGACTCCACCGGTCTCGGCGCTCCTGTCGTCGAGATGCTCCGCGCCGCCAGGATCCCCGTCAACATGATTCCGGTCGTGCTCACCGGCGGCCAGACAGCGTCTTATGGGAACGGCGTGCATCACGTCCCCAAGCGCGATCTCATCTCCGCCCTCTACTTGATGTTCGACCAGGGACAGTTGATGATTCCGCGCAGCCTGCCGAACTACCGCGACCTGCGCGAGGAGCTGCTCCACTTCCACGCCAACATCTCCGGCCGCGGCCATACGAGCTATGGATCCTCGCGCGAACCGTGCACGACGACCTCGTCATCGCCATCGCGCTCGCCGCCTGGCATGTCCGCACAAAGGCAACGTGGGGCGCGCGCGGCGACGGCCCCGTAGCCTGATTCTTGAGCGGCGGGGCGGGACAAAAATTTGTCCCACTCCGTCCCACCAGATCTTTGAAAATCGAATTCCCGTGGAACCGCAACCTCCTCGAACACGGTCTGATGCGTGCGGAGATCATGAAATATCGACCTCGGCAAGAGACGCTACGCGATAATGTTGGAGGCAAAAAAGGAGCGCAAGTGAGAAAAAGCACTGGTGTTGAAATCATAGAGGGAAGCGGAAACATCTTCATCGACCTCGGTTTTTCTCCAACCGAAGCTCGAAACCTGCACATTCGCTCCGAGATGGTAACGGCGCTGAGGAACTTCATCCTGACCGAGGGGTTGACCAAAGCGGCCGCCGCGAAGCGCCTGGGAGCGAGCCAGGCACGCATATCGGATTTACTCCGCGGAAAATTGAGCCAATTCTCACTAGACGCATTGGTGAACATGCTGACCGATGCCGGTCTTGAGGTCGACATCCGCATCAAGCCGGCGAAGCGTGCGGCGTGACCAGGCGGGACATCTCAAGGATGTGATACGATCTTCGCCCGTGAAGAAGAACACGCTCATGCACGTCGGCGGCGACTATCACAGCGTCGCGGGAAACGGGATCACGTCGAAGGAAAACCTCGAATTCAACCTGCGGCACGGGGTGCGCCACATCACCGCCCAGGTCCGCAAACGGCCGGGCGTCGCGGGCTGGGATCCGGACGAACTCAAACGGATGCGCGATGACTGCGACCGCCATGGCGTGGTCTTCGAAGCCATCCGGATGGACTCGGACTACATCAAGCTCGCCAAGGGCGTCGAACGCGACCGCGAGATCGAGATCATCCAGAACAATCTCCGCAAGGCCCAGCAGGTGGGCGTCACCATCGTCACCTACCATTGGACTCTGATCCCGATCCGGCGCAACACAAAGACTCCGGGACGTGGCGGCGTCACCTACGCCGGTTTCCGCCTGGAGCCGGACTGGAAGTCGCTGCCCGTGGGGGACGCGGGCCGTGTGCCCGCCGAAGACTATTGGGAGCGGATTACCAACTTCCTGCAAAAGGTGATCCCGGCGGCCAAGGAGACCGGCGTGCGCATGGCCTGTCATCCCTACGATCCGCCGGGACTGCCATTCGGTTACCAGGGCGCCGACAACTGGGACTCGCCTGACGTGTTCGCAGCCATCAAGCGGTACGAAGCCGTGGTGGACAGTCCGTTCAACGGATTCCAGCTCTGCCTGGGCACCGTGGCCGAAGGCCTCAAAGATCCGCGCCGCGGCGTGCTGCCCATCACGCGGTACCTGGGCGGCAAGGGCAAGATCTACCAGATCCACATGCGCAACATCAAGGGCCGCCTGCATCATTTCGACGAGGTGTTCCCGGACGAGGGCGAGATGAACTTCCTCGAAGTGATGCGGATCCTGCGCGACACCGGTTTCGCTGGCTCGCTGTGTCCGGATCACATGCCGAAACATCCCGCGGATCCTGGCGGGCTCCAGGCGTTCGCGATGGGATACGGCTATATCCAAGCGCTGATCCAGGCCGTGAACAACGAAGTTCCATAGGCGCGGCGCAGTGCCCCGCCGCTACAATCGAGGGAATGGACCTGAGGCCGTACCGAGTTGAGGACCGGAGCGCCTGTCTCGAGGTGTTCGACACCAACATCCCGGATTTTTTCGCGCCTGCCGAAAAGGGGGTCTACGAAACCTACCTCGACGGGATTTCCACGCACACCGATCAGTATTTCGTCGCCGAGCATGACGGACGCATCGTGGGCGCGGGCGGCCGGGACGGGGCGCGGATCCGCTGGGTGATGGTCCATCGCGGCGTCCAGCGGATGGGCGTCGGCCGGCTGGTGGTGATGAAGCTGCTGCGCGACATCGGACGCGAGGGGCACGAGGTGTCGACACTTGCTACCGGAGCGCTCGTGTATCCGTTCTATGAGAAGCTGGGGTACCGGATCGTGGAAGTGATCAAGGACGGATTCGTGCCGGGCTACGACCGTGTGGAGATGGCCAAGAAACTCCAGGTCTGTGCGTAACCCACTGCTGGCGGCCGGCATTCTTGCGTTGTCCGCGTGCGGGCCGCCGGCGCCGCGGCAGGCCAGCTACGTAAAGCCCGTGGTGTGCGCGGGCTGCCATGCGGAAATCGCGAAGAGCTACGCGCGGACCGGCATGGCGCAGTCCTTTTTCCGCGCCACGGGAGAGCAGATGCGGCGCGAGAACTGGGCACGCGGCCGGTTGGATCACCCGCTGTCGGAGCGGTCCTATCAATATTCCAGCCGGGAGGGGCGCTACTTTCTCCGCCGCTGGCAGACGGACGGCGACGGCCGGGAAGTGAACGCGGTCGAGCGCGAGATCCACTATGTGATGGGATCCGGCAATCACGCGCGCAGCTACATCCACAGGACCGCGCAGGGACGCCTGGTGGAGATGCCAGTGGCGTGGTATCCGGAAAATGGCGGCTTCTTCGCCATGAGTCCGGGGTATGACCGGCCCGATCACCAGGACTTCCGCCGCAAGATCAGCACGGACTGCATGTTCTGCCACAACGCCTATCCGGCGGCGCTGGACATGCAGCCCGCGGCGGAACCGGAGTTCGCGGCGGAGCTGCCCGAAGGGATCGACTGCCAGCGGTGCCATGGTCCGGGGAGCGCGCACGTGGAGTCGGGCGGCCGGCGCGAGTCGATTGTGAATCCGGCGCGGCTGGGGCGGGAGCGCGGCATGGAAGTGTGCATGCAGTGCCACCTGGAGACCACCAGCTTCCCGCTTCCGAACTCGCTGATCCGGTTCGGCCGGGGGGCGTTTTCCTACCGGCCGGGCGAGCCGTTGGCGCAGTTCACGCTGCACTTTGACCATGCGCCGGGGACTGGCCGCGAGGGGAAGTTCGAGATTGTGAACTCGGTCTACCGGCTGCGGCAGTCGGCCTGTTTCGTGAAGAGCGGAACGATGCAGTGCACCACGTGCCACGATCCGCACCGGGTCCCGCGCGGAGTGGAAGCGGAGACCGCGTATGACCGCGCCTGCCGGCAGTGCCACGCCGCGCTGGCCAGGCATCCGGCGGAGTCCAAGTGCGCGGGCTGCCACATGCCGAAGCGGCGGACGGAAGATGTGGTCCACGCGGTGATGACTGACCACCGGATTATGCGGCGGGCGCCGGAGAATCCGCTGGCGCCCCGGCGGGAGCGCCATGAGACGCCGGGACGCGGGCACCTGGGCGAGGTGGCGGCCTACTATCCACGCGAGCCGGACGAGCTGCATCTCGCGGTGGCGCAAGTCGTGCAGCGCAGCAATCTGGCGGGCGGGATTCCCAGGCTCGAAGCGGTGATCGCGCGGCTGAAGCCTACGGATCCGCAGCCCTACTTCGCTCTGGCGCAGGCCCGGGCCGCGGCGGGGGACCGGTCCGGCGCAATCCGCGAGTATCGCGGCCTTCTGGACCGGCATCCGCGTTTCGTCCCGGCGCTCCGGAATCTGGGCGAACTGTTGAACGACGCGGGCGTGCTCGAGCGGGCGAGAGACGCAGCGCCGGAGGATCCCGCTGTGCTGCACTCACTCGGACAGTGCTACCGCGACCTCGGCCGGCTGGAGGAGGCGCGCACGGTCTTGCAGCGCGCCGTGGAGCGCGATCCTGATTATCCCGAGGCGCACAACGCGCTGGGCTGCGTGCTGATCGAAAAGGGCGATCTCGCGGGCGCCCGGCGCGCGCTCGAAGAAGCGATCCGGACGCGGCCGGACTTCGCCGATGCGCATTCCAATCTCGGGAGTGCGCTGTTACTGGCGGGGGATCTGCCTCGGGCCGGGGCGCATCACCGGAAGTCCGTTGCGCTGGCGCCCGGATCTCCACTGGCCAAGCACAGCTTCACCGCGCTGGGGAACCTGAGCGCGGCGAACGGTGGATGGACAGCGGCAGTCCGGTATTATCGCCAGGCACTGGTCCTCGATCCGGCGCTGGCGGCAGCGCATCTGGGACTTGGGGAAGCGCTGGCGGCAAGCGGCGACCGGGCGGGTGCGCGCCGCCACCTGGAGCAGGCGCTGGCCGGTGGAGACGCGCGCGTGAAGGAGGCAGCCGCGGAGTCGTTGAAGTCCATCGCATCGCCGGAGTGAGCGACGCCGCTATAATGACCGGTTGGAATCCGGGACGATCGCCTACCGCAAGTCGCGATTCGGCACGCGGCTCCCCGTCGGCCTGCGCTATACACGCGCGCACTACTGGCTGCTCGAGGCGGAGCCCGGATTATGGCGGGCAGGCTTCACCAAGTTCGCGACGCGCATGCTCGGCGACCTGGTCGACTTCGGATTCTCCCCATCGCCGGGGACCCGGGTGGAGCTCGGAGCCGTCATCGGATGGGTAGAGGGTTTCAAGGCTGTGACCGATGTGTACGCCGTGGCCGCGGGCGAGTTCATCCGTGTGAATCCGGCCACCGACCGCGATATCTCACTCATCGATTCCGATCCGTACGAGCGCGGCTGGCTCTACGAGATCCGCGGCAAGCCGGACCCGGGCGCGCTGGATGTGCAGGGCTACATTTCAGTGCTCGATGCAACGATCGACAAGATGCTCGCCAGCCGGCATGACGAACCGGAGGAGTGCGCCCGGTAGGATCACGCCCGGCGCCAAGCCTCCTCCCATGGAGTTCCAGCGAGCGGCTCTCCCTTGCCTTTCTTGTAGAGCCCTAAGCTCAACTCCTCCGGCGACAGCGTGGTCTCGCGGCTGATCGCGCGGGTGAACGCCTCGGCGTAGCTCTCGACGCCTGCACGCTCATCCTCAGGCAAGTTCGCCGGCCACCGGCCCTCATTGAGCACCACCGACCGAGGAGGACCATCCGGGACCGGAGGTTCGGGATACCGGCGGAAGGCGCCATTCTCAAACGACTCCTTCAGGCCTTGCCGGGTCTCCCAATCGAGCGCCTTTGTCCGGAACGCCGCCGTGGCTCCTGTTGCCGCGAGGTTGTTGCGCTCCTCGGGATCGGCTTCGAGGTCGTACAACTCCTCCCGGCCGCCCGCGGCCCACAAAACATACTTATGCGACTTCGTCCGCAGGCTCAACCACCGGCGCGCCCCTTGGCCGAAGTCGACCACATAGGACTCGCGCAGCTTCGCCAGTCCGCCGCCTGGCCGCCCAATGAGGCTCTCTCCAGTCAGAGCCGGATAATCGCCCGGATAGCTCAGCTTCAGGCCGTCCAACAGGGTGGGGAACAAGTCCGTGAGCCCCACCAGGTCATCGCACCCGCGTCCGGGCTGGGTCCGGCCCGGCCACCGCAGCAGGAGAGGGATGTGCGCCGACGGTTCATACGGCACGGACTTGTGCCCTAGCCCGTGGTCCCCAAGCATCTCGCCATGGTCGCTCGTGAAGATCACCACCGTGTTCCCGGCGATTCCCTGGCGTTCGATCTCGGCCAGGATCCTCCCCACGCCGTCATCGATATGAGAGATCTGGCCGTAATAGAGCGCTTTCATCCGGCGCAGCCGTGGCGGATCCAGGTGCGCGCCGTCCAGACGCGCACGCTCGCTCCAGGCCGGGAACGGCAGGCTCGCCAGCGGACGGTCCGTGTAATAAGGAAGCGGCATCTCTTCAGGCCGGTACATTCCGGCATAGGGATCGCACGGTGCAAACGGTGGATGTGGCGCGATCCAGGAGCTCCACAGGAAAAATGGCTGCGAGCCGCGGTAGCGCAGGTGCTCGCGGATAAAGGCGACGCTGCGGTCGGCAATCCAGGTGGACTGGGCATGCTCGGCCGCGATCCCCGAGGTCTGCGGCTGCAAGTAGAGGAGGTCGCGCAAGCCCTGCGGATGCCGGGTCCGCACGCCCCGCGACTTGAGGTACATGAGGTAGTCGTCGTCGATCCGCCGGTGGACCGCCTCCTCCATCCTTTCGTGCCGGTGGAGGCCGAAGTGGCGGCCCGAGAAATGCATCTTGCCGACCGCGTGCGTGCGGTAGCCCCCTTCCCGGAGGGCGTCCATCATCGTCGGGAAGCGCGCATCCGGCCCGGGGAGCTTGCTGTTCGCCGTCCACCGTGTCAGGCGGGAGCGGTGTCCGCTGATGAGCGACATCCGCGCGGCAATGCAGACCGGGGTGGGCGTGAAGGCGTTGGTGAAACGGACTCCGGAGGCGGCCAGAGCATCCAGGTGCGGTGTCCGGAGGTGCCGGTTGCCCATGCAACCGAGGGCGTCGAAGCGCAGTTCGTCCGTAAACAGCAGCAGGATGTTCGGGCGGTTCTGGGCCTGGGCCGCGCGGGGAAGCACGGCGGCTGCCGCCGGTCCTAAAAGGAGCTCACGCCGGTTGATCGACATCGGTGGTCTGGAAATTTATCATGAGCCGCGGCAGTGGCGCAATAGGCGGGAGCAGATCGGATAGACTCTCAATTGGTCTCCATGATCCGCACCACCCTGCTCTCTGCCCTGCTCGCCGCCAGCTTGTTCGCTCAGCGCGGCGGTCCACCCCCAAAAGTCGAGCTCTTGTGGCCCGCCGGAGCGCCGGGCACCGTGGGCGGCGAGGACGCTGACAAGCCGACTCTGTCGATTTACATACCGCGCGGCCGCAAAACCGCAACGGCGGTGGTGGTCTGTCCAGGTGGCGGCTACGGAGCCCTCGCCATCGATCACGAGGGCAGGCAGATCGCCGAATGGCTGAATTCGCTAGGGGTCACGGCATTCGTTCTCAAATACCGGCTCGGACCCCGGTACCGGCATCCGGTCCAGATCGGTGATGCGCAACGGGCCATCCGCACCGTCCGCGCCCGGGCGCAGGAGTCCGGCATCGATCCAGGCAAGATCGGGATCTGGGGATTCTCGGCCGGGGGCCATTTGGCGTCGACAGCGGCCACGCACTTTGACTCTGGCAATCCGGCGGCGGCTGATCCGGTCGACCGCGCCGGATCGCGCCCCGATTTCGCCGTGCTTTCCTATCCGGTGATTTCGTTCACCACGGACTATGTCCACAAGGGTTCACGCCGCAATCTTCTCGGCGACAATCCGGACCCGGACCTGGTCAAGCATCTTTCCAACGAGCTTCAGGTGACCAGCCAGACACCGCCGGTGTTTCTGTTCCACACCAATGAAGACACGGGGGTCCCGCCGGAGAACAGCGTGCTGTTTTACCTCGCGTTGCGCAAAGCGGGGGTACCCGCCGAGATGCACATTTACGAACGCGGTCCACACGGCGTCGGGCTCGGCTGGGCCGACCAGACGCTTAGCAGTTGGCCGGCCCGGCTGGCCGAATGGATGCGAAATCGCGGCCTTTTGGACAAATAGCGGAACTTTTCGGCCGCCACTTCGTCATAGTATCGACAGAAGGGATGTGCGATGAGGAGTTTCTCCTGGATGGCGTTGGCGGTCGGGATGGTGGTCCTATGGCGGCCCGGGTTGGCGCCGGTCGACCGGTGCGGGGCGCGCGTTGCCCCTGAGACGCCATGTCCGGAGCATGTGGAGGAGCCGGTGAAGGGTGGAGGGCGTTGAGCGAACCCTGGCTGAGCGGTCCCATTGAGGGCGTTGGCGCGCATGCCGCGCCGTTGTTTTACACGTTCGAGCAGACCCGCCAGGAGTTAGCGCGGCACCTCGAGGGTCTTACCCCGGACCAGATCTGGAGCCGCCCCCACGGCATGACGCCGGCCGGATTCCATGTCCGGCACATCGGCGGCGCGGTGGACCGCCTGAGCACCTATCTCAAGGGCGGGCAACTGAGTCCGGAGCAGCTTGACCGGTTGAAGCGGGAGCTCGAGCCGGGCGCTACGGTGGCGGAACTGCTTGCGGCCCTCGACGCTGATTTCGAAAAATGCCTGGATTACGCGCGGACCATCGATCCCGCGACTCTCGCCGATCCCCGGTACGTGGGACGGAAAATGCTGCCGACCACGGTTCAGGGACTTGTGGTCCACATCGCCGAGCACACCCAGCGCCATCTGGGCCAGGCGGTGACGACGGTGCTCCTGCTGCGCTCGATCGCGAAAGCGCGGCTACAATAGAAGGAGCATGAAGGCTCGCGTCACGGTCTCCCTCAAGAGAACTGTACTGGATCCTCAAGGACAAACGATTCGCTCCGCTCTGGTGAGCCGGGGCTATGGGCAGATTGAGGATGTCCGGCAGGATAAGGTGTTCGAGATCCGGCTCGCCGAGGGAACCGACGCCGCGGCCGCAAAGAAGCAACTGGAGGAAGTCGCGCGGGACATCCTGGCGAATCCGGTGATCGAAGACTACCGGGTCGAGTTGGAAGGCTAAAGGAGCTAGGGTGAACCACCGATGAATAGGATATGTGTGGAATTGTTGGCTACGTAGGAACCCGGAGCGCAGCTCCGATTATTCTGGACGGATTGCGGCGGCTGGAGTATCGCGGATACGATTCGGCCGGTCTGGCGGTGCTCGATGAGCAGAACATCCTGTCCGTCCGCCGGGCATCCGGCAAGCTGAGAAACCTCGAGGAGACCGTCCGCGAGACGCCGGTCGCGGGCTGCTTCGGCGTCGGACACACGCGTTGGGCCACGCACGGGCGTCCGACGGAGGAGAACGCGCATCCGCACCGCGGCCCCAAGGGCGACGTGGTGGTGGTCCACAACGGAATCGTCGAGAACTACTTGCAGCTCAAGCACAAGCTGGAGAGCGAAGGCCACCGGTTTGTGTCGGAGACCGACACCGAGATCATCGCGCACCTGATTGAGAAGTACCTGGACGGCAACCTCGAGGACGCGGTCCGGCGCGCGCTGCAGGAGATCCGTGGCGTCTTCGCGTTGGGCGTGCTCGCGCGCTCCGATCCAGGCAAGATTGTCGGCGTACGGTTTGGTCCACCCGCCGTCGTCGGACTTGGTGAACAGGAGTACTTCCTCGCCTCGGACGTTCCCGCGATTCTGCAGCACACCCGCGACATTATCTTCCTCGACGACGGCGACATGGCCGTCATCACAGCCGACGGCGTGCGGTTGACGAGCTTTGACGGCGGTCCGATCAAGCGCAATGTCTCCCACATTCTGTGGGATCCCATCATGGCGGAAAAGGGCGGCTACAAGCACTTCATGCTCAAGGAGATTTTTGAGCAGCCGCGCGCCATCCGCGACACGATGCTCGGCCGCGTGAGCCAGGAAACGGGCCGCATTTTCCTGGATGAGGTGAACCTGAGCGCGCGGGAGTTCGAGGAGTTCCGGCAGGTCAAGATCGTCGCCTGCGGCACGAGCTGGCACGCTGCGCTTGCTGGAAAGTTCATGATCGAGCGGCTGGCGCGCATTCCGGTGGAGGTGGACTACGGCAGCGAATACCGTTACCGCGATCCGATTATCGACTCGTCCGTGCTCACGGTGGTGATTTCGCAATCGGGTGAGACCGCGGACACGCTGGCCGCTCAGCGCGAATCCAAGCTCAAGGGCTCAAAGACGCTCGCCATTTGCAACGTCGTGGGATCCATGATCACGCGCGAGGCCGTGGGTACTTTGTTGACGCATGCGGGCCCGGAGATTGGCGTCGCCTCGACCAAGGCGTTCACCTGCCAGTTGACCAGCCTCTTGCTGCTCGCCATGCACCTGGGCCAGGTGCGGGAGCGGATGACTTCGGAGGCGATCGACGGCCTGGTGCAGGATCTGGTCCGGCTGCCGGGCAAGATGGAGGCCGTGCTGTCGAAGAACGCGCAGTACGAGGAACTTGCGCGCGCTCTGTTCAAGGCGAGCGATTTCCTGTTCCTCGGCCGCGGGATCCACTACCCGATCGCGCTCGAAGGGGCCCTGAAGCTCAAGGAGATCTCCTACATCCACGCCGAAGGTTATCCCGCCGGCGAGATGAAGCACGGGCCAAATGCGCTGATCGACGAGTCGCTGCCGGTGGTGGTGCTCGCGACACGGGATCCGGATAGCGAAGAGAGCCGGATCCGTTACGAGAAAACGCTGTCCAACATCCAGGAAGTGCGGGCGCGCGGAGGGATCGTCGTGTCGATCGCCTGCGAGCAGGACGCCGAGGAGATTTCCAAGGTGTCCAACCACGTGGTCACGATCCCCGACGCCAATGAGCTGACGCTGCCGATCCTGGAGATCGTGCCGCTGCAGCTTCTTGCCTACCATATCGCGGTCCGGCGCGGGTGCGACGTGGACCAGCCGCGGAATCTCGCCAAGAGCGTCACGGTCGAGTAGGACGATTGCGTCAGGCCCAGGAGCGGATCCAGGTTTCCACGCGCGGCAAGGGCTTGCAGGAAATCACCGCGCAGGTGGTATCCTGGGTGGGCCGCACGGGGATCCGCGACGGTCTCCTCACGGTCTACATCCGCCATACTTCGGCGTCGCTGCTGATCCAGGAGAACGCCGATCCGGACGTGGTCCACGATCTCGAACAATTCTTCCGGCGGCTTGTCCCGGAGGACAGCCGCCTTTACCGCCACACTATGGAGGGGCCTGACGACATGCCCGCGCACATCCGCGCCGCTCTCACTCAGACGCAGTTGAGCCTTCCGGTGGCCGGTGGACAACCGGTCCTGGGAACCTGGCAGGGGATTTACGTTTATGAACACCGGTCGAGTCCGCACTCGCGGACCGTGGTGATGCATCTCATCGGGGAGTAGCCGTGTCTGCTGGCAACGATAATATCCATTGGCGCCGCTCGACGCCTTTTTTCCTGATGCACGCCGCATGTCTGCTCGCGTTCGCAGTGGGCGTCTCGTGGGCCGCCGTGATCACCTGTGCGGCCCTGTACTGGATCCGGATGTTCGGCATCACCGCCGGATTCCACCGCTACTTCGCCCACGCGAGCTTCAAGACCAGCCGCGGATTCCAGTTCGTGCTCGCCTTGCTCGGATCGATGTCGCTGCAGAAGGGAGTCCTGTGGTGGGCATCCCTGCACCGGCACCACCACGCCAACTCCGACGAAGAGGACGACATCCATTCGCCGGTCCGGCACGGATTCTGGTGGTCGCACATGATCTGGTTCCTGTGCGTCAAGAATGACGCGACCCGCTGGAACCTGATCCAGAACCTGGCGCGGTACCGGGAGCTGGTCTGGCTGAACGACCACCATCACTTCACGGGTCTGGGCCTGGGCGGACTGGTGTACCTGTTCGGATGGTGGGCGGAGGTGGCTCAGCCGGGCTGGCAGACGACGCGCTGGCAGATGCTCGTCTGGGGATGGCTGATCAGCACCGTCGCCCTCTACCACGGCACCTTCAGCATTAACTCCCTGGCCCATGTCTTTGGCAGCCGCCGCTACTTCACCCGCGACGGCAGCCGCAACAATCTCCTGCTGGCGCTGATCACGCTCGGCGAGGGCTGGCACAACAACCACCACTACGCGCCGTCATCGGTGCGGATGGGGTTCTTCTGGTGGGAAATCGACCAGAGCTACTACGTGCTCAAGGCGCTGTCGTGGCTGGGGGTCGTGTGGGACCTCCAGCCGCCGCCGCGCCGTGTGTACGCGCCCGCCGCTACTTCTCGGCCTGCAGATGAAGTCCCTTATGGATAGCGTATAGCGCGAGTTCCAGACGGTCGGAAACGCCGAGCTTGTCGAAGATGTTGTGCAGGTGGTTCTTGACTGTCTGCTCGCTGATGAACATCTTCTCGGCCATTTCCTTGTTCTTGTAGCCCTGCGCCACCAGACCCACGATCTCGCGCTCGCGCGTGCTGAGCGGAGACCGCTCGCGCCCACCCTTGCCGTTGGAGCCGTTCAGTCCGTCGCCCGGAGCCGCGAACTGCCGCATTAGCGCCGCCGTCGTGTGCGAGTCGAGCCAGATTTCGCCCGCGTGGACCTTGCGGATGCTCTTCACGATCAGGTCCGGCTGGGTCTGCTTCACGACGATCCCGGCGCATCCGAGCTTCATCGCCTGCACCCATTCATTCTTGTCATCGGAAGCGGTCAGGACGATGACCCGAGTCCGGGCCATCCCGTGCTGCAGCGTCTGGAGCGCGGTCAGGCCGTCCATGCCGGGCATCTTGAGGTCAAGCAGCACGACGTCTGGACGGGTGTCTTCGACCACCTCCAGCGCTTGGCGGCCGTTCTCGGCTTCGCCGGCGACTTCCATGTCGCCCTCCAGCTCCAGGAGCTTCCGCAGCCCCTGGCGCACAATCGGATGGTCGTCCACCAGCACAACCCGAATCTTGGCAGGCTGCGGTTTGCTCTCTTCTGGTTCGTCCAGCACCGCAATACTGTCGAACTGCTCCGCTCCGGCTTCGACCGGCGCCGCGAGAGTGGATACGCTTTCCATAGTCTCGATCCCTCTGTGTGTTAGTGCAACTGGTGTCACGATTCCAGTACCCAAAACTGATTGTATAGCCGTCCTAGTACGGAACCAATTCAGCGTACCGCTGAAAGGCGCGCCCTTACCGCCTTAGGAAGGGAGCCGGAATCTCCTAGTCCCGGTACGGGATCACTCGACTCTAGCCCGCCGCCAGGGTAAAGCTGCCCTCTCCTCGAATATGGTCGCCCGCAAATGCGGGAGCGCACCCATAGTAAGGAGACTACGATAGTACCATACCACAACTCCCGGCAGTCCTTGAGCCCGCACCGCGGAGATCATCTTGACCAATTCGTCAGGACCCGAATTCGTGATGTCCAGTCCTGGTACGAGCCGCCGGGCCGACGGAAGCGCACGGATCTGATTTTGAAGGTCCCGCTCAAAACTGGCCACGTCCCGCCGGTAAACTTGCGGCGAGACAAAATCGAGACTCCCTTCGCGGACCCAATCCCCATAATTTTGGGCAAAATTTGGCACGCTAGTGGGGAGGGGTACTGGAGCGTTGGTAATGAGTACTCTCCAGTCAGCGTCCTTGACCCCTTGATAGAGCCGTCTCATAAACGCGTTCAGATTCCCCGTCCGCCACTCGACCCACTTCGGGTTGTTCGGATCGTCGGGGGGCGGATTGCCGTTGTGGGCGTCCGCGTATGCCTGCCGCGTATAGGCGTCATAGCCACAATCCATTTGGGGGTACCGCGCGCGGTCGAATTCGACCGCTGGCACCGCATAATTCCCCGCGACCTCGGCGACGAGCGCGATCAGGAAATCCTGGACATCGGGCCGCGTGTGGACCATCCAGAAGAAGTTCCCGCCACCGCCTTGGATCGGGAACGCTGACACGCCTGCCCGCGTCATCGCCAGCCAATCGGGATGCGTTTCAAAGATCACACCCCGCCGCCCGGGTCCGGGAAAGTATCCGTCCCAACCCCCAACGAATCCATACTCAAACCACGGGATCACGGCCAGTCCAAGCGGCCTGGCTTCCTCGATCACTTCGGCAAGCACGTCCCGCCCAGACATCCCAGGATCGGTCAAAATCCCGGTCTCCCGTTCGAACACCCGGCTGTGCCACAGCGGGTACCCGCGCGACCAGACGTTCACGTGGACCGTGTTGAAGTGCGCATCCGCCAGATTTCTGAGCGTCGTGCGGATTTCGTCGCGTGACACCAGCGAGGAGCGGTCCACCCACACGCCCCGGATCTCGGTCATCGCCAACACGGGCAGGGCCACGGCGGCCAGTATCCACCTCATGCCGTCGCCACCCGCGCGGCCTCTTCCAGTCCGAGCCGCTGAATCTCTTCTTCCCGCATCTTGAACTTCTGGATCTTCCCCGTTACCGTCATCGGAAAGCCGTCGACGAACCGGATATACTTGGGCACCTTGAAGTGGGCAATGCGTCCCCGGCAGAACTCGCGGAGTTCCTCTTCCGTCATCTCCGCGTCCGCCCTGAGCCGGACCCATGCCGAGATGCATTCCCCAAGACGCAGGTCGGGCACGCCCACCACGTGAACGTCGGCGATCTTCGGGTTGGTGTATAGGAACTCCTCGATCTCGCGCGGGTACACATTCTCGCCACCACGGATGATCATGTCCTTGGCGCGGCCGGTGATCTTGCAGTTGCCGTCCTCGCGCATCACAGCCAGGTCGCCCGTGTGGAGCCACCCATCGGCGTCGATCGCCTTGGCGGTCGCCTCGGCCTCGCCGTCATAGCCCCGCATGACCAGGTAACCCCGCGTGCACAGCTCACCCTGCACTCCGCGCTCGACTGTGGATCCGTTGTCGCGGTCGGCGATCTTGACTTCGGTCTCCGCCAGCGCCGCGCCCACGGTCGAGACGCGCACCTCCAGGTCGTCGCCGGCTCCGGACATGGTGATTACCGGCGAGCTCTCCGTCTGGCCATAGGCGATCGTCATCTCGCGGCAGTGCATCTGGTCCACCACACGCCGCATGACCTCGACCGGACAGGGAGCGCCGGCCATGATTCCGGTGCGCAGTGAAGCCACGTCGAACCGGGCGAACTCCGGGTGTTCCAGTTCGGCGATGAACATCGCGGGCACGCCGTACACTGCGGTAGCCCGCTCCTGGTGGATCGCATCCAGCGTGGCCCGCGCATCGAACGTCCAGTTGGGGAGGACCAGCGTGGAGCCGTGCGCCACACAGGCGAGCACTCCCATCACGCACCCGAAGCAGTGATACAGGGGCACGGGGACGCAGATCCGGTCCTGTGCGGTGATCCTCATCTGGCGGCCGACGAGGAGTCCGTTGTTGAGAATATTGTGATGGGTCAGCAGGACTCCCTTGGGCGATCCGGTGGTGCCCGAGGTGTATTGGATGTTCACCGCGTCATGGCAGTCCAATGGCCCGGGCAACTCCCCGGCGGCCCGCCAGTATTCCCTGCCCTCCTCAAAATAGACGGTCCATTCCGGTTCGGCGCCGGTTTGGCTCAGGATGTTCCGGTAGTTGGCGCGATGGTCGCTCTCCCACAGGAACAGCGCCCGCATCCGCGATTTCCGGATGACATAGCTGAGCTCGTGCGAGCGGTAGGCGGGATTCACGTTCACCAGCACGAGTCCGGCACGGGCGCAGGCAAGCTGCAGCACCGCCCACTCCCAACAGTTAGGCGACCAGACGCCGACGCGGTCGCCCGGAACGAGTCCCAAGCCGAGGAGGCCGCACGCCCAATGGGTTACCCGTTCGTCCAGCTCACCCCACGTCAGGCGGACGCGTTGGTGGCAGGACACGAGCGCCTCGCGATCCGGGTCCCGGGCGGCGGTGATCGACAATTGGTCTCCAATCGTGGTGTCGAGGAGGAGCGAAGAAGGGCCGCGCGCGGAACTCTGCATTCTCTCCGTTATAACAGCACCGCCGAGTTCAGGTTTTCTGCGAGCAACCCCTTGCACTTCGATCTATCGTGCGATAGCAAGAACAGTAGAAGCGAAAGGTATCGTCATGGCCTTCGACCGCAACTCGGAGATCCGGAAGGAACTGCAGTTCCATGTCGAAGAGCGGATCGCCGCGCTGGTGAACTCCGGCGTCCCGGAAGCCGAGGCAGGTGCGTCCCGAGTTCGGCGGCGTGGACCACCCGGCGGGGATCTTCCGGCACTGGCCGCAGCAGGGATCGGAATCGTGTCCATGCTGGCGACTGGCCTGCCTTCATTCCGGGCATCCAAAGTCGATCCCATCATGAAAAAGTCCGCTCCTCAAAAGTCCGACCTGCCGCAGGGCACACTTGACATCCTGCTGCTCAAAGCGATCGCGCAGCGCCTGCAGCAGATTTCGAACTCGGTGATTCAGGTGCCCGGCGGCTCGCTGTATCCCGCACTGCACCGCCTTGAGCAGAAAGGCATCATCGCAGCCGAGCGGGCGTGAGGCGAAGTTCTACCGGCTCACTCGACTCGGCCGCAAGAAGCTCGAGGATGGGACAGGGAGTTGGCAGCGCCTTTCCGATGCCGTGGGCGCGATCCTGAAGATGCCCGAGGGACAGGTGGGATAATGCCGGTGTGAAACCGCTCCAAGGAATCACCACTCTCGACCTGACGCGACTGCTGCCCGGCGCTGTCGCGACCATGATGCTGCGCGAGGCCGGCGCCACCGTCGTCAAGATCGAGGCGCCTGGCGAGGGCGACTACGGAAGGTCGATGGCTCCGTTGATCGATGGCACCGGGGCCATCTTCCGCTTCACCAACGCCGGCAAGCAGAGCGTCGTGCTGGATCTCAAGAGCGAGTCCGGCAAAGCGGCTTTGCTGCGGATGGCTGCCGGGGCGGATGTACTCGTGGAAGGCTTCCGTCCGGGCGTGATGGACCGGCTCGGCTTGGGTCCGCGCGAGATGGCCGCGGTGAATCCGCGGCTGATCTTCGCTTCGCTCACGGGGCACGCGGATGGTTCCACCGAGGCGGGCCACGATCTGAACTACCTCGCGGCCGCGGGCTTGCTTGGCTGGCCTCCCCGGATTCCCGCCGCACCCATCGCGGACATCGCGGGCGGGTCGCTCCAACTGGTCAACAAGATCCTGTTGGCGCTACTGGACCGGGCCCGGACCGGCGCGGGCGCGCGGCTCGTTGTGTCGATGGTCGAGGGCTTGGCTCCGGTTGCGCTTGCTCCGCGCGCATTCGCGGCCGCGGGTGCGCCGAATCCGCTGTCCGGCGTCTACCCTTGCTACAACCTCTACGACACCGCCGACGGCGAATACCTCGCGGTCGCGGCGCTGGAGCCGAAGTTCTGGCGGGAATTCTGCACCGCCGTGGAGCAGCCGGACTGGATCAGCCACCAGTTCGACCAGGAATTCGTCTGGATTGCCGCCGACACCATCGCCGGCCGCGATCTCGAATGGTGGCTCAGCAGGACTCAGGGCCGTGACTGCTGCGTCAACCGCGTTCGGCCTCCGTCGCCTTTGCCGCTCCCTGAGGATCCGCCGCCTGCGCTGGGTGAACACAACGCCCAATGGCGTGCACCGGGAAGTTGACGCTGCGGGCGATAAAGCACAACCGGTGAGCATCCTCGTGGAGCCGCAGAGCGTCCTGCTCGCGCGACGGATCTTCGATCGCCACCTCAGGATGCAGGACCACCTCGGAGAAGTGCCCGCCACCGTCGGAGTCCATCACCATGACGCCTGAAGCATCGTCACGGTACGCCGTCACGACGATCCCCGCGGAGGCACACAGGTGCAGATACCACAGCATGTGACACGCGGAAAGCGCGGCCACGAGCAAATCCTCGGGGTTGTACCGCGAGGCGTCGCCGCGAAAGGCCGGGTCGGAAGAACCCTGCAACGCTGGCTTGCCGGGGATCTCTATCACGTGGTCGCGGCTGTAGGCCTGGTAGGTGCTGGTTCCCGTGCCGCGGTTGCCAGTCCAATGGAGAGATAGAGCGTAGTGGTGTTCGTGCTTCATGGTAGGCTACGGATTGGAGGCCTCCCGCCAGGGCTGCTGTCTCAACCGATGGGACAATCGAACGGCGCGATTCAAGAGTACCACCACATCGAGCACCAGGGCGATGCGCGCGGCGAAGCGATCCTGTGGGATCAACGATGACGCGGCGGTCTCTGTTGGCTTCAGCGGCGCTTGCTGCCTGCGGGACGCGGCGCCAGGACCGTCCGAACATTCTGTTCGTCATCGCGGACGACATGACGTGGCCGTCACCAGGTGCGAGCACGCCGGTGTTTGACCGGATCGCCGGGGAGGGAGTGCTGTTCACCCGGTCCTATTGTGCGTCGCCCTCGTGCACGCCATCGCGCAGCGCGGTGCTCACGGGCAAGCACATCTGGCAACTGGGCGAAGCCGGCGTCCTGTACGGGACCATGCCGCCGGACCAGACACTGTTCACGCACCGGCTCGAGGATGCCAGATACTCAGTTGGCTTCACGGGGAAGGCTTGGGCCCCGGGCGATTGGCGCGCGGCGGGACTCACGCGCCATCCAGTTGGCAAGGAGTTCAACACTCGCCGCCTTGATCCGGCGCCGCACGCGGCCATCGATCCACGCGACTACGCGGCCAACTTCGAGGACTTCCTGGCCGCCGCACCGGCTGGCAGTCCATGGTGTTTCTGGTTCGGGTGCACGGAACCGCACCGTGTGTATGAGAAGGGGAGCGGTCTCCGGATGGGCAAGAAGCTGGACGGCGTGACCGTTCCGCCCTACTGGCCCGACACTCCCGGGATCCGGTCCGATCTTCTCGACTACCAGGCGGAGGTGGAGTGGTTCGACTCCCAGGTGGGACGCGTGGTTGCGGCGCTTGAGAAGCGCTCGCTGCTGAACAACACGCTGATCGTGGTGACCAGCGATAACGGGATGCCGTTCCCGCGGGCGAAGGTGAACTTGTATGAGCCCGGAGTCCACATGCCGCTGGCGATGCGGTGGGGCTCGCGGATCAAGGGTGGACGCAGAGTCGAGGACTTCGTGAGCCACGTGGACTTCGCGCCCACGCTGCTGGAAGCCGCCGGACTCACGCCGCACGAAGGCATGGCGGGACGCAGTCTGATGCCACTGCTTGATTCGGCAGCGCCGGATCCGGCGCGCGATTGCGTGTACACAGCGCTCGAGCGTCACACGATGTGCCGGCCAGACGGGGCGACGTATCCGATCCGCGGCTTACGGACAGCGCGTTATCAGTATCTGCGCAACTTCGCGCCGGACCGGTGGCCGACGGGCGGGCCGGAGTTCGTTTCGTCGAACCTGACCTATCACGGCGATGTCGACGGCTGCCCAACGAAGGACTTCATGACCGCGCCTGGCAATCAACGGCGGTTCGCGCGGGAGTATGAGCTGTGCTTCGGCAAGCGTCCGGCGGAGGAGTTCTACGATGTGAACGCGGATCCGCACCAGGTCCGGAATTTGGCGGCGGATCCGGCGCATCACGCGGCGCTTGCGGATCATCGCACGCGGCTGGAGGCGTATTTGCGGAAGACCGGAGATCCGCGGATTGAGGGACGGGACCCGTGGCAGGCATATGCGTACCGGCAGACAACGGGGTTCGGCGCATCGTTCAATACGGCGCTGCCCGCGGAGGTGAGGGAGGCGGCGCGGAAGCGGGGCGCGCACAAGCCGGAGTGATTCATGGAAGGTGCGGGCCGTCGACAGTCTGTATGGTTTGAGTCTCAAGGGCGGAGCGATCTTTCCAGCACGGTACCGGCGGCACAACTTGAAGCGCCCCTGATTCTTACCAAATCATTACAATCTCCGGACGACTGTAGCGGACGGTCCGCGGCATTCTGGTTGCGGAGACACAAACCCACATGAAAAACTTCTTCGCAATTCTGGCGCTGGCCGCATGGACCCTTTCCGCCCAGCCGGTCGTCATGAACGTAGTTCCCGAAACCGCCGCGTCCGGATTCGGCCAATTGATCACCATTCAGGGCTCCGGCCTTGCCCCCTCGAACAACCCCAAGCTGACCATGGTCAACGACGCCACCGGCCAGGCCTCCACCTGTCCATTCACCCTCAACCCCGCCGGCACGGACCACGAGATGTACGTCCGGCTCGCATCGGGCGGCTGCATCCTTGCCGCAGGCAAGTACTACGGCTACGTCGAGGGCGCAAACGGCACCAGCGAGAAATTCGAATTCAACGTGGCGGCCAAGCCCCAGCGGCCGATCGCCCGTTCGTTGTGCGTCAACATGTTCAACGGCTGCCAGGCGAACGCCTCGGCGTGGCACGGTGGGACAATCACCGTGTTCGGCTATGGTGTGGACGCCACCAACGCTATTGTCGAGTTCCGGAAAGGGAACATGGTGATTCAAGTCGCCAGCACGCTCGTGCATATTTCCGCGCAGGGAGTCGGCATCGGAGCGATCGTTCCGTCCGCGCTGGGCGTGGGTCCGGTGATGGTGGGGCTGCGCTCGAAGGTCGGTACGGCCCAGAGCACCCTCAGCAACCTGATGAAGGTCCAGGTGGAGATGCCGTAAGCTGGAAGAATCTTGGCGAATCGATACGACGCGCTTCTCGTGGTTGGCTTCGGTGGACCGGAGAAGCGCGACGACGTCATCCCGTTTCTTGAAAACGTGCTTCGTGGCCGCAACGTTCCGCGCGAGCGGATGCTGGCGGTCGCGGAGCACTATTATCATTTTGGGGGCCGGAGTCCGATCAATGATCAGGTGCGCGATATGATCGGGCTGCTGGAATCCGAACTCGCCGCGCATGGCACAAGCCTGCCGGTGTACTGGGGAAACCGCAACTGGCATCCGTTGCTGCCGGATACGGTACAGCGGATGGCGGCGGACGGAGTCCGGCGCGCGCTGGCTTTCGTCACCTCGGCCTACAGCTCCTATTCAGGATGCCGGCAGTACCGCGAGAACATTGAGGCGGCGCAGGCCGCTGGCGGCGGCGCCCCGGAGATCGACAAGATCCGCGTGTTCTACGGCCATCCCGGGTTTCTCGAGGCTTCGGCAGCGCGGGTGCAGGAAGCCCTGGCGCGGCTGCCCGGCGCGCGGATCATCTTCACGGCGCACAGCATTCCGTCGGCCATGGCCCAGGGGTGTGCCTACGAGCGGCAGCTCCGGTTCACGTGTGCCGGGATCGCACGCCGGGTGGAGAATCCGGACTGGGTGCTGGCGTATCAAAGCCGCAGCGGCCCCCCGTCGCAGCCATGGCTTGAGCCGGACATCACAGCCTACCTGAAAGCCGAGCGTCCCGCGCGAGTGGTGATCGCCCCTGTGGGATTCCTGTCGGACCACCTGGAGATCCTCTGGGATCTGGATGAAGATGCGCGTGCGGTGTGCGCGGAGTTGGGCATCGAGATGGTCCGCGCCGCGACGGTGGGGTGCCATCCGCGCTTCATCACGATGATCCGTGAGTTGATCGAGGAGTATCAATCGGGCGAGCCGCTCGTCGAGCCGGGACTCTGCTCGGAGCATTGTTGCCTTCCAGCGCGGCCCCCCGGCAGGTAGCCCATGGACTTCGGGCAGTACGCGGTTCCGCCGGACTTGGCGCCTTGGGTTGAATCCATCTGGACGCTGCGAGGAGTGCTTGCACCTGACGGCCAGGTGATCCTGCCCGACGGCCGCATGGAGCTGGTGATCCACTTCGGCGCACCGCCCCGCGTGAACGGGGCAGCGCAGCCGGAGTCCGTGATTGCCGGACAGTTGCGGTCGGCATTGGTGTTGTCGCCCAACGGGTGGATGGACGCGCTCGGAGTCCGGCTGCGGCCCGAAGCGGGAGGATGCCTGGCTCCAGCAGCCGACTTGGCGGGTTCGCTACTGGACCTTCAGAGTGTGCTCGGTGTGTGGGCAAGGAGGCTCCGCGAGGAGATAGGGAACTCGGCGGACCGCCCAGCGGCCGTGGTGCAGGCGTTGCGGCGGCTGTTGGCAGGCGCGATACGTCCGGACCCGCTGATCCATTGGTCGATTCGCGCGATCGAGGCGTCGCACGGGTGCGGCGGGATGGACTCATTTGTTCCAGGCGAGCTTCGGATCCGGCAGTGGGAACGCCGGTTCCTGGCCGCGGCAGGGATCACGCCCAAAGCGCTGGCGCGAATCGCCCGGCTCCAGCACGTGGTCGCGCTGCATGAAGCCGGAGAATGGGTCCGGTGGGCCGATATCGCTGCCGAGTGCGGATTCTATGATCAGGCGCACATGGCGAACGACTTTCGCGCGTTCTCCGGCCAGAGTCCGGATGCGTACTTTCGCGCGGGGCGAGGGATGGTGGAGTTCTACCGTGACGGAAAATTCCAAGACGCGGCGCGGTGAAGCGCGTAGAATTCAGTCTATGCACAGCTTGCTTCCCGTCTCACTTCTGGTGGCCGCTCCCCTCTTGGCTCAGGCCCCAGCCTCGATATCGGACCTTGCCTGGATCGCTGGTTCTTGGGCAGGCTCCCTCGGCCGGGCCCAAGTAGAAGAGCATTGGCTGACCCCGTCGGGCGGAGCGATGCTCGGCATGAGCCGCACGCTCGCGGGGGAAAAGATGGTGATGTTCGAGTTCCTCCGGATTGAGACGCGTCCGGATGGCGTCTATTACGTCGCGCAACCGAATGGCAGACCGCCGACGGGTTTCAAGCTCACCAGATCCTCACCGAAATTGGCGGTGTTTGAGAATCCCCAGCATGACCATCCGAAGATCATCACCTATGAACTGACCGATCCACAGTCGTTGACCGCGACCATCGAAGGGGATCAGGGCGGGAAGAACCGGAAGACCGTGTTCCAGTTCAAACGCACCAAACTGCCGCCTCCGGCAGGAGATCCGTCAGCGCGCCGTTGACTGGACCTCGATCGCTTCGAAGAAGCCCTCCTGGTTCCACTCCTGGAACCAGGCAAACACGCGATCCCGGTTGCGGATCCCGGCGAGTACAGCACCGATCGGTTCCCCCTCGGCAAGGCGCGACAGCACGCCATACGCGGGCCGCGTGAGCGAGTGCCAGGTCACAGCGTAGTCACGGCGGTACACGGCGAGCCATGTCCGGCGCGCCCGTTTGGAGGGCCGTTGTTTGTACAGGTGCACTGGATAGCCCAGCTCAAGCAATCGGAACGCGCGAATGGGACGCAGCCGCGCCACGCCCCAACTCTCCGGATCCACCGCGGCCAACTGATCCGTCGTGAGCCGCGGGGATTCCTCCTCATCGAACACTTCCGACACCGTCAGCTCGAATCGCGCCAGATCGACGGACAGAGCCGGTGACGGCAATCCATCCAGCTTGGCCAGGAGCGCCGGAACATTGCGCCCGAGATCGTTCAGCGTGTACGAGCGCGATGGATGCTCGCAAATGTAGAGGCTCGCGAACTCGGCGAACAACTCCTCGCCCAGCAGTCCGGCGAGCATGGGGAAGTCCGCCTCCAGCGCCTCCGCCAGACGCGCGCCGTACATGCCGCGATACACTTCCAGCCTCTCCCCGGGCGTCATCGCGGCCGAGGGGCGGACGATGCGGCGCGCTTTCGCATCTCCGCACGGACCCGGCTCCAGGATCACCGCCTGCATCCAACGTTGTATCGCGCCCAGGTCAGGCTGCCTCACGGATTTCTCCCGAAGAACGATACCGCCGCGCCTTCAGCGCTTCGGCATGCACGGTTTCAAAATCCGGCACGTCTTCGTCCCACTCAAGCAGCGTCGCGATTCCGCCCATGCGCTGGTAGACACGCCGGTAGAGCTCCCACACGGGATCCACCACGTGATCCGAGTGGGTGTCGAGAATGTGCGTCCCTTTATGGGTGTGCCCGGCCAGGTGGATCTGCACCACGCGGTCCGCGGGGATGCGGTCGATGTAGGCGTTCGCGTCCCATCCGTGATTGAACGCGCTTACGTAGACGTTGTTCACGTCAAGCAGCAATCCGCAGTTGGCCTGTCCGGCCATTTCGGCCATGAAATCCCACTCGTTCCAAGTAGACACGTGGAACTCGAGGTAGGTCGAGGGATTCTCGAGCACCAACGGACGTTCGAGGAAATCAGAGATCACGCGGATCCGCTCCACCACATGCCGCAGGGACTCATCCGTGTAGGGCATCGGCAGCAGATCGTGGACGTTCAGCCCGGCGACCCCGGTCCAGCACAGGTGATCCGACACCCAGCGCGCGTTGATGCGCTGTGCAAGCGACTTCAGCTTGCGCAGGTATTCGAAGTTCACTGGATCCGTACTACCCACCGACATCGAGACACCGTGCAGGACGACGGGGTAGCGCTCGGCCACCTGGTCGAGCACATAGAGCGGACGCCCCCCGGTGTCCATATAGTTCTCCGACAGAATTTCGAACCAGTCGACGCGGGGATGCTGGTTCAGGATGTAGGGGAAGTGGACCGTCCGGAGCCCGACACCGAAGCCCAGATCCGGATAGCCCCATCGGTTCGCCATGGGAGTCACAGGTGAGCGGCGGAGTCTTCGCTTCTCCGCCGCTCACTCCCACCTTACGCCAAGACTTCGCGACGCACGCGCAGCCGGCTATGCTGCATCGGAACCGCGCAGCCGCCCTTGCCCTTGCACGTGTTCTTGCCCGCGCAACCCTTATCGCCGGATTTGCAGCCACCGAGGCCTTTGCATTCATTCTGGCCGGCGCAGCCGTGCTTCACCGTGGCGCATCCGCCCTTGCCCTTGCAGGTGTTCTTGCCCGCACAGCCATTGTCGCCGGACTTGCAGCCTCCCTGCCCTTTGCACGTGTTCTTGCCCTTGCAGATGTGCTTTTCCACCTTGGCCTGCGCCACCAGCACCCGCGCGGACCCCGCCGCCATCAATCCGGCAGCCGCGGCGCCGATGACACTGTTGAACTTCCTACGATTCATCTCAATCTCCTTTGAATTCCGTTTCCGGTCCCGCTTGACAATACGGCGGGTCCAATGGACCTGGATGCGGCAACCCGCGAAAACATTTCAATTAAGAATTTCGAATGTCCGGCAGGCCGGTGCGAGCACCCTGAAATGAATGTAGCGCAACGGCAGCGCTCAGGCCACTTGCAGGAACTTGACGCACACCGGCGCGCCGACATCCAGCTTCTGGCCAGCCGGGGTGAGGTTGCCGTCCTTGCCGATCCGGAACAGGACAATGCTGTCGGTGGCCTGGTTGGCAGCGATGAGCCAGCGCCCGGACGGGTCGATGTTGAAGTTGCGCGGCGTGCGGCCCTGGGTCGAGACGTTGCCGATGCGCGTGAGCTTGCCGTCCTTGTGGACCTTGAACACGGCGATCGAGTCGTGCCCGCGATTGGAGCAGTAGACGTACTTGCCCGAGGGATGGCACAGGATCTCGGCGGTGGAGTTGCCGGTTCCAGTGTAGTCCTGTGGAAGCGTCGAGATCACCTGGATCTCGTCGAGCACACCGGAGGCCGCGTTCCAGCGGAATGCGGTCACCGCCGACTTCATCTCCTGGTTCGTGTAAGCGAACTTGCCCTTGGGATGGAAGGTGAAATGGCGCGGTCCGCCGCCGGGCGTCACCTTGGCGAACGGCGGATTGTGCGGCGTGAGCGATCCCTGGGCCGGATCGAGCTGATAGACGAGCACCTGGTCAAGTCCGAGGTCGGCGACCATGACGAAGCGGTTGTCGGCGGAGATGTTCACCGAGTGCGCGTGCGGATTCATCTGGCGGCGGTTGTCGACCGAGCTTCCCTTGTGCTGAATGAACGCGGACGCATCGCCCAGATTGCCCGCGTCGTCCTTGATCGGAATCGAGGCCACGCTGCCTCCGCCGTAGTTGGCGACGACGACATTCTTGCCGGTCTTATCGACCACGAGATGGCAGGCGCCGTCACCTTTGGTGGCCGAGGTGTTCAGCTTAGTGAGCATGCCGGTATTGCGGTCGATCTGGAATCCGGTCACCGCGCCACTGCGCTGTCCCTGATAATTGGCGATCTCGCTCACGGCGTAAAGGGTCCGGCCGTTGGGATGGATCGTCAGGAACGAAGGATTCGTGACCTCGCCCACCAGCCCCACCGGACTGAGCTCTCCCGTCTTCACGTTCATGCGGAAGGCGTGGATGCCTTTGCTCTTGTTGCCGTTTGTGTAGGTGCCTACGTAGACGATGTACTCTTTGGCGCGCGCCCATGCGGGAACAGCGGCGCCCGCGAGGGTGAGGAGGGCTTGTCTGCGGTTCATGAAAAAAGATGATAACACCGGACGGGCGGGGGCGGTCAGACGTTGAAGTCGAGCCACTTGAGAATCGCGAACAGGACTCCGATGATGTAGGCCGCCGTGGTCCACAGCAGGACCAGCGGCTGGTTCGCGCGGGCCAGGTCCAGCCAGGTGGGCATCAGCGGACGGGGATCGCCAGCGCCGGTCGTCAGACCTTGGATCGTGCCGTCAAATCGCAGGGCAATCTCGCCTTTGGTAAAGCGCGCGGTCCGGATGCGCCCATCCACCGCGCCGAACTGGATGTGCTCTGCCTCGCGGAGCTTCCGCTCCTGGCTGTTCAGTTCCTCGAAGAAAATGGCGCCAGACTTGATCGACGATACCCGGCGCGTTCGCGACTCGTCGGCCTCGAAGGTAGACAGGGAATCGATGGGCCACTGGCGGAATAGATCGGCATCCGCGTCGCCGGGGAAGACGAAGCGGATGTCGGCCGGGGAAGCGCCCGTGGTGAACGACAGTGAGCGCGGGATCTTGAACTCGGCTGGCCGGCCCGAGACCCGCAGTTTTCCACTCAGGCTTACCTCGATCACCGCGCCTTCGCCGTTGATGTCGAACTGCAGGGCGGACTGCGAATCGCGTTCGAGCGTCACCACGGTGGCGTTGGAGAGCTTGATATGTTGCACGGTGATCGCGCCGCCGTCTGCTTCGATTCGAGCGCCCACCGGTGCGCGGCCCAGCACCTCATCCGGATCCGAGATGTTGGCCCCGCTGACCGAGATCGATTTCACAAGCAGGCTCCTCGATTGCACCGGCTCTGTTATTCTGAACCGGACCGCGGTCACCAAGGCCTCGAGCTCCACGGCAGTCTTCGTAGCCCGCTTAAACAGCATCAGGGAGACCACCGAGAGCGAGAGAATCGCGAAGACGATCGCGATGCCGCGGTGGCTGGGCTTCGGCGCGGCGGGTTCGGCCATCGCGGCGAGTCGGGAGAGCGCTTCCAGTTTCCGCACGTCCGCCAAGGGAGCCTGCCCGTCCTGTTTCAGTGCGGACTCTGCGTATTCCCGAGCGCGGTTGGCAAGGTGCTGGCGAAGCCGGGCAGCCGCGGACTGTTGGTCCATAATCAGTTCGCCGGAAGCTGGAGGACGTAGACGCCGTTGGCTGATCCTCCGTCACGCAACGTCGCCGCCAGACTGAGGCGGTACAGTCCGGGTCTGGGGAGCTTTGGGAGCGCAACCTGGAATCCCCGCCCCGCCGGGTAGACGTTCAAGCCCAGCGCCTTGTCGCGCGCGACGACCGTGCCCGAGGGCTCAGCGCGCAACGTCATGTACACTTCGCTCAACTCGGCGGCAGGCCGCACCAGAATGGCGACGGTCTTGGATCCGTTGACCTCTATCGGAACATAGCGCACTGCACTCCCGGCTCCGGTCCAGGCCACGATACCCAGTTCCCGGTCCTGGAGCTTGAATTGGCTGAGCACACGGGTGGGCCACTGAAACGAATTCACCGCGCCGGGCTTGGCATCCATGCGGTAGTAGTGGCGGGAGCGGAGGCTTTCGCCGCGGATGCGCAACGCAGCGCCCGCTGTTGCCCAGGCGAGGCTGATGGGACTCGCGCCAGTTAACGCGGAGGCCGGTACCGGCGCGCCGAAGGAGACCAGTTGCAGATCCGCCGAGCTAGCAACGTCACGGATGTACTCACCCTCGCACCGGTTGTCGCGCCAGTCGTAGCCGTTCACGCCACCCGCGCGTTTCAGGCCGAACTCAGCGCAACGGTCCTGCTGGAACGCGGGGAGCGTGACGGACAGGAGAGCGAGAATGCGCGAGACGGTCATCTTCGCGCTCATTTTGGCACAACCGAGAAGACGAAAATGAAGTCTCCCTTGCGGCTCCGGGCGGTGGAGACGGGGACCTCCACTTCAGCTCCGGGGGCGAGGGTGGTGTCCTTGCTGATGGGGAGCCGCTCGCCGTGCGAGTGGTCGCCGGTGATCACCAGGCGGACCGGTTGGCCGGCGGGCGCCTCAATGAGTTTCGTCTCGGCCTGATTTGGGACATAGACGTTGCGGCCCGCGTCATCGTCGAACGACTTCTCCCGCCAGTCAAGCAGGACATTGCCGTTCACGGTAGCGCGGAAGTCCCAGTTCGTGGCGCCACTCGACCCGTCCTCTTTGACGATGACGCGCAGGAGCCGCACCACGAGCGTCCGGGGCTGGGCGGCTGACTGCTCGACGGCGGCGCGCTCGATCTCAATCGGATAGCCCCACTCGCGCAGCCGTTCGAGCACCCGCTCGATCGGAATCGCGACGCCTTCCGGCGGTGCGTCCTGCTTGATGATTCCGACGAGGTGTCCGCGCTCGTCGAACAGGCCGCCGCCTGAGTAGCCGGCCGAAATGAACGGCGAGTCGAACCGGATGGAGTCCGCCGCGCTGCGCTGGATGTGGTCGGGCGCTGGCCGCGAATACCACCGGCGACTCTGTGGATAGCCGGTGGACCAGACCTTGTCGCCCCGCTTCAGCGTGGCCGAGTCGCCGAGGATACGCGCGGCGGGTTTTTGTCCGAGGGCGTCGGGATCGGTGATGGCGGCAACAGCGAGGTCGAGGATGGGATCAGAGTGTTCGAGGATCTTGACCGCGAATGACTCGCCCGGACGGCCCTTGACGAATGCCTTGACGGATTTCGCAGTGTTGGGTCCGGAGCGGATCACGTGGTTGGCGGTGGCGATGTAGATGCGGCCGGCGGCCGAGCCGAAGATGACGCCGGCGCCGTTCTGTGCAGGTCCTTCGTCGAACTCGGCGGTGAGCATGACGAGGCGGTCCTCGTGCAGAGCCGGAGGCTGCTGTGCCCAGCAGGCCGCGATGAGGAAGATAGGCAGGAGTGAGCGTGTTGGCGGCATGGGGGCCCGGGTGATCGAGTTCAGTTTATCGGATTTCGATCGATCTCAGTCCCACACACAGCGGAACCCGAGCGTGTTGTCGTGGTCCGTTGGAGCCCGCCTGCCGCGTAGCGACACCCGCAATGATAGGACGGCGCTTCCCCAATAGCCTCCACGCACCTCCTTGTTCAAGGCATCGAAGTCGGTTGCGGTCCACTCCCAGACGTTCCCCATCATGTCGTACAAGCCGAACGAATTCGGCTTCAGCTGCCGGACTCTCTGCGTCTGCCTGGTATTGTGGTGGCTTCCCCAGGCGATCTCTTTCAAGTCGCCGTACGCCGTTCCCGTGGTTCCGGCACGCGCCGCATATTCCCATTCCGCCGAGATGGGCAGCCTGCCTCCAGCCTTGGCGCAGTAGGCTTGGGCTTGATGCCAGGTAACGTTTTCGACCGGATTGCTGGGGCCGCGAAACTGGCTCGGATTGGAGCCGATCAGCCGCTCATACTCCGTCTGGTTGACCTCGGTCTCGTTCATCCAAAAGCCTTTCGCAATCGTGGTTCGCACTGGGGGATTCGCCTCGCTGGGAAGACAGAACCCGCCCGGGGAGCAACCCATCAGGAACGTCCCCGGGCGGATCCATACTGCTCCAGCGCGTTGCTTCTTCACCAGAGGCCTGTCAGGCGAAACTTTGGGTGGCGAGGCGGCCACGGGCTCATCCTTCGACAGCCCCACCGGATAGCCCCACTCCTTTAGGCGCTCGATCACCCGCTCGATCCGGACCGCCTCGCCCTCAGGCGGGTTGTCTCGGCGGATCATGCCGACGATCTCCCACCGGTCGGTGAACAGTCCGCCGCCTGAATATCCAGGTCCGATCCAGGCCGCGTCGAACCGCACAGTGTCACGGTCGCCCCCCGAGACCACGTCCGGCGCGGCCCGCGCGAACCACTCCTTGCCACCCGGATAGCCCATGGTCTCAACCTTTACTGGCCCCCGGCGCGTGAGGCTCCCTGAATTACCAAGCGCGTTGAAGGGCAGCGCCGGAACCGCGAGGTCAGGCGCGCCCGTGATGATGAGCACGGCGAGGTCGAGCGCGGAGTCGAAGTGACGGGTGAGCGCGGCGGTGCGGGTCTCGCCGGGAAGCCACTTCAGCAGCAGGTCGATCTTCTTCGCCTCGCGGGGTCCGTAGCGGACAACGTGGTTTGCGGTCGCGATGTAGAGCCGGCCGGACTGGTGCCCGAAGATGATCCCGGCTCCGTTCTGTGGCGGGTCCTGCGCGCGATCCTCCCATTGCGCCTTGATCATCACCAGCAGCGGCTTGACCTCGTCCTCACGCGACTCCGCCAACGCGATGGCAGCGGTCAACAACGCGGGAATGAGACGCACGCACATCATGATAACGCGGCCTGGGACACGGGATCGGGACGCCGTCACTTTCCCCTTGCACACCGAGAGGAGTCTGGTGTACTCCGGCCACCCGCAGCTCGTGGGAGTGGTCAACGCCACGCCGGGTCTCTAACTGTACTAATCCCCAAGCAACTTTCCGTATGCCTCGAGCTCCGGCACGTTATCCAGCACCGCCTTAATCCCCGCGGTGATCGGGATTGCAAAGATTAGTCCCATTGCACCCCAGACACTGCCCCAGAACATCAGCGCGATGGTCACCGCCAGCGGATTGAGGTGAACCCGCGAACCCACCAGCAATGGATACAACAGGTTCATCGCGATCAGGTGCAGTCCCCCGACGACCGCCGCAATGATCAGGTAGGCACCCACCTTGTTGTACACCGGTAGAGCCGCGAATAACGGCGGGATCAACGCGAGCGGGAGTCCAACGTAGGGGATCAGGCTCAGGAATCCACTCAACGGAGCAACCAGGAGGAAGTATGGGATCCGGAACAGCCAGAAGAACAGTCCGCTGAACAGGGTCAGGATCACGCCGAGGACGAAATTGCCCACCACGTAAGCCCGGGCCATGTCGGCGATCCCCTGCCAGCTCCGGCCGGCGGCGTGGCGGCCCTGCCCGTGGAAGAGCTGCAGGTAGTGGCGGCGCATGTGATCGCGCCAACTGAGCATGAAGTAAACCAGGAACGGAATAAAGCTCGCCAGCAGCAGCACCTGGTAGATGCGCTCCCAGTGCTGATAGACGAAATTCACCAGCGGCGATCCTTCGGCATGAATCCTCACTTCCTGGATCTGCGGCGTTTCCGGCTGGGGCGGGGGCGGGGGCTCGGGCGCACGCCGCTTGCGCGCCGCGGGATTCGCGGCCGCCGGGTTTTGCACATCCCGGACCCGCTTGGGCGTGAACAGCGCCAGCACCCCGCGCTCGGCTTCCTCAAGGTTCTTCACCACCTCGGACGAAAGCTCGTTGACGCGCGCGCTGTACGCGGGCATGTCCTCGATCAGTCCGGCGATCTGCGTGTAGGCGCCGACGCCCAACAGGTAAAGCAGCGTGAGCGCGATCGAGCACACCAGAAAGCTCGCCACGGCGCGCGGGAGCCGGAGCCGCATCACCAGGTCGACGAAGGGCTCCAGAATGAATCCAATCGTCACTGCGGTGAACAGCGTAACCAGGAAATCGCGCCCGAAATAGACAAGCGTGATCAGCGTGCCGAACGCGATCACATTGACCGCGGCCCGCCGCTGGCGTTGTTCCCTCGCTTGAATCTTTACCGCAGCCACGCCTGAACCCGCTAATCGTACTCTAGCGCACCGTCAGGCTGCGGCGGAGAACCATTATCGTTTGAGCCGGACACGCTGCGGTGACGCACCGGGGACGCGCTCCAGCTCGCCGGTCACTTCCATGTGCAGCTTGACGGTCACCGTGTACCACAGCACCGAGCCCAGCCGCGCCTGTTCGCCGGGCGGCAGCGCTCTGGCCACAAGCTCCGGCAGCTCCTGGAATTCGATCCCCTCCTTCCGGCGTGGGACCGATTTCCGGATCGCTTTTCGCACAGCCTCATACTTCCATTGCGCGATGCGTGTTGGCCTCTTGCCTGGAGTGGGAGTCTGGCAGATGGTTGTGGGCTCTGTTTTCGACATCAAAACCCCGCGGAAGTGCCGCCGGTTCACTTCTTGCCGGGAACCGGGACCACGGTGCCGGGTTTAGGCTCGTTGAACTGGGGATAGGCGAACGTCACCAGGATTGGGATGTGCTTGCCGATCGGCTCAACGATCAGCAACACGCGCAGGTCCGGCTTCTTCGCTGGTCCCACCGGGCGGCTGGTAACGGTCAGCTTGGCGGTCTGGCCGCGCTCGATCCGGCTCCCTTCGAGATTAATTACCACGCCACCAAAGTCATCGGCCTGCATCGACACTGTCACCGGGCCGTCGAAGTCGTTAGTGATGATGACCTCAGCCGCCGCGTCCCGGTCGCTCGGAAGCTCGATCTTGTCCTTATCCACCTTGACCTTCGACCGAAGCTTGTCGACCGTCATCTCGTTACTCGAGATGTACTTGTTGAAGTCAGCCTGCGCCTGTCCGGGACCGGGCGAAAGAAGTCCCCACGGACTGTCCTTCGAGGAAGAGTTCTCGACAAACCACCACCACTGGCCCTGATCGAACTTCCACGTCGAACCTGCCGGCCGGTTCACCTTCATGGTTCCGAACCCTACAAAATGGAAATCAGTGTCCATGTCGATGACGACTTTCGCCCGCTGGTAGTTCTCCTCGTAGTTGATCGACACGATCTTGAAGCTGCGCATTTGCAGCTTCGGAGCCTCGAAGAAAAGATCCTTGCTGTCCTCATGGACGGCCGCGTCCGCCTGGCGCGACTTGCCCGCCATCTGCCGCTCGTAGAAAAAGTTGACCCGCTCCCGCAGGGCGTCATCAATGTGCTTCGGAGCCTTCGTAAAAAGCGATCCAAAGCCCTCCTGGCCCCAGGAAACGGCGGCAACAGCGAGCGCGACGGACAATCCACGCCACATGTTCATATTGTACTCTGACGCCGGTCCATCGTTTTGGTTTCGAGGAACCGTGCGAACCGGTCGGGCCGCAAGGAGAGTCCGCACACCACCGACTGCCGTCCGCTGTCCGCCACGATCAGCAGCTTCACCCACTTGCCTGAATCGCGGGCAAAGATCCGCACATGGTTGCCGCGCCGGCTCCGGACCTCGGCCACCGGTTTTCCAGCGCCCGCACGCACCACCGCCTCCGCCGCGCCGTTCACGTCTTCAAACACCGCGACCCGCAGTCCCTTGGCCCCGGCTGGGGCCCCTGCATACGACACCAAACCCACCAGGCCCAACAGCGGGATCCGCAACGGCTTCTTTCCGGAGTGGGCCGTAATCTCCCTGACCGCGCGGTCGAAGTCCAGATCGTCTTCGGGACCCTCAACCGCCAGAAGCGGCACCGTGAGAAGCATGGCCGCGGCCAGTACTCTACTCATCCTCTTCATCCTTTCCCTGCTTCTTGGCCGCCGGCTTGGGCGTCCCGCTCTGCAGGTGGACATTGGGGATGCCGAACTTCCCGCCCAATTGCTGCAGCGCCGACGGATCGATGTTGCCCGCCAGGTGGACCACGGTCAGCTCGCGCGGCTCGGCCGCGATCACCACGAGCCCGTCGATCACCTCGCCGTTGGTCTTCACATAGATACTGGTGTTGTCCCCGCTGCCTTTGTTGCTTCGCACGTCGACGATCGCCTGGTACTGCATCGAGGTGACCTTGGCCCGCAGCGCGTTCACGTCCTCGATCGCATACCCGCCCACCCGGTCGAACTTGAACGAGCGCACAAACACCCCGCGCAGACCTTGAACCACGCCCTGGACCCCGGGCGGGCCGTCCTTGCCCCCCACAAACCCCTTGGCCAACTGGAGCATCATCCCGTCCAGGTTGACGTTCACGGTCTCGTCGGCCTTGGACTCAAACTTTGACCAGTCGATCAGGTTCTGAAATTCCTGCGCCATGGCTCCACCCGCCACGGTCAGCATCAGTAAATATTTCATCGTACGAATACCTCACTCGCTTTCTTTTCCGCCAAATCAATCTTGCTCGACGCGATCCGCAGCGCGGATTCGAGCTCGCGCCCCGCCTGATCCACCTTCCACCATCCTCCGCCCAGACACACGAGCACCGCGGCCGCCACCGCCCATCGCCACGGGACCGTGCGGGTCCTGGCCTGGGTCCGGGTTTTCTCCATCACCCGGTCCGCGAACCCGGCGGGCGCACGCTTGCGCGCCAGAGTCTGCCGCAACTCCTGTTCCAGATCCATCATCGAACTCCTTTCCCCGCGGTGGTCCGCTCGAGCTTGCCCCGCAACAGCGCCAGCGCCCGGTGCAGAGTGCTTTTCACCGATCCAGCCGGGATGTTCATCGCCGAGGCGATCTCCCCGAGATCCATATCTTCCTGATACCGCAAGATGACCGCCATCCGCGCCCGGTCCGGCAGCGCATCCACCAGCCGTGCCAGCAGGCTGCTCAGCAGAGGATCCGCATGGCTCGCCGGAGAGGAAGGCTCCGGCGCCGACTCCAGCCCGGACCGCGGACGCAGCCGCAACCGCCGCGTCTGGTCGATGCAGCGCTGGGCCGTAACCCGCCGCAGCCAGTGCGCCATGTGTGAATCGGACTCGATCGAGGCCAAGTTCCGGTGCAGCTCCAGGAACACCTCCTGTGCGATCTCTTCAGACTGGTGACGATCGCGGAAGTAGTGCCAGGCGATCGAGTACACCATATCCTGGTGTGACCGGACCACATCGCCGAACCCGGCTGCCGTCAGCTCCATTCACGGCTATATACGCGCGAGCCCGCCGGCGGGTGCCAATTTTTATGCGTCCCGCGGACGGACGTACCAGGCAATCGCATCCTCGCGCGACGGCTGGTTCCCCGGCTCCTTGTCCGCCTCCGGGTGGGTCCGGCGGAACCGCTCCAGGATCAGGTCTTCCATCTCCGCCACCACCGTGGGATTCTCCGCCGCGACATCGGTGAACTCGCCCGGATCCGCCTTGCGGTCATAGAGCCGCTTGTACCGCCCTGGCGTCGGATCCGCGATGAGGTATCCGTCGGTACGCTTCCGCTGCCCGGTACAGAAGATGTACTTCCACCGGTCCGTGCGGACAAAGGCCTCTTCGTTTTCAAGGTACTGGCTGAAGATGTGGGTCCGCGGCGAGGGATGCGCCTTCCCCTCGAGATAGGGCCGCAGCGACTGGCCGTGCAGTACCGGCAGCGGATCCAGACCCATGATGTCGCAGACCGTCGCCGGGACGTCGATATGCTCGGTCATCTCCGTGACCGCGTGTCCCGCCCGGATCCGGCCCGGATGCCGCAGGATCAGCGGAACATGCAGCGCCGGATCATATCCGCAGTGCTTCTCGAACCGCCCGTGCTGGCCGAGCGAATATCCATGGTCGGCCATGTAGACGACGGTGGTGTTGCCATCGAGCCCCAGTGACTTCAGCTTGTCAAGCACGATCCCGATGTTGCGGTCGAGGAAACGCGCCGACGTGTAGTAGGCGGCGATGATGCCCTGCTTCTCCTCCGGCTTCAGGTCCTTGAAGATGAGCGGAATCTGCCAGGCGTCCTCGGATCCCACTTTGGGCACCGGAAACCGCGCCGGATCAAACGCCCCGGCGTCCTCGACCGGGAAGTCGAATGGCGAATGCGGCTCCTGGAAGCTCACCCACAGGGCGAACTGGCTGTCCTTGTTGTCCTCGAGATACTGGCAGGCCTGCCGCGCCAGGAAGCTGCCCCGCATGTCGTGATCGTAACGGCCGAAGGGGAGCTTGTCCGCGTTCAACCAGATGTTGGCGGGATCGCGGAACGGCCGCCACTGCGGCTTCACCTTGACGGACTCAGCCACCGCGCGCGACGGCCCCGCCTTCTGCCATTCGCGGCCCACCACGTCCTCGCACATCACGTGATCGAATCCATGCAGGCCCGGGCGGGACGGCTGGTTGAAGTGCATCTTGCCCATCACCGCGGTCTGGTATCCCGCATTCTTGAACTGCTTGGCAAGGGTCGGCTTGTCATTCGACAGCGGCGTGCGGAGCACCGTGACTCCCGCCATCGACGGCATCTGTCCGGTGAAGAACGACTGCCGTGACGGCGTGCACACTGGCGAATTGCAGAAGTGGTTCCGGAAATGCGTGCCCTCGCGGGCAAGCTGGTCGAGATTGGGCGTCCGGGCCAGCCGGTTGCCCGCGGCGCCTAACACGTAGCCTGCGTGGTCGTCGGCGAGAATGTACAGGAAGTTCGGCTTCCTGCCTTGGGGCCGAGCCGCCGGGGCGGCTGCCAGTGCTCCGACGGCGGTGCGGCGGGTGATCATCGCAGCTAGCGTACCAAACGGACGCCGGTTTTGGTATAGAATCATTGCATTCCCTAATCCAGGAGGTGGAACTTGCGTTCCGCTATTGCGACTTTCCTATTCACAGCCCTCGCTTTGGCGCAAACGGACCTGGCAACGGTCCGCGGCGTTGTAACAGATCAGACCGGCGCCGTGGTGCCAAACGTCAAGGTGACGTTGACCCACACCGGCACCAATTCTTCCCGCGAAGTCGAATCGAACGAAAACGGCGACTTCGAAATCCCCTACATCACCCAAGGCACCTACCGGCTGACCGCGGCCGCTTCGGGTTTCAAGAACTACATCGCGAACGACATTCTCATCCGCGCGCGAGAGATGCGCCGGATCGACGTCAAGCTCGAGATCGGATCCGTCGGCACCGAAGTCACGGTCACGGGAGGGGCGGCGGTGATCGCCACCGAAGGCAGCCAGATCTCCGGCGGGTTCGACCGCGAAGCCTTCGTCGATAGTCCGCTCAGCCAGAGCTTCTTCCCGCAGGCCTACATGACCACACTGCCGAACATCCAGACCCAGCAGGGCGGATGGGCGCTGCGTTTCGCCGGACAGCCCTCCACGCAGGTGGCGGAGAACATGGACGGCGTCACCAACGACGGCACGGTCAACCTCGTGCAGAACATGCAGGACTTTGAGGATCTCCAGGTTGTCGCCGTCAACAACTCCGCCGAGTTCTCCCGCGTGGCGCAATTCTCGATGGCGTCCAAGGGCGGCACCAACCAGTGGCACGGCCGCGTCTACTATGACCTGAACAACTCCGCGCTGCGCGCCCGCACCTTCTTCGAACCCCGCAAGACTCCGTACAAGGAACACCGCGGCGGGGCCAACGTCAGCGGACCGATCATCAAGAACAAGCTCTTCTTCTACGCCGCGTACTCGATGGTCCGGATCCCGAGCCAGAGCTTCTACCTCCGGAACGTCCCGACGCTCCGGATGCGTGCGGGCGATTTCAGCGACTTCACGACCACGGTCCGCGACCCCCTCGCCGACCGCGCGCCGTTCGCGGGCAACCGGATTCCCACCGCGCGCTTTAATGCGGTCTCACAAAAGACGATGGACACCTTCATCCCGCAGCCCAACCGCGGCCAGGAGAATTCGATCTTCCAGAACTACCAGTTCCTCCACCGCTGGCCAACCGACCTCTTCAAGTGGGACAGCGTGACCGACCGCATCGACTACGTGGTGAGCAGCAAGAATCAGCTCTTCGGACGCTTCATCAACCGGCTAACCCCCTACGTCCTGAACGGACCTTTCGACAAGCTCGGGACCTGGACGCGCATGCGCAACCACCACTCGCTCGCCGTCAGCGACACCCATACCTTCTCCCCGCGCTTCGTCAACACCGCGCTGTTCGGCTGGGCGCGCGACTACTTCATCGATGGGGACACGATCGATGGATTCACTCCCCAAAAGGGCGACGCCGCCGTGACGGCAATCGGACTGCAGGGCGTCAACCGCGGAGGCCACTCGCAGATGGGCTTCCCCCGCATGGACATCGTCGGACTCGAGACTCTCCGCCAGCAGCCCGGCGGCGTCAACCTGAGCCGCAACGATTTCGAGTTCAATGATGCGATGACGTTCTCAATGGGCCGCCACGTGATGAAGTGGGGCGCCGAGCTGCGTTCGTTCCATGACTTCAACGGCGGAATCCCCGAGGGCAACTACGGAACCTTCGCCTTCAACGGGAACCTCACCGGCGATGGACGCGTGGCCGGAGAGCCGTTCGCCGACTTTCTGCTCGGATTCCCGAACAACAGCACGCGCCTCGATCCGCTGACCAAGCGCCGGCAGCACGCCTACGAGCTCGGCCTGTTTTTCACCGACACCTTCAAGGTGAGTTCGAAGCTGACGCTCGACCTCGGCCTGCGTTGGGACTACTTCCGCCATTCCCTATTCCAGGACGGCCTTCAATTCAATTGGGATGAGCGCTCGGGCGACGTGATCATCCCGCGCGGCACCCTCTCGAAAGTGAGTCCGCTCTATCCGCGCAACATCCGCATCGTCGAGGGACAGGTGTTCCCCAACCCCGACAAGCGGAACTTCCGGCCCCGCATCGGGGCCGCCTACCGCATCACCGACAAGTTCGTTGTGCGAGGCGGCTACGGGATCTACTCAGAAGCGCTCGGGCCGCTGCATCGCGTCCAGGGCGGCGGACCCTTCCAGATCGGCGAAAGCTACTTCAATTCGATCGAGAACGGCCGTCCTGTGCTCGCCTTCCCGAATCCATTCCCGGCTTCGCTGGCCACCGCGACGGTTCCCTCGCAAAGCGTGTCCGGATACCCGGTCAACACCGACAACGGCGGAATCCACCAATTCAACCTGAGCATCGAGCGCGAGCTGATGATGAACCTCGGAGCACGCGCTTCCTACATCGGGTCGCGCAGCCGCGGCCTCAACTACGGACTCGGCATCAACAAGCCGCAACCGAGCCTGATCCCGTTCACCCCGGCGCGGCGCCCGTTTCAACAGTTCGTCAACGCGAGCATCATTCTGAGCGATGGCGCATCGAACTACGATTCGGCCCAGTTCGAGCTGCAAAAGAAGGCGGGCTCGCTGGTGTTCAACACCCACTACACATTCTCGAACGCGTCGAGCAATTTCGCGAACCTCCAGGATCCCTACAACCACTACTCCTGGAACCGGGAACAGTTCAACTCCCGGCACCGCTACGTCGCCAACGTGACCTACAACCTGCCCGTCGGCAAGGGCAAGCGGTACCTCGGAACCGCGCCCAAGCCGGTCGACCTGGCCGTGGGCGGATGGGAGCTCGGCTGGATCACTTACTTCCAGAGCGGCCAGTATTTCTCGCCGGGCTTCGCTGGAGCGGATCCTTCGAACACCAACACCTTCGGCGGACTCCCCGACAGGATCGGTCCGGGCAACCGGCCCCCGGACCAGCGCCTCCCGCACCTCTGGTTCGACGCTGCCTCCTTCGCCGCTCCGCCCGCCGGCCGCTACGGCAATTCAGGGGTCAATGTGCTCGAAGGCCCCGGAATGAACCTGCATCACCTGGTAGTGGTGAAGAGGTTCGCGGTGACCGAACGGGTGAACTTCATCATCCAGAGCATGATGACCAACCTGTTCAACCATCCCCATTTCGATTTCCCCGACGCCAACATTTCCGTACCCCAGACCGTTGCCCGCGTCACGCGACTGCGCGAGGGCGGCGGCGGACGCGAGATGAGCGGCGCCCGCAATTTCCAATTCCGTTTCCGAATCGAGTTCTAATCCGCCGCGGGATAGTGTAACCTAGACGGAGATGCGACTCTTTCGCTTCCGCGTGCATTAACGCGGCTCGGAGGCAGTTTCAAGGGGAGGACGGTGAAAGCCGTTCTCTCCGTGGGCTTTGATCGACATGCCATTCGCCACTATCCCGGAAGCCCTGGAGGACTTCCGCGCTGGCAAGATGCTTGTGGTCGTCGATGACGAGGACCGTGAGAACGAAGGCGACCTCACGATGGCCGCCGAACTGATCACCCCCGAGGCGGTAAACTTCATGGCCACCCACGGCCGCGGGCTCATCTGCCTGGCCTTGCCGCCGGAGCGGTGCGACGGGCTTCAGCTTCCGCTGATGAGCGCGAACAACACGTCCACTTTCGGCACCGCGTTCTGTGAGGCGATCGACGCGCGTTTGGGAGTCACGACCGGGATCTCCGCGGCCGACCGCGCCTTGACGATCCGCGTGGCGATGGACGAACGGACCCGGCCCACGGATCTGGCGCGCCCCGGCCACGTCTTCCCGTTGCGCGCGCGCGAAGGCGGCGTGCTGGTCCGTGCCGGACAGACTGAAGCGGCGGTCGATCTGGCGCGCATGTCCGGACTCCGGCCCGGCGGCGTGATCTGCGAGATCATGAGCGAGGACGGCACCATGGCGCGCGTTCCTGAACTCGCCGGATTCTGCGCGCGGCACGAGATCCGGATGATCTCGGTGGCGAGCCTGATCAAGCACCGGCTGCGGACTGAGCGGATCGTGAAGCGGCTCGCCGAGGGAGTCCTTAAGACGCGGTCGGGCGAGTTCCGGACGATTGCTTTCGGGAGTTCGGTGGACCCGGAGCGGCACATGGCGGTGGTCCGCGGCGATGTCACGGGGCAGGAGGACGTGCTGGTCCGGATGCACTCGCATTGCGTGTACGGCGATGTGCTCGGGTCCACCGCGTGTGAATGCGGGACGCTGGTGCAGCGGTCGCTCGAGCGAATCGCGGGGGAGGGCAAGGGGGTCCTCGTGTATCTGCACCAGACGGGCCCCGGCATCGGCACGGTGAATGGCGAGCTGGTCCCCCATGCGCGGGACTTTTCGCACTACAACACGCAGGAGGGCCAGCGGCAGCTCCAGCACCAGGTGGGGATTGGGGCGCAGATTCTGGCGGATCTGGGACTGCACCGGATCCGGCTGTTGACCAACCATCCGCGGAAGATTGTCGCGTTGGAGGGGTTTGGGATCGAGATCACCTCGCTGGTGCCGCTGGGGACGGAGGACAGTTGAGCATGGCGAAGCTCGTGTTCGGAATGAACCAGTCCCTGGACGGCTTCGTCGACCATATGGCGTTTGTGCCAAGCCCAACGCTTTTCCGCCACTTCATCGCGGAGGCTCAGACGCAGGCGGGCAGTGTGTACGGCCGCCGCATGTATGAGGTCATGCGTTACTGGGATGATGATCATCCCGAGTGGGACACGGACGAACGCGCCTTCGCGGCGGCATGGCGGAAGCAGCCGAAATGGGTCGTCTCGCGCTCGTTGAAGGCGGCGGGCCCCAACGCCACGGTTGTTGGAGGTGACTTGGAGGCCGCGATCCGCGCGCTGAAGGCGGAGCACACCGGGGAGATCGAAGTTGCTGGTCCGGACTTGGCCAGGAGCCTCACCGAACTTGGCTTGATCGATGAGTATCGGATCTACCTGCATCCCGTCGTGCTTGGCCATGGCAAACCCTATTTCGCCGGACCCAGACCGCCGCTCCGCCTCATGGCTTATGACCGGATCGACGAAGCTGTCATCCGGTTGACCTACATTCCTGCTTGATCTGGCTACAGGCAGGCACGTCGAGTGCCATTTAGCCAGGCATGGCGGGTGGCTGCGTTCCGATCGATCACCAAGCTTCAACCGGTCGGTGGGACCAACACGCTCTTCCCCGCCCTGTGGACCCAGCGGTTGTGGATACCACCGGTTCCAGGACGCCAACTACAACACGTCCATCGGCCAGTAAGGACTCGCACGGTGCCGGTACTAGCCCGGTTTGAGGCCGCGTACGGCTCCCTTCCTTCGCCTTTCGACCCTAGGAGAGGCGCAGAGCGCGGATTCGGACGCACGAAACGGGCTCAACAGCGGGGGTCCAGGACCGCCGGTTCACGCATCTCGGTACTTTCCTCTGTTTGCACTGGGGGTCTCGCCGGGTACTCTCAAATAGGCATGCATCCCACAGCTCCAATTCCACCTGGCGGTCCGCCGCGACGGCCGGGTACCACAAGGTCGCTGTTTTGGGTAATGCTGGTCTACGCGGTACTGGGCGTGGCCGTTGGGTATCTTCTCAGCCTGGATGTGGGTGTGCAGATCTTCCACCGCCGCGACTGAGCTTGACACCAGCCCCGGCGGCGGGGTATCCACAGAGTTGCGCTTCCTTGTTCTACTGATCTCGCTGAGCGCCGCGGCCCAGCAGAGTCCCGATCCAGGCTTCACCCCCCAGATCCCGAATCCTCCATTTGCGCCAGGGGCCGGACCGCTGGTCCTGCTGGATGAGGCGCATCACAACTTCCATACCGTGGAGGGCCGTTTCAGTGGCTTCGTCAAACTGGCGCGGGCCGCGGGCTACCGTGTGGAGCCGTCGCGGGCTCCGTTCGCCGCTGAATCGCCCGGCCCGGCCCGGATTCTGGTGATCGCCAACGCGCTCCATCCGCGCAACCACAACCACTGGCAGCTTCCGACTCCTTCGGCGTTCAAGTCCGGCGAGATTCAGGCGCTGGTGGACTGGATCAACGGCGGCGGGTCATTGCTGCTGATCGCCGACCATATGCCGTTTGCGGGCGCGGCGAGCGTGCTGGGACATGCTCTCGGGGTCCGGTTCGCCAATGGATACGTGCGCCAGGAGCCGCGGGCAGGCTCACCGGACGTGTTCACGCGGGGCGAGGCGCTGCGGAATCACACGATCACCCGTGGGATCGGGTCGGTGGCGACGTTTACCGGATCCGCGTTTCAGGCGCCGGGGGCGGAACCGCTGCTCGTTCTGGGTCCTCGCTACATCGCCCTGCTGCCCGACCAGGCGGGCCAGTTCACGGACGAGACCCCGCGGATCTCTGTTGCGGGATGGTATCAAGGGGCGGTGTTGCGGAAGGGCAAGGGGCGGGTGGCGGTGTTCGGTGAAGCGGCAATGTTTTCGGCGCAGCTCACCGGGGCGGGTGCGGCGATGGGGATGAATCATCCCAAGGCGAAGGAGAACGCGCAGTTCGTGGTGAACGTGCTGCGGTGGCTGTCCGGGGCCGATTAGCGGGGAACCCGTCGGAATTCACCGCCAAACGCGCGCAGCAAGAGCGGTCAGCGCCGGGACAGGACCAAGCCCTCGAAATCCGCCATCAGTCCGGCCAACGTGCAGCGGGGCGCGGTGGGTTGGATGATCAGATGGACGCTGAAGGTGTCACCGCTCTTGAGACGGCAGGTGATCCCCGCGAACTGGGTCTGGCAAGTGCGGTTTGCCTCGCACAGCAGGGTGGCACCCTGTTTGCAGTGGAAGTCGGCGATGCATTGTTCGAGGGAGTCGAAGGTGGGCTGCGGTGGGGTTGGCGTGTGATCCACTTGCGGGAAGCGGTGGCGGACCAGGATTTCGCCGGATGCGATGTCGGTGGCGCGCAACTCGAGGCCGGATTCGGCCCGGACAGCTTCGGTCCTGGTGATGCGGACGGCGTTCGTCTTCAGGTCTTTGGTGCTGGCGTATTTTAGGGTGACGCTCTGGGTGGCGGGCTCCAGCGTGATTAACTTGCGAACGGCGCCGTTCGTCAGCGAGGCAACGGACTGGGACTCGTCTTCCTGCATCGAGAAGTTGTAGCCCGCCACGTCGACGCCGCGCAGGGACTGGGTCAACTGCTGCCTGGGGTCTTGCGGGGCCGGAGCCGTGCACGAGATCGTGAAGGCAATGAGCAGGCAAAGGGTGAGTTTCGAGGGCATCTGAGCCTCCTTGGGTTGAGCAATACCAGCGCAGCTAAAGTGTTATCCGCGGGCAGATCGTTACGGCACGGCGGGTATCGGGGGTGGACGGAAATCCTGGCCCGGGATTTTCACGTTGGGGCTCGTACCGTGGCGGAAATGGCGGGGCTTGGATTTCCGTCGAGGTACGAGGGAATGCGGGCGGCAGCCAGTGCTTTTCCGTCGAGGTACGATAGTGGCGGCTTTTTTCCGTCGAGGTACGATATCCCGGAGGCGGTTTCCTCGTACCTGGACGGAAAATCCGCTTCCATGAGGGCTTCCGGCCCACTCGTACCTGGCCGGAAGCCGGTATCGTGGGGCGGCGGAAGGGCTGTCGTACCTTGAAAGAAGAGTGCATCGTGGCTCGAAAGAATTCCCGTCGTACCGGGGCGGAAGCGGACGACCCGTAACATGTTGATAATACTGAACCTCTGCGCCGCCTATAGTGTCTTAGATTTTGTGTTCTCAGATATTTCACAACAACCGGTTGTGTGCCCTTTGCGATGCGGACCTTGTCTATGCAACAATTCTACTGCCTAGACATGACCGAAAAGGCCTTGGTACCAGCGGTGCTTCCTGGGGTAGCTGAGCAGCAGGCGGGCGTCCCGGAGGTCATCAAGATCGAGAAGAACCTCAACTCGATGGGGTTCTTCACGCCGTCGCACAAGGGGCTCGACACGCGGCGCAGCAAGACGGTCCAGGTGGTCCGCGAGGACCGGGGCCGGAAGATCCAGGCGACCGCGACGATCTATCCGTCGCCCGATCACGGGCTCCCGACCACGGCCGACCAGGACAAGTACTTCGCCTTCCAGAAGATCGTCACCGATCTGAAGAAGCGGCTGGGGCATGTCGCCAATCCGATCGGATTCACCACCTACCAGTTGCTCAAGATCCTGGGGATGAATCCATCAGGGAAGAACTACGAGGAGATCGGGCTCTGGCTCGAACGGATGACGCTGACCGGAATCCGGTCGCAGAACCTAGTCTACTTCGCGGGCCAGAAGACCTGGGCCAAGGATGTATTCCACGTGTTCGAACGGGTGGTCCAAGTGGGGCAGCAGCTCCCCGATGGGCGGACCGCGGACCAGAACTACGTGTGGATGTCGGAATGGCAGTTGGAGAACCTGAACCACAACTACGTGCTGCCGGTGGACCTGAACTGCTACCGGAAGCTTCGCAGCAACATCTCGAAAGCGCTGGTGCCGCTGTTGCAGATCTGGTTCTACGCTTCGCAGCGCCGTCCGGTGGAAAAGCGCTATTCGGAACTGTGCCAGCAGCTCAACATCAAGCAGTGGGAGCACCTGTCCAAGATCCGGGAAAACTTCGCGCCCGCGCTGATCGAGCTCAAGGAGCACCAGTTCCTCGGCGACTGGGAGATCTCGCGGACGGCGGACAAGACCGACTTCAAGCTGATCCTGTTGGCGGGCGAGCGGTTTTCGCGCGAGTTCCGGCTGCGGCTGGCCGGGCGCGAGCCGCGCGACAGCGGCGTACAGGATCCGCGGTTTGACGGGCAGGTGAAAATGCTCACCGACCGCGGAGTGCGTGAGGATAAGGCGCGGCAGCTTCTATTCGATGTCGCCGACGACCAGCCGGTGGAGGATCAGTTGGAGTACTGCGACCACTTGATCCGGTCGGCGCCGAAAGGGAAGTTCTTCAACCCGGCTGGATTCTACGTCTACATGGTCCAGCAGAATGTCCAGCCACCGGCGGGATTTGAGACGACGCGGCGGCGCGACCTGCGGGTCCGGCAGGAACAGGACCAGATGGCGCGCAATGGCGGCCGGGCGGAAGCCGAGACGCGGCGGCTGGCGGCGGAGGAGCGCTACCGGGCCTACCAGGATGAGGTGGTGTCCCGGTACATGGAGACCTCGATGGACGAGGGTGAAGTCGCGCTCCGGTTGAAGCCGCTGTGGAAGGATCTGGCGCAGACGTGTCCGTCGGTCGAGGAATGGAGCGAGGGAGAGCGGCGGGCGCTGCTGGTCCAATGCTTGAAACGGCGGCTTGCGGAGGAGATTCCGATGATGTCGATGGAGGAGTTCCTGGCCAACAGCCAGCTCGCGTTGTTCTAAAGGCGGGACTACCGGCGGCGGAGGGGGAAATGGACGAGGTGCCGTTCGAGCGCCTCGACGACGATGTCGGTCATGTTGAGGCGGTAGTCGTGGGCGACGTCGGAGAGCTGGTTGTAGAGGTCCACCGGGAGACGGTAGGTGACGCTTTGGGTGGGTTGAGGGCGCTTTGGGCCGGACTTGGCGATGAGGCGGGTGCCGGGACTGTATTGCTGTACAGCTTGCTGTGCATCCGGCTTGGTGTGTGGCTGGGTTGGAGGCTGGGGAGCTGGCTTGACGGCTGGCTGGATGTCCGCTTCTGGCGCGGGAGCTGTCCCACCGCCTCCCAGCACCGCCGTTTCGAGTTCCGCGGGTATGCTCGGCGCGCTCCTCTCCGGCAGCTCGACGCGCCCCAACTGTGTCAGGCTTGGACGGGGGCTTTTAGACATTCGATCACCTCCAGGGTCAATTTGCGGATTTCCTCGGCGCCCTTGGACGCCGGATCGTAGCGGAGCACGGTCTGCCCGGTGCCGGGGGACTCCTTGAACCCGGTGCGGTCGCTGATCTCGGTTTCAAGCACCGACAGCGGCAGGCGCGAGGATCCGAAGAACTGCACGGCGGCGGCGCGCGCCTCGCTCGCCAGCCGGGAGCGGGTGGTAGGCTTGCGGTTGATCACCACCAGGGCCCGGATGTCGGGGCGGAAGGCGGCAACCTGCTGCAGGAGCGGCACGACCATGGCCGAAGCTTCGTAATCGAGAAAAGTGGGCTGGACGGGAATCAGCACGAACTGGCTGGCGAGGACGGCGCCGATCGTGATGCTTCCCTGCCCCTGCTGGTCCGCTAGTCCGGGGGGCGTGTCGATCAGCACCAACTCGTAGTCGAGGCTCATTTTGGGCAGATCCTTGTGGAGGCCTGGACGCGGCATCGAGATCAGGTCGAAGCCGAGGCCGTTGTCCTCGGTCCGGTTGCGCCACTTCGAGGCGCTTTGCTGGGGATCGGCGTCGATGACCAGGACGCGGTAGCCGGCTTCGGCGAGTCCACCGGCGAGGTTGAGGCAGAGGGTGGTTTTGCCTGCCCCGCCCTTCTGGTTGGCGATGGAGACGATGGTGGGCATTGCAAGCAGCATAGCCTGCTTTCTATACGGCTGTCAAGCTGTACAGCCAGAAATACGCAAGACGCGGCCCGCCGGAGCCCGTGGATTTCGCCGGAGATTCCACTGGACACACGGCGTAAACCGATGATATACTTAGGTTTAGATCAGTTCCATGGGGGGCGGGGAACTGAGCTTCTTGTGGCGCGGTTCTGGCACAGGCACCTTGGGCTTGGTATGGTGCATAATGGACTTCATGAAGTCCGCTCTCTTCGTTGCCACCGCCGTCACGCTCTACGCGTCGACACCCTGCGCTGATCTCGCCAAACTCAGCCTTCCACACACCCGCATCGAAACCGCCGCACTGGTCAAGGCCGGGGAGTTTAAGCCGCCGGAGGGCAATCCGGTCCGGCTCCGCCGCGACTTCTGCCGCGTGTCGGGGACCATCAAGCCCGCCGCCGGATCCAACATCTGGCTCGAAGTCTGGATGCCCGCCTCCGACTGGAACGGCAAGTTTCAGGGGGTTGGCAACGGCGGCTACGCGGGATCGGTCGGTTACGCCCAGCTCGCCGCGGTGGTGAATGGCGGATATGCAACCGCGGGTACGGACACCGGACACCGCGCTGGAGGCCAGGACGCGCGTTGGGCACTGAACCAGCAGGACAAGATTGCCGACTTTGGCTACCGCGCGATCCATGAGACCGCGGTCGCCGCCAAGGCGCTCATCGCTGCTCATTATGGCCAGGGCCCGAAGCGGTCCTATTTTAATTCCTGTTCCAATGGCGGACGCCAGGCGCTCATGGAGGCTCAGAGGTTTCCGGAAGACTACGACGGGATCGTCGCTGGCGCACCGGCCAACTACTGGACCCGGCTGCTGACCTCCGCCGCGTGGGGAGTCAAGGCGCTGCTCAGCGAGCCCGCATCCTATATATCGCAAGCTAAGCTTCCGGCCATCCAAGCGGCGGTGCGTGCCGCCTGCGACGCAAACGATGGGGTGAAAGACGGGGTTCTCGAAAATCCGGCCACGTGCCGGTTCGATCCCGCGGTGCTCCAATGCAAGGGGGCCGAGTCGGATTCCTGCCTGACAGCGCCGCAGCTCGCCGCGCTCAAAAAAGTCCAGTCGGGACCGCTGACGGGGAAGGGAAGCACGCTGTTCCCGGCGGTTTCACCCGGAGGAGAGGCCGAGGCTGGCGGTTGGGGTCCGTGGATCACGGGGCCGGAGCGCGAGAAGAGCTCGATGTACAATTTCGGCACCCAGTTCTTCAAGAACATGGTGTACAACAACCCGGACTGGGATTTCCGCACGTTCGATGTCGACCGCGATTACAAGGCCGCGCGGCGGCTGGCCAAGACGCTCGATGCGACGAATCCCGATTTGTCGAAGTTCCAGGCCAGGGGAGGGAAGCTGATCCTGTACCATGGGTGGTCCGACGCGGCGATTCCGGGGCAGAACACGATCGACTATTTCCAGTCAGTCGAGAAGAAGCTGGGTGCGGACCGGACCCGGCAGTTCGTGCGGCTGTTCATGGCGCCGGGAGTGCAGCATTGCGCGGGCGGGTCCGGCGCGAATGTGTTCGGCCAGGCGGCGCCCGCGCAGAAGGATGCGGACCATGATGTCGGCGCGGCGCTCGAGCGGTGGGTGGAGCAGGGGGTCGCGCCGGAGCGGATCATTGCGACACGGTATAAGGACCAGGGGCAGCGGGAGGTGGAAAAGACGCGTCCGTTGTGCGCGTTTCCGCTGGTGGCGAAGTACAAGGGGTCGGGGGAGGTGAACGACGCCGCGAACTTTACCTGTGGGCAGCCGTGAGTTGCCGACGTTACTTCTTGTCGCTGCCAAATAGGCCAAACAGCGTCTTCGCTGCATCTATGCGGAACCCGACGATGAACCGGTAGTCGGTGTAACTCCATTGCCTCTGGACAGTCCGGAGCGAAACACCGAGATGCAGCGGTCTCCTCTTGCGGCTCAAGCCACCATGATAGCGGTTTCCCCGGCGGGCTATAATCGCCATCTGGCATGCATCACCTGACGCGCCGGTCCCTCCTGTTGTCCGCGTTCGCGGCGGCGCACCGCAACGTCCTGATGATCGCAGTCGACGACCTGCGCCCGCAGCTTGGCTGCTACGGCGACCGGTCCGCGCGGACACCGAACATCGACGCGCTGGCGTCCCGCGGCGTCGTGTTCGAGCGCGCCTACTGCCAGCAGGCGCTCTGCGGACCGTCGCGCGCTTCATTGCTCACCGGGCTCCGGCCGGACACGATCGGAGTCCATGACCTGAACACGCCGTTCCATCGCAGCGAGCCTGGAGCTGTCACACTGCCCCGGCTGTTCTTGAACAACGGTTATCACACTGAGAACATCGGCAAGGTCTTCCACGGCAGCGAGATCATGAACGACCGCGCAAGCTGGAGCGTTCCCAAGCGGCTCCACATGGTGACCAAGCGGGATCAATACGTGCTCGCCGCCAACCGTCCGCCCGAGGACTGGGTGAAGACAGCGGCCACCGAACGCGCGGACGTGGCGGATGAAGCCTACATCGACGGGCGCGTCGCCGCCGATGCCGTTCAAACACTTGAACGCATCCAGGACCGTCCGTTCTTCCTCGGCGTCGGTATCACCAAGCCGCACCTGCCGTTCACCGCGCCAGGTAAGTATTGGGATCTGTTCGACCGCTCGCGCCTTCCGTTGGCCGTGAATCCCGATCCTGCGCGCGGAGCGTCGCGCTTCGCGATCCCATCCTATAGTGAGCTGCGCAGCTACGCCGACTTTCCGAAGGAAGGGCCAGTCTCCGAGGCCAAGATCCGCGAGGCGATGCACGGCTACTACGCGGCCACCGCGTACGCGGATGCCTGTATCGGCCGGGTTCTCACGGCGCTCGACCGGTTGGGTCTCGCGTCGAACACAGTGGTCGCGCTGTGGGGCGATCATGGATGGCACCTGGGCGAGCACGGCCACTGGGGCAAGTCGACTGGATATGAAGCGGCGACACGCGCGCCGTTAATCGTCTCGGCTCCCGGTGTGTCGCGCGCGGGCGGACGGTGCCGGCGGCTCGTCGAGTTCGTCGACCTGTATCCAACGCTCGCCGCGCTGTGCGGATTGTGCGCGCCGGACAACCTGGAAGGGCAGAGCTTCATGCCGCTCCTGAAGGATCCGGCGAAGGCGAAATGGAAGACCGCGGCGTTCAGCCAGTATCCGCGTCCGGCGCGGGAATCCGCAGGGCAGTCGACGGACAGCATCTTGAAAGGTGGAGTGATGGGATACACGATGCGTACCGAGACGATGCGCTATACAGAGTGGAGGCGAGACCACGAGGTGATCGAAGCTGAGCTTTACAATCACCGCCGGGATCCGGCGGAGAGCGTCAATGTCGTGGGCGATCCAGAGTACAAGGCGCAGCGCGACGAAATGAAGAGGCGCATGGCCGCTGGATGGAAGGGAGCCCGTCATGCCGATTGAGTTCGCGATGTTCCTGGCGATCGCGGCGCAGCCCGGGAAGCTGCTCGCCGATGATTCGTTGCTCAGGCAGCCGAAGAGCCTGCGCACGGTCGCGGCCAGGACGAGCACCGTCTACCGTGCCGAGGCAGGGAAGTGGCAGTTCAACCTGCACTCCTACGTCACGCATTTCGAGGGGCGCTTCTGGGCGATGTGGTCCTCGGGCCAGGTGGATGAAGACAGCTCGAGCCAGTTGATCCGCTACGCGACCAGCAGCGAGGCCACACCTGGTCATCGCCGCAGGTAGTGGTGGAGGATCCGGATGGGCCTGAGGGTCCGCGGCGTTGGATTGCACGTGGGATCTATGCGGCGGGGGGCAAGCTGTTCGCGCTGGCGGCGGGCTACGAGGGCCCGCGCGACGCACCCACGGGCCGCGAGAGCTGGCATGGGCTGCGGCTTCACCGCTTCGAGTGGAGCGGCGGGCGATGGGTGGATCAGGGCGTGATGGTGGACAACTGCATGAACAACTATCCGCCGCGCTCCCACGGGGGTCCGGCGGTGATGACGTGCAGGGACAGTTTCGCCAGGATGTACACGGCGCATGAACAGAATGGCCGCTGGATCACGGCCAAGCTGCCGGGTGAAGCGCCTCACGACCGCATGAGCGAGCCCAGCGAGTACGCCGATGCGGACGGAGTTGTCCACATGCTGCTGCGCGACGCGCGACGGTCCCGCTATTTGTATCGCGCGATCAGTAAGGACGCGGGGCGGACGTGGACCGCTCCGGTGCGCACGAACTACCCCGACGCCACGAGCAAGAACATCGCGGGACGCCTGTCGAACGGCTGGTTCTACCTGATCAACAACCCGAACCAGAGCGGCCGGGATCCGCTCGCAATCTCATTCAGCCGCGATGGCTGGACGTTCGAGCGTCCGGTTGCGCTGCGGTTGAACCCTCCGCAGCAAAGGCATCCAGGCCGGGCGAAGGGTCCGAACAGCTTTCAGTATCCGCACACCGTCGAGCATGGCGGCTCGCTGTGGGTGATCTATTCGACGAACAAGGAGGACATCGAGATCTCGGAGTATCCGGTCGAGTCGTTCGGTCTGCCTCCGGTGAGAACTGCTTCTCATTTGCTGAGCCGCACGGGGATGCTCGACGACGTGAACGCGCTGCCGGAAGCGCCTGCGCGGCACTCGACCGTGTTCCGCGGCGTGGAGAAGGTCTCGGGTTTCAACCTGCATTCCTACATCGCGCACCACGATGGCCGCTTCTGGGCGATGTGGTCGTCGAGCATGGTAGGTGAAGAGGATCCCGATCAACAGGTCCTCTACGCGACCAGCCGCGACGGGCACCGCTGGTCGAAGGCGGAAGTGCTCGCCGCCGATCCGGATGGACCACAGGGTCCGGCGCGTTGGATCGCGCGCGGCATCTATGTCACGGGGGGCAAGCTGACCGCGCTCGCCGCCTACATCGAAAGCGCGGACTACCGGAATCGCGGCAAGAGCGTCGTGTGGAAGAACCTGAGTCTGCGCCGGTTCGAGTGGACTGGACGGAAATGGGAGCCGCGCGGCGTCTATGCGGACGATTGCATGAACAACTTCCCGCCCGAGCGGTTGAACGGAATGTTGGCTCTGGTCTGCCGCGACCGCGACATGAACGTGACGATGGCGCTCGCCGATTCGCCGGGCGCCTGGAAGCACACACCGGTCGCGTCCGAGCCGCCATTCGACAAGATGGACGAGCCGACCTACTACGCGACGGAAGGCGGCGAGGTCCACATGATCGTGCGCGACAACTCGAGGTCCGGCGTGATGCTGCGCGCGTTGAGCGCGGACCACGGACGCACCTGGTCGAAACCAGTGCGGACCAATTATCCAGACGCGACCTCGAAGAACTTTCCGGGGCGGCTTTCGAACGGCGCGTACTTCCTGATCAACAATCCGAATCCCAAGGGACGCGATCCGCTGGCGGTTTCGTTCAGCCGTGATGGATGGACCTTTGACCGGGCGCTGGCGATCCGCAAGAACCTTCCGCCGCGCCGGTTCGAGGGCCGGGCGAAGGGCAGCGGCACCGCGCAGTATCCGCATGCGATCGAGCACGGCGGATCGCTGTGGGTGATCTATGCGACGAACAAGGAAGACATCGAGGTCGCGGAGATTCCGGTGTCGAAGCTGCGCCCATGACGCTTGCATTCTTTCTCCTGGCGCTCGACTTCGACGTTGTTGTCTATGGCGGTACGCCGGGAGGAGTGGCGGCTGCCGTCACCGCGGCGCGCAACGGCCGGAGTACCGCGCTGATCGAGTATCACAAGCATTTGGGGGGCATGACGACGAGCGGATTGGGCAAGTCCGACATCGAGACGCGTGAGGCGATCGGCGGCCTGTTTCGCGAGTTCACGGGCCTTGTCCACGCGCACTACGTCGAGACGTACGGACCGGGCAGCGAAAACGTGAAGCTGTCGCGCGACGGCTACTACTATGAGCCGTCGGTGGCGCAGCGCGTGATCGACCGGATGGTGGCGCGCGAGAACCGGGTCCGCGTGTTCACGAATCACCGGTTGGAAGAAGTGATCCGCGGCACGAGGCGCGTGACTGGGCTCCGGGCCAAGAACCGTGCGACCGGCGAGGTCACGGAGTTCCGCGGGCGCATGTTCATTGACGGGAGCTACGAGGGCGACCTGTTCGCACACGCGGGCGCGCGGTACCGGCTGGGCCGCGAGGAACGGTCGGAGTTCAACGAGCTTCACGCCGGCGTGATCTATCAGGATTACGAGACGCGCACCTTCTTGAGCGGTAGCACCGGCGAGGGCGACAAGCGGATTACAGCTTACACGTACCGGTTGTGTTTGAGCTCGGATCCGGCGAACAGCCGCGTTCTGACAGCGCCGCCGCCGGACTACGATCGCACGCGCTACCTCGGCTACATTGATGACTGGAAGGCGGGACGGATGGGTCCGCCGAAGGTGCACAAGGAAGGGGTCGGGTACTTCGGTCCAACGTTCAACACGGTGGTGCGAGCATTGTCGATCGCCGAGCTGCCAAACAAAAAGACTGACGTCAATATGAATCCCCGGCCGCTGGGCTTTCCGTTCGCCGGAGAGAATTACGCGTATCCGGAAGCTTCGTGGGAGGAGCGCGAGAGGATCTCGGAAAGGATCCGGAACATCACGCTGGGATTGCTGTACTTCCTGCAGAACGACGGGGCGGTTCCGCCGGAGCAGCGGGCCCTGGCGCGCCGGTATCACCTGGCGAAGGACGAGTTCGAAGACAGCGGCAATTTCCCGTTTCAGCTCTACGTGCGGGAGGCGCGTAGGCTCGCCGGATTGTACACGCTGACGGAGAACGACACGATCCTTGCGCCGGGCTCGGGCCGGACGCGGATCCATGCGGATTCGATCGCGGCGGGCGAGTTTCCGGTGGACAGCTTTCCGGTGAGGAAGCGCGAGAAGGGTCACGATGTGGCGCTCGAGGGCTACATCTTCATGCTGGACCAATTGACACGGCCTTATCAGATGCCGTACCGGATCATGGTGCCGGAATCTGTGGACGGGCTGCTGGTCCCGGTGGCGGCGTCAACGACGCATGTCGCGTTTTCGACGGTGCGGCTGGAGCCGACGTGGATGGCGCTGGGCCAGGCGGCTGGGACGGCGGCGCATCTGGCGATCGCGGGTGGAGTGGAGCCGCGGGCGGTGGATGTCGCGAAGCTGCAGCGCGCGCGGTTGGATGCCGGACAGGTGATCACGTACTTTCGCGATATCGACCGCAAGGATCCGGCGTTCCGGGCGCTGCAATATTTCGGCACGAAGGGGTTCTTCGAGGACTACCATGCCCGGAGCGGGGAGGCGGTCGATGCGGAGACGGCGGTCCGGTGGTGGAGGTTGGGGGTGGGGAAGGAGTCTCCGTCGAAACCGGCGGTGTTTACGCGGGAGACTCTCGGGGAGTGGCTGCCGGGGGTGGGCGGCGTGGGTCCGGTGACGCGTGGGGAGTTCTGCCAGGCGTTGTTTGCGAGGGGAGCGAGGTAGTTACACAGGCGAGACGGGTTGGTAGCTGCGCACCGGAGGCGGCGGATCGGTCTTCATGATGGCGCGCCAGAGCACGTCATTCATCAGATCGTCCTCTCCTGAATCGATCCGGTCAAAGAGCGCTGCTTGTCCCGGGCGCGGAGGATTGATCATGTCGAGCCTGGTGCGAGGCGGTTCGGCGCGATAGGGCGTGAGGTCCGGTGTATCGGAAAAGGCTCGCCACATCGGTTCGGCATAAGCGTCGTAGTGAGTCCGAGGAATTGGCAACCATGGGGCATGAGGTGAGCTATCCGGTGGTGGCCGAACTGCTTCATGAAATGGGCTATAGCCTGCAGGCCAACCGCAAGGCGCAAGAAGGCAGCAGCCATCCCGACCGCAGTGCTCAGTTTGATTTGAGAGCAGGTGGATATCCCCTTGACTCAGCAGACCACAATATGTAGATTCGGAGAATGGAGGACTTCCCCAAGACCATCGAGGAGTTCGACGAGCGGTTTGAGAGTGAGCCAGCGTGCCGCGCCTACATCGCGA
>Ga0194132_10001055_pt1 | contig 55893 bp, 56 predicted proteins | sample TA2KigOf80mmetaG_FD_148612 | JGI IMG/M metagenome (GOLD analysis project Ga0194132, IMG submission 148612) | Freshwater microbial communities from Lake Tanganyika, Tanzania - TA2015054 Kigoma Offshore 80m | ecosystem: Environmental > Aquatic > Freshwater > Lake | place: Tanzania: Lake... | reverse complement strand
GCGCTTGGAGGTGGTGCGCCGTTCGGCAGACGCCAAAGGCTTTACCGTGTTGCCCCGCCGCTGGGTGGTGGAGCGGTCCTTCGGTTGGCTGGGGCGCTAGCGGCGCTTGTGTCGGGACTTCGAACATACCACCGTTTCCAGTGACGCTATGGTGTACTTGGCCAGTATCCGGCGCACGCTGCGGATGGTGACGACGGAAAATACGAATTAAAAAACACTTTCTAAGGGCGACGGCGAGAGAGTCTGCAATCTCACAAGCTAGGTCGATGTGGTCAGGGATAAAAAAGTGCGGCGTATTAGCTCCGATATTTAACGAGCCAATCTGTTGGTCATCGACAATGAGTGGAACATTGACGAATGATCGTAGGCCTTCCCGCTGCAGATCCTGCCAGATGGGGGGAAGGACGGGTAAGCTGGTTAGATCGTCGACCTTCGAAACCTCTGCTCGACGCGGATGGAGGTCACTCCCTCTTGCTAATGGGAAAACTACTCCAGCTGGGACATCTGTTTCAACTTCTGTGTGGACAGCAAGAAGAGTGAACGTCTGCGCAGCTCTATCAGAGAGCGAGACGCTAATGCGCCAACAGGGAATAATTTTTCGTAAGTGTTCGATCGCAATCTGGGCGACCGCTTGAGGGGACTGCGCGGCGAGAATGGCGCGATTCATTTCATGGAGGACCCGTAAACGCGTAGTAGAGTCTGGGCGCGCAGCCTCAACGGTTGTTGCTGGTGCATTCGTTCTTACAGAGGTCATGATATTCTCTAACTGTTGGTGTGTAAAATTTTCGACTATTGGCCTACCACTATGCCGCGAGATGACGTATCTACTCGCTACATCAGTCCACAGATCATTGGTCACCTGTGATGTCACTATGAGTGAAACGAAGGGTCTCTCGGAGAGATTCTTCGCTACGTTCAGAATGACACGTCCGTTGGGCTCTCGCGTAAAGTGTGCGAATGTTTTATGGCCCGATTTAGCATTCATCACCAATCTTAACGTACCACTCTGAAGGAACGCCAATTCCAGCCCTTACCTGACAGTTTCGGTCACTCGTCGCCCCGGCACCATAGGATGCCAAAATCCTTTACCAGTTGGGAAGGGCGATCCTTAACAAAAACTACGTAGAATCCGTGACAGAAATACGTAGAGGGAGCGTTCATTAACATAGAGGTGCACCTACCACATTGTTTCCGAATTATTCAATAATGCTCTTGATCATGGTGTGCTTGAGGTGGACTCCCGGCTTAAGGAATTAGCTGGTGGCTTTGAGGAATATACGCGCGTGCGCGCTGAACGTTTGCGCGTCTTACGGTCAGGGCAGATTGAGGTTGAGATTGAGCATGTGTGGCACGCGGAGCCGCAATGCTTGCAAATCCGTGTCAAAGATAATGGTCGCGGATTCGATCATGAGGCGGTGATGTTGGACAGCGTTGCACGGAAAGCAGAGCGCTACGGACGCGGTATCGCAATAGTCTGTGATCTTTGCGAGAGTGTGACGTATGTGGGGAACGGCAATGAGGGTATTGCCCGGTATCAGTTGAATTGCGGCACGACAGGAGTCTGAGATAGCGCTACCGGCCGTGCCTGGTACGATTGCTAGTCCGCAAACCGCGGCATCACCTTCTTGGCAAACAATTCCAACGAACTTAAGACTTGCTCGATTGGCGAGATCCCTTGGGGCAGAAGGAAGAAGCATTCTTTGATCGGAAACGTCTTTGCCGCTTCTTCAATGCGTCGTGAGATGAAATCTGGGTCGCCGACCAGATACTCTGGATGACCTTGCGCGAACGGCACGAACCATTGGTCCCACATCCATTTCACGTCTTGTGACCATTCCTGTGCGGTTGCCATTGTCGGAGCACAGATCAGCGAACCGCCCCATGCTGCTTCGTCTCCAGGCTGAACGTTATGTCCATGCTTAGCAGCTTCTTCGTTGTATGCTCGCCAGAGGTTCTTGCAGAATTGTAAATCCGAAGCGAGGACAATCGGTTTTCCGGCATATTGCGCCCAGAAGAGGGCAGTCCGCATACTATGCGTGAACCCGCCGTATAGGGGAGGATGGGGATTCTGAAACGGCTTGGGCGCAATACCAATCTCACGCACACGCATATCAGCGTCTACGCCAGTACCATACTTAGTGTAGACCGGCTGCACGTGCGGATTGATCATATCCTTAGGCGGAATAGTGAAATACTTGCCATGGTAACTAAATGTATCTTTTTTCCAAGCAGTCAGAACGATATCAACAAACTCTTTGAAGTATTCCCGGTTGATATTGTCGTCTTCGCTGTTGCGGTTCCAATCTCCCACAGCGTTGAGGTCCTGGCGAATACGGAAGTTATGAACCCAACGCGCTTGATAGCCTCGGACGATGCCAACGCCCAAGCGACCGCGGAGCATGTGATCCAACGTCGCAATGTACTCAGCAGTACGGACTGGATTATGTGTGGGGGCAACAAAACCCACCATGTTGATGCGCAGGCGCTTGCTGTGTTGTCCCATCCACATGGAGAGCAAGCCGGGTTCATTGCTGGCTTCAAAGCCTTCGATTTGTAAATGGTGTTCAGGATGACCAATACCAGCGTAGCCTGCTTCATCGGCAAAGCGTGTAATCTGCGCAACTTCATCCAACATACGTTGGTAGAGTTCTGGACGTTTTCCCGCCATACCGGCAGCTAACTCATGCCGACGCCCTAAGGTAGCATAAACGAAGAGGTGAAACTTCATGTGAGATATCCCTTCATTGTCACGAATTACGGGAGCACCACGATTGAGTCTGCCCCCTGGCTGGGAAACGTATACGAGAATTGTCCTGGATGGTCAAACGTTGCTGACGGGAAAGAGGGGATATTTGAGGGTGCTCTAGCGGGCATGCTACGATTTCCAGCAGATACTGTCAGATGTCACGGGGAGGTGGAGGGGACACGCTCTCCTGAGTCATCAAGAACAAGGAGAGAATAAGGAATGGTAGAGAAGCGTCCAGATCAAGGGGGCAATGTAAAACAAAAACACCAAGAACGAAAAATCAGTGAGGAAAAATCTGTCAGTCGGCGGACGTTTCTGACCAGAGTCGGCACTCTTACTGCCGCCGGTGTTGTTGCTGATACCGTTGGCCTTGGGTCCATGACTGGAGAAACCAATGTCGCCGAAGCGGCAGCAATTGGGCCAGATACGCCCAAAAAACGACGCGAGCAAGCCTTCAAAATTCGTCGCGATGCGGCAAAGTTTCAGCGCGATTTTCCTCTGCCTGATCATCCTGACAATGGGGACGAGGCGTTTTTTGCCAATAAGATCGGCAGCTATTCCAAAGCGCTTCCGCATAACGATTTAGGACACGTTGACCTCCCTGCGTATAGCGCTTTGATTAGTGCTCTCACCTCTGGTGATCCGAACGCGTTTGAAGCGATCCCCCAGGGGGGGAGTGTGAAACAGGCTGACCCACAAGCGGCGTTTGCCTTCTCACTCGAAGGTCCAGACTCTCACCATCTTACGATGATTCCACCTCCGACCTTCAGTAGTCAGGAAGAAGCTGGGGAGATGGCGGAACTCTATTGGCAAGCACTCACCCGCGACGTGCCGTTTGTCGAGTATGATACTGATCTGTCAACGCGAGGGGCGGCGGTCGATTTGTCGAAATTTTCCATTTTCAGAGGTCCGAAGCTCGGCGGTGTGGTGACAACCGGAACGCTCTTTCGTGGCAATACTCCAGGTGATCTCACCGGGCCGTATATTTCTCAGTTTCTCTGGAAAGATATTCCGTACGGAACGCAGACCATCGTACAACGGTACTGTGTTCCAGTTGAAGGGAACGACTTCATGACCAGCTATGCCGAATGGCTGAGCATCCAGAAAGGCTTTCCGCCAACGGCAAGCATCACTTTCGACTCGACGCCTCGTTACGTCAGCACTGGACGAGACTTAGCTGAGTATCTGCATCGCGACTGTACGTATCAGGCGTTTCTCAATACGGCATTGATCCTGCTCGGCTTTGGTGGCGCGGCGCTGGATGATGCGAATCCATATAAAACGGCGGCTAAACAAGGTGGCTTTATCACGTTTGGTGGACCACATATTCTGGATCTTGTTACTCGTGTGGCGAATGAAGCGTTGAAAGCGGCATGGTATCAGAAATGGCTGGTACACCGACGCCTACGTCCTGAAGCGTTTGGTGGTCATGTGCATAACCATAAAGTCGGCGCCGCGAATTATCCGATCCATCCCGAGATTCTCAATTCACCGGTGCTGAACGCCGTATTCAGCAAGTACGGAACGTATCTCTTGCCAACGGCCTATCCTGAAGGATGTCCGACACACCCTGCCTATCCCGCAGGGCATGCCACGATTGCGGGAGCGTGTTCGACGGTGCTGAAGGCCTTCTTCAAGGAAGCTCTTGCGGTGCCCAACCCGGTGGTTGCGAATGCTGATGGGACGGCACTTGATGGGTACTCTGGTCCAGTGCTCACTATTGGTGGAGAACTCAACAAGCTGGCGACGAATAGTTCTTTAGGGCGCGATACTGCTGGTGTACATTGGCGTTCGGATGGAATCGAGGGCCTCAAGCTTGGCGAAGCCGTGGCGATCGGCATTCTGACCGACTTTCGTGCGACCTATAACGAGTTCTTTGGTGGATTCTCTCTGACGAAGTTCGATGGCACGACGATCACTGTTTGATAGAGTGACGTGCTCGGTTGATGTGTTGGTTTTCGTGAGGCTGTTAGTCTCTGTGCCCTCATGCGGATGAGGTCTTGCCATTTCTGGTAGTGGTTCAGGGCAATAGTGTTCGGCACTCGCTATGTACGTATGCAGAGGGGTCCCTTCTCCCCTGCGGGGAGAAGGACAGGATGAGGGGAGAAAGCGTGGGTGTGACTGACTTGCCTAGCGCGTTACCCTCACCCCAGCCCTCTATTACGGGTCGGCTTCTACGCTGAGAAAAGACGAGACGTCATTCCCGCGAATGTGGGAATCCAGGGGAAATACGCAATCGTTCAGGGGTGAAGCTCCTGGATGCCCGCCTGCGCGGGCATGACGAACAGGCGGCTCCTAACGACGGGAAATCCGCGCCAATTGAGGCTTGGATAAAAAACCTACCCTTATGAGCCCTAGCCCTCTCCCTGGCAGGGAGAGGGAAGTGGCAGCCGCCGCCTGTCGGTGGTCAAGTTTTGTGCCGAACGGTACTGGGTTCAGGCTAAGGCGTGGATGCGTCTTTGTAGAGGTGGCGCGAGATGGCCGCCCAGGAACACCGCACCCACATTCGGGTGCCCCTACAAGACAAAACCAACCTGAAGCGACACGCCATCTCCCTACGGCTTGACTCTCTTTCCTAGCTTTCCTAATGTTGCCCGCAACTTTAGAGGAGATAAGCCCGCGCTCGCGGTTTGTGAGTACAAGCATGTTCAAACACTTTGGGGCAGTCGTGATCGGTCTTGTGTTGAGTTGTGGCTTACCTGAGCAAGGCAGGGCGCAACCTGCCCAGGTCTACATTGATTCTGCGCTGCTTGCGATCGGCGGACGCGAGGCTCTCCTCGCCATTAAGAGCCAACGGGTCGTCAGTCACGGTGAGAGTTTCGAACCTGAACAAACTGTGCAGCCTGGAGCTGAGGTCCCACGGAAAGTGGCGAATTTTACCTGTACCCTGTTGCGTGACCTTAACACCGGAAGAATCCGCTATGACTGGCAGCGTGAGACGATTTATCCGTTTGCGCTGCCCTGGAAATACACAGAAATTATCAACGGCGACGAAGGTGCCATCATCGGGAAAGATGGCGCACGAAGCCCGGATAAGCGACCAGCCTCGGCTGCGCGCATGGCGGCGCGGAGAAAAGAACTGAGCCGAGCGCCGGTCTCGATTCTTATCAACGCACTGACGCGCTCAAGTTCGTTCTTGCGTTTGGGTGATCAATTGATCAAAGGCCGTTTGCATTACATCGTTGCTTACACAGATCGCGGACAGCAAGTGTTGCTAGCTCTTGATGCGGAAACGCGCCTCTTGCGGAAAGTGACCTTTCTTGAAGACGACCCAGTGGCTGGAGATACGCAAAACGAACTGTTCTTTGATGATTGGCGGCAAGTGGGTACAGTCAAAATGCCGTTTAGCTTACAGTACCGGATCAACGGGTTGGATGTCGCAACAGAGATCATCGATTCGCTAGAGCATGACGTGGAGGTAACAGAATCTGATTTCACGATTCCCGAGGACCTCAAGCAGATTGACCCAGCTGATGGCAGTTGGGGGGAGCGGCGTTCTCTCTGGTTGTTGCGTCGCATTGCCTTAGCGAGCCCCCTTGATGATCTCCAAACCCAGGTCCAACTCAGCGAAGTAGGGAAGGGTGTGTTTCACGTGACCGGTGGAACGCACCATAGCTTAGTGGTTGAAATGAAAGATCACTTGATTGTTGTTGATGCCCCGCTCTATGAAGAGCGTTCGCTAGCGGTGCTTACCGCACTCGAGAGCCGATTTCCCGGGAAAGCGGTGCGCAGCGTTGTGAGTACCCATTTCCATAATGATCACTCGGGTGGACTGAGAGCCTATGCAGCCGTCGGTGCAACGATTGTCACAGGGAAGGCGAGCGAAGCATTCGTGCAGAAAATGTTGCAGGCTCAGCACACCTACGTTCCGGATAGTCTACAGAAAACGCAAAAGCCTGGGCCAATAGAAACTGTGGAGAGTGACAAGAAGGTGCTTACTGACGGGGAGCAAGCTGTAGAAGTCTATCCGATCCCCAATGCCCATGCTGAAGGTATGCTCGCTGCCTATGTTCCGCATGCGAAACTGCTTTTTGTCTCAGATCTGTTTTCACCGGGTGCACCACGACAACCGCCAGAATGGCCTAAGGAGTTGCTTGACAGTATTACTGCTGCTGGGATCGCAGTTGAGCGGATTGCCGGTGGACACGGGAATAAGGTGGCAACGATTGCGGAGTTGCGACAGGCTGCGGCACAGTAAGAAAAACACAATGGCTAATCCGTAAAACGTAAGTGAGGAGGAGCGGGGAACGTATTACGTTTTATGCTTGCGGTACCCATGACATGTTACGTAGTCCATACGTCTAGCAATGATAGACTATCGATCACCGTGTGACGACACATTCTGGATGGCCGCAGCCCTCGCTGAATCTGCTTTAGCGGAAGCAGAAGGAGAGGTCCCGGTTGGCGCGGTGCTCGTTGCGAACGATGAGATTATCGGTCGTGGGCACAATCAACCCATCCAACGACATGACCCAACTGGGCATGCAGAAATTCTTGCGCTTCGAGATGCCGCCGCGGCATTGAAAAACTATCGTCTTCCTGGAACCACACTCTATGTGACAGTTGAACCGTGCCTCATGTGTATGGGAGCGTTGTTGCACGCCCGAGTGCAACGGCTTGTCTTCGGCTGCTATGACCCCAAAGCCGGTGCTGCTGGTTCGCTGTACGACGTCTCAAATGATCCTCGCCTAAATCATCGATTGGAAGTGACGGCGGGAGTGCGAGAAGCGGAGTGTCGAGCGCTCTTGCAAACGTTCTTTCGCAATCGAAGGGGGAAAGGCTAGTAGTCAGACAATTTAATTTTGAGGAGTTCAAGTTCGTCATGCCCGCGCAGGCGGGCATCCAGGATCTTCCAGCAGGTGTCTCCGCTTATGCCCCCTGGATTCCCGCATTCGCGGGAATGACGTGTCTCGGTTATCCATCAGAACTTTCTGAACTGACTACTAGCTCGTTGCTCGGTCTTACTGACAACTGATTACTGACTGCTGCCGTCGGCACTACCTTTTTCGAACCCTTGTATGAGCAATGCACGATCTGCCTGGGAGTATTGCGCAAGAATTGTTAATTGCTCGCTTGGAGTTGCTGCTGCAATCTGTGCTGCGATGTCTCGGGAGGTGCGTATATGAAAACTTGTTCTGTACGGTTTGACCTCCGCCAGAATGCTTTCAGCCGTTCGTAATGGGCCAGCCATGACTTTGATTTCTGTGACCAGGAATGTATACCGCTTCTGATCTCCTGGGAGTTTTAAGGTGACGACCGGTAGCAGGTTGTTGGGAGACAGCGTGGGGTTGAGGAAGCCGACCAACTTGACCAATGGCCTCAGTGGCGGTGCGAGAGAAGGATGCTGATGTTGGCCGTAGGCGACGGGTAACGAGAGGGATAAGAAGGCCACAGCAACTATGCAAAGGAGCCCAGCCTTGGATAGAGACATACATTCCCCTCCATCGTGGACGGTAGTGATAACTTCCCTATGCTAATCTCGTTCTTGTTGTGGGACAATCCGGCCTTTCGTCCGTAGTAGAAATCACTTATAGTACAAAAAGTACGGAGAGATGGCAGAGCCCGGTTGATCGCGCACGACTCGAAATCGTGTATGCCGTAAGGCATCGGGGGTTCAAATCCCCCTCTCTCCGCTGGAATTCTGCCTCTGAGTCTTTGGGAACTTTCCGGCATTACCGTGAGTTAACAGAGAAATCGTGTAACTTAACCTACCAACGAGAGGCCCACCGATTGTATGGATATTGGACTTGGCATCGCAGTACTTGCAGGTTTTCTGTCGTTTGTCTCGCCGTGTGTACTTCCTATTGTACCTGGGTATCTGACGTTCATTACGGGAATGAGCTTTGATGAATTAACCAGCCAACAAAATCGTTCGCAACTGGTTCTCAGTGCGATTACCAAAAGCCTGCCATTCGTTCTCGGATTCTCACTCGTGTTTATTTCTCTTGGCGCTTCTGCCTCTGCTATTGGCGGAGTGTTACGCGAGAATCTCGGGTTAATGAAACAAATTGCTGGTGTCGGTATCGTCATTCTTGGTTTACATCTTGCTGGGTTGTTGCCGATCCCAGCATTGCTCAGAGACCGCCGTTTATCTGGTGAACCGACCAGTCCGGGCATGGGGCGAGCTTTTGTAGCAGGCATCTTCTTTGCCTTCGGCTGGACGCCGTGTGTCGGACCGATTCTGGCCGCCATTCTCACAATGGCAGCGACTGCCGAGACTCTCACGCGTGGGGTGTTTTTGCTTGCCGCGTACTCGCTCGGGTTAGGCATTCCTTTTATCCTTTCCGCTGCATTCTTAAATGGGTTCTTGTCGTTCTTTAAGGGCATGAAAGGCTATTTGCGACAGCTTGAGGTCGCGAGTGGGGTGCTCCTTATTCTTGTTGGCGGCTTGATCTTCACCGATAAGATGGGGTGGATAGCTTCGAAATTTACTTTCCTCAATGCTGAAGAATTATTGACGTTGGAGAATTCCTCATCGACCGTAGAGCCAAAAGAAGCAGTGGCAGCGGCGCCGCCCAAGACGGCGTATGGCCCATATGATTTTGCGCTCACCTCAATTGATGGTGAGGCGGTCAAATTGTCTGACTACCAAGGCAAAGTGGTGTTAGTGAATTTCTGGGCCACGTGGTGCGGTCCGTGTGTGGTCGAGACGCCAGCTCTGGTACGGATGTATCACAAGTATCGAGACCGTGGGTTTCAGGTCATCGGTGTCGCAATGCAGAGTGAAGAAGATAACGTCAAGCATTTTGTTGACAAATACCGGGTCCCCTATGCGATTGCACGTGATACCACCAGTGAGGTGGGATTGCGATACCAAGTGTTTGCCTTGCCTAGTAGCTTTCTCTTTACTGGTGATGGAAAGGTCAAGAAAGCCTTTATGGGCTTTGTTGAAGAGTCGCAGTTAGAGAAGGAATTAGAAGCGGTGTTTACGGCAAGCCCAGCGCCTCAGCCTCTCCAACAACCGCAGGCTGAAGGGGTGTCGTTCCGAGACGCACGATAGGAACTCTCGTTTTGCATCGACGAGTGCAGGTAGGGGCATGGCACGCCGTGCCCCTACGCGTTTGAAAGAAGGAGAAGCAAGAGAGGGAAAGGTATGGATTTAGGCGGTTTTCGTCACACCGTCGCTAACACCACGAGTGACAGCTTCGCCATTGAGCTTCATGCCGGAGATTTACACTGGAAACTTGACGAACCGGTCACAATGGGTGGTAACGGTGTGGTTCCTGATCCCGTGACCTCGTTTCTCGGTGCTTTGTGTGGCTGCCTACTGATTTCTCTGCAAATCACTGCCCGTGCGCGCCAAGTGCCACTAGCGGGAGCGACGATGTCAGCGAAAGCGAATGAAAAGGGGTTCGTGAAAACTCTCGATGTGGAGCTGACCGTGCGAAGTGACGCGCAGGAGGAGAAAATCCGCACGATCGTCGAGCGAGCAGAAAAAGGTTGCTACATCAAAGGGCTGTTGAAAGAGAGTATCGAGTATCGGCTCAATCTCATCATTCTGCCGGCGCAAGAATGATACAAGGAGGATCTTTTTATGATTGTTATTGCTGGAACGATTCCGATCAAACCTGAAGCGTGGGAAGAAGCCAAGAAGCTTGCTGCACGGCTCGAAGAGGCGACACGCAAGGAGCCTGGATGCTTGATGTACACCTTCCACGTTGACCGCACCAAACCTTCGACGTTCTTTATTTTTGAGGAATGGGAGTCGGACGAAGCCTTGGCGAAACACTTTCAGACTGAGCACATGAAGGAGTTCATACAACTCGCGCCAAAGATCCTGGCAGGAGCAGTAAGCGCAAAGAAGTATGAGGTGACAAAGGCGGCACCATTGTCGGTGTAGATGAAGGACAGAAAGGAATCGTCCCTTCAGGGAAGCTGCGGTATGAGTACAATTGAGGTTTTCACCAGAGGGACCGTAGCGGACGCCATGCGCACGGGAATCAGAGCAGGCGAACGCAGCGTGGCACAGCGCACGCTACCTCTGAAGATCCACTAGTAGATAGTCCAGAAAGTTTTGATGGCTAACTCAAGGGACGTCATTCCCGCGAATGCGGGAATCCAGGAGGCTTAACTACAGGCCACTGCTGAATTCCCCTGGATGCCCGCTAGTGTACCAAGCGAAACTTCGGCAGTGTAATCTCTGGTGTGACATCCTCGAACGTGACTTCCACTGCCAACCCGCAAGCGAGATCGTCGTTTTTGCATCCCACCACCTGGCTAATAACCTGCGGACCTTCGGCGAGTTCAATCAACGCAACATTGTACGGGATGTCATCGGCAAATCCGGGATGCCATTGCTGATAATAGACACCAAACGAGTTGATGGTTCCTTTGCCACTGAGTGGTACCCATTCTTGATCTTCGGACAAACAATTGGTGCATGCTGGACCAGGAGGTAAGTGAACATAGCCACAGGCTCGGCAACGTTGGGCGACGAACTCGTGCTGTTTTGCCGCGTGCCAATAGGGAGCATTCCATTTTTCGATGACCGGGAGAGGTTTCTTATAGTCAGCCATACCGTTACCTCCGCAAAATCAAGGCGCCAGCGTGCTCGCGCAGTCCGCCAGTATAAGTGCACATGATTCGTTCCACATTGGCGATCTGCCGGGGCCCGCATTCACCGCGTAACTGACGAACGGCATCACAGGTGTTTTGCCAGCCGACCATGTATGTTTCAGACAATTGCCCGCCGTTGACATTCACAGGTAGTTCTCCGTCTACAGCAATGCGACCACCTTGTATCCAGCGGCCAGCTTCACCGACTGGGCAGAAGCCGTAATTTTCCAGTGCTGCAATGATGGCCGGGCTATAGGCGTCCTGGACATACAGCGCCTGTACGTCCTTGGGCGTCATGTCTGCCATCGGAAAGATCATGCGTGCAACACGTTGTTGTTGGAAACTTTGCATTACCAGATCGGGAGTTTCATAGGCACGAAATGCTTCTTGGCGTCCGAGACCGCGAATGTACACCGGCGGTTTGCGCAAGTCTTTTGCGCGGTCTGCCGTCGTCAACACAAACCCATGTCCACCATCTGTGATATGGCAGTAATCGAAGAGGCGCAGCGGCGCGACGATGTAACGCGCACTCATATATTCATCGAGCGTAATTGGTGTACGCAGGACGGCTTTGGGATTGAGTGCGGCATGTCGGCGCTGATTTATTGCAATAGTTGCAAGTTGCTCTTCGGTTGTCCCATACAGATGCATGTGACGGCGAAAAGCGAAGGCAAAGGGAAGTGACGGATTAAATCCCCCGTAAGGAGCATGTTCTTCGAGCAGCGCTCCACCGAAGCGATTGCGATTGGTTTTCTGATTCGTGCCATAGACGAGGAGCACGTATTGCGCCATGCCCGCATGTAAGAGCAGTGCGGCATGTTGGATCATGTAACAGCCAGTCGCGCCTGACGCCTCGACTGCTCCACCGACACGTGGGTTCATTCCCAACATCAGCCCGACTTTGAGATAATCGCCCTGACGACCGTAGCTCGGTTGAACGAACAGACCGTCGATGTCGTCTTTTTTCAGTCCACAATCTTGGATTGCTGCGCGTGCCGCTGCAATGGCTAATTCATCGCCGGTCTTGTCTGGCACTGCGCCCTGCTGCGTATCACCAACACCGACAATACAAATTTGATCACGGAGATCCTGCAGCCCCATGTCGAGCCCTCCCGCTCGGACTTATATAAAACCACGGCGAGGAGGGCAATCGTGCGATTGGCAGAATGATTTGTCGCGAGGACGTGTATGCGTAATCTACGTGCAAGTAAGGCAAAATCCGAAGCAGGGAGTGAAAGAGGGCCACAGCAGAAGTGGCCCTCGGCGAGTTCAGGCGGAGGGATTCTGCGCGTTACTTCCCACTCGCCATTTTCCACTGACCATCGATCTCGGCCATGACGGCGAGGATCGCGTTGCGTAAAGCAGTAATCAGTTCGTCGATCTGTTCTTTGGTGATAATCAACGGTGGGCAGATGGCGATGTTATTCCCACCGGCGACACGAGTGATGACGCCAGCGTCAAGGGCTTTTTCCCAGGTCTTCTGTGCGATGCGCATGTCTGCGGGGAACATTTCCTTGGTTGCTCTATCTTTGACAAGCTCGACCGCACCAATCAGGCCCTGGCTGCGGACGTCACCGACGATGGGAAGATCTTTGAGCGTACCGAGCTTCTTAGCAAGATACTTCCCTTGTTCCTTTGCTTTTTGGACGAGCTTCTCGCGCTCGATAATATCTAAGTTCGCCAGTCCAGCCGCACATACGGTGGGATGTCCGGTGTAGGTGTAGCCATGCCAAAACGCGTAATCATCACCAGTTGAGAGGAAGGTTTGGAAGATTTCTTCTCTAAACAAGACAAGTCCGAGGGGCAGATAACCGCTGGTGACACCTTTGGCGCTAACCAAGACGTCTGGCGCAACTCCCATACCAGCAGAGGCAAACATCGAACCGGTGCGACCAAATCCGGTGATGACTTCATCGCACACCATGAGAATATTGTGCTTCGAGCAAATTTCGCGAATCTTAGGAAGCCATTCGGCTGGCGGAATGATCACACCGCCAACGCCCTGAATTGGTTCAGTGATGAACGCACCAATCGTATCCGCGCCTTCGCGCTCGATGATGCGCTCCAATTCGGTAGCGCAATCAACTTTACACGATGGATAGGTTTTGCCGAGTTCGCAGCGATAGCAGTACGGACGTGCCATGTGAATCATACCGGGCAGGCCGGGTTCCATCTGTTTGTTAAAAACGGGAATACCGCCGAGCACAGCCGCACCACTTGATGAGCCGTGATACGCCTGATTGAGGCTAATGAACTTGGTCTTGTTCGGTTGGCCTTTGGCTTTCCAGTAGGCACGTACAAGCCGTATCACAGCCTCATTCGCTTCGGAGCCGCCTGAGGTGAAGAGTACACGAGTCAGTCCCTTGGGAGCGATTTTGGTGAGCTTGGTTGCCAGTTGTACCGTTGGTACAGAAGTCGGACCGATCAACGTTGGCGCGAAGGCGAGCTGGTCCATTTGCGCAGCGACGGCACGATTAATTTCCTTGCGGCCATGTCCGACATGGACATTCCATAACGAGGCGAGACCGTCGATATATTTTTTCCCTTCGGTGTCCCACAAATACACCCCTTGGCCTTTGACGAAAATCGGTACGCCTTTTTTCTGTTGTAATTGTAAGGGGACAAAGCCATGAACAAGATGATCACGATCTTGCTGATGCAGCACTTTTGCGGCACGTGGGTCGAGAGCAGCGCTGGCAGCTTTTGTCCGTGGACGCATTGGCACGACTTTGGGCGAGGATTTGATTTTCTGTGGCATGATCTTCTCCTCCTTCAATAACGGCTCTTGTGTTGTTTGGTCCGAAACAATGACGACACCGGCAAGCATACCTCAGTTGCAAACGAAAACCCAGATGAGGGAAGAGCCTTGCCCTTGATCTCTGTCGCAGGCAGCATAAACAGCGTACGTCAAAGGAGGAGAAGCAATGAAAACCAAACGTATGGGCCGGACGGGACTGAAAGTCTCGGAGATTTGCCTGGGCACGATGACCTTTGGCCGTCAATGTGACGAGCCGACCAGCTTTGCGATTATGGATACTGCGGTCGAGTTCGGGGTGGATTTCTTCGATACTGCGGATGTGTATCCGGTCGGCGGTGGGCTCGATACCGTTGGTCGGACTGAGGAAGTTATCGGCAAATGGCTCAAAGGGAAGCGAGACAAAATTGTTCTTGCAACCAAGTGTTGGGGGGCGATGAGTAAAGCGCCGAATGACCAAGGGCTCTCGCGCAAACATATCTTCACAGCGGTCGAAGAAAGCTTGCGACGATTACAAACCGATTACATCGACCTCTATCAGGTCCATGCGCCAGACCCGAGCACGCCTTTGGATGAAACCCTGCGCGCGCTTGATGATCTCGTTCATCAAGGCAAGGTGCGGTATCTCGGCTGCTCGAATTTTCAAGCCTGGCTTTTAGCTTCAGCTTTATGGACGAGTGACAAGCTCGGGTTAGCTCGATTCGATTGTGTACAGCCTCGTTATAACTTGATGTTCCGTGAGATCGAGAACGAGTTATTGCCTCTCTGTCGTGGTCAGGGTGTTGGCGTGATTCCCTATAACCCGCTGGCTGGTGGCTTTCTTACCGGTAAATACAAACAAGATACGGAACCGTCTGCGAACTTGCGATTTGGGCTTGCTGGTCGTGCCGGGCACATTTATCGTCAGCGTTATTGGCAGGAAGCACAGTTCGGTGCAGTTGCACATCTGCAAGAATTTTTTGCCGCTCGTAATAAACCGCTTGCGCAGGTAGCTGTTGCATGGGTCCTTGCCCAACCTGAGATTACTTCACCCATAGTTGGGGCAACCTCGGTGGAACAACTGCGGCAATCGCTGCCGGCAGTCGATTTGAAGTTGGACGAAGAGGAGATGAACGTTTGTAATGAGATCTGGTTCGATCTGCCACGGCAGAAAGATCCGGCGGTGGCGCTTCGCTAAGAGGCAATGAAAAATTAAAAATTAAGAATGAAGAATGAGGAGGAAAAAAAGACTCTCTTTTCCTATTTTGCATTTTGCATTACGAGGTCATAAGACCTCGTAAAAACTTCCCTCTCCTGGCACGAACAAGCGGCTGTAGAATCGCATTGCATACGAGTCGGTCATATTAGCGAGGAAGTCGCAAATGACACGTTTGCGAACGGGTTCATTACCATCAAGTAGTGCTCGTTCGTACTCATCTCCCCAATTTTCCGGTAGGAGCCCAATCGACTCTTTGCCTTGATCGAGGACGGCAAACAGTCGGCGTAAAACCTCTTTGCCTTTGTGGCCGAGGGTTGTCACGCGTGGATTGTAAATCACATGCTGCGACTCAAAGATTTTCAGAATCTCGATACGGATGCGGATGTCCGGTGAGGTATCGATCCGTTCTCCGTCCTGAAAGGCGACGCTACATGAGAAGTCATGAATCAGATCCCGTGTGAGCATTTTCAAGGCAGCTTTCCCGGCTCTGCGTTCGAGCGATTCTAAGCGCTCGGCTATCTGTAGGAGTTCATCGTGAACTTTGTCCTCACTGACAGTTTCTCCGACTCGGAGAAGATGACTATTGACCTCACGCACGAGGCGAGCAGATGGAGTACGACGAAAGTCCGCGACGGTCAATAATCGTGCTTTGAGACTATCTTCGAGGTCATGGACAGAGTAGGCGATGTCATCGGCTACATCCATAATCTGACATTCAAAGCTGCGACGTCCTCCGGTTCCAGTGTGGCGCACGATTGTTTGGGCGAGAGGCTGATCGTCGGCATAGAAACCTTTGGCTGGTCCATCTCCGGCGGCGGTCAGTGCGGCTTCATCGATACACGTTTTATATTTCAGTATGGCATCAAGAGTTTGGTACGTGAGATTCAGACCGGTGTATGTCTCATGCTTGCGTTCTAATCGCGTGAGAATACGGAAACTTTGCGCGTTGCCTTCAAAGCCTCCGTACGGGCGCATCACCTCGTGCAATACTTGCTCACCAGTATGGCCGAAAGGAGGATGACCAAGATCGTGCGCCAGACACGCAGCTTCAACGAGATCGGTGTCGGCGCCAAGATTCAGTGCGATCCCTTTGGCAATTTGCGCCACTTCGAGTGAATGGGTGAGGCGCGTGCGAAAGAAATCTCCTTCATACACGCCAAACACCTGGGTTTTTCCTTGCAGGCGACGAAAGGCTGCAGAATGAATAATCCGTGCCCGGTCGCGTTCGAATTCCGAACGGCGGTCAGGGCCGGTAATCCGGGGTTCAGGGGTATACCGGATAGCCTCGCTGACAGTGGCGAATTTCATACGTTTGTCCGTGCCTCGCACCATAATCAGTCAACCGTAGGGTGGCAAGCCTCTTTATTTCATGGCGCAGGAAGTGATACGCTAAGTGCATTCGGTAGGGGAAACTTCCTTCTTGTCCCTACTTCACTTTTTCCCGCAGTCGCCGATAGATTTCATTCTCTATTCTTTGTTCGGGAAGGAGGCATTATGAAGCAGGTGAGCAGGACTCTTCGTTGTGCAGTTGCGTTCGTCGGTGCGTTAATGGTGAGTGGGCCAGCGTGGGCAGGGGACTCGCTTCTCCCTATCGCGACCACTGTCAAGAGCTGAAGGGTGGGGATCAAACATCGTACATACTCGTCAGCAACATCTACTCGCCAAGCCGGACGTGTCTTGTCGTTTCGTCAAGTCATGTCACGATTGATATGCGAGGATTCACTATTAGTGGTGACGGTTTTGCTGTTGGTATTTCCGCCAGTGTTCCGGTCGAAGGCGTGACGGTGAAAAACGGTACGGTGAAAGGCTTTGCGACAGGCATTTCGCTCGCTGGTCCGGGCAACATCGTACAGAATATGCATGTCGACAATAACTCTGATACCGGAATGTTTCTCGGCACGAGCAGCTTGGTTGAGAATGTTGTTGCTCAGGGGAATCGCCGCTTTGGCATCGTGGCAACGACGGCAAGTAAAATAAAGGACTCCGTCCTGCGTTTCAACGGAAACAATCCCGCGAGTGTTGGTCTCTCGGCTGGCCCAGGCAGTACGGTCACTGGTAATACCGTCTGGGGGAGCATCGGCACGGGCCTATTCGCGTCAGCAGGCAGTACGGTCATTGGTAACACCGTGTTAGAAACAAACCCTGGATTTGGTATGTCGATCGTATGTCCGAGTAACGTGAAGAACAACACGGCGACAGGTAGCACTCAGGCCAATCTGATCTTAGCTGGAGATGGGTGTAACGTGTTCGATAACGTTGCGCCGTAGTTTTTCAGCTGACGTCAGATTTCTCCCAGGTCAGGGCGCGGTCCCGTGCGCCCTGACCCGTCTCATTCCTCCTCACAATTAGCGGCGAATATTGTTCCCTTACTATCGATTTTCGCCGAAAATCGATACGTGGCTATCATTTTTCGGAACCTCCTTAGAGTGTTCCTTTGGATTTTCGGGGACGTCGATTCGTTTACCGTTTTCTCGGGGAAAAAGGGGCATTGGATGTGTACTCGATGGGACCTAATGGTGTTGACGAACATGGTCGTGGAGATGATGGGTCCTCTTAGAAGGAACCTGCCTCGGAAATTAACGCCCCTGTTTCGCTATTCGGACTAACCCCCAGGCCAACAACGCAAACGGCACGATCGTCCACACATATTCAAGCGGTCCTTCACCAGGCGAACGAAGGGCGAGAATTTTATCGAGTCCACTCACAACCAGTATGGCGATACCAATGCCCATGAGCGCGTCTCCAGCGATTAATCCTGACGCAAAGAGCGTCGCGCGGTTGTGCTGTTCCTGATACGCTTCTTCACCGATTGCCTGCTTTTTGACCCACCCAGCGACAAGGCCACCAAGAATCAGCGATGCCGAAGTCGTCACAGGTAGATAGAGACCAATGGCAAAGGCCAAGCTCGGGATACCGGCGAATTCGGCGATGAGTGCAAACCCGCCACCAAGTGCCATCAAGGCCCAGGGTAATTGCCCTTCCATCACCCCTTGTACAAGTGTGGCCATCAGTTTCGCTTGTGGAGCAGGAAGCAGTTCAGAACCCAACGTGTACGCTTGGTGCAGAAGAAACAATACCCAACCTGCCCGGAGTGCAGCAACAGCAACACCAAGCATTTCTCCCATCTGCAGGTAACGCGGAGTGGCGCCGAGTAATGCGCCGGTCTTAAGATCTTGACTCATATCCCCAGCAAGAGCGACAGCGATGCATACCACTGCGCCACACGTGATGGCCATTGTCATCCCTTCAGTGCCGGTATGACCTGTAGCCAGCAAAATCAAACTGATGGCCAACAATGCCGCGATTGTCATTCCGGATACTGGCTGTGATGTCGAGCCGATGAGTCCCACCATGCGCGCAGAAACGACGACAAAAACGAAGGCAAAAGTCACAGCCAGCGCTGCGGCGATAAAGTCGAGCTGGAACACCGGGACTAGCCATAACCCGAGTCCGAGAAGGACAATACCACTAACGACGATACCAGGATGGAGGTCTTGATCTGTACGTATTCTGTTGTCGTGGTTGGTTTCGGCTCGTAGCCCAGAGAGCGCAACTTGCAGCGATTGTTGCATAGCTGGAAAAGCACGCACAAGAGAAACCATCCCGCCAGTCGCGACCGCACCGGCGCCAACATAACGGGCGTATTTACTCCAAATCGCAAAGGCTGGGAGCTGGAGAATCTCTTCGTGCAGACCGAGGACCTCACCGACTGGACCGCCGGCTAGCGTATTGAAGACAGGAATCAACACCGCCCAACCAAGAACACCACCACACAACATGTAACTGGCGATCTGTGGCCCAATGAGATACCCCACACCGAGGAAGATCGGCGTGAGTTCGAAACCGATCGTTGCTTTCTGCAGACCGGTGAAACTCCACAGGACAGAGTCGTGCCAGAGCCGCAGACCTTTCATAGCAAACTGATACACAGCCCCGAGGCCAATACCCAGAAACACTGGTTGTGCGCTGGCTCCACCGGTATCGCCAGCGATCAGGACTTTGGCGCAGGCCGTCCCTTCTGGAAATGGGAGCACTCGATGTTCGCTGATTGTGAGATTGTGGCGAAGCGGGATCATCAGAAGGATCCCCAACAGACCCCCAGTCGCACCTAACAGGAAGATCAGAAATCCAGAAGGATTGAGGCCAAGAAAAATCAGCGCCGGAATGGTGAAGATAATGCCCGCAGCCAGTGACTCACCACTAGAGGCAATCGTATGGACGACGTTGTTTTCGAGCACAGTTCCGCGTCTGAGGAGACCGCGTAGAACCGTCATCGAAATCACCGCCGAAGGAATCGAAGCTGAAACCGTGAGGCCAACTTTGAGTCCCAAGTAGGCATTGACCATGCCAAAGGCCACAGACAGAAACACGCCGAGGAGAACCGCTTTGAGCGTAAATTCGGCAACCCATTGGTCGGCTGGGACGTAGGGACGAAGGTCTGATTGCGCACTCGCTGTCGATGCAGCCTCTACGTGTTGGCTCTGTGTCATAGTGGCCTTATAACTGTTCGTATGGATCTTGTCGAAGACCAGTCGCTATGAAGCTAGTACCCTAAGGCCGATCATGTTACGCTGTTAGACTGATGGAGAGGTGGTGGACGAAGAAATGAGGTGGATATGCGTCACTTGAGCAGGCTCTTTGCGATCTTGCTCGTGCTGTTTGTCAGCGCGTGCAGCGGTCAACAAAAAAATGCCGACGATGATTTCTTGATGGGAACGAACGATCCGTTCAAGAACGATCCGTTCTTCGCTGATGCCCCAGAGTGGGACAGTTCGGTGTTGAAGCAGAGTGAAGTGCTCTCACAGGATGTTCCTAAAGACCCGGACGAGCCGACGACGTGGGTGGAAAAAAGTGAGCAAGCCTTAATGGGGGCAGTGATGGTGGGTGGAGGAGTGGCGACGCTCTTGTTTTTGCCGTTTCTTGGACTTTAGCACTATTGTCCGTTGCGACGACGATTTCCCAGCAAAAAGGTCAGCAGTGCTGTCGCGACACACACGCTGCCACTCAGATACATGGTCGTGAAACCTGCGTGGGTAGCAATGTACCCCATCAGGATTCCCCCCATTCCCATACCAAGTTCTAACCCCTGACCAAACGTACTCATGCCCACGCCACGTCGTTCTGCTGTGAGACGATCAATGGTGAACGCGCTGAGTCCGGGTTGTGCCAAACCGAAACCAAGGCCATACAAGCTCACACCTAGATATAGCATTTGTGCATTAGGCGTTAAGGCTAACGTCAACAAGCCAAGAAGTGCTGCCGCCAAGCCCGGAAGGATGACGGCTGCGCGCCCATATTGGTCACTGACCCGAGCGGTAAAGAATCGCGTGCTGAGAAGAGCAACGGCGTAGGTCGAGTACAACCATCCAGCGTTTCCCATGCCAAGAGTGCGGGCGTACAGCGGTAAGAACGTCGTGTACGACGTAAACGTAAGATAGAGGAACATGTTGACGATCATGGGCAGCAGTGCCTCACGGGCAAACAGTGGTGGTCGTGAGGCAGCAGGGTTAGGTGTGTAGCGTTGATGCATGCCAGAACTCAAGATGCACGCGAGCGTGGCGATAGCTCCTGCCGTCAAGAAGAGCAGCGTAAAGTTTTCTGCTGAGGCGACTGCCGAGCTGAAGCCAGGCAATACAGAAACGAGATAGGTTTCCGTTGGATGTAGGCGAGTACTGCGCATCAGGCCAAGCGCAAGCGGAGGGATGATGCCCATAGCGAGCGGACTGGCCAAACCCCAGTAACTAGCAGCTTCTCCACGTCGAGCCATTGGCGCGACATCAGCAAGATATGCGCTCGCCGCAGTTGTGAAGCAGCCAAGAGCGAGCCCATACAGCACTCGTAAAATGAACAACACATTAAGGCTCATGGTCCAGGCATGAAGAAACGCGGTGAAAGCAAACAAGCCTATGCCAATGTTCATTAGTACGACACGGCCATAGCGATCGATCCAGCGTCCGACTATTGGTCGAATCGCGAACGCGACGAGGCTCGACACGCCGATTAAGAGACCGGCGTCAGCTTCCTGGCCGCCAAGATGTTTGACGTAGAACGGTAACGTCGGAAAGAAGAAGAAAAAGCTGAAAAAGTAACTTAACGTGACAAGGCAGAGGAGGGTGAAGTCGCGGGTGAACAGGGGCGGGGGCGAAGATGCGGACGTTCGGCGTTCGGCGCCCTCAGAGTTCGGAATTTCTCTTGTATGCATTTCTCCCTTCCCCACTTCTCACTTATCTATTTTGATGAGTGGTGGCAAACTGCAACGGGCTATGCTCTAATCGGCGGCCAGGAGGGTGCCCATGATCGAAACACTCAAAGATAAGACAGCGATTGTTGGCGTTGGCCACACAGAATATTCGAAAGACTCTGGTCGTAGCGAGATGAGTCTGGCAGTTGAAGCGATTCTCAAGGCAATCTCAGATGCGGGCCTAAAGCCAAGCGACATCGACGGCATAGCCAAGTATACGATGGACAATAACAGCGAGATTGATATTGCTGCGAACCTTGGCATTCCGGCACTGCGGTTCTTTGGTGAAGTTGGTTACGGTGGCGGTGGGGGTCCGGTCGGGTCGGTGGTACTCGGCGCAATGGCAGTGGCTACCGGCATGGCCAACTGCGTGGTTGCGTTTCGTGCTATGAATGAACGCTCTGGCCGCGGTACTCCACGTTACGGGCAAGCCTCGGTCCGCAAAGGTGCACCTGGTGTGAATGCGTATCAGGAACCGTTTGGACTGTTCAGTCCAGCACAGATGGTCGCTCTCGCGGCACGGCGTCACATGCATCTGTACGGGACCAAGAGTGAGCATTTTGGGGCGATTGCTGTCGCCTGCCGGACGCATGCGCAAAACAATCCCAATGCGGTGATGCGTAATCGTCCGATCACGATTGAAGATCACCAAAATTCGCGCATGATCGCCGATCCGCTCCATTTACTTGATTGCTGTTTAGAAACCGATGGCGGTGCGGCTGTGGTCATTACATCCGCAGAACGTGCGAAAGATCTCAAGCACAAGCCGGTGTATATCACTTCTGGTGCGTTTGGTGCTGGCGAGTGGAACATTCATCGCGTAGTGAAAAACGTGCAAAGTAAAGAGACCGAATCGACAGTCGTTGGCAAAGCGCTTTTTGCGCGGGCGGGAGTCACGCATAAAGATGTTGATGTTTGCTTTCTCTACGATCACTTCACGCCGCTGGTACTGATGGCCTTTGAGGAACTCGGCTTCTGTAAACGTGGAGAAGGAGGACCGTTCGTAGCTGACGGGAAACTGCTTCACGGCAAAGGTTCGCTGCCGTTCAATACCAGTGGTGGGAATCTCTCCGAAGGGTACATTCACGGCATGGAGAATATTGTGGAGGCTGTGCGTCAGCTCCGTGGACAAGCGATAAACCAAGTGAAGGATGCCGAGATCGCGCTCGTGACGTCAGGAAATGGAGTACCGAATACCGGGATGATTTTGCGCAACTAACACACTGTTCAACGGCGGAGCGTATTGCAATACGCCCCGCCTGACAACTACTTCGCAAACGCGGCTTTCAATTTCGCGCAGGCATCAGCAACCGCTTTCTTTCCTTGATCGAAAATATGACCTAGGCTGAAAAAGCCGTGGATCATGCCTTTGTACTCGGTGTATTCAACCGACACACCAGCATCTTTCATTCTCTTGGCGTAAGCTGCACCTTCGTCACACAGCGGATCGAACTCTGCCGTCATGACCCATGCTGGTGGCAGGTTACTTAAGCGCTGGCCGCGGAATGGTGAAGCATAGGGATTCTCTCCGTCATTCGGGTTGCTCAAATAATGGTTCCAGAACCACTGCATAGAACCTTTTGTGAGCAAATACCCTTCGCCATTATTTTTATAAGAAGCCGTGTCGTAGGAGTAATTGGTCACCGGGTAGATCAAGAGCTGGAATTTAACCGTCGGTGCGCCACGATCTGTTGCCATCTGGGCAACCGCTGCCGCGAGATTCCCGCCGGCACTATCACCACCAACGGCGATACGAGTCGGATCACCACCAAAAGCTGCGGCATTCATGACTGCCCATTTGGTTGCAGCATAGCAGTCGTCCGCAGCCGCAGGGAATTTGTGTTCAGGAGCAAGGCGGTAATCAACCGCAACAACAATGCAGCCTGCACCCTTGGCTAACGCACGGCAGGGGGCATCGTGAGATTCCAGATCGCCAATGACCCAGCCTCCACCGTGAAAGAACACTAAGATGGGCAGAGGTCCTTTCTCATCTGGGGTATAGATACGCACTGGGAGTTTGACACCACCAGCATTGACGACATGATCTTCGACTTTCTTGAGTTCGAGTGGCGGCTCTTTGGGTGCGAACAAACCTCGGATGGCTTCGCGAGCTTGTGGGACGGTCATTTGCTCAAATCCAGGTGCACCAGAGGCGGCGACCTGGTCTAGAAACGCTTTTGCTTGCGGATCGAGTGGCATACTCAACCTCCTTCTGTATTCGTGAGAAGCTTCGGGAGGTGGTATAGCAAAATCAAACGAGACGGCAAGACCTTGTTCGTCTAATACCCTAACGCGCGCAGTTGTTGGTCGCTCATGCCGAAGTGATGAGCCACTTCGTGGACGACCACCCGACGAATGAGTTCTCGCATCTCACGAGGCCGCAGCCCAGAGTGAAGTATCGGCTGGTAGTAGATCTCGAACTTATCGGGAAATTCAACCAACGTCGCAAAGACGCTGCGCCACGGGCGAGGCACGCCACGATATAAGCCGAACAACTCGTTGGGATTGGCAATGCCTTTCTCGGCTAGCACTTCAGCAGAGGGGCAGTCTTCAATCGTCACAGCGACATTGGCAAGCTTCTCGACAATTTCTTGCGGTAACGTATCCAGCGCCCGTACGACCTCACGAGTAAATTCTTCGAGTGAGGGACCTGTCTGTTTCGATTGCTGCGCTTCGCCAGTGAGCGGGCATGGCTTCCGTAATCGTGGAGTTGAGGAAGGTCGAGAAGATCGTTTGCGAAGATACAATTTAGCTCTGGACATTCCACCCTCTAGCGCCGACTGTAGCACGTCTCTCGGTGACTGCGAACTAGGACGGCGACGATTTTTTTCGTTGCGAGCCCGTTTGCTCCTGCGGTTCGTACCCACTGCACTGTAACATCGGCAGCCGAGGGTATTTGCTGTAGCAAGAATCTGTTTCTGCCCGCTGACAGAGAAAGAACTGTGACCCTTTGCCACTGACGATCACTTTTGTGTGCTGGCAGTCTACGCAGAGTCCGACTTTTTGCCGATCCGACATTGCATCGTTCATAGGCTCTATCTATAAGAAGCAGAGAGCCAACGAAAGGACGAGCGAAAAGAGGGGAAGGCATGACGCTTACTGCAGAACAGGTGAAGGGAAAGGCGCGCGAACTCGGGGCAGATGCTGTTGGTATCGCGAGTGCTGCCGTGCTGAATGCGCACCCGCCCGATCCTAAATTTCCGCAAACCCCAGAACGTATTTCTCCAGAGATCAAAAGTGTTGTTGCCATCGTCAAGCGAATTCCGGCTGGCGCATTTCGTACGAAACGGCTCGAATGTGTCCAGTACATGGACCAACTTGTACTGCGCGAAATGGATAAAGTCTGCATGCGCGTGGCGCAATTTTTAGAAGAGCATGATGTCGCTGCGTTTCCGCTCGCGTCACAGGAAACGAAATGGGAGTTCAAACGCGCCAGTTATGGATACCTCTCAGGTCGCCATGTCGCAGTCGAGGCCGGGCTTGGTACCCTAGGGCTCGAAGTGAACTTCCTTTCACCAGAGTTTGGGCCGCGTTGTTACACGACCGCGGTGTTGACGTCCGCGGAGTTGGAGCCGGACCAGAAACTGACGCGACAAGTATGTATCGGTGAGACCTGTAGTCGCTGTTTATATTCCTGTCCTGCGAATGCGGTGCTGCAATGGGGTATCGATAAACGCGCATGTTCACAGTTTGCCCAGGAATTTGGCTACGGGGTCATGCTGTCGCATTTACAAAAGTTCGTGCAGGCTCCGGAAGCTGACGGGCAACTTAAAGTGCTGCAGACACCGCAAGCCTACGCTGTTTGGCAAGGGATTCTGCGTGTGGTCGGGGCGTTTGGTGATTGTCCACGCTGCCTCGAAGTGTGCCCGGTGGGAGAAGACTACGTGCAGTGGCTTTCGGACACACATCGTGATATTCCCGAAAAAAATCAACAGAAAGTGAACACCGCCAAACAGATGCAGAGCGATCGAAAAGCGGGAAAAGAGTTGCCCGGGTTATCGCCGTGGAATATCCGCTGGGTTGGAGAAGAAGGGTATGTACCGCCGAAGAAAAGAGGAGAGGGGAAGAATTAAGAAATGAAAAATGGAGAAGGAAAAATGAAGCAAGAAGGAGCATGGACGAACACTCATTCCTAAACCTCTCCACCCCAAGAACCTGGATTCTCGCTTTCGCGGGAATGACAAAGTCGCGGGCTTTTGTACATCATGTCCGTGCAGGCGGATATCCAGAGGCGAGGTTTTGGGATGACGTGTAGGACAGTAGCTGCTCATCATACCTTCTCTTTCTGCCTGTTCATGCTGTTTTTCTCATTCTTCATTTTGCATTTTTAATTCTTCAGTGTTTTTATGAAGTCTCTTACTTCAGCTCTTGTAAAAGCGAAAGCTAAGGAATTTGGTGCGGATCTCGTCGGTATTGCCAGTGGCGTGGTACTTGATGCGCATCCGCCTGATCCACGCCACCCGCAGACGCCGACGCTTGTGAGTCCGCAAGATAACCGCAGCGTGATCGTGCTGGCAAAGCGACATCTGGCCGGACCCGCGCGGTTGAAAGATTGGAACGAACGTCACAAGCAGTATGCAGCAGAATTGACGCTCTCACAATTAGAAGAAGCGTCACTTCGGTTGGTCTATTTTCTCGAAGATGAAGGTGGCGCTCCTGCGCTGATTGTTCCACCGATTCACACGGATGCTGCGCGCAACTATAGCGCCTACTCTGAAGGTGGGACGTATGGGGCATTATCGTTAGTGCATGCCGCAGTTGAAGCAGGTATTGGTACGCTCGGATTAAACTTAATGTTACTGACGCCAGAGTATGGGCCGCGCGTTATTCTGACCGCGGTGCTTACGTCCGCAGAGCTTGAACCCGACACGCGAATGACAAAACCTCTGTGCCAAGGAGAGCCGTGCGGGCGCTGTCTTCTTGCCTGCCCTGGGGATGCCGTCCAGCACTGGGGGCTCGATAAGAAGAAATGTGCTCCGTATGCCTCACCGCATGGGTTTGCACATGTGGTGTCACATGTAGGTAACGTGCTTCGTGCGGGGACGACAGAACAAAAGGTGGAACTGTTGCGGAGCGGTGATTCGTTCAATATCTGGCAGACGATGCTGCGTGGAGTAGGTGCATATACTGGCTGCACTCGCTGTGTGGACGTCTGTCCAGTGGGACAGGATTATGCGCGGCATCTTGTTGATGCGCACCAAGAGATTCCCGAGACCACCCCAGAAAAAATTGCTCGACTCGCGGAGATGCAACGCAAGCGCACTACCGGTGAGGAAGTCGAAGGATTGGAACGGTCGAGGAGATGGATCGGGGAAGATAATGAAGAGTTAAAAATGTAAAAATGGAAAGTGATGAGATAAAAGCAACCTGACTCTTAAATCAACAATGCCGAGTAATTTTTAATTTTGCATTCTCAATTTTTCATTGTGTAGCGAAGCGGAGCTAAACGTGGAATTCCGTGCTATCACCCTACAACTTGATGACATCAATGAAGTCGCGCGCCTTGCCAAGATGGCGGAGGAGGCGAATTTCGGCTTAGCGTGGGGGATTGATACGCCACGCTCGAATGCCTTTATTCACATGGCGGCGATGGCTGCGAACACCAAGAAGATCCAGATCGGCTCAGGTATCGCACGTGCGTTCGTGCGCGGCCCCTTGCAGACCGCGGTCTCTGCAGTTGATCTTGATCGCCTGTCGCATGGTCGCATGCTCCTGGGATTGGGAAGTGGCACCCGTAAACAAAATCTCTATGAGTTAGGTGTACCGTACGATCATCCGGCTTCGCAGATTAAAGAGCTGATCCAGATTATCCGTCAGGTATGGGCACTCAACGGGGAAGGGGATCTCAACTTCCAGGGGAAATTCTACCGCTTGAATGCGCGCGGGTTTACGTTGCCGAAACCGTTGCGTCAGGATTTGCCGATTTATATGGCCGCAGTGAATCCGATCATGCTACGTGTAGCAGGAGAAGTGGCCGATGGCCTTGCCGGACATCCCTGCTACTCCGCTCGGTACATGAAGGAGGTTGGCATTCCTCAACTTGCGATCGGTTGGCAACGCGCAGGAAAAAGCCGTAACGCTTTCAAGATCACCAGTTGGTTGATTACCAACATTGCCAAGGACCGCAAGCAGGCACGGCGAGAAGCGGCCTATCAGATCGGCTTTTATTGCTCGACTCGTTCCTATGGTGGCATCCTCGATTATCATGGCTGGCAAAAAGAGAAGGAAGCTATTCGCGAGGCCTTCTTTGAAAAGCGCGACATGGAGGCTGTTGCCGATGCGGTGTCTGACGACATGATCGATAACTTAGCCCTGGCTGGCACCCCAGACGATTGTCGTAAACAACTTGAACGCTACCGTGAGGTATTGGACTTCCCTACACTCTATACTGCAGGTGTTGGACCAGCGCGCACGGTGCCACAAGAGCGCGTACGCGAGAATTTAGCCACCATTATTGAGATCTTTGCGCAGTAGGAGGAGTTGTGCCGTTTCTTGATGGACCTATTCCCGAACAGCTGAACATCACCGCTTACCTGGCTGACCGTCAAGTTGAATTAGGGCGAGGTGCGCAGGCAGCCTATCTCACTGATGACGGGCCACTCAGCTACGCAGATCTTGCAGCTTTACAGAATCGCTACGGCAATGTCCTTGCTGCTGGTGGTGTGGAAATTGAGAATCGCGTTGCTTTGATTCTCTACGATTCCGCGGACCTCATGGGTGCGTTCCTTGGTGCGGCAAAAATTGGTGCAGTTCCAGTGGTGCTGAATCCCTATGCTCCGCTTGATCTCTATGTGTATTTTCTCAATGACAGCAGGGCTAAGACGCTCATTGTCGAAGATGCTGTCTGGCAGCATTTGGCTGCGCGACGTGAAGAATGTCCAGCGCTGAAGAATGTTCTGGTGCGCGGTGAAAAGAAAAATCGTGCAACTAGCCTTGTGTCACGCCTCAAAAAAGCGTCGCCAGAACTCGTAGCCGCTCCTACTCACAAAGACGATGCCTGTTACTGGCTGTACACTTCGGGCAGTACAGGATTGCCGAAAGCCGTCATCCATTTGCACCACGACCCCTATTCGTGTCTCCAGTTTGCCGTTGACTTGTGCCAAATCGATGAACATTCGGTCTCTTTCTGCTTTAGTAAGGTCTTCTTTGCACTCGGACTGGTTGTGACTGTCTTCCAGTCATTAGCGGCGGGAGCTACGTCAGTCATCACGCAAAAACGTCTGACCCCAGCTGAAGCCTTTGCTGCCCTGCACGAGTATCGACCGTCTCACTTCTATTGCGTACCGACGTTCCTCAACGCCATGCTGCAAGTACCAGAAGACGTCAGTGGCAAGGATTTACGGTTTCTTCGCTACTGCGCGTGTGGTGGTGAAGTGTTACCTCCTCGTGTTCACCAGGAGTGGCGTGATCGTTTCGGGATTGAATGGCTCGACGTCATGGGGTTGACGGAGACCACATTCATCGTTTTTGCCAATCGCGCTGGTCATTCTCGACCTGGCAGCTCGGGTCAACTGCGGGATGGAGCTGAGGCCCGTATCGTTGATGATGACGGGCAGTCTGTTCCGATGGGCCAGGAAGGGCAGCTACTGGTGAAAGTCGATAGTAACATGCCTGGATACTGGCATCGACAAGAGAAGACGCGAGCGGTCCTTGAGGGCGAGTGGTTTCGTACCGGTGACCTCTATCGACGTGATGAAGATGGATATTTCTGGTTTTGTGGCCGTGCCGACGACATGCTGAAAGTCTCTGGTATGTGGGTTTCGCCACTCGAAATCGAGGGTGTCATCATGGAGCACCCTGCGATCTACGAATGTGCTGTGGTCGCACGAACGGATAGTGATGGCCTCGATAAAGCCCGTGCGGTGGTTGTGTTGAAACCAGGACACAGTGACAGTATTTTACCGGAGATAGAAGAACATATTCGTGGGAAACTCCCACGCTATAAAGTTCCACGCTGGATAGAGTTGGCTGATGCTCTGCCGAAAACTGCGACTGGCAAGATCCAACGATTTGCCTTACGGCAGGCGGATAAACAATAAAGGGGAAAAGAGTTGGGGCCTAAAGCAAACCACAGCAGATTGGTCCAACCGCAGTGTCACCTTGGGTGTAACGCAGGGTCTCTCCGAGAGACGCTTCGCTCCGCTCAGAATGACAGGAGCGAGAGGTCTGAGCGTCAAGTATACGAATGTTCTGTAGTTTGATTTAGGAACATCAACGAGCTCAAGGTTTTTTTCTACTGACTACTGACTACTGACTACTGAATGCTGACTACTGACTACGTTCTTACGCATTACGCATCAGAATAGGAGGTCCACATGGCAAAACGTGTCGTTGAGTTTAAGGATGTGAAATCATTCGTTGGCAAAGAACTCGGAGTGTCGGAGTGGCATCTGGTGACGCAAGACGAAATCAACAAGTTTGCTGATGCTACCCATGATCACCAGTGGATTCATATCGATGTCGAACGTGCGAAGAAGGAGTCGCCGTTTGGTGGGCCTGTCGCGCATGGCTATTACACGCTGTCACTTGCCCCTCATCTGATGGACCAGATTTGGGGGGTGCAGGGCATCAAGATGGGCGTGAACTATGGACTAAACAAATTGCGGTTTCCCTCGCCGGTGATGATTGGCAAACGGGTGCGAGCTCGGGCAACGCTCAACAATGTTGAGGACGTTGCTGGTGGTATACAAGTGACCGTAGGGATTTCGTTTGAAGTCGAAGGCAGCGATAAACCGGTCTGTGTCGCAGAAGGACTCTACCGCTATTATAACTGAACGGCTACGCCAGCTTTTTTCCCCTCGCCTCAGTGAGGAAGATTTTCAAGCTGCACTTGTACGTCTCCGCCAGGGGACCCCACCGCCGGTGATCTGGCTATTAGGGAAAGTGCAGTCGGGGAAGACTTCGATCATTCGCACCTTGACTGGTGCCGAACGTGCGCAAATCGGTTCGGGATTTGCGCCGTGTACCCGTTGGGCCTCACGCTACGAATTCCCAAACCGCGAGTTTCCGTTGGCTGTGTTTCTTGATACACGTGGCCTTGGAGAAGCGGGATACGACCCACACGAAGACTTCGCCGCGTTTCGCGACGAGGCTCATATGTTGTTAGTTGTGGTTAAGGCGATGGATATGGCGCTTGAGCAGGTCATCTCAGCTCTCGAAGTGATCGTCCGTGACAAACCGACCTGGCCGATCGTCGTTGCGCAAACGACTTTACATCAAGGCTATCCACCTGAGATGCATGACCACGTCATGCCATATCCCTTTGGACACGAGTCGTTCGCTTCTCATCTGCCCAACGATGTCGTTCGTGCGTTACTATTCCAACGCGCGTTATTCGACCGTCTTCCGGTCAAACAATTTGTTCCGGTTGATTTTACCCTCCCCGAGGATGGGTTTACTGAGCAGTTCTATGGCCGAGAGGCACTACTGACAGCATTGGCAGAAGCGCATCCGCATGCGGTCTATCAGACACTGCAACAATTGCCTCATCTGACAACCGAGCTGAAGAGTTTGCATTTCCGCCAGGCCCAGCCTCACATTCTCGCCTATGCGTTATTGGCTGATGCAGCCGGCGCAACACCATTGCCAATTGCTGACTTGCCTGTGATTAGTGCGATACAGCTTAAGATGGTGCACGCCGTGGCCTCAATCTATCGGCAACCGATGCGCGTGAAGACGTTTCTTGAACTGGCCGGAGCCGTTGGCTTAGGTTTGCTTTTTCGCCAGGCTGCTCGTAGCCTTCTCAAAGTTATTCCCGGCTTTGGCAATGCTATTGCTGGTGTATACGCCGGTGCAACGACGTATGCTCTCGGTTGTGCACTCTGTTTCTACTACCAGGAGATTTTTGATGGCCACTTGCCACGACCTGAGCAAATCAAGTCATTTTATGACGACAAACTTGCAGAAGGGATGAGCATATTACGGCAGGCGGATCTTGGAGTGCGGAATGAAAAGTCATGAGATTGACAATAATTCGCAATCCGCGATCGCCAATTCGCAATTCAAAGGTTGGCGTCTCTGGCTCCTGGGTTTCTTGTTCTCGATCCCAGTCGTGGTCTTCGCTGCAGCTGGTATCCTATGGTTGTACGATCGCGGTTGGCTGAGTTGGGCAGGGCTCGGATTTTTAGCGGTTCAAGCTCTTGCGTTGATCTTGTTTCGTCGCTGGAGCCAGGTTCCTGGAGCAGTCCTCCCGCAGCCGTCTTCGACGTTGCCTGCTGACCTTGCGCCGCGTGATGAAGCGGCGTGGAAATTAGTCCAGGAATATATCGAACAGATCGATCGTGGAGAGTTGACGCTCAAAGAAACTGACCAGTTCTGGTCGCTGGGGCGAGAGATCCTCACACGCATTGCCCAGTGTTATCATCCGAACGACAAAGAGCCGTTGCTCGCGGTGCAGGTGCCGTTGTTGTTTCGTGCACTTGAAGAAACCGCGCGAGACCTCGCCACCATCACTGCTGAGGTGCCGTTGGCGCATCGGATTACCATTGGTGATGCCGTACGTGGATATCGATTGCAGCAGAAAGTGAAACCCGCCTACGATGTCTATCGTGTGCTTTACCCCATACTGAATTGGCAAAATGCGCTTTTCCAGTGGTTCGTCACTGATCGCCTCTTTGACCTTACCAAAGAAACGCTGAGACAATGGATCCTAAAGTGGTACGTTGATCGAGTTGGGTACCATGCGATCGAACTCTATAGTGGCAAACTGCTGGTGACCCGCCGTCTTGAGGGACGACTTCCGCTATCGCCAGACAGTGCGACGCTCCTGACTGCCGACCAGCACTCGTCTGAACCCCTTCGCATCTTGGTGCTTGGGCAGGCGAAAGCAGGGAAGTCGAGTCTAGTGAATGCGTTGTTTGGTGAACTGCGTGTTGCGACCGACGTAGTGCCAACGACTGCACAGGTGACTCCCTATGTGCTCGATCGCCACGAGTTAGGTGGCAAGGTGATTATGTCCGACATGGGTGGCTATGAGGATGCGACCGTTCCCCAAGCTCGTTTCGATGAATCATTGGAGGAAGTGCAACGATCAGATGTGTTACTCTTGGTTCTCTCGGCGGTGAGTGCTGCACGCGATGCTGACCGGCGGTTACTTTCTCTCATTGATCGACACTTTGCTGTCCACCCTGAACTCCGTCCCCCATTCGTTCTCGCTGTCCTTTCGCATACTGACCTCCTGCGCCCGGTGCGAGAGTGGGACCCTCCCTATAACGTTGCGGTTCCAGATGCTGCCAAAGCCCATACGATTCGTGCGGCAATGACTGCTGTTGCTGCTGATCTTGCACTTGATCCTGAACTGGTTGTGCCTGTCTGTTTACTCCCTGACCGTGTGTACAACGTTGACGAGGCGCTGGTGCCATTATTGGTGGAGATTCTTCCGGAAGCTAAGCGAACATTGCTGCTGCGTAGCCTGAAGACTCTCCGTCAACAAGAGCAATGGTCGTTGTTAGGGCGTCAGGCTCGTGCGACTGGACGGTTTTTGTGGCAGCTCGGTGAAGAAGTATTGAAGAAGTATGTGAGAGTGTAGTGGTAGGGTGGGTTTTGGCCCACCCTACGCAAGATCTAATTGTGACGCGCACGATAAATGCTGCGACTGGTGTGATTGAGGCGATGCTGGAGCCGGGCCCGTTCCCGTGGTCCGATGGAACCGTCGTTGTGGCGGAAGCGATGCCGCATGCGATTTGTCCGCCATTGTTGGCGTTCCAAATGCCGATACTCACGAGGACCGATTTGGCCTTGTCTCACGCCTTGATAAATCCGTGCTTGCTGGTGATGCGTACGCCAGCCCGGAGTATGTCTTGGCCCCGCGAAGCTGAGAGCAGGAACAGTTAGCAGGGTTACCGCGGCGAGGGTACTCGCAAGAACAACTGAACTCAAGCGATGCAACATATCATCTACCTCCTTCATGTATCTGCCTGTCTGGCGGATTCTAGAGAGGAGAACGGTTCAGTTGCAGAAAAGTTCCCTCACCGTGTTACTGACGAGGTGGAAATTCTGAACCTTGTGAAAATCCGTGCTGTGGTCGAGAGATAGGCGCCCGCACGGGGCGCATTCGGGGCAACATGCCGAGGATGAGTGCGACCACGAGGCCGGTAATAGTGCCAAGCAATAAATATGAGAGCATAGAATTCTCCTGTATGCGGTTGCGACTGTCGTCGAGCTAGAGTGCTTCCGGATCGAGCGGCCCAGTGCCATAGGGAAAGCGAATGTTGATATCAACGCCGAAGTCTCGGACATGTGTGTTACATTTGCTACAGGCAATCGCCGCTACGACGTCATTGGCACAGACCTCGTCTGGCGTCAGGGACGCTCCGTCGCCATCAACGGCAAGCTTCCGTAATTGCCATTGGTATTGGACAAACTGCTTGGTGTTTCCACATCTCGGACACTGGTACTGCATTGCATCCTCCTCAACAACATTTCAATCTCCCGCTCTTCCGATGTCCTGAGGCCTCCAACTGGGAAGTCAGTGGTTCTCTCCTGGTTGAGCGGCGACTAATGTGTTTATCGTCAAGTGGAAGTATTCCTTTAGAAATTATCGTGAGGATGACGAATTTTCGTTGCTTTTTTGCAAAGCACAGAAATGTAAGGAGTAGCGATGCAGGTGAGGCCGTTGAAGGAGGGAATACGGTAGGGAAGCGAGGGGCACGATGCGTCGTGTCCCCAGCACTGAAGACAATCAGATTTTATACAGCTTCTTTACATTCTCACCCGCAATTTGCTTTTGTACAGAGGGTGAAAGTGGCGCAAGCATTTCCTTCAGCTCGCGAACATAGTGTCCGCCGTGATCTGGGTGTGGGTAATCCGTAGCCCACATGAGGCGATCCGTGCCAATATAATCAACTAACAGAGAGAGCGCTCGTTCGTCAGGATCAGCGGAGATCCAACACTGGCGACGCAAATAGGTGCTGGGCAGCTCTTTGAGCTTACATGAGGCGCCGACCGGCACTTTGTAAAATGCATCCATGCGGTCAATCCAGAAGCCAACCCAACCTGCGCCGCTTTCTAACACCACAAGCTTTAACTGTGGGAAACGGTCAAACACGCCATATTGAAAAAAGGTGGTAAAAGCCATCTGCGAACCAAATCCGGCAAAGACGTTGTAGTACCAGCCAGTTTTGTGGCCCATGTCTTTAAAGCGGAGGTGTGGATTGGTGGCAACTGGCTCAAGGGTTGGATGAATGGCGATCGGTACGTCTAATTCTTGCGCCTTAGCCCACAACGCGTCATGATCCGGATGCCCGTGAGGTTTCTTGGTAATGGTAAACGGAGCGACAAACCCGCCGATGGCGCCTTCTTTGACGGTTCGTTCGAGTTCGCGTACCGCCTCATCGACATCACCAAGAGAGAGGTGAGCGATAGGGAGTAACCGTCCTTTGGTACCTTTGCAGAACTCGAGAATCCATCGGTTGTAGGCACGACAATAGGCAGAAGAAATTTCTGGGTCTTCAACCTCAGCCTCCCATAAGATGCCGAGGGTCGGATAGAGAAGGGCTTTGTCTGTTCCCTCTTGATCAAGGAGTTGCAACCGTTCGGCGGCGTCCATTGACCCAAACGGTGCGCCACGAACATACGTGCGCTCTGGCGATGGGATGGTCTCTTTTGCCGTTTTTCCCATACCGCCGAGGAATCCAAGAGTCCCGTGCGAACTGAGTTTCGACTTACGTCCGTCGAGTTCAAGGTACTCCAGGCCACGGTCATCGACTTTGATACGAATCGCGCGGTCACGGTACTTTGGTTCTGAATATCGTTCCCAGAGGTCTGGGGGTTCGAGAATATGGCCATCTGCATCGATGACACCAGGAAAAGGCATACGCTCAGTGACTGTCATGAAAAAACTCTCCTTGTTGATGCGCGCTTAGGTCATTGCTTCATGGGGTCTTCTATCACGGCGCTCGCGGCACGACCACTGGCGTGAGGTCAGTGACCAGCCGAGCAAGGATGTTCTCAAGACTGCGACTCATCGCTTCGGCGATAGCTTCAGGATTGCGTTTCGCTGCTTGCTGCGTGGCAGAATACGACTGGAACCACACCGGGGTGCGGTCACCAGCTCGGACGAGCCAAAAATCTATGCTCGTAGCAGCTTCCCAGGTGTTTGTTTTATCAACTTCCTCGAATTGCTGTACGACACCGTCAAGAACAAAATCTGCGGCGGCATCTGAACTTGGAAAGACTTGGGCAAACAGCCCACTGCCGCGTAAGTATCGGCGTGTCCACGTGGTGACTTGTTCTCCAGGAGGAGATGCCCAACGATGGTAGTTGTAGAAGTCGAAGGCGTACGGCGACGAGCGATACGCGATACGCTCCTGATCGTACGGGTCTCGGGCACTGATTGAACGGACAACGAGTGAGACTGTACGTGTACTGGGAACCTCGGGCACCGTAAGTGTTAACGTATAGTGGCGCACCTCGGGCCGTGGCTTGGTTACGCTGCACGCCGCTAGGTTCAGGCTCCACATGGCAACTCCCCACGTCAGCCACAACCGCATATTCATTTGTCTGGAATCTCTTTCTCCGGTATGTTTCTTCCCCACACGAGTTCTGAAGGATCGTCTTTGAGTGTGTTAATCGTTTCTTTCAAGTGACGAGAAGTCGCAGACAGGTTTACCAATAGCTGATTAAGCTCTTTGTTGTTGTCCGCCACAACGCCGTCAAACCGCATCACGAGTTGGTCCGCATGCTTGGTAAGGCTAGCGGCATGCTGGACAACCTCCCGCGTTTCACCGGCGAGTTTGGCGGTTACGGCTGCAGTTTGGCGAATCTGCGCGATGGTTGCACGCCCTTCGTTGTAAATATCGCTACGAATATCGTTAATCGCTTCGGTTGCACTTTTAATGCCCGCGGCTGCCTGAGCCAGGTTGTTGACCATCGCTTTGAGTGAGGCGCGCGTGGCTGGGGTGGAGACATCGTCCAGCGAAGTGCTGAGAGTTTCCGAGAGGTGCGATGCATTGCGGAGAAAAGAAGAAAACGCTGCTCGGTTCTCATCGTTGAGAAGATCTTGCTCGATGCGCTGAAGCGTCAACAGAAGATGCGTTGCGATCTCACTTGCTTGATCACGAAACTGTTCAAATTCCCCAGTGCTCACAGGGATCGTGCCGCCGAATTCGAGCGGTGGCGCTTCTGCTGAACCGCCAGTGAGTTCGACAAAGCGAATACCGGTCACGAGGGAGCCGATCAGGTGCGCGCTCGTATCGGTGCGGATCGGTGTTCCTGGCTCCAACGCAATGGTGACTGCAGCACGCGGTGGAGTTTCGTGGGTCAAGTGTACCCCTTCGACCTTACCGACGGTTACCCCAAGATATTCCACTGCTGCTCCTGGCAAGAGACCACTGACTGATTGGTGAAAGAAGATGTGGTAATTATCCACCGGGCGAAAAAACCGTGAGCCAGCAAGCCAGAGTACGGCGGCGGCCAAGATAAAGAAACTCACAGTGACAAATATACCTACTTTGAGACGGGTTTTTCCCATATTAGCCTCCCTCAACGAGCAGGGTATCAAGCAGCCCGCGTTCCATGGTCAGGGGACGCGGCTGGCGATCGAAAAATGCGCGTACCTGTGGGTCATCCAACGCCCGGACCTCAGCCAGTGTACCAGCGGCAATAACCTTGCCTGCATGGAGCATGATAGCCTGGTCGGCAATCATTTGAATGCTACTGAGTTCGTGGGTCACAATGAGAATCGTAACCCCTAACTGTGCTTTCAGCCGGATAACCAGTTCATCGATCTCCCGTGCGGTGACGGGATCCAGTCCGGCTGACAGTTCGTCGAATAACAGCAACGCCGGATCAAGAGCCAGCGCACGGGCTACGGCTGCACGTTTCTTCATGCCGCCGCTAATTTCAGAAGGTAAGAGGTGAGCTGCGCGTTCCAGCCCTACCAAAGAAAGCTTCATGCGTGCCAGCATGCGGGCTGTGGCCTGGTCTGCCCCGGCATGTTCGACGATGGGGAGCGCAACATTGTCTTCTAGTGACATTGAGTTAAATAGGGCTCCAGCTTGAAAAGACATGCCGATGTTACGGAGAATTGCCTCTTGCTTATCTTCTGAGGCGCGATGAAAGTCCTCGCCATTGATGAGCACGCGTCCGGAAGCGGGAGTGAGGAGTCCGACGATATGGCGAAGGAGGGTGCTCTTGCCACAGCCGCTGCCGCCGAGAATCACGGTGATCTCTCCACGATCCGCGGTCATCGAAACATCATCGAGAATCGTACGAGTTCCATAGCGAGCTACCAAATGCTCTACTTGGACATAGGGGAAAGCCTCCGGCCCTGTCGCCATCTGCTTATCCTACGTAGAAAAAGATTGTCGTAAAGACCGCATCGGCAAGAATACAGAGAACGATGGATGTAACGACTGACGCCGTCGTGTTTGTTCCTACCCCCTCAGCGCCACCGCGGACATAGAATCCACGGTAGCAAGAGACAAGACCAATGAGCAGGGCAAACACGAGGCTTTTCACCATACCAGTCACGAGATCGCTGATGAGCAGGGATTGCGCGGTTTGCTGCACGTAGTTCCGACTTCCCAGGCCCAGCACGATGACCCCGACCCAGTACCCACCAAAAATTCCTGCCAGGTTCGAGAGCACCGTGAGGCATGGTACCGCAGCGAGTAAGGCGAGCATGCGAGGAACGAGGAGAAAGCGGCTTGGACTGAGTGCCATCGTACGCATGGCATCAACTTCTTCCGACACCACCATGGTGCCGAGTTCGGCGGTAATGGCCGAGCCACTCCGACCTGCAACGATGATTGCGGTAATCAGTGGCGCCATTTCTCGCGACATTGAGACACCAACGAGATTGGCAATGTAGATAGCCGCTCCGAATTGACGAAGTTGGCTTGCCGCGTTGAGTGCCAGGACTGCCCCAATCAAAAACGACAGAAAGGTCACAATTGGCACACCTTCCACGCCGATTTTCACGATTTGTTCACTGGTACGATGCCATTTTATCCCTTTGCCACGCCAGGGGGCGACGAAGAGACCGTGCGCGATTTCACCGACGATTTCAAGTATTTGTCGCCCTGTTGCAACCAACTCCAAGGTCTGTTCTCCAACTTCTTCAACCGGAGACAGGTCTTCTGCGGTTGGCGCGGCCTCTTTGAGGAGTCCGGCTTCGAGACCAGTGAATGCTTGTCGAGCGTGTTGTGACACCTGGGTGAAGCGTATGTCGACTCCTTGTTCGCGCCCTTCGATAACGAGCCGCAGCAGCGTTGCTGCTTCAAGGCTCGTCATCGTTGTGTATTCGTGTAGATTCAACACCACTTGTGACCCAGACGAAGCGTGGTGCAAGACCTGCTCACGTAGCGCGGGAAGGGTGAGTCCTCCAGGAGGACGCGGGGCAATCAGCACAAGAGGTTCCACAAAGCGACGTTACTTCCTTTGCGATGCTCTTCAGACGTGACTGTTCCTCGCTGTTCTTAGAGGCTCAATGCCTGGCTGTCAAGATCGAGAGGGAAATTTTTCAGGAACGTCTAAAGCTTTGTTCATACATCCCGATCTCACTCATAGAGAGAATCGTTGGGGGATGAAAGTTTCAGAGTGAAACTTTCGCTGGTTGGTGACATTTAATCAAAATGAGACATCTGTGTAAGGAGGATGTGTCATGATCGATCGGACCCATGCTGGCCTTCGTTGTCACACGCGTCATTTGGTGCGCACCGTGAAGGGGGATTTGCCGCGAGAAAGCCACGGTACCATTGTGTATGAGATGGAGAATCTCGGGCGCCAACTCATCCTGGTGAACTGGGACAGTGGCATTGCTGTTCCCGTATTTCCAGATGAGATTGAGATCGAAAACCAACGAGCTGCTAGTCATTAGTTTCGCACTTTTCGAGAGTGAAAATTAGGGAAAATTGAAGATTTCGCCCATTCTTTTGACTCTTGAGCGCATTTACGGTGTACCAAGGTGTTGATAAAAATCGCATCTGCCTCGGGAAACCCCAATAAATCTGGGGTTCCGAGGGGTCAAAAAAGTGCGAAACTAATGGCTAGTCCTGTAGCATAACCAGGCCTTGTCGTCATGAATAATGTAACTCTCGATGTGAATCCGGTGCCTTGCGCTGGCAATTGCTTCAAGCCAGGCCGGATAATTCTCGGTTGCGTCTTTGAGCAAGCGAAGACTATTGCCAGGGACCAGCGGGGCGCCAGCTGCGCGCGAAAAAGCCTGATCCGCTAGCAGTCGACCTGTCGAAGAGAGGTCGTAGCCCGGCGTCGCTTCGGGGAACAGCTCTTCATCCATGTTGAGAGCAGAGTAAGAACTATGACGTCTGACCGGCAACTGACAAATGCAGCTCTTCGCTAGTATGAGGAAGATTGCGTGCTTGTTCAATCCAGTCACGAATCTGCGCGAGGATGGGTAAAATCCGCGAGAGATGTCGAGAAGCGTTCACGTCGAGAAACTTCTGGTGCAATGTTTCTGCGGTGCATTTCGTGAGTGCCGTGACCGAATCCACGCCTGCTGCATCAAGCAGTTCTGCGTATGTTACAGACATGCCGTTCAGGCGCAGCAAGTCTGCATGACGTACCCATTGGAGAATGAGTTCAGCCGGAATACCAGTTTTGGCGGAAATTTCGTTGCGTCCTTCGACAGTTCTGCCTCGTTCCAATAACACCGCTCTTGTCGCTATTCCTGCTTCACGAAGTTTTGGCAGATAGGCTTCGTCAAGGCTCCTAATCTCAGTGAGGTCGCTCAAAAATGCTTTTGCTCGCGTTAGGATTGAGTCCCGGGGAAAACTGGTTGGACTCCGATGGTGCACACTCGGTGAAAACTGCACCGGTACGGTAATCGCATCGCTCTTGCGATGGAGAAGCAGTTCGAGACCAGCAATACGAGATTGAAGACGAGTCAGCATTGCATCTTTTTCTCGCACGATGGCCTGGTAGCGCACTTTAAATTCCGCTAGCTTCGCTTCGTTTTCTGCGCCTTCGGCAACGGAGTGTTGGAAGGAGGCCAGTTGGGCCTGGAGGCGAATAATTTCCGCTTCTTTGTCGCGAACCTCCTGCTGATAATATGTCTCGGTTTCTTGGAGGGTGCTGGTGCATTCTGAAAGTTTGGTTTTTAGAGGTTCCAGCGAGAGCACCTGAGCATGTAGGCCACTAATGACTGTCTCTTTTTCTTGCAGGACTGATTGCAGATGGGTCATCAATTCAGTAATCCGCTCCTCGCTTTCTGTGGTTGTGTCGTAGCGTAAGCTTGGTTCGGCAAAGTGTTGAGGTGTCAGGCGGAATTCCTCAGGCTTATTCCCCAATTCATTGCGGAGCGCCTTTACTTCTGCTTCCAGCGTTCGTGTCGATTGCAAGTTTTGTTGCAGCGTCGCTTCAGTCTCGGCGAGGCGTGTGTGTAGTTTCTCAGTTTGCGCGACAGTTCCTGATAACGTTGCGATTTTCTCAGCGAGATCAGTTGTTAGTCCCGCTAGAGCTTCTTCTCGCTTCTGCAATGCCTCAGTGGCGGTAGTGACTTGATTGCGAAGAATGACCAGCGCAGCGTTGCTTTCACGTTCTTTCGTGACTCCTCCGCGTTCGGTAGAGTCGAGTTCTTTGGGTCGTGAGAAGCCATCCCGCTTGCGTGAAGTGAGCAGTTGTTTCCAGAGCCAACCAACAAACAACCCGAGCCCAAAAGCTGAAAGGAGACAGAGCCAGAGTTGTGCAATAAGAGCAAGAGACATAGTCATATTCCTCTTCCTTCAGCTCCCAAGAGAGTCTGAGTGCACGATAACTTCAGCACTCCGATTCCGCTGCCGTCCTTCTGGCGTGGCGTTGTTAGCAATGGGGAGAGAAGATCCGTATGCCTGCATGGACAGTTGCTCCTCCGCTATCCCCTGAGAGAGGAGATATAACCTCACTGTCTCGGCGCGGCGCTGGCTCAAGTCTATGTTGTAGTCTTCGGTGCCCAGATTATCGGTGTGACCAGTGATTTCGATATGTGCCGCAGGACGATTACGAAGCATAGCAAGAATAGAGGTCAGAGCGAAACGGCCCTTGGTCGAGAGTGCATCACTACCAGCGTCAAACTCAATGACCTTCCCTCTAAGCGTATGCGGAACAGCCGGTTGCTGAGCCTCTTCTTGAATTAGCGTTTCTGGAGGAAGAGACGCCGTTGGAGGTTGTGGAGGGAGCACAGTTGGTGCGGGAGAAGGTTGAGGGATGGGGTCTAAGGTTGTTGGTGATTGTATCTCAGTTGTAGTGACAGTTGTAGTAGTAGAAGAGGGGAGGGCCGCAGAAGAGAAGGGGGCTTCCAGTGATGTAGGTGGTGCGGAGGAAGGTGAACTACTGGAAGAGGGATGCATTTCTGGTGACATCGCATGATGCCACGTACAAAACACCGAAAACCCGAGAAAAGAGACAATCCCAACAATAATTCCAAGCTTTTCCGTCATGCACAGCCATCCTCATTGTCGAGGGAGCACAAGCGGAGAGTCACAACGACAGAAAGTTCTAATTTAAAACCCCCCACTTTCTGTAGGATGCAACTGAAGGGGGAGAGAAAACAAGGGTCCCGGATGAGACGACGTTTCCTCAAAAGAACGGTCTCTGTTTTCCAGGCTCTGTAAGAATAAACGTCAGACGGTCATTTTCATCGAGTATCGCTCTTGGTGATGTCAACGAGGGCTTGAGGAGCGACAGGGCGGAGGCGAGCAGGGCCTCGGCGTAAAAGTAATTGCAGACCAGCGATTCGCGCCCGGAGACGGGAGATTTCGCTGTCTTTGTCGCGCGTGTCCATGTGCATGCGGACATCAGGCTCTGGTGTCTGGGAGATTGGTGGCGTAGCCGGTGGTTCGAATTCATGAACACGATTTTGCAGTTGAACAATTGCCGTTTCTTTCTCATTTAGAGTGCGCTGATAGTGAGCGCAAGAGTGCCGCAATTTGCCGTTGCTCTCAGTGAGGCGAGCCAACTGTGCTTCTAGGGCAGAGAATCGCTGCTGCAACTGTTGTAACTCAATATCCTTTGTCCGGATGATTGTCTCAAAACGAGTTCGTTGCGTTTTATGACTTGCTTCGAGTTCTCGGATAAGTTTGCCCTGGCGTTCCTGGTCTTGTAGCTGTCGAGAAATCTGGAGCTGGGCTTCAGTTTTGTCGGCCAAGTCGCGACGTAAGGACTGAACTTCATGTTCAAGGCGCTGGGAGAGCTGCCGCTCTTCTGACAACGCAGCGGTACTTTTCGCCTCCTTCTCTCGCAGCGTTCGCACGTGGGACGTCAGCGATGCTAGTTCAGAAGTCTTCGCTCCAAAGTCCCGTGTTAAGGCTGCTAAAGAGATACTTCGCTCTTCTACGCGAGCACGTGCTGCATGGAGTTGCTCCTCAAGGCTTTGCAGCTGATCTTCGTGATCACGGACTTCTTGTTGCGCGTTTTCCACCTCTTGCTGTTTGTCGTGGAGTCGATTCTCCCAGATTTTATCAGTCCGCTGGCTTTCCTGGTTAGCAAGGAGTTGCTTTGTCAGCCATCCCACCAGGGCTCCGAGAGCAAATGCTGAGCTCAGATACAAAAGAATTTGCATAAACAATGGTGACATTGAGAAACTCCTTTTTCACCGTGTGCTCCGCAGTGCGGAGTCATGGAGAGTAACTTGCACGCGACGGTTGCGCTGGCGGCCTGTGGGGTTCGATTATCAGCAATGGGAGATTTGGGGCCATGCCCACTGGTGCGAATACGTGCCGCCTCTATTCCTCGTGTCATCAGATAGTAGCGGACGACGTCTGCACGTAGGCGGCTGAGATCCTCATTGAACTGCTGGTGACCACTGTTATCCGTATAGCCTCGAATCTCGACTTGCGAATGCGGCGTACGCGTTAACGCTGAGAGGAGCGCTTTCAAGGTGGTTTGCCCTCTGCGCGAGATGTGCGCACAGCCAGTTTGGAATTCAATCATCGCATCAGCATGATCACTGGTCATCGTCACTCCAAGTGAGGTTTTCGACTCGGATAATGAACCCAACGCTGGATCAGACGTGCCTGCAGGTGGCGGAGAAGAAGTCGGGGTGTGAGCAGGTTCGTGGGGCGTTGCTGCTCCAGCTGCAGGGACTGCCGCACTAACGAGAGGAGTTGCGGCTGCTGCGGCAGCAGCTACCGCAGCAGAAGAGGCTACTGGGGGGACAGGAGTGGGAGCTAGGGATTGCGTTTTCTCGGGGGCTGGTAGTCGTGTGACGTGCGTACCAGTGATCTTCCGTTGAGCAGAAGGAGTGCGTCCGTAGTTACTCACGCATAGTGATACGAGCAAGAAGAAGGTCAGGAGCCCTATCACGATGCCGATCAGTTCTTTCATAGCGCCTCTGAGAAAACGCTAGCAGATCTGTGCAGTATGAACCAGCGATTTATCGTCTCAATTTTTGCGACTTTTTGTGCCTGTCACATAAGTAACAACAAAATGAAAACTCTGATGATCTGTGAACGGAGAGCGATAGGAAACAATCGAGAATTGAGGTCAGCAACGAGGCGTGTCGTGAGATGCACAACGTGAACGAGACGAAATCGAACCACGGAACATTCGTACAGTTGGGGTGGCGTGCGCCATGCGCACGACGCGCTTGCCAGCTTTGATTCCCGTGCGCATGGCGCACGCGACGGCCTCTCCGGTGACCAGCCAAAATGTACCAATCTCGGGTGGTTTGATTTAGGAAGGAGAGGCTTCGCTGAGAGGTGAGCTGAAAAGTAGGAACACGCTGCCCTTGCGAGGAGCCTGAGGCGACGACGCAGCCTGATAGCATACACAGACTGCGTCGTCGCCCTTACCATGACAGAGGCGGCTCACGTGAGAGTTGTCTGTTCTGGCTCTACTGGAGACGAGCCAGGTACGTCGTCAGACTCTTTTCCTCTCGCTGCTTACACGCAACCGCGATGCGCAGCTTCTCCAAATGCTGCTCCATCGTCTTCGCCCCTTGTTTGACTGGATGTGAAGAGAAGAATGCCTGTACGTCGGCTTCGAGCGCAGGAGTCACTAGGGCGGTAATCCCTTCGCCCATACGGACGATCGAGTTGTCAGGATACTGGCGTATCATCTCGTCCCAGTGCTGTGTGAGAAACTTCCAGACATGCTCGCGGCCATCAGTGTTCAAGAGCAGTGCCCGCATAAGATACGGCGCGTTTTGCGTGCGCACCTCCCCATTGATCGTCATCGTGAGGGTGCGGTCAAGCAAGTCCGTATGTCGGAAGGCGGCGAGCGCGAACAGATAGCGTTGTTCTTCTTGCGGAGTCTTTGCGCTACCGACATTGGCATGAAACTCTTCATACTCTGCGCGACTTCCCATGTGAGCGAGAATAGCAACCAAGGCAGGGACAATGTTGCGGTCAACCGCGTTGGGTGTCGTTCTGTACTGCTGGTAACGAACTTTCGCTTCGTTCTGTGTCGCAGGATCATTTCCGAGTGTCCCTAATGCATTCAGGAGTTCACCACGTAACTGACGGGTGAGTTCATTTTCTCCGGGGGACGGATCCCAACCGAGTTTTTGTGTAATCGGACGGAGGAAGGCGCGGAGAAACCCCTGCAAGCCTGTACGCTGCTCGGCATCAAGGAGTCGATACAAGTAGTGACACGATCCGAGCATCGCGGTCCACACGTTGTGGTCGGTCTCTTCACGGAAGATCTGGAGGAGATCGAGATACGAGACGACTGGCGTCAGCCCGGCAAGAGTGGCCGCCCAGGTGTCATTGATCAGGTTGAAGCGTTCTACCGCTGAGAGTGCTGTTTGCGAGGCACGCGTGAGACGCGTTAGCAGGTCTTGCGAGTAGCGAACGCGATAGAACCCCGGTCCACCGGCATTGACCACGACCCATTCGGGCGCTGCAGGGAGCGGGATGCGCATTTCACGATCAGTGAGCAAGAGGCGTTGTTCTTGTACGCCTGCCGCAGTTTTTACGCGAAGAAAGATGGGCACCTGCCAGCGTTGCTCGTCCGCGGCTGTATTCGCCAAATAGAGAAACCGTTGCTGCCGTAAGAGCAGGACATTGTGGTCCATCTCGGCGGTGATGAGTGGATAGCCAGGCTGAAACACCCAGGAGTCCATTAGCGTACGGACAGGCTGCTGTGCCGATTCTTCGATAGCATCCCAGAGGTCGGTGGTCTCTGTATTCGCGTACTCATGCTTGCGGAGATAACGGACGATGCCCTGACGAAAAACCTCGGCACCAAGATATTGTTCCAGCATGCGTAAGACAGATGCGCCCTTTTCATAGGTGAGAATGTCGAACATGCCAGCCGCATCGGCTGGTAAGCGAACCGGGTATTCAATGGGCCGGGTGCTGTTGAGGCCATCAACGAGCATGGCTGCTGCACGTGAGACGGCGAAACTCGTCCAGCGCTGCCATTCGGGCTTGCAATGGTCGACTGCGAGCATTTCCATGAACGTGGCGAATGCCTCGTTCAGCCACAACCCATTCCACCAGCGCATTGTGACAAGGTCACCGAACCACATATGGGCATTTTCATGTGAGACGACGTCAGCGACGCGTTCAAGTTCGCTGCGAGTTGCCTGGTGTACATCGACCAGCAGTGCAGTTTCACGAAAAGTGATGGCACCGAGATTCTCCATCGCTCCTGACGCGAAATCAGGAATGGCGATAAGGTCGAGCTTGTCGCCAGGGTAGGGATAATTGTAGTACGTGCTGAAAAACTGTAAGGACGCAGCCCCGATGTCTTGACCGAATTTGGCTAAGTCGCGTTTGCCAGGAATCGCCCACACGCGGAGCGGTTTCCCATCGACAAACACGGGTGGTGTCCCCTCAAATTCTCCCACGATGAACGCGACCAAATAGGTCGACATTTTGATGGTATCTGCAAACACGACTTCTTTTTTCTCGGTTCCAGGGATCGGTGTTTCACGCACAACGGCGGTGTTTGAGATCGCTGTCAAATGCTTATTAATGACAAGTGTTGACTGAAATATGGCTTTTGCTGCGGGCTCATCCCAGCAGGGAAAGGCACGTCGGGCATCGGTTGATTCGAATTGAGTACTTGCCAGGGTTTTTTCCTGCCCATTCGCGTCTTTATACGTACTCCGGTAAAAGCCGTGTAGCTTGTCGTTGAGAGTACCAGCAAACCGTAAGTGCAGTTGCCACGCACCAGGAGAAAGTGTTTGCGGAAACGTGAAGATCGCGCGCTCGTTTGCGTCATCCAAGCGTACCGTGCCATTGTGGGACACACCGTGAGTTCCGGTGATTGTTACCGTGCTAATGGTGAGTTCTGCGGCATTCAGCGTAATTTCTGAGACCGGTTCGTGGATAGTGAGGGATACCGTTTCTTCGCCTGCAAAGGTGAAAGATGTGAGGTCGGGGGTGAGACGCAGCTGATAGCGCTCCGGGCTCACGGTTTCAGGTAAGCGATACGATTGAGCATCGACAAAGACCGAACCTTGTTCGTGCGTATCCGACATAATTGCTCCTGAGGGGAAATATAGGTCCAGTTGATACCTGGTACCTACTTAGCCGATAGGGATACCAGAAAAGCCTGGGTATTGGCAAACTACGAAGCACAAAAGCAACGGGCGTCGAGATGATTCCCGACGCCCGTTGTGAGGATTATCTACGCTCCCGTTGGTTGAACGAGTAGATCAGGTCATGAGTTGGTCTGTTTGCGTCTCAGCCATGCAAGGGCGATCAAGCCAGAACCGAGGAGAATCACTGTGCCTGGTTCCGGAACTTGTCCATCAAGGGTGAGCTTCCCGTTGAAGGTGGCTGCATCAAAGGCACTCACCGTCGCGCCGAAGACCACTTTCATATTGCCGATTGAGTCAGTGGGCGGGTTGAGTGGGTTAATATTGAGGTCAGCAAATGCAGGACAGAGTTGTGAACCGCCTCCAGTAGAACAAGACCCATTAACGAGGTGGTCGTAGATGGTCCCTGGATCAGTACCGACCTGGAGACCGATATTAGTTACTTGCACGCCAGCACCTCCTGAATTGCTTGCTGTCGTGCTGCCACTGACGTCTGAATGGAGGGTCCCGTATGGTCCGCCAATGAACGGCTGAATGAACGTGAAAAGGTAAGTTGTGTCCGTGGTACCTGCAGTCATTGATGCAGTCCAGATAATTTCTGGATCTGGGTCGCCGTTCAGTGACACGGTAAATGTCGATCCATTCGTTCCTGTCCCACTTGCTGATGCAAACGTGCGACCGGTTTCTGAATTATAATTGGCTTTGGCATTGGCACCGAGGTCTACTGTATTCCCGTTGACTTGTGCAGAGAGTGACCCTGTCAAACTGTCTGCGGTGATAGTGCCCTTGTTGATCAACGAATTGATATCAATCGTGCTTGCTTGAGCAAGACCATTGATCGAGAGCAGTGCCGCCACCGTCAAAACCAACAACTTAAACTGCCTCATGACTTCCTCCTTCCTGCTGATATATGTTAGGTGCAGGTGAATTGTAGAGAGCGCAAATTTTGTGCCTAGGGAAAACTGTAGTTATTGCAATTGTTTTCGTCGCCTCTCTACCTGTCTACAGGCGAAAGATACGGAAAAGCGTAAAAAAGGCTGACGATCACAGCACTGTGTGTTTTGCTGTTATGCAAGAAAGTTGTACGTCAGAGAATTGGGGTAGTGGAAAAAAGTACTGTCTCGGTCTTCATCGTCATCCCAGAGTGATGAATGTGATTGGGTAGCGAGGTTCATTCTGCTACACCTGTTTGTCTCTCGCTATTGTACGAGCGTCTGTCGTATGTTTGGTAACTATCTATTTTCATTGGTAAAGTTGCAATCAATAGCAAAAAATCACAGACAAAAGCTTTAGGGGTGATTTATTTGATATCTAAATTAATCACACTAGATGCCCGATTGGCTCTTCATAGCTTGAGCGTGGCAGAAAAGTTTATAAGTGTAAAATATTCCGACAAAAAGCCGGGGAATTAGGGTAAAATCCTTGTAAGTATAAGAAAAGAAAAGAGTGATATGTAGGTTTGTAAAATTTACCGACGAAATTTTTATTACGGAATACACCGTAACCAAGTAAGTGCCCTTCTTGGAGTTCTATAATAGCGTGGCTCGTGCTACGCGTATATTATGAGGTTCTCGGAAAAATATTGCTCAAGGAAAGGATAAAGAAATTGACCCTGGAAAGTGATCCAGGTATGAGGGGGGTATTATCGCTCAACTATAAAAGGCACGGAGTATGAAAAACCCGAGCGACACCAATCCTGATTTTGACCATGGCGTTGTTACCGAAACTGAGAAGAAGCTCAAGAAACCGCCTTTGTATAAGGTCCTGCTCCATAATGATGACTACACAACGATGGAATTTGTCGTCTATATCCTCCAGTCGGTGTTTCATCATGAGTCCACGAAAGCGACCCAGATTATGTTGCATGTGCATCGCAAGGGAGTCGGAGTTGCTGGGGTCTATACGCACGAAGTTGCCGAAACGAAAGTGAACCGGGTGCATGAACTGGCAAAGGAATACGAGTTCCCATTAAAGTGCAGCATGGAAGAAGCGTGAAGACACCGCAGCTTTTCCCGATTGTGAGTACGACTTCAGTTGGTATTTTGCGTTTGACGCGCTATGTTTTTTGCGTCACGAGGGGATGAAGGAATGTTACGACTGAGCCGAGAATTAGAAGCCACGTTTTCTCTAGCGATTAAAGAAGCGAAGCGTCGCCACCACGAGTATCTGTGCTTGGAGCATATCCTTTATGCGCTGACGTTCGATGACGCGGTCGCCACGATCATTCGCCACTGTGGTGGCAACGTGAAAGCGCTCCAACGCGATTTGGAAGATTTCTTCAAGGATAATATCGAACAGCTGCCTGACGGTGTCGACGCCGAGCCTCAGCAGACACTCGGTTTCCAACGTGTCTTACAAAGAGCGGCGGCGCACGTGCAATCGAGCGGGAAAGAAGTTGTCGAAGGTCGTAATGTGCTGGTAGCCCTGTTCCGTGAAGAGAATAGCCATGCTCTCTACTTGTTACAACGACAAGGTATAGCTCGACTCGATGTGTTGAACTACATTTCGCACGGCATTTCGAAGATTCCGACAGAAGACGAGGAAACTCCGGCTTCGCGTGCAGATGACCATGCTCCGGCCCCGGATGACGAAGACGAAGCCAGACCAGTGAAGAACCCGCTTGAGGCGTTTGCGTCAAACCTTGTGCAACGAGCGAAAGACGGACTCATTGACCCACTGATTGGTCGGCAGAACGAGCTTGAGCGAACGATCCACGTTTTATGTCGACGGCGTAAGAATAATCCTATTTATGTCGGAGATTCGGGCGTCGGGAAGACGGCAATCGTTGATGGACTGGCTCTGCAAATCGCCAAAGGTGAGGTGCCCGAGGTACTGAAAGATGCGACGATTTACTCGCTCGATATGGGAGCGGTACTGGCAGGGACAAAATTTCGCGGCCAGTTCGAAGAACGGCTGAAAGCCGTGCTGAACGAATTGAAGAAACGTCCCGAAGCCATCTTGTTTATCGATGAGATTCACACGATTGTCGGAGCTGGTGCGACCAGTGGTGGTTCAATGGATGCGTCAAACATCCTGAAGCCTGCTCTTACCTCGGGTTCTCTCCGTTGTATCGGTGCAACCACCTATCACGAATATCGCAGCTATTTCGAGCGTGATCGCGCGCTTGCACGACGCTTCCAGAAGATTGAGGTGCATGAACCGAGTGTCGATGAGACCGTGCAAATTCTTGAAGGATTGAAGGATCATTACGAGAAACATCACAATGTGACGTACACCCCAGAAGCGTTACGTGCGGCAGCAGAGCTATCCGCGAAATATATCAATGACCGTTTCCTGCCTGATAAAGCTATTGATGTGATCGACGAAGTGGGAGCTTCGTTCAAAATTAAGGCTGCGACTGTAGATCGCACAGTGAGAGATACGGACATCGAAGACGTTGTTGCCAAGATCGCACGAATTCCCCCGCGTAGCGTGTCGGTATCTGACAAGGAGCGCTTACAGAATCTCGACGCCGATCTCAAGCGAGTGGTCTTTGGGCAAGATAAAGCGATCCAGACGGTGGTGACGGCCATCAAGCTCTCTCGCGCTGGACTAGGCCACCCAGAAAAGCCAGTTGGGTCGTTTCTTTTCACTGGCCCAACCGGTGTAGGAAAAACCGAAGTCGCGAAGCAGTTGGCGGCAACCCTAGGACTGCAGTTCTTGCGCTTCGACATGAGTGAGTACATGGAGAAGCATACGGTTTCGCGCTTGATCGGGGCGCCTCCGGGGTATGTCGGTTTCGACCAAGGCGGATTGCTCACCGAGGCGATTACGCGCAATCCTCACGCGGTGTTACTGCTTGATGAAATTGAGAAGGCCCATCCTGATTTGTTCAATATTCTTTTGCAGGTCATGGACCATGCCACGCTAACCGATAACAATGGCAAGAAAGCGGACTTTCGTCATGTCATTCTGATCATGACGAGTAACGCTGGTGCCCGAGAAATGGCCTCGGCCTCGATCGGTTTTGGCGATCGTTCTAATCTCGGCAAAGGTGAACAAGCACTGGAACGTCTGTTTAGTCCTGAATTCCGTAACCGCTTAGATGCAACGGTGACGTTTGGTCCACTCGTACCAGAGGCGATCGAAAAGGTCGTCGATAAATTTGTTGCCGAAGTTGTCCAGCAGCTTGTTGAAAAGAAAGTAACGATCACGCTTACGCCCGCCGCGCGCAAATATCTCGCAGAGAAGGGGTATGACAAAACCTTCGGTGCGCGGCCCATGGCACGCCTCATCCAGAAGGAAATTAAGCAAGTCCTGGCCGATGAAATTCTTTTTGGCAGACTCCAGAACGGAGGCAATGCCGAGGTCGATTTGGGCGAAGACGGGCTTGTCTTTAAGTACGACGTGCCACCGGTGGAAGAGGGAGCGGTTGCCGCAGCGGTGTAAGGCGCGCCTGTGTATTGTGGAGGGGCACGGACTGCCGTGCCCTTGCTCTTTGTCAGAATACTGACGACTGACTATTTCCCTACCGGAGCGAACAAACATCGCTCGTCGATATACAGGCCCCCACGTAACCGACAGTCTGCTTGGCTAAAGGTTGCACCGCTGGCATCTGGGGTATAACACAACTCGTTATTGAATACGCCGCCGCGTTGTTCACACTTTTCTTCTGGAGATTTGCGTCGCTCTTCCGTGCGCGCGACTTCGCGTTGAAACTCCTGTTTCCAGGCCTGTAGTCTTTGTTGGGGATAACTACAAGCCGACACGAATACCAGTATTCCGACCACACCTAAAAGCGTTCTCAGTTTCACTCTCACCTCCTGTCTTCTCCTCTACCACCACCTGCGGTTTCTTGGTAGGGTAACTTCGGCATACCGATGATTCATGGCCGATCAGGCACAAAGGAGGAGAGAATCAACGTATGACTGAGCTTGCTTTTACTTCGCATGTGAAAGTCGGTGAAAAGCGCTACCGCGAACGCTTTGGTCTCGATTTTGAGGACTTTGCGACTGGCCAGGTGTTCAAACATCGCCCAGGTTTAACCGTTTCTCAACAAGATAATGTTGAAGAATCTATGGATACACTTAATCAAGCGATGATCCATTTTGATGAACGTTATGCGTCAACCACCGAATTTACCAAGCCGCTGGTTGTGAGTACCCTTACCCTGCAACGGCTCATTGGGCTGACCTGGAAGACCTTTGCTAAAAAAATTCGCATCCTTAGGTGGGCTGATATTAGTATGACTCGTCCTGTGTTTGGCGGTGACACTCTCTATGCTGAGACAGAAATAAAGGAAAAACAAGAGGTTCCAAATGATCCGACCTGCGGTAAGCTGACGGTCATCACCAGGGGAGTCAATCAACAGGGGACGGTTATCTGCTCGATGGAGTATGATCTTCTTGTCTATAGAAAGAGGTATGTCCCCTTTGACAAAATCCAATACTAATGATTCTCTAAAAGAGTAGGTGCATATGGCGACGTTCGCTTCTCACAGAAAGTTATCCGATAACAGCTACATCGAGATCGCTGGGGTAGAGTATGACGATTTCGAGGAAGGCGACATCTTCGAGCATCGCCCAGGGCGAACGCTGACTGCGGACGAGAATCGTCTTCACACGATGCGCGCTGCTGACCTTTCTCCGCGCGTCGTCGACGCTGTGTATAACGAGAACGTATACGGCGGACAGCAGGTCATCGGCGAAACGTTTGTGTTGAGTGTCGTGACCGCATTAACAACGAAAACGTTTAACAAAGTGGTGGCCAATCTCGGCTGGAAAAATATCGAGTTCCCCACCCCTGTCATGGCTGGTGATACGATCTATGCCGAGTCAGAAGTGTTAGGGAAACGAGAGTCGCAATCACGTCCGACCCAAGGCGTGTTGCATATTCGGACACGAGCCGTGAATCAGCGTGGCGAGGAAGTGTGCCGGTTTGAGCGTCGTCTGCTGATCTACAAACGAGGACTGGGACCATACGAAGCTGCAGGGTATTAGCATTTTTACGAAGAGAAGAGGTCTAAACCATGCGTGATGCCCGCACACTGAAGCGCAGTTTACGGAAAACCTTTTCACGTGGAAATCTCCGCCATGAGTCTGGACGGCCACCTCACTATGCGGTGGTACTGCATGGCGATTGGATTAACAGTTCGCAATATATTGCGCGCATGCTACAGAAGACGTTTTTCTATAGCCATACCAAAGCGAATTATCTGGCGCTGCTGGCGCGTTTTGTTGGGCGCTGTACGGTCTGGAAAGGGCCCTTTGAAATTGCAGAAATGAAAGCGTACCAGTTACGTGCCTATGGACCGGACCCGCGTCGTATTACCGCTGGGGCGCGTCCTTTAGATGTGACGCTGGAACCATTACAGCGGCGGTAGTCGTCGATCGCTTACGTTTTTCTCCAGCTGTGGCAAAAAATACTACGGCGGTGTAGCTTGCTACACCGCCGTAGCTGCGCCAGTATCGTAATCTTAAAGATCGTCTGAAAAGTAGTGACAAACTGTTATTGCGAGCAACCAGAGGCGACGAAGCAATCGCAGAATCACCAGAACAGATGATAAGGATTACTTCGCTCCGCTCGCAGGAATACTTTCGGTGGACTTCTGCAGCCTCTTAGCGACCGCCGCCCTGGAGTTTTTCCTCAGTTCGTTCTGTCATTTCTTTGGTCGCATCACCAGCAGCCTTGGCGGCATTCCCAGCGGCTTGTGCGGCATCTCCTACTGCGCCTACGGCAGCGGCCGCAGTATCTTTCGCTGCTTGTTTGGCGGCGTCAGTAGCATTTTCTAGTTGTTGCTTGGTCGCATCAACTGCGTGTTCGACAGTTTGTGAAGCGGCTTCTTTCGCGGCTGTGGCCGTGTCACTCGCTGCTTGTTTGGCGGCATCTACTGCTTGCCCGGTTTTTCCTGCTGCAGTGGCGGCTTTCTCCTTCGCTGCATCAAGCACGCCTTTCCCGGCTTCAGTGGCCTGTTCGTTAGCACACCCGCCAAGGGTGGCAAGCGCTAGCCCACCCGCGATAATGGCTGCAAACGTGAACTGTGCAAAACTCCCTTGCTTCATACTGTCCCCTTTCCCTTAGCAACGATCTTCCGTTTGCCAAGGCCATGTATTTTCGCCCTGTCCCTCTCTTCTTAACCCCTCTCTAGCGCTGGTGCAAGTAAAAAATAACAGTCTGAAGGGACAGGAGCTGCATGTTGCTCGTATCCTGCTTCAATGCGGCAATCACCACTAGCTATTTATCCCTGCCGATAATCTGTTCACCACGATAGCTTTTGGCCAAAATTTCGATAGGGTTCAAGGGTTTACGCCCCGTCCCTTGCTGGATTTGGATCGCGGCCATAGGGCAATCCGAACAACTCACATCCGGTTTGATACTGGTGATATCGCGAAACGCTTTTCCACCCCATTTGAGTGAGGCTTCAAAATTTTCTTTTTTCATCGCCCAGGTACCGTCGTGACCAGAACAGGCTTCGATCACCTCGACTTTTGTGTTCGGGAGCAACGACAACACATCACGTGTCTTGTAGCCGATATTTTGTGCGCGGAGATGGCACGGCATGTGATATGCCACTGTACCTGCGCTCGTCCTGAACTCGCGGTTAAGCTTCCCCTGAGCGGCGAGTGACGCAAGAAATTCGGTCGGGTCAGTGGTTTTCTTGGCGACGGTCTTGGCATCTTCAGTGCCCAAGAGTCGAGGGTACTCTACGCGCAACATTTGTGAGCAGGTTGGGTTCGTTGCCACGATAGTCCGGCCAGCGTTGACGTGAGGAAGGAGGGCTACGACGTTCTTGCGTGCCGCGGCAATCGCACCATCCATATCGCCATTGTGCCACAACGGCATTCCACAGCACTGTTCATAAGCGAAGACGACATCGACGTTATTGCGTGCCATCACTTCGAGTGTGTCCATGCCTAAGCCTGGAGCGTTGTAGTTGACAAAACACGTGGCGAAGAAAGCGATCTTTGCGCTCGGTTCCCCTTGAGGATTCTTCCATGATGAACGAAACCGGGCGGCAAATGTCTTCCAATAAAACGGTGGCAGTTTCTTATCTCGGTGAATTCCCAGGGCACCTTGCATGAAAAGGCGGTGTGCGGTGTTCTCATTCGCCCAGTTGGCAATGGGTGCAGTCCAGCGGGCGAATTTTCCGATGAGGTCCGGGTTGCCCAGCAAACGGTCTTGCCACGGGACGCCATGCTTTTTGACCTCTATAGCTTTTGCGCGCGCCATCAGGCGAGGAAAATCGATCGCCCATTCATGGTTACTACTCGGTGTATAGGGGCAGTTGATGTCACACAGTTTGCACTGGAAGCACATGTCGACGACGGTTTTGACATCCGCGGCGGTAAATTTCTTGATATCGACCTCGGCGTATTTTTCATCGGTACAATAGTTATCCACAGCCTCGAACATCTTGGGAAAACTGCCGCAGAATTTGTTGCACAGGCGGCAGTCTGCACACAGCCCAAAGATGCGTTCTACTTCTGAACGTAGGTCTTTCTCGTCGTAGTACCGCGGATCAGTTGGATCGTAGGCCGGAAGTTTTGTCATTCGTACGCATCCTCACTGGTTTTTCAGGGGGGTAATGAATGGTCTCACCCGTAACGATGCCCTCTGTGTTTGGCAAGGCCCCTGTGAAGAGGTGTCAGCGATGAATATGCCGGTAGGCCTGATCGTCAATCATAAAGCGTCTTCGTTATCGCGGTTTCCTCGTATACAATTCTGGACTGTCTCACGTAAGGGTTGGTGCTCATGAAAAAACTCTCTGCCTTCATCATCGCCATGACGACCATGATCGTGGTGAACGGAGCCTCACCGGCGGCTGCACAAGGACAAGAAAAGACTCGCTATGAAATCGTCGTGACGAATTTAACTCGCGGGCAACGTTTCACCCCACCATTTGTCGTGATCCATAAACCAGGGGTACGTCTCTTCACGTTAGGCATGGGCAAGAATTAAGTTACCGATTAAGAGCGAGGAAGAAGCGTATAGTTCCAATCGCCATGAAACTTACCGGGTTTGATATTGAGCGCTT
>Ga0194132_10001054_pt1 | contig 55904 bp, 40 predicted proteins | sample TA2KigOf80mmetaG_FD_148612 | JGI IMG/M metagenome (GOLD analysis project Ga0194132, IMG submission 148612) | Freshwater microbial communities from Lake Tanganyika, Tanzania - TA2015054 Kigoma Offshore 80m | ecosystem: Environmental > Aquatic > Freshwater > Lake | place: Tanzania: Lake... | reverse complement strand
GCTTGCCCGCGAAGGTCGCCACTCGTGCATCGACCGGAGCGGGCGGGACGCCCGCGGTCCACATTGCACGCCCGCGGTCCACATTGCACGTCCGCGGTCCACATTGCACGTCCGCGGTCCACACTGCACGCCCGCGGTCCACATTGCACGTCCGCGGTCCACATTGCACGTCCGCGGTCCACATTGCACGCCCGCGGTCCACATTGCACGTCCGCGGTCCACACTGCACGCCCGCGGTCCACATCGCACGGTCCACATCGCACGGTCGCGGTCCGCATCTCAGGTTCGCCGTCCGCGTCTCGCCACCGTGGTCTGCGTCTCATGAGCGAGGTACACGTGTCACGCGCGATGGCTCCGGCTCTCCCCCGCGCCACATGCGCGGTGCTGCCCGCCGCGACCCCGCGATCTCCGCGCCAGCGCCCGCGCGACGATCCAGCCCCCGCGCTTCAGCCCCGCACGACGAGCGAGTCGAGGAACCGGCGGATCCGCGCGAGCGCCTCGCGCAGGTCGCTCTCGCCGCAGGCGAAGCTGAGGCGGATCGCGCTGCGACCGGCGCCGCCGAAGTCCTCGCCCGGCACGGCGGCGACGAGCGCCTCCTCGAGGAGCGCCTCCGCCGCGTCGCTCGGCGTGCGGAGCGTGCGCCCGCCGGGCGTGACCGCGCCGAGGACCTTGCCGAGCTGCAGGAAGGAATAGAACGCCCCGGAGGGCGGCGGCGCGGAGACGTGCGGCATCGAGGCGACCGCCTCCGCCACGATCCTCGCCCGCGCCGCGAACGCCCGGCGCATCGCCTCGATCCCCGCGGTCGAGCGCTCCGAGAGCGCCTCGACGATCGCGGGCATCAGGAAGGTCGGGATGCCGTTGGTCATCTGCGCCTGCAGCTTGATCATCTGCTGGATCAGCCCGCTCCCGGCGCCGGGCGCCGCGGCGTAGCCGATCCGCCACCCGGTCATCGCGAACGCCTTGCTCATCCCGTTGATCGTGACGGTGCGCTCCGCGACCTCCGGGCACGCCCCGATCGAGAGGAACCTCGCCGCCGGATCGACCTCGGGATAGAGGAGCTTCTCGTAGATCTCGTCGGAGACGACGGAGACCTGCGGATGGCGGGCGAGCATCGCGGCGATCTCCCGCACCATCTCCGGGGGGCAGACGCCGCCGGTCGGGTTGCTCGGGCTGTTGAAGACGAGGACCCGCGTGCGCCGCGTGATCGCCCGCTCGATCGCCGCCGCGGTGACCGCGTAGCCCCGCGCCGGATCCGTCTCGACCTCGACCACGGTGGCGCCGGCGAGCTCGGCGAGCGGTCGGTAGCTCACCCACGCGGGCGTCGGGATCACCACCTCGTCGCCCGGCTCGATCATCGCCTGCATCGCGAGGTAGACCGCGTGCTTCGCGCCGACGGTGATGGTGACGTCCGCCGGCCGCGCCGCGATCGAGTTCTCCCGGGCGAGCTTCGCCGCGACGGCGCCGCGGGCGTCGGCGGTGCCCGCGGTCGGCGCGTAGTGGGTGAGCCCCTTCCGAAGCGCCGCGATCGCCGCCTCGCGGATGTTCTCCGGCGTCGCGAAGTCCGGCTCCCCCGCCCCGAGCGAGATGACCGGCTTTCCCTTCGCCGCGAGATCCCGCGCGCGGGCCGCGGCGGCGAGGGTCGATGACTCGCTCATCCGTGCGATCCGCTCCGCCACGTGCATGCGCGGGAGCATACCGGAGGCGCCGGCGCCCCGGTCCGACGCCACCCGGCTAGACTCCGCCCCATGCACTTTGATTCACATGTCGTGATCGTGGAGGAACTCGAGGCGCGGATCTTGACCATCCGCGACTCTCTTTGACTGGGATTCCAAGAAGTCCCAGCGCGACGGCGTCGAGCAGCGGATGAACGATCCGGGCTTCTGGAACGATCCGGAAGCCGCCCGACGGACCATCGCCGAGTTCAAGACCCTCAAGGCGCAGGTCGATCCGCTCGAGGAGGTGATGCGCCGCTTCGACGATGCCCGCACCGCCCTCGAGCTCGCCAAGGAGGCGGGCGACACCGATCTCCTCACCGAGGCGGACGAGGCGCTCTTCTCCCTCCAAGGGGCGATGGCGAAGGTCGAGCTCCAGTCGCTCCTCTCCGGTCCCCATGACCACCGGAACTGCTTCGTCACCATCCAGGCGGGCGACGGCGGCACCGAGGCGGACGACTGGGCGTCGATGCTGGAGCGGATGTACCTCTACCTCTGGGAGTCCCGGGGTTGGAAGGCGGAGGAGATCAACCGCGTTCCGGGCACCGAGGCGGGGATCAGCGAGGTCGCCTACCACCTCAAGGGTCCCTACGCCTACGGCGTCATGAGCTGCGAGCGCGGCACCCACCGGCTCGCCCGGGTGAGTCCCTTCAACGCCCAAGGCAAGCGGCAGACGAGCTTCGCGACGGTGGACGTCACCCCGGAGTTCGAGGAGCGGGACGTCGAGATCCCCGACCGCGACATCGAGGTCACCCCCTTCGTGCGGGCGTCGGGTCCCGGCGGTCAGAACGTGAACAAGGTCGCGAGCGCCATCCGCATCGTCCACAAGCCGACCGGGATCATGGTGGTCGCCTCGACCTACCGCGACCAGCCGCAGAACCGCCGGCAGGCGCTGCAGGTGCTCCAGGCGAAGCTCGAGCAGATCGAGGAGGAGAAGCGCCAGGCGGAGCTCGACGCGGCGACCGGCGGCAAGGTGGACCGCGGCTGGGGGACGCAGATCCGAAGCTACGTCTTCTACGACAACCGCGTGAAGGACCACCGGACCGGATTCGAGATGGGCAATCCCCAGGCGGTCCTCGACGGCGACCTCGAGGGGTTCATCGACGCGGAGCTCAAGCGGCGCCGCAGCGACCGCGAGCGAGCCTCGAAGGGCGGCTGACCGCGCCGCGGCGCCGGGCGGAGGTCGGTCGCTGGAACCTCGCGGTGCCCGCCTGCCCCGCGCCCGACTGCCCGCGCGATCATCGCCCGCCGCGGCGGCGTTCTTGCTGGTCGCCGCCCCCGATCGGGGCGATATTCACCGCATGACCGCCTCCGACCTCCCCGCCGACTTCGTCGACTTCGGCCGCGACCTCTGCTGCCGCCATCCCGAGAACGCCCGCCGCGAGTGGCTCGTCACCAACGGGCTCGGCGGCTACGCCTCCGGCACGATCGGCGGGACGCTCGGTCGTCGCTACCACGGCATGCTGATCGCCGCGACGAAGCCGCCCACCGAGCGGCGGCTCCTCCTCACGAAGCTCGACGAGGTGCTCCAGACCGGCAAGGAGAGCGTGCCCCTCTCCGCGAACCTCTGGCAGGGCGGCGTGGTCGAGCCGACCGGCTTCGTGCACGCCGAGCGGTTCCGTCTCGTCGGCACGATCCCCACCTGGTCCTATGCGGTCGGGCCCTACCGGATCCGCAAGCAGGTCTTCATGGTGCATGGCGCGAACCGCGTCGTCGCGCGGTACGAGCTCCTCCGCGGACCGGGTCCGGTCGCCCTCCGGGTGCAGGCGCTCGTCAACCACCGCGGGCACCATCAGCTCACCGGGACGCGGGCGTTCAGCGCCGCGGTCACCCCCGTCGCGGACGGGCTGCGGATCTCGCTTCCCGCGGTCGGCGGGCTCGGCGGACTTGATCTCTTCCTGCAGGCGGAGCGCTGCGTGGCGGAGCCGCGCGGCGAGTGGTTCGAGAACTTCCTGCTCCCGGTCGAGTGGTCGCGGGGCTACGACCACCTCGACAACAACCTGCACGCCGCCGACCTCGTGCTTCGGCTCGAGCCGGGCGGCTCCGCCGCGGTCGTCGCCGGCACCGAGCTGCTCCCCTCGGTCGATGGAGGGGCGCTCCTTGCCGCGGAGATGCGGCGGCAGCAGGCGCTCCTCGAGCAGGCGCAGGCGACCGCCGCCCCGCCGCCGATCCGCCACCTCGTCCTCGCCGCCGACCAGTTCATGGTCCGCCGCGAGGCGGGCGGTGCCGTCGGCACCTCGGTGATCGCCGGATACCCGTGGTTCTCCGACTGGGGTCGCGACACCATGCTGAGCCTGCCCGGGCTCTGCCTCGCCACCGGTCGCCACGACGAGTCGGCGGAGATCCTCCGCACCTTCGCCCGCTACCTGAAGCAGGGACTCCTGCCCAACCGCTTCCCCGACGACGCGGCGCCGCCGGAGTTCAACAGCGTCGACGCGTCGCTGCTCTACCTCGAGGCGGTGCGGCGCCACGTCGCCGCGACCGGCGATCGCCGGCTCGTCGGCGAGCTCTGGAGCTCGCTCACCTCGATCATCGACGCCTACTCGGCGGGGACCATGCACGGGATCGGCGTCGATCCGTCGGACCACCTCCTCGCCGCGGGCGAGAAGGGCCTGCAGCTCACCTGGATGGACGCGAAGGTCGGCGACTGGGTCGTCACGCCGCGCCGCGGCAAGCCGATCGAGGTGAACGCGCTCTGGTACAGCGCGCTCCGCACGATGGCCGACTTCGCCGCGATGCTCGGCAAGCCGGCGCGTGCCTTCGTCGACCAGGCGGCGCAGGTCGCCGACTCCTTCGACCGCTTCTGGAATCCCGAGACCGGCTGCTGCTACGACGTCCTCGACGGACCAGATGGCTCCGACGCCTCGATCCGACCGAACCAGCTCATCGCCGCGTCGCTCCACCACTGCCCGCTCGACGCCGACCGCCGCCGGCGGGTGGTCGCGATCGGGCTCGAGCGCCTGTGGACCTCGCTCGGCGTGCGGACGCTCGATCCCGCCGACCGCGACTACCTCGGCAGCTACCGCGGCAACCAGCGACTCCGCGACTCCGCGTACCACCAGGGCACCGCGTGGCCGTGGCTGATGTCGCCGCTTCTCCTGGCGCATCACGCGATCCATCAGGACGACGAGTTCGTCCTCGCGGCGCTCCGACCCTTCCTCGACCACCTGAAGGACGCCGGGCTCGGCTCGGTCAGCGAGGTCGTGGACGGCGACCCGCCGCACGAGCCGGGCGGCTGCATCGCGCAGGCGTGGTCGGTCGCGGGCGCGCTTGACCTGTGGATGAAGGTCCACGCGGCGGCGCCGCCGCGGACGCCGCCCGCGCGATCCGCGAAGCGGTCGGCGAAGCCCGCCAAGCGTCCCGCCGCGAAGGGCACGACCCGCCGCGCGAAGGCGAGCGCGAAGCGGCGCTGATCCCGTATCCTGCGTGGATGGCGAAGAAGAAGGCTCGACCCGCGGCGGCGAAGGCTCCACCGAAGGCTCGCACCGCGTCGTCGAGGACCTCGACCGCGCCATCGACGAAGAAGACTTCGTCGGCGACCCGGCCGGTCTCGACGAAGTCCCCCAAGAGCAAGTCCTCCGCCGGCAGGACCTCCGCGACGCGACCGACCACGCCTCCGAAGGGACCGAAGCCCTCCGGTCCGACCCGCATGCCGATGGGCGGCTCGCCCCGCGTGGAAATCCCCGCGAAGCCCGGTCCGGTGGGACTCGTCGTCCGCGATCCGAGCAATCCCGAGGTCAATCGGATCCTCGACGACCGGGACCACGTCGCGCCTTGGCGGTTGTGGGGTCCCTACGTCACCGAGCGGCAGTGGGGCACGGTGCGGGAGGACTACAGCGCCGACGGCAACGCGTGGGACTACCTCCCGCATGACCACGCGCGGAGCCGCGCGTACCGCTGGGGCGAGGACGGCATCGCGGGCGTCTCCGACTTCGAGCAGCGGCTCTGCCTCTCGCTCTCCCTCTGGAACGGTCGCGACCCGATCCTGAAGGAGCGGTTCTTCGGGCTCACCAACAACGAGGGCAACCACGGCGAGGACATCAAGGAGCTCCACTGGTACCTCGACGCGACGCCGTCGATGTCCTACCTAAAGATGCTCTACAAGTACCCGCAGGCCGAGTACCCCTATGCGGCGCTCGTCCGCGAGAACCGGGCGCGAGGCCGGCACGAGCCGGAGTACGAGCTCCTCGACACCGGCGTCCTCGATGACGGGCGCTACTTCGACGTCGTCGTCGAGTACGCGAAGGCCGGACCCGAGGACCTCCTGATGCTCGTGGAGGCGTTCAACCGCGGTCCCGATCCCGCGGACCTCTGGATCGTCCCGCAGCTCTTCTTCCGCAACACCTGGAACTGGGAGCAGAACCCGCTGCACCCGCGGCTCGCCCTCACCTCCGCCGGCACGATCGTCGCCGACCACCACACCCTCGGCGAGTACACCCTCGCGAGCGATGGTCGCCCGCAGATCGTCCTCTGCGAGAACGAGACGAACGTCGAGCGCCTCTACGGTCAGCCGCGTGACGGTCGGGTCTTCAAGGACGGCGTCAACGACTTCGTGGTCGGCGGTCGCGCCGACGCGGTCAGGCTCGAGGGCTCGGGCACGAAGGCGGGGATCATCCACCGCGCGACGATCCCGCCCGGCGGCTCGATGCGGGTCAAGCTCCGCCTCGCGGCGAGGATCCCGCGGCAGCCGATGAGCGACTTCGACGCGATCCTCGACGCACGGTGCCGGGAGTCCGACCGCTTCTACGAGTTCTTCGCCGACCGCGTCCCCGACGACGACCATCGCCTCGTGCAGCGGCAGGCGTTCGCGGGACTCATCTGGACGCGGCAGTACTTCAACTACGACGTCAGGCTCTGGCTCGACGGCGACCCCACGCAGCCGCCGCCGCCCGCCTCGCGCCTGCAGGGACGGAACCGCCACTGGCGGAACTTCTCGACCGAGTACGTGCTCTCGATCCCGGACAAGTGGGAGTACCCCTGGTTCGCCTCGTGGGACCTCTCCTTCCACTGCGTCGCGTTCGCGGGCATCGATCCGGAGTTCGCGAAGAAGCAGATCAAGCGCCTGCTCCATGACCGCGCGATGCACTCCTCGGGCGAGATCCCCGCCTACGAGTGGGCGTTCAGCGACGCGAACCCGCCGGTCATGCCGTGGGCGGCGTGGCGGGTCTACCAGGTGGACAAGCGGCTGATGGGTCGGGGCGACCTGCACTTCCTCAAGCAGGTCTTCCACCGGATGCTCCTCAACTTCACCTGGTGGGTGAACCGCAAGGACGAGGACGGCAACAACGTCTTCGAGGGCGGCTTCCTCGGGCTCGACAACATCGGCGTCTTCGACCGCAGCCGCCCCCTGCCGACCGGCGGCCAGCTGCTGCAGGCGGACGGCACCGCCTGGATGGCGATGTTCTCGCTGAACATGATGCGGATGGCGCTCGAGCTCTCGCTCGAGGAGCCCACCTACCAGGACCTCGCCGGCAAGTTCTTCGAGCACTTCCTGCAGATCGCCGAGGCGATGACCGCCTTCGGCAGCGGGCGCGGCGGGCTGTGGGACGACCAGGACGAGTTCTACTACGACCAGCTGGTGCTCCCGAGCGGCGCCGTGCACCCGATGCGGATCCCCTCGATCGTGGGACTCGTGCCGCTCTTCGCGGTGGAGGTCCTCGAGCCGGAGATGCTCGAGCGCCTGCCGACCTTCGCCGAGCGGGTCGATTGGTACTTCAAGCGCCGCCCCGACCTCGCGAGCCTGATCTCCCGCTGGCCGGTGAAGGGCAAGGGCGAGCGCCGCCTGCTCTCGCTCCTCCGCGGGCACCGCATGAAGTGCCTGCTGCGGCGGGCGCTCGACCCCGCGCAGTTCCTCTCCGACCACGGCATCCGCTCGCTCTCGCAGCAGCTCCGCGACCATCCTTTTCAGGTCGAGGTCAAGGATCGCACCTATGCGGTCCGCTACTGGTCGGCGGAGAGCGAGGGCGAGGAGTTCGGCGGCAACTCGAACTGGCGCGGACCGATCTGGTTCCCGATGAACTACCTCCTCATCGAGAGCCTGGTGCGCTTCCACGAGTACTACGGCGACGACTTCCTCGTCGAGGCGCCGACCGGGAGCGGCCAGCGCCGCACGCTGCTCGAGATCGCCGACGACCTCTCGGCGAGGCTCGTCTCGATCTTCCTCCGCGGCAAGGATGGTCGCCGTCCGGTCCACGGCGCCGACCTCCGCTTCCGCGACGACCCGCACTTCCGCGACCTGATCCACTTCTACGAGTACTTCGATGGGGACAACGGGCGCGGCTGCGGCGCGAACCACCAGACCGGCTGGACCGGCCTGATCGCGAAGATGAGCACGCCAAGGCAGAACCGCCTCTGACCGGAGCGGAGGGGCGATGACCGACGCGAGGCGGCTCGAGCGGCGGCTGGGTCTCTCAGGCGCCGTGATCATCGGGCTCGGCGCCTGCCTCGGCACCGGGGCGTTCGGGGGACTCGCCTTCTCGCTCGATGCGGCCGGCGGCGGGTGGTGGCTCGCGATCCTCTCCGCGGCGGCGATCGCCCTCATGAGCGGGCTCTCCGCGGGTCGCCTCGCGGCGGCGAACCCCGTCAGCGGCGGAACCTACGAGCACGCGACGCGGCTCCTCCATCCCTCGCTCGGGCGCGTCGCGGGATGGCTCTTCCTCGTCGCGAAGACCGCCTCGCTCTCGGCGGCGGCGCACGCGGTCGCCGGCGGGTTCCTCGCCCTCGCGCCGCCGGTCGGCGCCTGGGGTCGCCCGCTCGCCGCCGGCGCGGTGATCCTGCTCCTCGGCGGACTGGTCATGGGCGGGCTCCGCCGAAGCGTCGCCGCGGTCGGGATCGGCGTGGCGATCGCGCTCGCCGGGCTTCTCGCGGCGGTGGTCGGTCTCCGCGGCGACGAGCGCCTCGCGGTCGCGGCGCCCGCCGCGGCGCCGGATCTCCCGCTCGCGATCGCGCTTGCCTTCGTCGCGTTCACCGGCTTCGGTCGCCTCGCGACGATGGGCGAGGAGGTCCGGAACCCGGAGCGGACGATTCCGCGATCGATCGTCGTGGTCGTCCTCGCCTGCGCCGGGCTCTATCTCCTCGTCTTCGGGTCCCTTCGGGGCTCCGTCGATCCCGGCGAGCTCGCGACGCTCGCCCGCGGCTCGGAGGCGCCGCTCGCGTCGCTCGCGGAGTCGCGCGGTCGGACGATCCTCGCAGGGGCGATCGCCCTCGCCGGACTCGCCGCGATGGGGAGCGTCGGCATCAACCTCCTCCTCGGCATGTCGCGGGTCGTGCTCGCGATGGCGCGGCGCCGCGACCTGCCCGCCGCGTTCGCGACGATCGACCCGGGTGGCTCGCCGCGCCGCGCGGTCGCGGCGGTCGCGGTGGTCACGATCCTCGTCGCGCTCGCGACGGGGCTCGGCTCGGCGTGGACCCTCAGCACCGCCGCGATCCTCCCCTACTACGCGATCACGAACCTCGCGGCGCTCCGGCTGCCCGACCCCCGCCGGATCGGTCGTCCGATCGCCATCGCGGGGCTCGGCGGGACGCTCCTCGTCGCCTTCCATCTCGCGTGGTCGGACCTCGCGATCGCCCTCGGCGTCTCGGTCCTGCTTGCGCTGGTTGGTGGTCTTCTCGGTCCCTCCACCTCCGGCGGCATCACCGGCACAGGCGGTGCGATCCGCGGCGGGTCCGGGCAGGTCCGTGGTCCTTCCGTCGAGGGCTGAACCCCGCCCTCCGTCCCGCCGACCTTCCCCGATCGGATCCGAGGCGCGAGCGCAGCGGATCCGGGAGGGAGCCAGCACCATGCGACGAGGCGGAGCAACGAGTCGGAGCCGTCATCCATCCGCGCCGCACCTCGCCATGTCGGGGGGCGCGTCCGCCCGCCGGGCGCTCTCGCAGACCTGGTCGCAGCTTCCGGCGCTCACGCAGGTCCTCGTCACCTTCGGCTTCGCGGCGATGGGCTGCGTGGCGTTCGCCGCCGCGGACCAGCTGCTCGGCACCCGCAGCATGTCGAAGGACTCGCTGCACCCGGTCCTGCTCGGGTCGGGGATCATCCTCTCGCTCGTCCTCGGCTCGACCGCCTTCCACGTGCGGAAGCGGTCGATGCAGGCGCGGGCGATCGCCGACAGCAAGCGCGAGCTCGAGCAGATCCTCGCCGCCGCGACGCGGGTCGCGATCATCGCGACCGACCGCGAGGGCGTGATCCGCCAGTTCAACACCGGCGCCGAGTGGATGCTCGGCTTCGCCGCGGAGGGCGTGATCGGCCGGCAGACGCCGGTCGTCTTCCACCTGCCGAGCGAGCTTGCGCTTCGCGCCGAGGAGGTCGCCCGCGCGACCGGCGAGCGCCCCTCCGAGTTCGGAATCCTCGTCGCCGACGCGGCAGAGCGCGACGCCGGCGAGCGCCACTGGAGCCTGCGCTGCCGCGACGGCGGCTCGATCCGCGCCTCCGTCGCCACCACCGCCCTCCGCGACGCCTCGGACCGCGTGGTCGGCTACCTCTTCGTCGCCCGCGACGTGACCCGCGAGCTCAACGCCCTCGCGGCGCTGCAGGAGGCAAAGCAGACCGCCGAGCAGGCGAACGAGACGAAGAGCCAGTTCGTCGCGAACATCAGCCACGAGATCCGCACGCCGATGACCGCCATCCTCGGCTACGCCGACCTCCTCGAGGACGAGGCGCTCGACGAAGGCTCGCGGCTCGAGCACGTGCGGACGATCCGGCGCAACGGCGACCACCTGCTCGCGATCATCAACGACATCCTCGACATGGAGCGGATCGCCTCGGGCAAGCTGCCGATCGAGATCGTCGAGAGCTCGATGCGCGAGGTCGTCGGCGAGGTGGTGGACCTCATGCGGGTCCGGGCGAACGCCAAGGGGCTCGCGGTGGAGGTCCGCCAGGAGGCGTCGCTGCCCGAGCGCCTGCGGACCGACCCGATGCGGGTGCGGCAGGTCCTCGTGAACCTCCTCGGCAACGCCATCAAGTTCACCGAGCAGGGCGGCATCTCGCTCTCGATCGGCGAGGCGTTCGAGGGCTCGCGGCGGATGCTCGCGATCCGCGTCGCCGACACCGGTCCGGGCATCCGCGTCGAGCAGCTCGACCGCATCTTCGAGCCGTTCACCCAAGCCGACTCGAGCAGCGCCCGCCGCCATGGCGGCTCCGGGCTCGGGCTCGCGATCTCGCGGCGCCTCGCCCACATGCTCGGCGGCGACCTCCGGGCGCGCTCGGTCGTCGGCGAGGGAAGCGTCTTCACGCTGACCCTGCCGCTCGAGGGCGCCTCGCGGAGCGAGGCGACGACGCTGCCCGGCGCGGTGCAGCCTCCGAGGGTCTCCCCGCTGGCTCCATCGCCGACCGCGGGCGCGACGCCGTCGCGGCGACCGGTGCAGCCGCCCGCGGCGATGCCCGAGCCGAAGCCGTCGCCCCGACCGCGGCGACGCGCCCTCGAGGCGCTCCTCGACGAGATCGCCACGTCGCCGGCTGGCGTGCCGACCGAGACGAAGGTCGCCGACGCGCCGGTGCCCTCGCCGAGCGAGACCTCACGACCGCAGCCTTCGCGGGAGGAGTCCGCTCCGACCTCGGCGAAGTCGACGGCGTCCCGCTCCGGACCCCTGCAGGGCTGCCGGATCCTCCTCGTCGAGGACGGACCCGACAACCGCCGGCTGCTTGCGTTCCATCTGAGCCGGGCGGGCGCCGAGGTCGCCACCTGCGAGGACGGTCAGCAGGCGGTCGATCGCCTTCGCCGCGAGGGCTTCGACCGCGCGTGCGAGCTCGTGCTGATGGACATGCAGATGCCCGGGCTCGACGGCTACGAGGCGACGCGGCAGCTTCGCGCGATGGGCTTCCGCCGACCGATCATCGCCCTCACCGCCCACGCGAGCACCAACGACCGCGAGCGATGCCTCGCCTGCGGGTGCGACGACTACGCGAGCAAGCCGATCGACGCGAGGGCACTCGCGGCGCTCTGCGCGCGGTGGCGGAGCACCGCGACCGCGAAGGCGGCGTGAGGCGGACGCGGATCACTCCGCGTTCAGCACGGCATCTCCGAGCTGCTCTCCACGGCGCCGCCACGGAGTTGCGACGGAGGGGAGTGAGGTTTCTCCCCACGGCGCTGTGGCGGGGAGGAATCCCCGAAGGACGCGCTCGCCTCTCCCGCGAGTCGCTCGGCGACGAGTGGGAGAGGTCGCCTCGCGAACGCAGTTCGCAAGGCGGGTGAGGGTGGCACGATCCGAGACGAGCGTCGCGGGGCTGATCGCTATCGTCCCTTCATGACCACCGTGGACGAGTGGGCGCCCTACCGCACCGCGCATCTCGGCTTCGGTGATCCTGAGTGCTTCTCGCTCTCGGTCGATCGCCGGTGGACCGCGGAGGACCTCGACGGACTGCGGTCGCTGGGGCTCGATGGTCCCTTCGCCGTCGTCACGGCCCACCACCCGCACGAGCGACGGCTCGACGCGGCGGAGAACGATCGCCGGCACGACGCGCTCCTCGCGGAGGTCCGGCGACTGCGGCTCCACTCGGTGCCCTGCCGCGGGCGGAGTCCCGATGGCTCCCACCGTGAGGAGGGCGTCGCCATCGCCTGCTCGCTCTCCATCGCGGTCTCGATCGCCCGACGCTTCGAGCAGTCGGCGATCTACTGGTGGGATGGATCCTCGCTGTGGATCGAGCCGGTGATCTCGACGCGGAGCCCGGAGCGGCTCCCGCGATCGCCGCGCTGAACTCGGGACTTCACCCCGCCTCCCCGTGGCGTTCCCACCGGGGACCCCGCGAGGGGCGATCCCGTATGCTTCGCCCCTCGATCGCCCCGCTTCGAGGACCGAGTCCTCGTCAATCCCTCAGGAGAAGACCATGCATCGACGCGTCGCGTGCATCCTCACCCTCGCCTCTCTCGCCTTCCTTCCGATCGGCTGCGCAGCGCCGGGTCTGCAGGCGTCCTCGAACGCCAGCAAGTCCCTCGCCGCCATGGGCGACTCGCTCTCGAACCTGCAGGCGCAGCTGAGCAAGTGCGCCGCATCGCTCGAGCCGATCGCGACCGCCGAGCAGCGGAACGCCGCGAACGACCTTCCGAAGCTCTTCGCGACCTTCCGCGAGGACTCGAAGAAGCTCGACGACGCGTTCAGCGGCCTCGAGAAGGAGGCTGCCTCGACCGACAAGGACATCAAGGGCTTCCTCGCCGATCGGCAGAAGACCAACGACTCCATGTCGGACGCGTCCATCAAGAAGATCGACGCCGATCAGATCGCCAAGATCAAGGCGGAGTTCGACTCCGCGAGCGCGTCCTTCGCCACGCTCAAGGGTCAGATCGAGCCGCTCAAGCAGTCGATCGACGACCTCCAGAAGTACCTGCAGAGCAACCTGAACGTGGGCGGCGTGAAGGCGGGCGCCTCGATCATGCAGGCGGTCGCCGACAAGATCCGAACCTTGGTGCCGATCGTCACGTCCGCGTCGACCGAGTACGCCGAGCTCGCGGCGTCGCTCGTTCCCCCGAAGGACGCGAAGTCCGGCGCCACCTCGAGCGCTGCGTCGAGCGGTCAGTCGCTGCCCTGAGCGTCAACGAGCCCGCGACCGGGGCGCTTCGCGGCGCTCCGGTCGCGACTCCTCCTCGGGTGGGGTGGCTGAGTGGTCGAAGGCACCGGCCTTGAAAGTCGGCGGACCCTCCGGGGTCCCGTGGGTTCGAATCCCACCCCCACCGCTTCGTTGGTCGATGCCGAGTCGGGCGAATCGAGCCGAGCGAGGTCGATGACCGCCGGGCGCGGCGCTCGTGCCGCCGCGAGCGCCGCATCCGACCGCCCTCGCGACGCTCAGAAGGTCACTCGCCCGCCGGCTTGATCGTCGCCACGTGCGCGACGATGTTCCCCGAGGCGGTGCTGCGGACGTAGACGAACGCAGCGCCGGGCGGGATGAAGACGTAGGTCGACTCGCCGGACACGCCGCCGCCGGCGTCGAGGATGAGATGCAGCCGTCCGCCCGCCGGGTGCGGGATGATCGCCGCGTGCTGGATCGCGGGGAGCGTGGTCCAGCTGCGGAGGTCGGGCGCCATCGGCTGCCGCGGCGCGGGCGCCGGAGCCGCCTCGACCGCGGTCTGATCCGCGGAGGGATCGGCGTCGACTCCAGCGTCCTCCTCGGCGACCACGGTCTCCTCGGTGGCGACGACCTCGCCGGTCGTCTCGTCCGCGGTCACCGTCACCTGCGTCGCCTCGACCGAGGTCGAGGTCCCATCGGTGGTGACCGTCGCCTCGGTGACCTGGATCGACTCCGAGTCCTCGTCCGCCGCGACCGCGACGTCGGCGACCTCGAGCGACCCCTCGGTCGAGGCGCCATCCGCGGAGACGCTGCCAGACTCCGTCGACTGCTCCGCCTCGGAAGCGGACTTCGCCGACGCAGCCGCGGACTCCGCAGCGAGCCGCGCCGCCTCGGCGTCCGCCGCGGCCTGGGCGGCCGCCGCCTCCGCCGCCATCTGATCGATCCGGCACGCCGCTGCGTCAAGCACCGCCGCATGCCACGCCGGTCCGATCCCGTCGGCGAACTCCGCGGCGATGACCGACTCGATCGAGCCGACCTGATGGGTGTCGAGCATCGCCCCGTCGTCCGAGATGACCAGGCGGGTGGGCCGATCCTGATCTCGGATCTGGAGGGCGGGCAACCGGATCGCGAGCGTCCCGAGGATCGGCAGGTCGACGCTCGAGGAGGTCTCCACGAGCACCGGCGCCATGCCCGCCTCGAAGAAGACGTAGACGTCGTCGCCCAGGGAGCCCGCCTGCGTCCTCTTGAGCATCGCCCCGGCGAGGTCGACATCGATCTCGTCGAGGTTCCAGCCAATGGAGCGGAGCGCGGCCTCGGCGCCGGCAAGGTCCCCGCCCGCCATCAAGGCGACCCACGCCGGAAACCACGTGCCCATCAGGATCCGCCTGCCGCCCACGACCTCGACCGCCGCCTGCGATCCCTCGACCGCCGCGACGAACATCTCGCTCTGCATGAAGGGCTCGATCATCGGACCGAACTTCGCGTCAAGGACGATCGGATCGGGACCGGAGGTCTCGACGTGGATGCGATGCTCGTCGGCGAGGACCCGCGCCGCATCGACGGCGGCGGTCACGTCGCCCCTCAGCAGGTTCGTCACCATCATCGACTGGACGAGGAGCACCTCGTCGGACGCCGCCGCGACGTAGGAGCCATCCGAGTCGTCGTCCGAGCCATCGGCGGAGTCCATGTCATCCATGCCATACGCGCCATCCGAGTCCTCCGCGTCGGCCGCCTCGATCGACGCCACCGCCGCGTTGAAGGACTCGAGGCTCTCGGTGAAGTCGCCGGCATCCTGCTCGATCGTGCCCCGCTCGAGCTGCAGGAGCAAGACGTCCTCCGCGGGCACCTCGACCATCGCGACCATCCCCGCCGCCTCGGCGAACCGTCCCTCGTCGTGCATCGCGCGGACCTTGTCGAGGGTCAGGAGGTCGGACTCCTCCGAGACCTGCGAGGTCGAGGAGCACGCGGCGAGCCCGAGGACGGCTCCGGACGCGGCGACGGCGAGGAACACGCGGGAGGAGGAGAGCGATGCTGGCATGTTGGGGCCTTTCCATGGACACATGGACACGCGGACTGCAAGAGGAACTGCATGGCGCCTCGCCGATGCAGGCAGGTCCGGCCCCGGACCCTCGGAAGGTACGGAAGATCCATCTCGTCGGCAACCCGACGTCCGACCGGGGTCGTCAGTTCCCGGCGCCGGTCGCATCCGGTGAGCTCGCCGCCGGCTCCTCACGCTGCCCCGCGCTCGAAGGCTCCGGTGGCGTGACCTCTCCCGCCGGATCGAGCACCACCCGAAACCCGAACGCGCCGCCCTTCATGCCGGCGATGCCGCGGTTTCGGTAGGCGCTGCGGCAGTAGTCGGCGCTCGCGAGCGAGCCCCCGCCGCGCAGCACGCGACCGCCGCCGATCTCCTCGTTCCAGACGCCCGAGTGGCTCGGGGCGCCGGAGTAGCCGGACTGGAAGCCGTCCTCGACCCACTCCCAGACGTTGCCATGCATGTCGAGGAGCCCCCACGGATTCGGGGCGAGGGAGCCCACCGCCTGCGGTCCGCTGCTCCCCTGCCCTTGGAACCAGCCGTGATCGAGGAGTCCATCGGGATCGTCGCCGAAGCTCCACGCGGTCTCGGTCCCGGCACGGCAGGCGTACTCCCACTCCGCCTCGCTCGGGAGGCGGTAGCCGCCGGCGTTGGTCCGCTGCACGCGGGCACGCTTCGCGGCGCCGTCCGGGTCGCGCTCGATCACCTCGAGCTCGTAGGCGGCGGGAAGTCCCTCCCGCGCCGAGAGCACGTTGCAGAACTCGATCGCGTCGAACCACGTGACCGCCCCCATCGGAAGGTTCGGGCTCGTCGCGTCGCCCCGCCCGAGGACCTCGCGGAACTGCCCCCGGGTGACCTCGGTCTGCCCCATCAGGAACGGTCGCTCCACCGTCACCCGTCGCCGCGGTCGCTCGGTCGCGGTCCCGACGCCGTCGGGACTCCCCATGAGAAAGGACCCGTTCGGAACCTCGACCATCGCGAGGAGCGGACGCTGGATGACCACCGCCGGGGTCGAATTCGTCGATCCGCCCTCGTTTCCCCCGCAGCCTGACACCGCCGCGCCAAGGGCGACGAAGGTGGCGGACCGGAAGGAACGCATGATGCGACGAAGACTCACGGCTGGCGATGGTACCGATCGAGGGCGTCGACCCCGTCGGCTCGCTCCCGCGCGGAGGTCCACGCGGACCTCAACCGAGCCGAGTCGATCCGGTACGATCGATCGTCTCACCCTGTCCTCCCCGGAGGCGGTCGCACCGGTCGTTCCGGTGCCCCGACCGCGGCGAGGTCCGGAACCCTCCGTGGCGAAGGCAGCACCCGAGCCAGATCCGACGCCGAACGAGAAGCCCTCGTTCGATGGTCCGCCGATCCTCCCCCGCGTCGCCACCGGCGAGCCGGCGGCGATCAACGAGTGCTACGACCGCTTCGGGGGCCTCGTCTGGTCGCTCGCCCGCCGCTTCTGCGCGAACCCGACCGACGCCGAGGACGCGGTGCAGGAGATCTTCATCGACCTCTGGAAGAGCGCCGAGCGGTACGACAGCTCGATCGCCTCCGAGACGACCTTCGTCGCGATGATCGCCCGGCGGCGGCTGATCGACCGCAACCGCCGCCGCCAGCGCCGACCGCCGATGCCGACCCTGCCCGAGCAGTCCGCGGCGCCGGAGGAGTCGATCGGTCAGGCGGAGATGAGCGAGGACGTGCGTCTCGCCGCCGAGGCGTTCGAGCAGCTTCGTCCCGAGCAGAAGCAGGTGCTCCGGCTCGCGATCCACCATGGCTGCAGCCACGAGCAGATCGCGACCACGACCGGCATGCCCCTCGGCACGGTCAAGACCCATGCCCGCCGCGGGCTCATCCGCATGCGGGAGATCCTGCGGGCGCAGGGCAAGCTGGTCGACGAGGCGGGCAACCGCCCCGGAGGCGACGAGGCATGAGTCAGACGCCTCCCGCCGGCATCGACGAGCGGAGTCTTGATCACGCGGAGGAGTGGCTCGCGGACCGTGCCCTGCTTGGTCGCGGCGACGCCGGATCGATGCCTCGTCGCTTCGCCGACCACCTCGATGAGGGACTCGACCTCGCCGCGGCGGCGCTCGACCTCGCCCTCTTCCCGCCGCGCGAGGTTCCACCCGCGGCGCTTCGGGCAAGGGTGACCGCGCGGCTCCGTGAGGTCGCCGCCGCCGCGAACGCCGCCGCGACGGAGCCACGGGCGATCGGGGCCTCCTCGACTGCCTCGACCGCCTCGACCGCCTTAACCGCCTTAACTGGAGGTTTCGCCGCGTCCAGATCCGGCTCGACCGGCTGGTGGGTCGCCGCGGCGGCGATCGCGATCGCCCTCCTCGCGTGGCTTCCGAGCCTCGATCCCCGCGGCGCGAGCCCCAAAGTCGGCGAGTCCGGCGAGTCCGCCATCGCGGCGCTCCGGCAGCACGCCTCCACCAAGGTCGTTGCCTGCGCCTGCACCGACGATCCGCTCTGCCGCGCCGACAAGGTCTGCGGCGAGGTGCTCTGGAACGCCGAACGCCAGGAGGGCTTCCTTCGTCTCCGCGGCGTGGCGGCGAACGACCCGCGCGAGCTCCAGTACCAGCTGTGGATCGTCGACTCCTCGCGGGACGCCCGCTATCCGGTCGACGGCGGCGTCTTCGACGTGCCCGCGGGGGAGGAGGAGATCCTCGTCCCGATCAAGGCGGCGGTTCCGGTGCGCGACGCGGCGCTCTTCGCGGTGAGCGTCGAGAAGCCCGGCGGCACCGTGGTCAGCGAGCGTCGCTTCGTGGCGGTCGCGCCGGTCTCCTGAAGCCCGAGCGATGGATGCCGGATGACTCCGCCGGGCGACGCGGTCGTCTGCCGCGCGATGGCTACTTCCGCCCACGCTGCACGAGCACCGCGAGGACGATGATCACGCCCTTCACGAACCCCTGCCAGTAGACCTCGAAGCCGGAGGTCACGAGCATCTGGTTGATCATCCCGAGGATGAGGACGCCGACGAAGGTCCCCCACACCCGACCGCGTCCGCCCGCCATGCTCGTCCCGCCGATCACGACCGCGGCGATCGCGTCGAGCTCGAGGTAGAGCCCGAACTGCGAGCTCGAGACCGCGCCCATGCGGGCGATCTGGGAGAGTCCGGCGAGCCCCGCGCAGAGCCCGACGATCAGGTAGCTCCACAGCCGCACGCGGCCGACCGCGATGCCGGAGTAGCGCGCCGCGACCTCGTTCGAGCCGACCGCGACGAGGTGCCGTCCGAGCCTCGTCCGCGAGAGCAGGAGCTGCCCCGCGATCGTCGTCGCGACGAGGAGCAGGATGCTCCAGAAGACGATGATCGGTCGGCCGTTCGCGGTCTCGACGCCGGGAAGCGGCACGCCGCCGCGACCGATCGACTGCAGCACCTCGCCCCCCGAGGCGCGGATCTCGCCGCCCTCCGCGAGCGCCAGCGCCACCGAGCGGAATCCGACGAGCCCGGCGAGCGTCGCGATGAAGGGAGGGATGCGCCCGAGCACGACGAGCCCGCCGTTGAGGAGCCCGCAGCCGGCGCCGACGAGGACGCCGGTGCCGAGCCCGATCCAGACCGCGGCGGTCTCGGAGAATCCCCCGCCCTCCTCGCCGACGAGGCGGTTGAGGAGGAGCACCCCCACCGCCGAGGAGAACGCGAGCACCGCGCCGACCGAGAGGTCGATGCCGCCCGCGATGATCACCAGGGTCATCCCCACCGCGACGATCCCGATCGCCGCGTTCTGGTTGAGGAGGTTCCGCAGGCTCTCCGGCTTCAGGAACACCTCGCCCTGCCAGACCGCGTTCACCGCGAAGAGCAGCACGAACGCGACGAGCACGCCGTAGCGCTCGAGGAAGTCCACGACCTTCATGCCGAGGGAGCGGTTCATGCGGCGGTCGATCCTCGATCGCGCGACTCACGATCGCTCGGCGTCTCGCCGACGCCCATCGCGAGGTGGACGAGCGACTCCTCCGTCGCCGCCTCCGCGTCGAGCACGCCCGCGAGGCGTCCCTGCCGAAGCACGGCGATCCGGTGGCAGAGCCCGAGGAGCTCCGGAAGCTCGCTCGAGATGACCAGGCACGCGAGCCCCTGCTCGGCGAGCGACGCGATCAGCCGGTAGATCTCCCGCTTCGCGCCGACGTCGACCCCGCGGGTCGGCTCGTCGAGGAGGAGCACCCGCGGTCGCGCGTCGAGCCACTTCGCGACCGCGACCTTCTGCTGGTTCCCGCCGGAGAGCGTGCGGATCGACGCCTCGCCCTCGGGAGCGCGGATTCCCATTGCGTCTCGCCAGCGGGCGAAGCTGCGGCGCTCCTCGCCGACCCGCGGGAACGCCCAGCCGTAGCGGTCGAGGGTCGCGAGGGTGAGGTTCTCTCGGCAGTTCATCCCCAGCACGACCCCGCGTCCCTTGCGGTCCTCCGAGACGTACGCGACGCCGGCGGCGAGCGCCGCCCGCGGCGAGGCGAAGCGGCGAGGGACGCCGTCCACCTCGACCGAGCCCCGCGCGAGGCGCCGCAGACCGACCACCGACTCGGCGAGCTCGGTGCGGCCGCTTCCGACGAGCCCGGCGAGACCGAGGATCTCGCCCGGTCGAACCTCGAGCGAGACGCCGTGCACGCGGTCCGCCACCTCAAGATCGCGGAGCCGAAGCCGCGGCGGCGCGTCGGGGACCACGCGGCGCGGCGGATGCACGTCGCGGAGCTCTCGTCCGACCATGAGCGAGGCGAGACGAGATGGCTCGGCGTCGGCGGCGGTCGTCTCCGCGACGAGGCGACCATCGCGGAGCACCGAGATCCGGTCGCAGAGCGTCCGCACCTCGGGAAGCAGATGGGAGATGTAGATGACCGCGACGCCGTCCGCGCGCAGGCGGCGGATGAGCCCGAAGAGCGCCGAGGTCTCCCGCTCCGAGAGGACCGCGGTCGGCTCGTCCATGATGAGGACCCGCGCCCGCTGGGAGAGCGCCTTCGCGATCTCGACGAGCTGCTGCTCGGCGACCGAGAGCTCGCGAAGCTCGCGGCGCGGATCGAGGGCGCAGCCGACCTCCTCGAGCCAGCGCCTCGACTCCTCGATCATCGAGCGGCGGCGCAGCCAGCCCGCCCGCCGCGGCTCGCGGCCGAGCAGCACGTTCTCCGCGATCGAGAGGTCGCCGACGAGGTTCAGCTCCTGGTGGATCATCGCGACGCCCCGCCGCATCGCCTCCCGCACGCCCGCGGGGGCGTAGGGCTCGCCCGCGAGGGTCATCGACCCCTCGTCCGGCCGCTCGATTCCCGCGAGGATCCTCATCATCGTGCTCTTGCCGGCGCCGTTCTCCCCGATCAGGCCGTGGACCTCGCCCGACTCGAACCGGAGCGAGACGCCGGCGAGCGCCTGCACGGCGGGAAACGCCTTCGAGAGTCCCTCGACGCGGAGCATCGGCGGAAGATAGCGGGCCTCGCCCGGACCTCGCGGGATGTTGCGACGCGGCGCTTGCCTGCGCGGCGGTCCGCGCCATCCTGAGGTGCCAGGGGGATCGGATCCCCGCGCCGCGGTGTCGGATGCCCGCGGATCGTCGACGACTCCCCGACTCCACGAAGGGACCGCGTGATGCTTCATCGATCCATGCGCGTGACGCTCCTCGCGCTCGCGACCTCGAGCCTCTCGACCATCGCCTCCGCCGAGCTCTTCGTCGTCTCGGGCGAGTTCTCGAACGGCTACTCGATCACGACGGTCTTCGAGACCTTCCCGGGGACGCCCGGCACCTTCCTCGAGCAGCCGCCGGTCCCGCCGCCGGCGCCGGGTCCGTGGGCGACGACCTACGTCGCGGAGATGACTCTGACCGTCCGGCTCGGCGGCTCGGTGGTCAGCGTCGGCTCGCCGATCGTCGCCGGCACCAGCTTCGACCGCTTCCTCCAGCTCGGCGTGATGGAATCGTCAGGCTCGTTCACGGTGCATGAGTTCGACGTCGCCACCATCACCCCCGGCATCGACACCTACTACTTCGCCTCGAACTTCGTGGACGAGGCGGGGCAGCCCTCGGCGACGGCGCTCGACCGCTACAACCTCTTCCGCTTCACCATCAGCACCGGCGCGGAGGAGTTCCTCGGCTTCGCGACGAGCCTCTCGATGAGCCCGATCCCAGCGCCCGGCGCGACGGCGCTCCTCTTCCTCGCGTCGGCGGTCGCTCGGCGCCGGCGCTGAGCGGCGCGGGCGCCGCTACATTCCGTTCCATGCCCACGCTCACGCTTGGCGTGCTGATCGTCCTCTCGTGCGGCCCGCAGGACGGCGCCACCGGCGGAATGCCGGCGCCGGGACCGATCGCCCTCTTCGACGGCGCCTCCCTTGCCGGCTGGCAGGGCGACCCCCGCTTCTGGTCGGTCGCGGATGGCGCGATCGTCGGACGCTCGACCGCCGAGGTCCCCTGCGCGCGGAACACCTATCTCCTTCGCGAGGGCGTCTTCGGCGACTTCGAGTTGCGCTTCGAGTTCTCGATCGAGGGCGGCAACTCCGGCGTGCAGTACCGAAGCCGAGACCTCGGCGACTTCGCGGTCGCGGGCTACCAAGCCGACCTCGAGGCGGGGCAAGACTACTCCGGCATCCTCTATGAGGAGCAGGGTCGCGGGATCCTCGCGTGGCGGGGCGAGAAGGTCCGGATCTCCCCCGAGGGCGTCCGCACCGCCCGCGCCGAGCTCGGCGAGGGCGCGGCGCTCCAGTCGGCGATCCGACCAGGCTGGAACGAGTACCTCGTGCGGGCGGTGGGACCACGGCTGATCCACGAGATCAACGGCGTGCGGATGGTCGAGGTGCTCGACCTCTCGCCCGAGGCCGCGCGGCGCGGACGCATCGCCCTCCAGCTTCATGCAGGTCCGCCGATGACGGTTCGCTACCGCGACCTCGTCCTCGTGCCGGTGGCGCCCTCGGACGACGAGGAGTCGCTCGCGCCGACCGCGGCGCCGGCGGCGGATCGCCTCGGGGCGGAGGAGGTCGCCTGGATCTGGGGACCTGACCCCGCCGCCCCCGGCGACGAGTTCTGGTTCCGCCGCGTGATCGCGCTCGACGAGCCGGCGGTCCTCGAGGAGCTCGTCGCGACCTGCGACAACCGCTTCCGCGCCTGGCTCGACGGGCGCGAGGTCCTCGCGGGCGACCGCTGGGAGTCGCCGCAGGTCGCGCGGAACCTCGGCGAGCTCGCGGCGGGAACGCACGAGATCCGCGTGCAGGCGTCGAACGAGGGAGGTCCCGCCGGACTCCTGCTGCGGGCGCGGTTCCGCCGCGCCGACGGCTCCACGTTCATGGTGCGGAGCGACGAGGCGTGGGAGTGCGCGCCGGTGGTGCTCCTGCCGGGCGAGCCGCCCGCCACCAAGGAGCCGACCGAGTGGCGCGGGGCTCGATCGCTCGGAGCGAGCCGCGCGCCGCAGGGACCCTGGCCGGATCCCCTCGCCCGGCGCGAGGCGACGCCCGCGGAGTCGATCGAGGTGCCGCCCGGGTACCAGGTCGAGCTGGTGCATTCGGCGCAGCTCGGCGAGGGCTCGTGGATCGCGATGGGCTTCGACGAGGACGGTCGCCTCTTGCTGAGCCAGGAGCAGGGTCCGCTCATGCGGGCGATCCTCCCGGCGCGTCGCGGCGACGCGCTCCGACTCGTCGAGATCCCCGAGTCTCCGCGTGGCTCGATGGGCTTCTGCAGCGCGTTCGGCGCGCTGTGGGTCCAGGGCGCCGGACCGCAGGGCTACGGGCTCCATCGCCTGCGCGACGCGGACGAGGACGGCGTGCACGAGGAGGTCGCGCTCGTCGCGAGCTTCGGCGACGCCGGCGAGCATGGCTCGCACGCGGTGCGCCTCGGTCCGGATGGGCGCCTGTACATCCTCAACGGCAACCACGCGCCGCTGCCCGCCTCGATCGCCCCGACCTCGCCGCACGCGCGGTGGGCGGAGGACGTCCTCGAGCCGCGGGTCGAGGATCCGCGCGGGCACGCGGTCGGCGTGCGGGCGCCGGGCGGGCACCTCCTCCGCGTGGACCTCGCGGGCGGGGAGTTCGAAGTCCTCGCCGCGGGGCTCCGCAACGCCTACGACTTCGACTTCGGTCCCGAGGGCGAGATCCTCACCTTCGACTCGGACATGGAGTGGGACCTTGGCCTGCCTTGGTATCGCCCGACCCGCGTCGATCACCTCGTCTCGGGCGGCGAGTTCGGCTGGCGAAGCGGCTCGACGAAGTGGCGGAACGGCCTGCCCGACATGGTCGCGCCGGTCGCGGAGGTCGGACTCGCCTCGCCGGTCGGCGTGCTGCACGGCGCGAGGCTCGACTTCCCGGTCGCCGACCGCGAGGCGCTCTACCTCGGCGACTGGTCCTACGGGCGCATCCTGCGCCTGCGGCTCGAGCCGGAGGGCGCGACCTTCCGCGGCACCTTCGACCGGTTCGTGACCGGGCGCCCGCTGAACGTCACCGACCTCGAGGTCGGGCCCGACGGCGCGATGTGGTTCATCACCGGCGGGCGCGGGACGCAGAGCGGGCTCTACCGCGTGACCCACGACGCCGCCGCGAGCCTCGACGGCGCGCCGCTTCCTCCGATGCCGGGCGGGGACGCGCGGGCGAGGCGCCGCGCGATCGAGTCGCTGCATGGGCGACCCGAGCCCGCCGCCGAGGCGATCGACGATCTCTGGACCGCCCTCGCCGATCCGGATCCCGCGATCCGCTACGCCGCGAGGGTCGCCCTCGAGAGCGCGCCGATCGACGCATGGTCGGCGCGGGCGCTCGCGGAGGAGGATCACGAGGTCGCGCTCCTTGCGCTCCTCGCCCTGCTCCGCGCGGGCGACCGCGGCGAGGCAAGCGCGGTCCTCGACCGCCTCGGCGCGATCGAGTGGACCCCGCTCGCGGACTCCGCGCGGCTCGCGTGGCTCCGCCTGCACGAGATCGCCCTCGCGCGGCATCCGGAGCTCGCCTCGGGAGACGCCGCGGCGCGGCTGCGCGAGCGGCTCGAGCCGCTCCATCCCTGCGGCGTGGTCGAGCTCGACCGCCTGCTCCTCGCGATCCTCGTCCACCTCGACTCCGCCGACGCGGTGGCGCCCGCGGTCGCGGCGCTCGGATCGCTCGACGTCATGCCCGCGATCGACGTGGCGATGGCGCTCCGGCTCTCGAGTCACCTCTCCCCCGAGGAGCGCGAGGCGCTCTTCCGATGGCTCGGCGAGGCGCGGCAGGTCGACGGCGGTCACAGCCTGCGCGGCTATCTCGACGCGATCGAGCGGGACGCCCTCGCCCGCGCGCCCGAGCCCGCGCGAGCGTCGCTCGCGGCGCTGGCCCTGCCGTCGCCCGTCGAGGTCCCGGACCTCGCGGCGATCGCGGGCGGACCGCAGGCGTGGACGATGGCGAAGCTCGAGCCCTATCTCCCGCTCGCCTCGCGCGACCGCGACTTCGCCTCGGGGCTCGCCGCGTACCGCAAGGCGGCGTGCGCCTCCTGCCACCGCTTCGACGGCGCGGGCGGCGGCGTCGGACCCGACCTCACCGCCGCCTCGAGCCGGTTCTCCCGCCGCGACCTCCTGCGGACGATGATCGAGCCCTCCGCGGACGTCTCCGACCAGTACCAAAACACCCGCGTGGCGCTGCGTTCCGGCGCCGCGGTCGTCGGCCGCATCGTGCGGGACGACGACCGCACGGTCGAGCTGATCGTCGATCCCTTCACCGGGCGTTCGATGAGGTTTCCCGCCGCCTCGGTCCTCGCCCGCGAGCCCTCGCCGATCTCCCCGATGCCCGCGGGGCTCCTCAGCACGCTCTCCCTCGAGGAGGTCCTCGACCTCCTCGCCTACCTCGAGTCGGGCGGCAACCCGAACCATCCGGCGTTCGCGGAGTGACCACGACCTCGGCGACGCCCCGCCGCTGCAGCGGATCCGCCGACTCCGCCGATCTCGTCCGCTGATGAGCGAGACGCCGAGCCTGACCCCGGATCCTGGCGCCCGACGGGTGCAGGTCGCCCCCGACGTGCGGCGAGCCCTCCGCGACGTGTTCACCGGGCGCTTCCGAGCGCTCCTGATGATCCTCGTCGGCTTGATGCTCCTGCTGCCGCCGCTCACGTCGGTGACGGTCTACCAGTACGCGCACGGAAGCCTGACGCTCGCGGACCTCGCGAGCCTCGTCGCGCTCGCGACGGGCATCCTCGCCTACTTCGGGACGCGGATGCGCTGGGTCCTCCTCGTCATGTTCGCCGTCGCCGTCGTCGCGACCGTGCTCGCGCGGCACGTCCCGCACCTTCAGGTCCCCTGCGGCATGGTGGCGCTCCTCACCTACGCGACCCTCATGGCGGCGCTCGCGGCGCGGATCGGGTACGACGTCTACCTCACCACGGACGTGAACGGCGACGTCATCTGCGGCGCGGTCTCGATCTACATGCTGATCGGATTCGCCTTCGGCTCGGTCCACGCCGCGATCGTGCTCTCCGATCCCAGCGCCTTCAGCATCCCCCCGGACCTGCTCGCCCAGGATCCGGCGCTGGGGCCGCACCGGGTGATGCTCTACTTCTCGCTGAGCACGCTGACGACCTCGGGCTACGGCGACATCACGCCGGTCTCCGACCTCGCCCGCTCGCTCTCGAACCTCGAGGCGGTGACCGGACCGGTCTTCCTCTCGGTGGTGATCGCGAGGTTCGTCTCGATGCAGCTCGCGTCCCGCGGCGCTACGAGCGGGTGAGGGCGCGGTAGCGGATCCGCTTCGGTCGCCCCGCCTCCTCGCCGAGCCGACGCTGGCGGTCCGCCTCGTACTCGCTGAAGTTGCCCGGGTAGAGGAAGACCTTGCTGTCGCCCTCGAAGGCGAGGATGTGCGTCGCGACGCGGTCGAGGAACCAGCGGTCGTGGGAGATGACCAGCACGCAGCCCGCGAAGTTCTGGATCGCCTCCTCGAGCGCCCGCATGGTGTTCACGTCGAGGTCGTTGGTGGGCTCGTCGAGCAGGATCACGTTCGCGCCGGAGCGGAGCATCCGCGCGAGGTGCACGCGGTTCCGCTCGCCGCCGGAGAGGACCTCCACGAGCTTCTGCTGGTCGGTGCCGCCGAAGCCGAACCGCGAGACGTAGGCGCGGCTGTTGACCTTGGCGCCGCCGAGGATGATCTCCTCGTCGCCCTCCGAGATCGCCTCCCACACGCTCTTCCCCGCGGGCAGCGAGTCGCGTCCCTGCTCGACGTAGGCGAGCTTCACGGTCTGCCCGAGGTGGAGGGCGCCGCCGTCGGGCTTCTCCTCGCCGACGAGCATCTTGAAGAGCGTGGTCTTGCCGGCGCCGTTGGGACCGATGATCCCGACCACCGCGCCCGGCGGCAGGATGAAGGAGACGCCGTCGAGGAGGAGCCGGTCGCCGAAGCCCTTCTGGAGCTCCTTCGCCTCGATCACCACGTTGCCGAGGCGCGGCCCCGGCGGGATGAAGATCTCGAGCTCCTTGACCTTCTGCTCCGACTTCTCCTCGACCATCCGCTCGTAGGCGGCGATGCGGGCCTTGCTCTTCGACTGCCGACCCTTGGGGTTGGTGCGGATCCACTCGAGCTCGCGCTGCAGCGCCCGGCGCCGCACGGACTCCTGCTTCTCCTCGGTCGCGAGGCGCTTCTCCTTCTGGTCGAGCCAGGAGGAGTAGTTCCCCTTCCACGGAATCCCCTGCCCGCGGTCGAGCTCGAGGATCCAGCCGGCGACGTTGTCGAGGAAGTAGCGGTCGTGCGTCACCGCGATGACCGTGCCGCGGCAGCGGGCGAGGTGCTGCTCGAGCCAGGTGACGCTGTCCGCGTCGAGGTGGTTGGTGGGCTCGTCGAGGAGGAGGATCTCCGGGTCCCGCAGCAGCAGCCGGCAGAGCGCCACCCGGCGGCGCTCGCCGCCGGAGCAGGTCAAGAGCGCCTGGTCGGGCGGCGGGCAGCGGAGCGCATCCATCGCCATCTCGAGCCGGCTGTCGAGGTCCCACGCGCCGAGCTGCTCGAGGCGCTCCTGGATCTCGCCCTGACGGTTGAGGGTCCGCTCCATCTCCTCCGGCGAGAGGTCGGTCCCGAGCTTGTCGTTCACCTTGTCGAACTCGGCGAGGAGGTCGATGACCGGCTGCACGCCCTCGCGGACGACCTCGATCACCGTGCGGGGGTCGTTGAGGAGCGGCTCCTGCTCGAGGTAGCCGATCTCGTACCCCTGCGCCGCGACGACCTTCCCCTCGAACTCCTTGTCGACTCCCGCCATGATCCGAAGCAGCGTGCTCTTGCCGCTGCCGTTGAGTCCCAGCACCCCGATCTTCGCGCCGTAGTAGTAGGACAGGTTGATGTCCTTGAGGATCGGCTTGCGGTCGATCGTCTTCGACACGCCGAGCATCGAGTAGATGATGCGGGTCGTGTCGTTCGCGTTCCGGGCGGGCACGGGAGCAGGCTTCACCACGGGGACCTCCGTTCGGGGGGCGGGATGGTAGCCAAGGCGAGGTCCGCCGACCGCTCACGCCCTCGCGATCGTCGGCGGAAGTCCGATCGAGACCCGACCCGCCACGTGATCACGCAGGACGACCCGCAACCGCGATCGCGCCTCCTCGACCGGCACCCCCAACGCCCGTGCCACGCACGTCGTCATGCCGCGCGAGACTCGTCCGTCCATCACCGCCGCGGCGAGCACCGCCTCGTGGACGATCGCCGCGGAGGATGGATCGAGACCGCGAAGGAGCGTCGCGAGTCGTCCGGGATCGTCGAGAGCCTCCGCCGTCGTCGCCAGGGGCTCGAGTCCGAGGACGAGCGACGCCAGACCGTCGTGGACCCGCTGCTTCTCGACGATCGCGCACGCCGCCGCCCGGGCGATCGCCTCGGCGATGCGCGGATCGGCACGACGAGCCTCGGCGCTACGGGCGAGCAGATCCGCGGCGCGGGATCGTCCGAACAGGCGAAGCCTCGCGTCCCGGAGCACCTTGCCGCAGAGCCACGCATCCCACGCCGCCGTGACCGGGATGCCGATCATGGGGAGCCACTCGCGCACGAGCACCCTCGTCAGGAGCCGCTTGAGGAGCACCCGCAGGATGACGATCGAGATCGCGACCTTCGCCTTGTAGACGAGGGCGGCGAGCCAGAGGAGCCACCGCGAGCCTCGCCGCAGCGGATCGATTCCGAGCAAGGGTCGCCGCGAGAGGGGAATCTCCATCGCCGCCTCGACGAGGGAGTTCATCGTCTCGCACTGAGCCGCACGGAGCGAGCGAGGCTCCACGCCCGCGACGAGCGCCATCCGATGCACCGCCCGCAGCGTGAGTCGGTAGATGAGCATCAGCTCCAGCAGGGTCACCAGCACCAGGATCACCAGCGAGGCGACGAGCTGATCGCGTCCTGGGTCGATCCACTCGACCACGATCGCGCCCTCCGCGTCTGCCTCGATCGCCATCGAGCCGAGCACTCCGAGCGCCGCCGAGAAGACCCCGATCACCGCCCCCCCGAGGACGGCGTTCCGCTCGACGCGTCGAATCGCGCGATGCTCCGCCTCGTCGAGGACGTGCAGGCGGTCGTCCATCGAGGGTCGGACGCCGCAGGGCAGGCGCCGGACGTAGGCGAGGGCGAGCCTCACCGGGACCGAGCCGAGCCGCATGCCGAGGGTCGGTGCCGGGTCTCGCGCTCGATCGGTGGTGGTCCCGGACTCCTTCAATCGTCGTTCCCCTGCGTGCCCCCGAGTCCCGCCCCGGACCGCCGCGTCGCGAGACTAGCGAGCATCCGAGGCGATCTCAAAGGTCCTCGTCCCTCTCGAACGAGCCGCGACCCATCGGTGCCGACCTGCCAGCGCGACGCCTCGACGGGCGGAACCGCGACGGTCATCGAGGCGCTGCGAGTATCGTGGCGGTCCTCGCCAACCTCCCGAGCCGCCCCGCGCCCGCCATGCCCTCCGCGACCACGCCCGAGCTCCAGCTGATCTCCCGCGTGGGACCCTCGAGCGTGCGGCGCACGCTCGTGCCGCCCGGACCTCACCGCATCGGTCGGCGTCCCGAGCACTCGCTCCCCCTCGGTGACGATCCCTCGATCTCCCGCGACCATGCGGAGCTCGAGTTCCGACCGGACGACGGGGGCGGACGCTGGACGATCACCGACCTCGGCAGCCGGCACGGCACGCGGGTGAACGGCCTGCGGGTGCCCTCGCAGCGACCGGTGCCGCTCTCCCCCGGCGACCTCGTGGGGATCGGCGCGTACGAGCTGCAGCTCGGTCGCGCCGACGACGACTCGCGGATCGTCGCCCGCACCATCGAGGAGTCGGCGGAGGGGATCTCCTCGCGTCCGGCGTCCTCGGCGAATCCCGCGGCGCTCGCCCAGCACCGACTCGGGCTCCTGCTCGAGCTCTCCGAGCGCCTCCACTCCGCCGAGGATCCCGCGGCGCTCGCGCGGCTCCTCGCGGACGCCGCGGTCGACGGGACCGGGCTCGCGAACGCGGCGGTGCTCGGTCTCCCCGACGCGGAGGGCGGCGTCGAGGTGCTCGCCTCCTGCGGCGCCATCGAGTCGAAGGGCGCCCCGCGCCTGAGCCGATCGCTCCTTCGCCGCGCCGCCGCCGGGCAGCTCGCGGTCTCCTCCGGCGGCTCGGCGCTCCAGAGCGACTCGCACAGCATCATCGACCTCGGCATCGCGACCGCGGCGGGTGCGCCGATCCTCGTCGGCGACGCGGTCGTCGCGATCCTCTACGCGGATCGGCGCGGCGATGCCGAGCGTCGCAGCGCCTCGACCGACGCCGCGGAGTTCCTCGGGGCGCTCGCCCGCATCGGCGGCGTCGCCCTCGCGGGGCTCCGCCGCATCGAGCTCGAGCGCCGCTACCGCGACCTCGAGGCGGACCTCGCGATCGCCGGCGTTGCGCACCGCACGCTCCTCCGCGACCTCGACGAGCCGCTCATCGGGCTCCGCGTGGAGGGACGCAGCCGACCCGGTCGCGTGGTCGGCGGCGACCTCTTCCTCGTCCTCGTGCGCGGGGAGCGGCTGCGGGTCGTCCTCGGCGACGTGAGCGGCAAGGGCGTCGGCGCGGCGGTCCTCATGTCGGCGGCGCATGGCTTCCTGCGGGCGGAGCTGGGGCGCCTCGACTCGATCGAGGCGGTCGCGGCGTCGCTCGGGGAGTTCGTCGAGCGGCACCGCCACGGCAACACCTTCCTCACCACGTGGATCGCGGAGATCGATCCCGCCGCCGGAGCCATCCGCTACGTCGATGCCGGTCACGGCTATGCGCTCCTCGACCGCGGCGATCGCCTCGAGTGGCTGCAGGAGGGCGGCGGTCCTCCGCTCGGGGCGGCGCCGGGCGTCGAGTACGGCGCCTCCTCCACGGCGTGGTCGAAGTCCGATCGGCTCCTCGTCGTCTCCGACGGGCTGGTCGAGCAGCCCTCGCCTCCCGGCGCCGGCGACCGCGAGGAGTTCGGACGCCCGCGGGTCGAGGCATGGCTCGCGGCGGCGCGCCGGGGCTCCACGGCATCGACGCGCCTTTCGGGGCTCTTCGACGCGGTGAGCACCTTCGGCGGCGGTCCGCTGCTCGCGGACGACGCGACGGCGATCCTGATCGAGGGTTGACGCGCGGACGTCGCGCGACGCCGGCAGCTCGTCGACCTCGCCGTTCAGCCGCCGCCCCGGCTCCGCCAGCTCGCGGCGCTCGCGTCGTGACCCTTGCCCGGCTCGGCGGCGTTCCAGTCCTCGTAGAGCTTCGCGACCGCCGCGGTCAGCTGCTTCGTCTGGGGATCGCTCGCCCCCCGCGCCGCCTCGAGGATCTGCTGCGCCTCGAGGAGCAGCGGCTCCGCGGCCGCGAATCGCCCGAGGCGCCGCTGCGACGCGCCGTGCGAGGCGAGGTAGATCCCGAGCGCCGGGTCCCCCGGCGGAAGGCGGCGCCGCGCGGTCAGCACGAGCCGCGCCAGGACCCGCTCCGCCTCCTCGTGCCTCGCCTGCTGCTCGAGCGACTGCACGAGCATCTGCTCGAGCCGGAGCGACTCCACGCTCGCGATCCCCCGCGCCGCGGCGTCGTCGATCATCGCCCGAAGGATCGACTCCGCCTCCGCGGCGCGGTCCGTCCGGGCGAGCGCCGTCGAGAGGTTCTGCACCACCGAGAGGACCTGCGGATTGTCCGGCGGGAATCGTCCGCGGAGCCCGGCGAGCGACGCCTCGAAGGCGGGCACCGCCGCGACGGCATCGCCCTTGGCGAGGAGCACCGCGCCGAGGCTGTTGCGGGCCATCAGCGATTCCGGATGCTCGACGCCCTGCACCTTCTCCCGCATCGCGACGACCTCGACGAGGAGCGCCTCCGCCTCCTCGAAGTTGCTCCGCTGGCGAAGCAGACCCGCGAGGTTCTGCATCGAGCCGAGCGTCTCGGGATGATCGACCCCGAGCACCTCCCGCTGCCCGACGACCGCGTCGCGCAGGAGCATCTCCGCGTCCTGCGGTCGATTGCGGGATCGGTGCATCGCCGCCATGTTGTTCATCGCCTTGAGGGTGCTCGGGGCGCGATCGCCGAACGCCTTCCGTGACCGCTCGAGGCACTCGACGAGCAGCGGCTCCGCGCCGTCAAGGTCGCCGAGGAGCCGCAGCACCAGCGCGAGGTTCGCGAGCGAGCCGATCGTGTCCGGATCCTCGTCCCCGAGGACGCGGCGCCGGGTCGCGAGGATCTCCCGCTGCTGCGCCACCGCCTCCTCGAGCCGTCCGCGCTTGCGGGTCAGCTCCGCGATCTTCTCGCGGGTGAGGAGGGTCGTGCGATCCTCGTCGCCGAGCGAAGCCCGCCGCGCCGCGAGCGCCTGCTCGAGCTGCGGTCCGGCGTCGTCGAACTCGCCGAGGGCAAGGTAGGTCCCGCCGATCACGTCGCGGAGCGCCGCCTGCACCACGGGATCCTCCGCGAGCTCCCGCTCGATGCGTCGGGACGCGTCGTCGAGGATCTGCCGCATCAGGGTCTTGTCGAGGTCGCCGGCCTTGGTGGGATCGACTCCCTCGAGGATGCCGGTCGTGAACGCGCTGATCCGCTGGCTGGTCGCCGCCGCGATCCTCGCCCGCTCCGCCTCCTCGGCGGCGAGCCGCTCCGCCTCCTGCGCACGGTCCCGCTCCTGCTGCGCGACCTCGCGTGCCGCCGCCTCGCGGATCGCGAAGAGGATGGAGACCGCCGTCGCGGTCACCAGGGCGAGGACGACGACCGTCGCGGCGAGCACCGACGCGCGGTGACGCCGGATGAACTTCGACGCGCGGTAGCCGAGCGAGGGAGGTCCCGCGAGCACCGGCTCGTCGTCGAGCACCCGCCGCAGCTCGAGCGCGAGGTCGTTCGCGGTCGGGTAGCGCCGGGCACGGTCCTTCTCGAGGCAGCGCATGACGACCCAGTCGAGGTCGCCCTTGAGCCGCCTCGACAGCGTCGGCGGATCCACCCGCCGCGCCTGCGCCACCGCCTTCGCCTCCTGGCTCCCCGCCTGCACGATCGTCGTGAAGCGCTGGCTTGGCTTGGGAGGCTCGACCTCGCGGATCGTCTTCTGGATCCCCGCGTAGCCGCCCTCGCGGAGCTGCTGCGCGTCGAAGGGCAATCGCCCGGTGACGATCTCGTAGAGCATCACCCCGAGCGAGTAGACGTCGGCGCGGGTGTCGATGTCGACGCCGGTCATCTCCGCCTGCTCGGGGCTCATGTACTCCGGCGTCCCGATGAACTGCCCGATCTCGGTGTAGACGGTGCCCTCGGTGAGTCGCTGGTTGAGCGCCTTCGCGACGCCGAAGTCGATGATCTTCGGCGTGGCGCGACCATCCTCGAACTCGACGAGGACGTTGCTCGGCTTGAGGTCGCGGTGGATGACGCCCTTGCCGTGGGCGTGCTGCACCGCCTCGCAGACGGTGATGAAGAGCTCGAGGCGCTCCTCGATCCCGAGCCGCTCACGGTCGCAGAAGGTGGTGATGGAGTCTCCCTTCACGTACTCCATGACGAAGTACGGGCGCCCGTCCGAGGTCGAGCCGCCGTCGAAGACGCGGGCGATCGAGGGGTGATCCATCACCGCGAGCGCCTGGCGCTCGGCGGCGAAGCGGTTGATCACCGACGCCGAGTCCATGCCCGGCTTGATCACCTTGAGGGCGACCCGCTGCACGTGCGGCTCGCGGCGCTCGGCGAGGTAGACGACGCCGAAGCCGCCCTCGCCAAGGACGCCGAGGATGCGGTAGGGACCGATCGACCGACCGACCGCGGCGCTGCCGGCGGCGGCGCCGATCGAGGCGCCCGCGGCGGGTCCGGCGCCCGGCGACGGCACGTCGGCGGTCGCGTCGATCCGGCGACCCGGCGACGCCAGCGTCTCGTCGGGCGGTCGCCGCGCTCCCGGCCCGCCGGCGGCAGGCTCGTCGCGGGCTCGGGATGGATCGCGGGGATCGGTCATCGGCGTCGGAGGCGGTCGCCCTCTCGGAGTCTATCGGTCGGGTTCCGTGCCCTCATGGACCCAAGCCGATTCGGCACGCCCACGACACGACGCACGACACGACGCGACCCCGGTCGGAGGACCGGGGTCGCGGGTGGAATGCGTCCGCCTCCATCGCGAAGGGGGCATCCAAGCCTTGGGAGCACGCGTCGGGCGCCCCGTCGAGGGGCGACCGAGGCGGGCGAAGCGATCAGCGGCGACGACGACCGACGAGACCCGCGACGCCGAGGAGCGCGATCGCGCCCGGAGCCGGCACCGCGGTGAGGGTCAGGTTGTCGAGCCGATTGTTGGAGGTCGCCGAGGCAGCGCCCTCGAAGACGACCCGGAGGTACGCGGTGGCGGCGCCGTCGAGGGCGCTCAGCGTCGGCACCGTCGCGGCGAAGAACGTGGTCGCGGTGGTGCCGGTCACGACGTGGAAGTTCGTGAAGTTCACCCCGTCGGTGCTCCACGACCAGGTCTGGCTGGTGAACGCCGAGCCGCTCGAGCCGCGGGTCGCGTAGCTGACGTCGAGCGCCGAGCGACCGGCCATGCTGAAGGCGATCTGGAAGTACGCGCCGTTGTTGCCGGGACCGCTTCCGCCGACCGTCCCGCCCTGCAGCGAGAGGGTGCCGCCCGCGATGACGCCGACCGGCGCGTTCACGGTGGTGCCGCCGAAGGACTGGAGCCACGTGTAGACGGTGTCGAGGTTGGCGTTCACCGTGGTCTCGTTGACGATGCCGCCCCCGATCGTCAGGTTCGCGGCGCCGACCTCCGCCGCGAGCGGGAAGACGCTCGGCACCGCGAGGTATCCGAAGCCGCCGCCGGGCAGGGCGTTGTTGTTGAAGGACCAGAAGCCGACCACCTCGGCACCCGCGGGGGCGACGAGGGTCACGACTGCCGCGAGCGCGGCGACGCTACGAAGCGTGCGAAGCATCTCTTCTTTCTCCTGACAGGGAACGGGCAGGGAACGGTGAGGGAACGCAAGGGAGACGGGAAGGGAGATCCCGACCGGCAGGGAACCGGTACTTGAACGTACTTCGCGGTCCGACTCGGGCAACCCGAAATCCGCGAGAGGTCTGGAAATGACCACGGATGTGGATTCCGTTCAGGACCTCGAGACGGCGTTCGATCGCCTCGGGAGCCGCGGTCCCGCCGCGGACCGCCTCGGGACGGTCTCGGTATCTTCCCGCGGACCATCCACTTGGAGACCTTGATGCAGCGTCGATCGAGGAGCGTCGGACCGAGTCCTTCCGCCTCCTGCCCGCCTCCACGGCGTCCGCGCCGCCGGCGTCTGTCCTTCTTCATGGCACTCGGGGCGGGATCCGGGGCGGCGCTTCTTGCCCTCGGCTGCAGCCGCGGGAGCACCGAGCAGGCGAAGGCGCCCCCGCCGCCGGTCCCCGTGGTCATGCAGGAGGTCCGGGTCTCCGACGTCCCGGTCTTCGGCGAGTTCACCGGGCGCCTCGAGGCATGCCAGACGATCGACGTCTCCGCGCGGGTCGAGGGCGTCCTCATCAAGCGGCTCTTCGAGGAGGGCGACGAGGTCGCCGAAGGTCAGGTGATCTTCGAGATCGACGACCGCCCCTTCGCCGCGCGGTTGAAGGAGTCGCAGGCGGCGCTCGCGAAGGCGACCGCCGACCTCCGCCTCGCCCGCGAGCAGGTGCAGGTCCGCGCCGCGGAGGCGTCGGTGGTGCAGGCGCAGGCGCAGCTCGCGCGAGCGCGGGCGGACGAGGCGCGGCTCCGCCCGCTCGCGGAGATCGACGCGGTGCCGCGGCAGGACCTCGACAACGCCATCGCCTACACGCAGGTGATGCAGGCGGAACTCGACGCCCGCGAGGCGACCCTCGAGAACACCCGGCTCTCGACCGAGATCGAGATCGCCCGCGGCGAGGCGGCGGTCGCCGCCGCCGCCGCCGACCTCGACATGGCGAACATCAACCTCGGCTACTGCACCATCGCCGCGCCGACGACCGGGCGGATCGGAAAGACCTCCATCGACGTCGGCAACCTCGTCGGTCGGCCGGACTCCTCGCTCCTCGCGACGATCCGCGTGATCGACCCGATCGACGTCTCCTTCGCGATCAGCGAGGCGGACTACCTCCGCTTCGTCAACACGGACGGCGGCACGCCGGAGGTGCCCTCCCTCACGCTGATCCTCGCGGACGGCTCGACCTGGAGGGAGGTCGGCGAGCTCCGCTTCGCCGAGCGGGTCATCGACATCCGGACCGGCACCATGACGATCCGCGGTCGCTTCCCGAATCCCGAGGACGTGCTGCGACCGGGCATGTTCGGCCGCATCCGCGCCGAGGTGCGGGAGCTTCCCAAGGCGATCCTCGTCCCCCGCCGCGCGGTGATGCAGCGGCAGACCGCCCGCTTCGTCTACGTCGTCGGCGACGACGGCGTCGTCAAGCAGCGCGGCGTGACGCTCGGCCCGGAGCAGGGCGGCGACGTGGTCATCGCGTCGGGGCTCGAGCCGGGCGAGCGGATCATCGTCGAGGGACTGCAGAAAGTTGCGCCGGGCAGCCGCGTGGTCCCCGCGGAGCCGACCTCCGCCGAGCCCGCGCCCGCCACCGCCCCCGACGAGGCCGCCCGCGGATGATCCGCTTCTTCATCCACCGCCCCGTCTTCGCGATGGTGATCTCGCTCGTGATCCTCATCGCGGGCGGGCTGTCGATCGGGGCGCTTCCGATCTCGCAGTTCCCGCCGATCAGCCCGCCGACGGTCGAGGTCTCCATCACCTATCCCGGCGCGAACGCCGCGACCGTCGCCGAGGCGGTGGGCATGGTGGTCGAGCAGGAGGTGAACGGCGCCGAGGGGATGCTCTACTTCTCCTCGCGGAGCTCCTCGGATGGTCGCTACTCGCTCACCTGCACCTTCGAGGTCGGCACCAACCTCGACCTCGCGACGGTCGACATCAACAACCGGGTGAACAAGGCGTCCTCGCGGCTCCCCGCGGAGGCGGTGAAGCAGGGTCTCAGCGTCAACAAGAAGTCGCCGGACATGCTGCTCGCGGTGAGCTTCTCGAGCCCCGACGGCATCTACGACTCGCTCTTCGTCTCGAACTACGTCACCACGCAGGTCTCCGACGCGGTCGCCCGCGTGGAGGGCGTGGGCAGCACGCAGATCGTCGGGCAGCGCGACTACTCGATGCGGCTCTGGGTCCGTCCCGACCAGCTCGCCTCGCTCGGGCTCACCGCGAGCGACCTCGCGATGGTCGTCCGCGAGCAGAGCACCCTCGTGCCGACCGGCTCGGTCGGCCAGCCCCCCGCCGAGGCGGGCAGCGACTTCCAGCTCGCGGTGAACGCCCGCACCCGCCTCTCGACCCCGGAGGAGTTCGAGGAGCTGATCGTCCGCACGTCCCCCGACGGCTCGATCCTCCGCATGAAGGACCTCGCGCGGGTCGAGATCGGCGCCCAGACCTACTCGAGCTTCGGTCGCCTCGACGGCGCGCCGGCGGTGGTGCTGCTCGTCTACCAGCGACCCGGCGCGAACGCCCTCGCCACCGCGGAGGGCGTGCGCACGCTGCTCGAGCGGGAGATCGCTCCGCGGATGCCCGCGGGGCTCGCCTACGAGGTCACCCTCGACACCACGCTCTTCGTGACGGCGGCGATCGACGAGGTCCTCCACACCGTGGTCGAGGCGTTCGTCCTCGTCCTCGCGGTGGTGTTCCTCTTCCTCGGGTCGTTCCGGGCGACGCTGATCCCGATGCTCGCGGTGCCGGTCTCCCTGCTCGGCACCTTCGCCTTCTTCGTGGCGTTCGGCTTCTCGATCAACACGATCAACCTCTTCGCGATCATCCTGGCGATCGGGCTGGTGGTCGACGACGCGATCGTGGTGGTCGAGGCGGTGGAGGTGCACCTGCACCACGGTCGATCGCCGCTCGAGGCGACCGAGAAGGCGATGGAGGAGGTGACCGGGCCGGTCATCGCGACGACCCTCGTCCTCTGCGCGACCTTCGTGCCGGTCGCCTTCATGGGCGGGATCACCGGCGAGATCTACCGCCAGTTCGCGCTGACGCTCTCGATCTCGGTGATCCTCTCCTCGGTGGTCGCCCTGACCCTGACCCCGGCGCTCTGCCGGATGCTGCTGCGGGCGCGGGGCGAGCCGCGGGGTCCGATCGCGCGGGGGCTCGCGGCGTTCTCGCGGCTGCTCGACCGCACCACCTCGGTCTACGGCCGCGTGGTGGGCGGTCTCGTCCGCAAGTCGATCCTCTGCATCGTCGCGGTGACCGCGATCCTCTTCGGCATCGACCGCGTCGGGTCGCGCCTCTCCTCGGGCTTCGTGCCCTCGGAGGACCTTGGCTACCTCTTCGCGGTGATCCAGCTTCCCGACGGGGCGAGCCTCGAGCGGACCGAGCAGGTCGCGGACCGCTTCGAGTCGTTCGTCGGGGGCGTCCACGGCGTGCGGCGGGTGATCAGCCTCGGCGGGCTCAACCTCCTCAACGGCACCTACGACAGCAACGTCGCGGGCTTCATCGCGGTGCTCGAGCCGTGGGAGGAGCGCACCACGCCCGCGACCTCGGTCGGGTCGATCATCGGCACGCTCGCCGCCGAGCTCGCGTCGTATCCCGAGGCGGTCGGCTTCGCGTTCAATCCCCCGCCGATCCCGGGGATCGGCACCTCCGGCGGGCTGCAGCTCGAAGTGCAGGCGCGGGCGGGGCAGCCGCTCGGGGAGCTCTTCGAGGTCTCCCAGCAGTACCTCGCCGACCTGAACGCCCGCCGGGAGATCGGCGGCGTCTTCGCGAGCTTCCGTCCGACCGTGCCGCAGATCGACCTCTCGGTCGACCGCGACCTCGTGCGGACGCTCGGCGTGCCGATCAACGAGGTCTTCGAGAGCCTGCAGATCTTCCTCGGCGGGCTCACCGTCGAGGACTTCTCGGCGTTCGGTCGGACCTACCGCGTCATGATGCAGGCGGATCCGCAGTACCGCCGCGGTCCCGAGTCGATCCGCGAGATCCACGTGCGCTCCGCCGACGGCGCGATGGTGCCGCTCACCGCGGTGGTCTCGCTCGCCGCGGGCACCGGTCCGAACGTGATCTTCCGATACAACATGTTCCCCTGCTCCGAGTTCACCATCGGCCCGGCGCCGGGCTTCAGCTCGGGGCAGGCGATCGCGGCGGCGCAGGAGGTCGCGGCGGCGCTTCCCGCCGGCTACGGCACCGAGTGGACCGGGATCGCCTTCCAGCAGATCCGCGCGGCGGGCGGGCAGACCCTCATCCTGGCGCTCGCGATCATCTTCGTCTTCCTCTTCCTCGCGGCGCAGTACGAGAGCTGGTCGATCCCGCTCTCCGTCCTGCTGGGGCTTCCCACCGCGATCCTCGGGGCGCTGCTCGCGACGTGGCTGCGGTCGCTGCCGATCGACGTCTACGTGCAGGTCGGGCTGGTGATGCTGATGGGGCTCGCCGCGAAGAACGCGATCCTCATCGTCGAGTTCTCGAAGATCCGCCGCGACGCGGGGGATGATCCGGTCACCGCGGCGATCGAGGGCTCGAAGCTCCGCCTGCGGCCGATCCTGATGACCGCGATCGCGTTCATCCTCGGCGTGCTGCCGCTCGTCCTCGCCTCCGGCGCCGGCGCCGCGTCGCGGATCTCCCTCGGCTCGGCGGTCTTCGGCGGCATGCTCGTGGCGACGGTGCTCGGCGTCTTCCTGATCCCGATGCTCGACGTCCTCCTCCAGCGGATCGTGCGGAGGATCTTCGGAGCGCCGCCCGCGAGGACGCCGAGTGCCGCCCCCGACGCGGTCCCGCCCGGCGCGGGCGGAGGAGCCCACGCATGACGCGGCGACGCGCGACGGCGCGACGGGTCCTCGTGCTCGCGGCGGCGCTCCTGGCGCTCCCCGCCGGCTGCAAGGTCGGTCCGGATCCGACGCGACCGGACGCGCGACCGCCGGAGTCCTACCGCGGGGCGGACGAGGCGCAGACCGCCGCCTCGCCCGCCGACCTCACCTGGTTCGAGCTCTTCGAGGACGAGGTGCTCGAGCAGCTGATCCGCGACGCGATCGCCGGGAACGAGGACCTCGCCATCGCGACCGCGCGGGTGCGCGAGGCGCGGGCGGCGTCGGCGATCGCCGAGAGCCTGCTCTTCCCGACGATCGACGGGAACGTCGGGATCGACGCGCAGGGCATCCCGCGGCAGGGCTTCCCGATCTTCCCGGAGCCTCAGGACCGCGATGGCTTCACGGAGAACCTCGGCGGCTTCGCCTCCTGGGAGATCGACCTGTGGGGTCGCTACGCCCGCGCCGCCGACGCCGCGAAGTCCGAGCTCCTCGCGACCGAGCTCGACCGGATCGCGATCATGCAGACCCTCGTCGTCGAGGTCGCGGCGGCGTACTTCCGCATGCTCGCCGCCGACGAGGCGCTCGCGATCACCCATCGCACCATCGAGAGCCGCCGGAAGTCCCGCGATCTCGTGCAGGCGCGGCTCGACCAGGGCGTCGCGAGCAAGCTCGAGCTCCGCCAGGCGGAGAGCCTGCTGCAGGGCGCCGAGCTCCTCGTGCCCCGCTACGAGGAGGAGCGCGAGCGGCAGGAGAACCTGATCAGCGCGCTCCTCGGTCGGAACCCGGGCGCGGTCCCCCGCGGCGAGCCGCTCGACCGGCAGGTGCGCTCGCTCGAGGTGCCCGCGGGACTTCCCTCCACGCTCCTCGAGCGTCGCCCCGACCTCATCGCCGCCGAGGCGCAGCTCGCCGCCGCGACCTCGCGGATCGGCGAGGCGAAGGCGCTCCTCTACCCGCAGCTCACCATCACCGCGGTCGGCGGGGTGAGCAGCCAGGACCTCTCGAACCTCTTCGACGGCAGCAGCACCTTCTGGGACGCGGCGCTCAACCTCAGCATCCCGCTCTTCAACGCCGGTCGACTCGAGGCGAACGTCCGCGGCGCGGAGGCGCGGGCGGACGCGGCGCTCCATGCCTACCTCCGCACGGTGCGGCAGGCGTTCCGCGAGGTCTCGGACGGGCTCGTGAGCCTGCGGAAGCTGGGCGAGTTCCGCCGGATTCAGGAGGCGCGGGTCGCGACGCTGCTCGATCAATCCTCGCTCTCGCAGGCTCGCTACAAGGGCGGGGTCACCAGCTACCTCGAGGTGCTCGACACCGAGCGGCAGCTCTTCGAGGGCGAGCAGTCGCTCGTCGAGGCGCGTCTCGCGGAGGTCGCCGCGGTCGGCTTCCTCTTCCGCGCCCTCGGCGGCGGATGGCCGCAGCTCGTCGAGGCGAGCGCCGCGACGGGGGCGACCGCGTCGCCGATGGTCCCGCCCCCCGCCTCACCTGACGCCTCGCCTGACGTCGCGCCTGACGCGACCTCCGGGGATCCCACCGTCGCGCCGTCGGCGCTCCCCGCGGAGGCGCCCGCCGCGACCGCGACGACCGCCGCGGTCGTGAGCGAGGCATCGCGCGGCGGCTGATCGACGACGGCGGAGGCGCGGCTCGGCACCCGACGGTCACTGCTCCGCGCGAGGATCTCTCGACGCTCGTCGCAGGCACCGTCGAACTCAGCCCGTCGCGCGAGTCCGGATCCTCACGGCATGCTCGCTCGCGATCTAGACCTCGCTCCGAAGCGAGCTCGGACGGAGCCGCTCGATTCTCGCGATGACTCGGTCGATGGCGACCCTCACTGACGCCACCGTCTCGCGGCGAGGACGCACGACCACGACGCCGGCATGCTGCGCCGGCGGCGGCCGACGAAGGTCGGCGAACGCCTTGTCGAGCGTCACGAGCACGCGATCCTCCGCGCCGGCGATGGTCCACAGACGATCATCGTCCGTGCCGGCGAGTCCCTGCTCGACCGCGGTAGCGACGTCGATCGCGACGCGGCGCAGGGAATCACCGAGCGCGACCGGCACGTTCTCGTCGAGCTTCACCGCGATCGATCCCCGACCGGTCACGCCGCGCCCCGATCCACGAAGTGGCGCTGCGTGGCGTCTGCGGCGTAGGAGAGCGCTGCCCGGATCCCCTCGAGCGTGAGGGTCGGGTACTCCCGGAGGATCGCCTCCGGAGAGAGACCCTCGGCGAGGTTCGCGAGGATCACCGAGACTGGGACCCTGGTGCCACGGATGCACGGGCGCCCGTGGCAGATCTCCGGAGTACTTCGGACGTGATCGCGTCAGTCCATAGGTCGAACCTCCTCGCGCCGCCGATCCTAGTCCCTCGCATCGTTGGCTCGCCGCCTTGGGCGGAAGCTCCGAGTCGGACCGGAGATCGCTCCCCCGCCCTGTCGCCCGACTACCCTGAGTCCTCCATGCCCGACCTCGCGGACAAGTCGATCGTGATCACCGGCGGATCCTCCGGGATCGGCGCCGCGACCGCGATCGAGTGCGCCCGCGCCGGGATGGACTGCGTCCTCGTCGCCCGCCGCCGCGATCGGCTCGCGGAGGTCGCCGCGGAGGTCGCGCGGCTTGGTCGCCGCGCGGAGCTCGTCGCCTGCGACATCGCCGACCCCAGATCGAGCGAGGCGATCCTCGACGCCGCGGAGCGGGCCTTCGGCGGGTTCCACGCGGTCTTCGCGAACGCGGGCTACGGGCTCGAGCGCGACGTGCTCGCGACGCCGATCGACGAGATGCGGAGGATGTTCGAGGTGAACTTCTTTTCCGGCGCCGATCTCCTGCAGCAGGCGGCGCGGCGGCTCATCGCCGCGGAACGCCCCGGGCACCTCCTGATGTGCTCGAGCTGCGTCGCGAAGTTCACGCTGCCGCGGCACGGCGCCTACTCGGCGACGAAGGCGGCACAGGCGATGGTCGCGCGGGCGATGCGGTCGGAGCTCGCCCACCACGGGATCGAGGTCTCGACGGTGCATCCGGTGACGACCACCACCGAGTTCTTCGAGGTCGCCGCCGGCGAGGACCGCCGCCACCTGCGGAACGGCATCCCGCCGCACGTGCCGGCGCTGTTCGTGCAGAAGCCCGACCGGATCGGCAAGGCGGTGGTCCGCTGCCTGCGCCGACCGCATCCCGAGGTCTGGACGAGCCACGTCGTGCGGCTCGTCGCGGGCGCCTTCACCGCGTTCCCCTCGCTCCAGGAATGGGTCATGCGCGGCGAGGCGAGGAAGTACCGGGCGCGGGATGCCCGGACCTCCGCCTCCAAGCCCGGGCCGGACGCGAAGAACGCCGGGCCCGCCGGGGAGTCCTCCGGCGGCTGAGTTGGTACCTTTTCCGCCCTTCCGGACGGCGATCGTCCGGACGGCGTCGCCCCCTCCTCGCCCGCGTCCCCTCAGGATCCTCCACCCATGGCCATCCGCGTCGGCATCAACGGCTTCGGTCGCATCGGTCGCCTCGTCTACCGCATCGGCATGGAGCAGGGCGGCTTCGAGTTCGTCGGCGTGAACGACCTCGTCCCCGCCGACAACCTCGCCTACCTCGTCTCGCACGACACCTGCCACGGACGATTCTCGCGGGACCTCCGCTGCGACGGCGAGCACCTCGTCTGCGGCGCCGCCCGCACGCGGTGCACCTCGGTGAAGGACCCGACGCAGCTCCCGTGGAAGGACCTCGGCGCGGACTTCGTGCTCGAGTCGACCGGTCTCTTCACCTCGGGCGACGAGGCGGCGAAGCACCTTGCCGCCGGGGCGAAGCGGGTGGTGATCTCCGCGCCGACCAAGACGCCCGAGACCGTGCCTACCTTCGTCTTCAAGGTGAACCACGAGCAGTACGACGCGGCGGCGCACAAGGTGGTCTCGAACGCCTCGTGCACCACGAACTGCCTTGCCCCGGTCGCGAAGGCGCTGCTCGACTCGGTCGGGCTCGAGGAGGGGCTCATGACCACCGTGCATGCGGTCACCGCGACGCAGCCGACGCAGGATGGTCCGAGCAAGAAGGACTGGCGCGGCGGCCGCAACGGCTACCAGAACCTGATCCCCGCCTCGACCGGCGCCGCGAAGGCGGTCGCGCTCTGCCTGCCCACGCTCAAGGGCAAGCTCACCGGCATGTCCTTCCGCGTGCCCGTCGCGAACGTCTCGTGCGTGGACCTCACCTTCCGAACGAGCCGGGCGACCACGCTCGCGGAGATCAACGGCGTGATGAGGGCGGCGGCGGAGGGTCCGATGAAGGGCGTGCTCGGCTACACCGAGCAGGAGGTCGTCTCGAGCGACTTCATGAGCGACTCCCGCAGCTCGATCTTCGACGCGGGCGCCGGCATCGGGCTGAACGACCGCTTCTTCAAGGTGGTCGCCTGGTACGACAACGAGTACGGCTACGCCTCTCGCTGCCTCGACCTCATCCGGCACATGGCGTCGAAGGGAGCCTGATCCGACGACGCCACGCGGTGACGCCGCGATCGACGCGTGCGCATCACGCGGTTGCGGCAGAGCATCGTGCGCCCGACGAGTGCTCATCGCCCACGCGGCGTTCGCCGAGTCGTGCTCGCCCTCGCGCCTTCGCCGCATGCGACCCGCACTCGCCCCGAGGTCGAGCCGCCCGGACGTGGAACGCACGCGCCGGACTCGCGCAGCACCGGACTCGAGCGCGAGATTCCAGCAGCACCGGACTCGAGCAGCCGCGGAGTCACGGACTCGAGCCGCGCCCTCACCTCGCTCGACCTGAGCCGTCATCGCCTTCGAGCCGCGCGGCGGCGCGACCGCAGGCGCCGATCCGCCCGATTTCTCGCGACCGACGCCTCGAAGGATCTGCACCTCTTGACGATCTGGCGGCACCCTCCTAGTCTTCGCGACCCTGATTGCGGGGTAGAGCAGCCTGGTAGCTCGTCGGGCTCATAACCCGGAGGTCGCAGGTTCAAATCCTGCCCCCGCTATTCGAAATCCGACCCCGGTTCGCCGGGGTCGGTCGGTTTTTCCAGCCTGCGGCCCGTGCGGTCGACATGATGGACGGTGTCCATGGCCGAGGCGACCCGCCAACAGACCCACGCACCCATGAGCCCCTACACATCCGCCAGCATCGACGAGTTGCTTTCGGCGATCCGCCGGGAGTTGCCGGCCCTGCGCGGCATGGGGGTGGTGCGGATCGGGGTCTTCGGTTCCCGCGCCCGCGGCGAGGCCCATCCCGACTCGGACGTCGACCTGATCGTCGAACTGCAGCCGGGCCGGGATCTCGTCGACCTCGTCATGGTCAAGCAGCATCTCGAGGAAGCGCTCGGCCTTCCGGTGGACGTGACGACTCCGAGCGGCCTCCGCAGCGAGGATCGCGAGGCGATCCTGCGCGATCTCCGCCATGCCGCGTAGCGAGGCCCAGCGGCTGCAGGACATGCGCGAGGCATGCGATCGCATCGCCGGCTTCGTGGCCGGGCTCGACTTCGCCGCCTTCAGCGCCGACCTGCGCACCGTGCGGGCGGTGCTCTACGACCTCGTGGTCCTCGGCGAGGCGGCGAAGGGCATCGCGCCCGAGACGCGGGCCCGCTTCCCGTCGATTCCCTGGCGGGCCGTCGCGGGCATGAAGGACATCGCGACCCACCAGTACCACGCGATCATGCTCGACCTGGTGTGGGATACGGCGACGGTGCGCGTGCCGGCGCTGCGGTCCGCGCTCGATGAAGCCCGTTGAGCCGTGCCCGAATCGCGGGACTCATGAACGGGACAAGGCGAGTTCGAATCCAGCGCCCCCTACTTCAAGAGGCGCGCGCGAAACTGGCGCGCCAGCAGGTTAAGAGTGAACGCCCTGGCCTCCCGGCCGGGGCGTTCGCGTCTAGGCCACCCGCCGCGTGGCGTGCGCGGTCACCTCAAGTTCGATTCCGGCAAGCGCGAGCATCTCGACGAGCGCGTCGCTCGAGAACTTGTCGACCTTGGCGCGCATGAGGTCGCTCACGCGCGGCTGGCTCACGCCGAGGAGGCGTGCCGCCGCTGCCTGGGTGAGCTTTCGCGACCGGACGATGCGGATCAACTCGGCCATGAGCCGGGCCCGCAGTTGCAGGCTGGCCGACTCAAGCGGCGCGAACCCAAGGTCGGCGAAGACATTGCCGCCTGCCTTCGTGGTGCGGTGGCGAGCGGGCTTCGTAGCCTTGCGCTTCGTGATGGTGGAGTTGCGTGGCATGGGTATTCCCTTCTTTCGACTTGCGTTCACGGCTTGGCTCGCCGCAGGGCGAGCATCTGTGCGTATCGGCGTTTCGCCAGGTCAAGGTCGGTCTTCGGGGTCCTCTGTGACTTCGTGCCGAAGGCATGGAGCACGTACACGGCCTCGGCGAACTTGGCGACGTAGATCACCCGGAACTCTCCAGGCCGGTGCACCCGGATCTCCATCACGCCCGCGCCGACGCCGCGGATCGGCTTCCAGTCGGTCGGGAGATCGCCGCCCTGCACCAGGGTCAGTTCCACGCCGATGCCGCGGCGGGCATCCTCCGGCATCGCGCGGATGTCGTCCAGAGATGATCCGAGCCAGTGGATGGGGCGGAGCACGACGAGAGTATATCGCAACGGATATACAAGTCAGGTGCGCGGGTTGGAGATGCGGATCGTCCAGTTCGCCGGAGCAATCTGGATCCCTGCTCTGGACGCGCCACGAGGGGCCGTCTAGCCCTCTCTGGACCCGAGAAGCCAGAGACGGTTCGAAGCCCGTCCAGCCCTGACTACTTCCCATGAGCGGCCGAAGGCCGCGTGCATCTGACGAGCGCGCGCGAAACTGGCGCGCCAGCAGGTGAAGAGTGAACGCCCTGGCCTCCCAGCCCCAAGCTGAATTCACGCGTTCGCGTTTTCCGGCGCGCGTAGCCGTTTTGCGACCCAAATCTGAAATCACGGGTTGAGTGCGCGGAGGTCTCGCGGGGTGGGCCAGAGGAGCAGCGCGGCCGAGTGCGCTGGCCGACCGTCGCGGAGCTCTCGCCGGATTGTCTCGATGCTCTGAAGTTGGGTGCATCGAGAGATCTCGCAACCCGAAAAGTCTCTGGTTCACGGTTCCAGCATCCGAAATGCACGAACTCATATGCAACCTAGGCGTTCCGGGCAAAATCCGGACAGCGCGGAGGCCGCGGGCCGCGGAAGTCTCGAGTGATGAGTCGGGGTGTCCCTGTGCGCCCAACATCCACCGCGAGCCGACACTCACGCCGAGACGCTTGATGCAGCTGCGGTCGAAGGCTTCACGCCTTCGTCTGCGCCCAACGAATGGACTTTCTGATCAATCCTCCGACGCCGAGACCCACCGCGATGACCAGAGCGATGATTGGCGCTGCCACGAGCAGCGTGCTTCGAATGTCGATCGAGAGGCTACTGATCGGAACCCCTTGCCACAATTGGTCGATCGCGATCACGACCATCGACCAGCCTACGAAAGTCCAGCTACCGATTGCGTAGGCGATCGCCGGTCGTACACGCGAAAGCCTAGCACACAACACTGCTGGCACAACGGCCAGGACGACGACCGGAGCGATGACGTTGAGCATCGGGAGCCACTCGTTCCGCTTCATCAAGCCAAACCACCATCCAAACGCAAGCAGCCCTGCAACCGCGACCCCGGCGACGAACATCGCCATGAGTTCGACTCTTTGCCGTCGTTTGCGAAGGTCGCACACGCTTCGCGGGTCGGAGGGGTCGATCGCGAGCCCGCATTCCGGACAACGGCACGGGATCGCATTTCCCAACGGCTGCAGGCAACGGCGGCAGCCGAGATGCACGGCGTGCACATCACTTGCGCCGTTTGAATCAGCGAGAGCGGACTGGGCTGGCGCGGCTCCTTTGCTTTCCACGGCATTCTCCTCAAGGTTCGGCATCTGGGACTTGTATCCGTGGGCGACGATTTTGTTCAGCGCCTTTTGACCATTTTCGTCAACGCCCGATCAGGCTCACGACCGACGCCAGCCCCGCGGACTGATGAACCGCCTGATCCACGAAGAATTCCGACGCCCTCCGCCAAGAACGCGGAGGACTTTCGTTTCGGCTGCGGAGAGAGAGGAATGGAGGCGTGCGCCTCACTCGAACTTCCGCTTGACTTACGTAGTCCATAGGCTGCAGTCGTGCCATGCGCGGCAGGATGACGACTGTCTACCGGGACTGGATCAACGGCTTGCGGGACCACCTGGCCCCTTGCCCGCATCCAGGTCCGCGTGGATCGACTCGTGCACTGGTCTTCACCCCGATTTGATGCCACTTGAGCTGCGAGGAATTCGGGCCATCAACCGCCTGCATTCCTCTGACCGAGTTCAGCGAACTCCCATGATTCAATCTTCGGGGTCAGCATGCCCAGGGCGCTGTGTGGACGCACGGCATGGTAATCGCTCCGCCACGAAGTCAGGGTTTCCTCGACGTCTTCGAGCGATTCGAAGACGTGCGCGTTCAGGCACTCCGCGCGCAGCCGCGCGTTGAACGACTCGATGTGCGCGTTGTCCGTCGGCTTCCCGGGACGGCTGAAGTCGAGCCTCACATCCTCTCGATAGGCCCACGCATCCAGCGCGCGCGATGCGAACTCCGTGCCGTTGTCCACCTGGATCACGGCCGGCTTCCGATGAGACCTCGACAGCCTGTTGAGCACGTCGATCACGTCGTACGCGGAGAACGATCCCCGGGCCTCGGTCGCCAGCGCCTCGCGCGTGAACTGGTCGACCACGGTCAGCACGCGGAGCCTGCGGCCGTCATGCAGCTGGTCGTGGCAGAAGCGCATGCTCCAGCGCTCGTCCTTGCGGGTCGCTGCGACCGACGGCCCGCGCGTCACCACGGCCTTTCGACGCCGAGGGCGACTTCGCCCGAGATTCAGGCCTTCCATGCGATAGAGCCGCTCCGTGCGCTTGTGGTTGACCAGCCAGCCCTCGCGTCGCAGCAGCACGTGGATCCGCGGCGAGCCCCAGCTCGGGCGCACTGCGGCGATCTCCCCGATATTGAAGTCTTGATCCGCATCCGAAGATCCTCCTGCCCTGGCTTCACTGACACGTAACGAATCGTCGCGCGCGAAGCGCAAAGCACGCGACATGCCCGACGCTCCGTTACCCGGTAGGCATCCTGCGCATACCCGACCAGCCCGCGGCGCTGGCCGGGAGTCAGGCTTTTTTTCGGAGCACGTCCTGCAGGATCGCCTTATCGAGGCTCAGGTCAGCGACCAGCCGCTTCAGCTTGGCATTCTCGTCCTCGAGCTGCTTCAGCCGACGCACCTCCGCCACGCCCATCGCACCGAACTTCTTCTTCCACCGATAGAACGTCTGCTCGGACACGCCGAGCCGTCGGCAGATCTCCGCGATCGTCTGGCCATCGACTCCTGCGCCAGGGCGTAGGCGATCTGCTCTTCCGTGAAACGCTTCTTCTTCACGCGAACCTCCAACCAGCTTGGAGGCCGAAGTGTCCCAGATAACTCGCAGCAAGTTTGACTCAGGAATCAGGGGGAAGACCAGACGGTCCGCACTGACTCATAGAGGTTCGTGGACATTTTCGCGATCGATAAACAGCACAGTCACGGACAAATCGTCCGAAATAGGTCGTTTCATGGGAACTGATTTGCATTGAACTAGATTGGTTGCATCGTTGGCGCCGTTGGGAGTCGTTGTTTCCTCTTCTTTGCCGGATTCCCCGTCCCGAATCCTGCTCTGAAACGTGACTTAGTGTCCACCCCTGAGTGTATCGATGTCATTCCAGAAAGATGAACGCCTCGCAAGCGAGGCTGTCGGCTCGTCGCAGAGTCCAATGCGAATGATGTCCGATTGCTTTGGCTTAATCTATCCACAGTTGCGGTCCATGGCTGCCGCATTGATGCGCCATGAGCGCGCTTCACACACCCTTCAGCCAACCGCCATCGTCAACGAAGCATTTTTGCGCTTGGCTGCGCTAGATTGCGCGAAGCACTTCGCGTCGGAAGCGCACTTGCTGGCGTACACGGCCACGACCATGCGTTCGGTGCTTGTGGACCACGTACGGCGTCGCTCATCGAAGAAGCGTGGACGCGGCGCCGCCGCCGCTGATGGAAACTTGCTTGAGTTTCTTTCTACATCCACGGGGAATGAAGTTGATCTCATTGAAATCGATGATGTTCTGAACGCGCTTGAGGCGGTAGATGCACGCGTCGCGCGGGTGGTTGAAGCCCGCTTGTTCGGCGGCCTGACTGTTGCGGAATGCGCTGAGGCGATGGGGCTTTCGCTCTCAACCGTTTCGCGCGACTGGCGATTCGGCCGTGCGTTTCTTGCGGCGCAACTTTCCGATGATGGCACCACTATCTCGACCGCTAAGGAATATCAGTGAATGCGAGCGCGACCACCATTCGACGCGCGCGAGCCGTCTTTCAGTGCGCACTTGAACTCAAACGCGACGAGCGGAAGGTTTTTGTCGAAGACGCCTGCGGCGGTAACGCTGAGCTTGAACAACTCGTAATTCGTCTTCTTGCCGTTGACGATACAGAGCCAGAGTCGTTTGGCGAGAGCGCGTTCGAACTCACCGCAGATTATTCACAAACCGCTCGCCGCATTCCGCTCCCGCAAGGCTACACGTCCGTGCGCGAACTCGGCGAAGGCGGATCGGGCCAAGTAGAGTTGTGCAGAGAGGACGCCTCCGGCGAGTTCGTCGCCATCAAGACGATTGATCTGCATGGCCTCGGTCAAGGTGGCGTTGATCGCGTGCGTCGTGAATGGCGCATCATGAGTTCGATTTCGCACGCAGCACTTGTGAATCTGCGCGAAGCTGGAACGCTCAAAGATCGCTACGCATACCTCGTGATGGATTTCATCGATGGCCTCGATGTGCGCACGTATGCCGAGATTCACGACCTCGACGCGCGCGGCATTGTGCGACTTCTGCTTCCGGTCGCAGAGGCGCTTGCATTTGCGCACGCACACGGAGTTGTGCACCGCGATATCAAACCATCAAACATTCTTGTTGGCGAGAATGGCCGCGCGCGGTTACTGGACTTTGGTGCGGCCCGCATTTCTACTGGTGGTGCAGTGAGTGTTCATCACCACACACTCACTGGAGAAATAGTCGGCACGCTCACCTACATGAGCCCCGAGCAGGCGGCTGGTCGCACACGCGATGTCGACGGCCGCACGGACATCTATCAACTTGCCGTGTTGCTCTACGAATTGGTTGAAGGAACGGCACCATACGAACTCGATGGTCTTACCTTTGCCGAGACGATTTCCACCATCGTGTGCACAAAGCCGCAAGCGATGCAGCGAACGCCAGAAATGGGCGGCGCGACACCAGCATTGGCAAAAGTGATTTTGAAGGCGCTTTCGAAGCGCCCTGCTGCGCGGCAACCCGATATGGAAGCGTTCATTCGCGCGCTCACTCGCGCGATGAACGAAAGGGGCGCAAGCGCCCCCGTGGACCAGTCTTGAAGTGCAAGTCTTGAAGTGCAAGTCTTGAAGTGCAAGTCTTGAAGTGCAAGTCTTGAAGTGCAAGTCTTGAAGTGCAAGTCTTGAAAAGCCAACTTTGGCGCCGTTATGGCTTGTCAACCAACTTGGGTAAGCCGAGTCAGCGCTGCTTGCTCACGCGCTTGCAGTTTAAAAATGAGCAGTGAGTGCGGCGTGAGTATACCGTCGACGGAGTAGCGTCCAGGAGTAAGGTTCGCCCGAAGCCTTGATGATCTCGGCAACACTTGGAGCCGTTCCGTGCCGAACGCATCGCGCAGCGTGAGCATGCCGCCATCTGCAAGCACTGTTTCCATCGTGACTCGGGCTTCCGAACTGTCCACTCGAAAGACAGTACGGAAACGCAAGTCTCTAGTATGCGCCGCTGCGAGCATTGCATTGGGAACTGCGCGTAACTCCACGCCCTCCAATTCGACGACGACTCCCGTTGCTGAAATCGTGAACCACTCCGACTCACAATCGACGCCGATCCAGGTTTGGAGGCGCTCGAAGCGGTCTTTCGTGAGGGGGACGGTGATCGGGAAATCGGGCGTCATGGGGTGTACCTTCGTGCACCGCTAGGCAGCGCAAATGCGTGACGCGACCTGTCACGACTTCTGGCGCAATCTCGAAATTAAGTTGCTTGCCGGTTTAGCTTTGGATCGCGCAACGATCACAAGCGGAACGACGGCTCAGGCAGGTTGTCCAGGCCTGCCTGAGAGCCGTTCGTCCTGTGTGTTTCTGCGGGTTCCGCAGATCCTGTCTGCCCGTTGTCCGACGGGTTCCGCCCCTGTCAGGCGGAGAGAGAGTGTCCACCTGAAGAAGCGCAAAGCATGACGGAAACCTGTCACGATGAAACGAGATTTTGCGAAAATCGACTTGGGACAATCTTGCAGCGATAACCAACGCTGCCCCACGCAAGGCTTGCAACTTGAACGCGTACCACGACAATTCGCCCTCGCTCTTCGGCGATGCCTTTGAGTTGCCGCCCTCACGATTGCCGAGTGCCTCGCGACCGAAGTCTGCACGTGTCACTGCAGATCCAACGAAGGCGTGCGAACCGGGCGCGGCCTTGTTGGAAGTCGCTCGAGCGCTGCCGAGGGCGTTGCATCTTAGAACTTCGAGTTAGAGCTTTCCAGGTTTGCGCGGACTGGTCTATCGCGACGCGTGCCGCGAATCGCAACTCGCGCGTGATGGGCTTGCTGCGTACGCGCAGCATCCACTCTTTCGTTCGTTTGAAATCGATAAGACCTATTACCAACCAGCAACCCGAGAGGAGTTTGCGCGATTGGCGGCACGATCTACGCGGGGACACTCGGCGGCGTGAGCATCGGCGTTGTTCCAGCACCCGGCGCGGTCGCGCTCCAAGGCGCGGCAGGCCTGGTCAGCTCGCGCCGCCGCCGCTGACCCTCACTTCGCGCATCCCCGCCGGCTTCGGCCGACGACCACACTTCTCGCCGTGTCGCCTTCGGGCGGTGCGAGCAGCAGTCCGGAGTGAACGCCCCGGCCACACGGCCCCAAACTGAAATCAGGCGTTCGCGTTTTGCGGCGTGCGTAGCCGTTTTGCGACCCAAATCTGAAATCACGGGTTGCGTGCGCAGAGGTCCCTCGCGGTGGGCCAACGGAGCGGCGTTGCCGAGTGCCTGGCCGACCGTCGCGGAGGTCTCGCCGGGGTGTCTCTCGGGGCATCGCGAGACGTTTCTGCCGTCTGAAGTCTCTGGTGAACGTTCGCGGCGCGTTTGTGTCTCTCGGGTAATGACCGCGGATTCGGGGGGCAATTGCTCGGCATGCGCTGCGCGAGCCGGCCACCGCACCCCGCGTGGAACGCTGGAAACGGGTTTTTACGGGCCCGTCTGCGAAAGTTGTTGATTTTGTTGTGCAGGGTGATGGAAAACACGCCTCTACGGAGTGGCACGGGTGTGGAATCGAATGTAGCCTGCTTGGACTCGTCGCGTGGCCTTTGTGATTTAGGAGCCTAAAAAATATGTTGCAACTCTCGATCCACCAGCTCGTTGTCCGTTGCCCCTCGCTCACCGCCGGGGCCCTGCTTGCCGTGTCCTTGGCCGGGGCCACCTCGGCCAACGCCGCGATCGTCTACGGCGGACCGATCAACGCCGTCGTGACTCAGGAGCAGTCGTCTTGGTACAACCTGGCGATCAATCTCGAAGGCACGAACTACGCCTGGGACTTCGTCATCGTCGGAGGGGGGCAACCGAACACCGGATTCGCGGCAGTGGGCAACAACACCAGCGTCATCGGGAGTCAAGGGATTGCTCAAAAAGGCCCTCTTCATCCCCTGTATGCAAAAAATTTCGCCCCCCCAAGCCCCATCGGTTCGACAGCCGGGTTTTACACGAATACGCTGGACAGGTTGATTCTCAAGAAGTACCCGGGAGCCGAAGACCCTCACGCCGAATTCCAGTCGGGCGGCGGGTATGTCGGGATCAGTTTCGGCGTGGGCGCGAACATCCGCTACGGCTGGGTTCAGGTTCAGATGGGTTCGCTCGACTCGTCGAGTTTCACCGTCGTCGACTACGCCTACGAGAGCACCGCCGGTCAGGCCATCTCGGCCGGCACGATTCCCGCCCCCGGCGCGCTCGCGCTCCTGGGCGCGGCAGGCCTCGCCGGCTCGCGCCGTCGTCGCTGAGCTTCACCTCGTGCATTCACGCCGGCCTCGGCCGGCAGCGGCTGGTGCAACATGGTCAGCAGGTGGCGGCAGGGGGCTCATGGTGGTTGCCGGCGTTGGGTCGGCCAGCGCCGCAAGGGCCAGCTGAGCCGCCCACACCATGGATTCGTGGGCCGCAGGGCTCATCCGGCGAAGGTGAGCGGGGCTGCGGCAAAGCAGATTTCAGCTGCCGAATTCGCACTGACGCGCCAATAACCTGTGTTTTCAACACCCCGATGCGCAAGGCATCGGATTCTTGAAGAATTTTCTTGCACAGCGGCGGTCTTGGGACATGGTCTTCACTTTCCGCACCGCTCCCTCGGCTCGGAACCCCTGCCGTGAGGCAGTGGGATGACCTGCCGGATCTCACTCCTGTCAGGTGACGTTCGTCCCCGTTTCCCTTTCATTTTGGAGTTCCCCCTATGCGTACCGCTCGTCTTGAGAAGCACATCACTGCTGCCGCTGCTGCCGCTGCTGTCGCCGTGGCCACCTCGGCCAACGCGTCGATCACCTATGTCCCCATTAACATGACCCTCACGCCCACCAGCGGGGTCTACGAACTGACTATCGATCAGGGCGATAGCGTGTACGGATGGGCAATCGGGATCCAGTCAGTCGGTCAGTTCGGCAGCTATTCGTTCTTCACGCCCACGAGCCCGCACACCGGCGTTGCCGCAACACTCTCGCAGCCGCTTGAGGCCAAAAAGTTCGTCTTCGAGGAAGGCATCGGTCAAGCGGACTTCTTCAACACGTACCCGACCGGCGGCAGCTCCAACGAAAACCTGGTTCTGCACAACTACGGCAACGGCACGGGCAACTTCTCGTCGTTCGGCGCCAACCAGTACGCGGGCTTCTCTTTCGGCACTGGGTTGAACACCTTCTTCGGCTGGGCGAGCTTCACCATGAACGGGCCGAACTCGATCACCCTGAACGCGATTGCCTACACCCAGGGCACGATCGGCGCCGGGATGATCATCCCCGCCCCGGGCGCGGTGGCGCTCCTCGGCCTCGCGGGTGCCGCGGGCACGCGTCGTCGCCGCTGAGCTTCACCTCGCGCATTCGCGCCGGCCTCGGCCGGCGGCCAGACTCCTCGCCGTGCCGCCTTCGGGCGGCACGAGCAGCAGTCCGGAGTGAACGCCCCGGCCACACGGCCGGGGCGTTCGCATTTTGCGGCGTGCGTACGGCGTTTTGCGACCCAAATCTGAAAGCACGGGGTTGCTTGCGCTCGCAGGCGCTGCGGGAGACGGCCACGGCACCCCGCGTGGAACGCTGGAAACGGGCTTGCGATCGCGAAATCTGGAATTCTGGCAAAAATCGTGACGCGGTGAAAGGGGAATTTGCGCCTACGCAAGTGGAGCGTGTTGTATCGCCCCCCGCAGTGTGCCGGTGCTGGCATCGCAAGACGATCTCGACTCGCCCAATTGGGCAGTCACGGGACAAGGGCCGTCGCCGACGGACTCGGCTGTGTAATGGAACCAAGGAGACACAGATGCAGAGCAATACATTGAAGAAGTCCGCCGTGGGCTCCATCGCAACAGCAGTGATCGTCACGGGCGTCCTCGCGACCCCCGCGACGGCGTCCTACAGCTTCACCAACTACACCACTACCAACGGGCTCGGGAACAACGTCGTCCGCGGCGTCTACGCGAGCGGCAGCACGATCTACGCGGCGACGTTTGGCGGCTTGAGCGTCTCCTCGGACGGCGGCAGCACCTGGAACAACCGCACCGCTACCAACGGGCTCGGGAGCAACAACGTCCGCGGCGTCTACGCGAGCGGCAGCACGATCTACGCGGCGACCAGTAACGGCCTGAGCGTCTCCTCGAACGGCGGTACGAGCTGGACCAACCGCACCACTACCAACGGGCTCGGGAGCAACATCGTCTCCGGCGTCTACGCGAGCGGCAGCACGATCTACGCGGCGACGGGCGGCGGCTTGAGCGTCTCCTCGGACGGCGGCAGCACCTGGAACAACCGCACCACTGCCAACAGCGGGCTCGGGAGCGACTTCGTCAACGGCGTCTACGCGATCGGCAGCACGATCTACGCGGCGACGTTTGGCGGCGGCTTGAGCGTCTCCTCGAACGGCGGTACGAGCTGGACCAACCGCACCACTACCAACGGGCTCGGGAGCAACATCGTCTCCGGCGTCTACGCGAGCGGCAGCACGATTTATGCGGCGACCAGTAACGGCCTGAGCGTCTCCTCGGACGGCGGTAGCACCTGGAACAACCGCACCATTGCCAACAGCGGGCTCGGGAACGACTACGTCCTCGGCGTCTACGCGATCGGCAGCACGATCTACGCGGCGACGGATGGCGGCCTGAGCGTCTCCTCGAACGGCGGTACGAACTGGACCAACTACACCACTGCCAACGGGCTCGGGAGCGACTCCGTCACCGGCGTCTACGCGATCGGCAGCACGATCTACGCGGCGACGGGTGGCGGCTTGAGCGTTGGCGTTGTCCCCGCCCCCGGCGCGCTCGCGCTCCTGGGCGCGGCAGGCCTCGTCAGCTCGCGCCGTCGTCGCTGACACTCCCCTCGCGCATCTCCGCCGGC